>Ga0209278_1000074_pt1 | contig 167685 bp, 147 predicted proteins | sample JI81BgreenDNA_FD_187504 | JGI IMG/M metagenome (GOLD analysis project Ga0209278, IMG submission 187504) | Wastewater effluent complex algal communities from Wisconsin, to seasonally profile nutrient transformation and Carbon sequestration -... | ecosystem: Engineered > WWTP > Effluent > Algae... | reverse complement strand
AACAACAGAAGACCACATTGGTCATTAAAAATGAAAACACCCAATCAAGTACATTTACAAAAAATCCCGATCACCTGAGGCAATCGGGATTCTCTAAAAATCTGTCAACTTATTTCAGGACAATACATCTGTTTGAAAATCAAAGTGGGCGTTGGCATCACCATAACATCAGAGGGGCTGTATGCATTGCATACAGCCCCTCTGATTGTATTAATAGATTCAATATGATGCTTTCTTTTTGTTAAGCCATTTCACTAACCCACTTATCGCGTTCATCAGGGCTGAATTTCCAAGGGGCAAAGTTGTTTTCAATATTGCTGAATGTACCGTTCCACTCTTGAGGTGCATTACTCTCTTCCATAATTAAGAAACGACGCTGTTGTAAGATAATATCTAGCGGACTAATACTCACGGGGCAGGCTTCTACACAGGCATTACAAGTAGTACAAGCTCGTAACTCTTCTGCCGAAATATAGTCGTGTAACAAACTCTTACCATCATCTACAAACTGGCCCTTATTGGCTGTAATGTTTTTACCCACTTCTTCTAATCTGTCGCGGGTTTTCATCATAATGGCTCTAGGGCTTAATTTTTTACCCGTAAGGTTAGCTGGGCATTCAGCCGTGCAACGGCCACATTCAGTACAGCTATAAGCATCTAATAAATTTTTCCAGCTTAAATCAAATACATCTTTAGCGCCAAATTTTTGAGGAGTGCCTTCTGGTGCAGGGGCATTTGCTGCTGCAGCCGGATCCATAGCATATAAAACTTCGTTCTGAATGGCTGGCATATTCTGCATTTTGCCCTGAACATCGAGCCTGCTGTAGTAGGCATTCGGAAATGCTAACAATATGTGTAAGTGCTTGCTGTAAGGCAAGTAATTTAAGAAGGCGAAAATGCCCGCAATATGCAACCACCATGCTATGCGTTCGGTGAGAATGAGCGTGTTGGTAGATATACCGCTAAACATTGGTACAAGCATGTTGCTCACCCACAAAGTACCAGTTGCATGATAATGTTCATTGCCTTGTGCTTGTAGTACCTGATCGGCAGCATTCATACTCAAAAAAAGTCCCATCAGTACAATCTCAGTTATCAAAATATAATTCGCATCGCTGCGTGGCCAGCCCGCTAAGTCGTTACTCATAAAACGCTTCAGCTTCAGCACATTTCTACGAACTAAAAACACTATACACACAACAATAACAAGTGCGGCAAGCACCTCAAATGCGTTAATTAAGAAGTTATACAAACCTTGCGGTAAAAGTTGTAAGAACAAGCGGTGTTGACCTAACAAACCATCGAGTACAATTTCGAGTACTTCGATATTGATGATGATGAAGCCAGCATAAATGATGAAGTGCATGAGTGCGACAGGCACATTTTTGAACATTTTCTTTTGTCCGAGTGCTAGCAACACTACATTTCTCCAACGAACATTGGGTTGGTCGTTCAGATTTTCATCACGACCTAAAAGAATGTTTCTACGAATCTCACCCGCTTTTTTTGCGAATGCATACACAGAAACCGAAAGAAGTGCTATAAAAGCCACGATAGATACGATGTACATACGGCTTGCATTAATGGCTGCTAAAATAAGGCATTAGGTGGCTGTACAACCATTACGTTTTAAGTTGTTAATTTGGAGCAGCTAAATTTGAGCATGAAATCGAAAAACTGCATACTAACCCAAGCCGATGCTGCCAGAAAAATGCAACGTATGGCACTGGAAATTGTAGAACAATTGCACAACGAAACCAGTGCTATATACATTATTGGTGTACGTAGTAGCGGAACGGTTATTGCCAAGCATATTGCTGCTTTGGTACAACCCCATTTTCAGCAAGCCATAACAGTGTTAGAGGTGCAATTACCCAAGCATCAGTTCGGAGAAGTGCAATTATCGGCAACGCCTGATTTTAATGGTACCAACATTATTGTAGTAGATGATGTAGCTAATAGTGGCAGCACTTTAATGTACGCTTTAAAGCCTCTCTTAGCATTTTATCCTAAACGTATTCAAACGTTGGTATTGGTTGAGCGTATGCATAAGCTGTTTCCAATTAAGCCAGATTATGTAGGTATGAGTATTGCTACTACCTTAGAAGATCATATAACGGTAGAAGTAAGCGGCGATGTGGTAGAAGGAGCCTATATTTAATCATCTCATTTACGTAAGTACAACTTTTAAAAGCAAATACACTATGAATGCAACAATTGAAAAGAATGTGAATGCCTGGTTGCAAGGTAATTACGATGAAGCTACGAAATCGGCCATTCGAGCTTTGCAAAGCAACGAAAACGAATTAGCCGATGCTTTTTATAGAAGTCTAGAATTTGGTACAGGTGGCCTTCGCGGCATTATGGGCGTTGGTACCAATCGTATGAATAAATACACTGTGGGCATGGCAACACAAGGTTTTGCTAACTATTTGAAGAAAACCTATGGCGATGCTCCTATACGTGTGGTAATTGGGCACGACAGCAGAAATAACAGTCGGTTTTTTGCAGAAACAACCGCTAATGTTTTTGCAGCAAATGATATTCAGGTATTTCTGTTTGAGGCATTACGCCCTACACCTGAATTGAGTTTTGCGATCAGGCACTTAGCATGCCAAGCAGGCGTAGTGTGTACGGCAAGTCATAACCCTAAAGAATACAACGGTTATAAAGCCTATTGGAACGATGGTGGCCAATTGGTACCTCCACACGATAAAAATGTGATCAAAGAAGTAGAAGCTATTACCAACGTAGATGAAGTGAAATGGAGTGGCGGAGAAGCCAACATTACACTCATTGGTAAAGAACTCGATGAGGCATACCTCAACATGCTTAAAGGCTTGAGCGTGTATCCCGAAGTGGTGGCGCAGCAGCACGATTTAAAAATTGTGTACACGCCTATACATGGTACAGGTATTATGTTGGTGCCACAAGCGTTACAAACTTTCGGTTTTACCAATGTGCATATTGTAGCAGAACAAAGTACACCCGATGGCAACTTCCCAACCGTAATTTATCCTAACCCAGAAGAGAAAGATGCCATGAATATGGGCTTACAAAAAGCCATAGCCTTAGATGCGGATATTCTTTGCGGTACCGACCCCGATGCCGACCGTGTTGGTATTGGTGTGAAAAATCATAAGGGAGAGTGGGTGCTTATGAATGGTAACCAAACATTGGTGCTTGCTTTTGCCTACATGATTGAAGCCCGTAAATCAAAAGGTATCGCAAAAGCCAACGATATGGTTGCGAGTACCATTGTAAGTACTGAAATGGTGAAAACCATTGCAGAGAAAAACAATGTACACTTCCATCAGGTGCTTACTGGTTTTAAATGGATTGCAGAACTGATTAAAGAAAAAGAAGGTGTTGAAGACTTTATCGTAGGTGGCGAAGAAAGTTTCGGACTCATGATTGGTGATAAAGTACGTGATAAAGATAGTGTTAGTGCCGTTGCGCTTTTATGCGAAATGGCCGCTTACGAAAAAGCCAATGGCCGCAGCTTGTACGATAAGCTCATTGATTTATATGTGCAGTATGGGTTTTATTGGGAAGAACTTATCAGCATCACCAAAAAGGGCATGAACGGTCAGCAAGAAATCGCTGATATGATGGAAGGCTATCGTAACAATCCACCAGCCGAAATCAATGGTAGTAAGGTGGTTACCCTGCTCGATTATCAATTACAAGTGGGCAAAAACTTGCTAACAGGCGAGTCGTATCCGTTGGCATTGCCCAAGAGCAATGTGCTACAATTTATTACCGCCGATGGTAGCAAAATTTCTGCACGCCCCAGTGGTACGGAACCCAAAATTAAATTTTACTTCAGCGTTAACGCACCGCTTGCAGGTAAGCACGAGTTTGATGCCGTATATGCACAGCTACAAGCACGTATTGCTGGCATTATCAGTAGCATGAATTTGAAGTAATGCAAGTATGCAATAAAAAGGTAGCCGTGTATAACTTTTTACACGGCTATTTTTTTGCCCAAAAAGCAAGTAACCTTACGGTAAATGAAGCCGCACACTACATTTACGTCCGATGAGAACATTGGTAGACGGATATAAACACAAAGGCTTACGCAAAAAGCTGATAGCAGAACTGCGAGAAAAAGGTATTACCGATGAAGCTGTGTTAGATGCTATCAACGAAATACCCAGGCATTTTTTCCTCGATTCTGCTTTTGAAATGATTGCGTACGAAAACAGAGCTTTCCCGATAGGGCAAGGGCAAACCATTTCTCATCCTTACACAGTGGCCTATCAAACACAGCTACTCGAAGTAAAACGTAACGAAAAAGTACTAGAAATTGGTTCTGGTAGTATGTATCAGGCTACAGTACTACTGCAGCTTGGGGCTAAGGTATATACCATTGAAAGGCAAAAGAAACTCTATGAATATCAAAGTGTAAACTACGTTTTTAAAAGCAGGTATCCACATTTAAAGTGCTTTTATGGCGATGGTTTTGAAGGGTTACCTGCGTATGCACCTTTTGACAAAGTATTAGTAACGGCTGCTGCTCCGTTTATTCCTGAAAAACTGGTGGCTCAATTAAGGGTAGGCGGCTATTTGGTAATACCTGTTGACGATGAACAAACAGCAGGCACGCAGCGTATGTTACGCCTTATTAAACAGCCCGATGGTAGTGTAGTAACAGAGCACTACGAGAATTTTTCATTTGTGCCTATGTTGCAAGGCAAGCATGGCTGATTATTTACCGTAAGGTTATGATTATTATCATATAAAACGAGGGTTACCATCATTTTTGAGGTAGTTGTGAATGATGATTTTTACAATATCAAATCATCAACAACCAACTTTTATGTCAACAACTTTAGCCCACATCCTTTCAATAAAAGGTCCGCAGTTTAATGTGATTGATAAAAATGCGAGTGTAAAAGAAGCATTGCAATTAATGACTGCCGAAAACCTTAGTTACCTTATCATTAGAGACCGTGAAAACTTTGTTGGTATTATTTCTGAACGAGATTATGCCAGAAAGGTCGTGTTACAAGATAAAGCGAGTATTTCTACAAAAGTTACAGAAATTATGTCGCAAAACTTACCGGTGTTAGATGCAAACGATACCCCAGATAAGTGTATGAAAATGCTAGAATTCTTTAAGAGCAGATACGCTTTGGTATATCAAGAATTTGTGTTTATTGGTGTAATTACAGTGAGTGATATGGTACGCTATATTTTAAAGCAAAATAATACGAATGCTTTGCATCATCATGCAGCAGCTGTAAGTAATGGTCATCAAACCAATGCATTTGCTTAGTAGTAAATAAGGCCTCTTCGATTGCGTTATAAGCGTTGTAATGAATAATTACAACGCTTTTGTTTTACATAGTTCGGTATTGCCAGCGATTACTGCGTATGTACCAAAAACTAGGGATAAACATTACAATCCAATACAACCATTCGCTTGCCCAACCCCAAACAATAGACAGTTGTAAATACTCTAACACGTAGTAAGCGTAAGCACAATACACTACAATGGCCGCTGTTTCTGTAAATAAGTTGAGCTTACTATTGCCAGTGCCAACTACCGCATTAAGAAAAATTGTTGCAACACTCATCATGAGCAATGCAGAACTTACAATTCGCAACACGGGGATAGCGTTGTGTACAAAATTTGCATCTTGGCCATACACGCTAAGAAATAAAGTAGGAAAGGCATTTAGCAATACACAAACAACAAACGAAAATCCGGTACTTAACTTTACCAATCGCCAAATGAGCGGCAGTACTTCTTGTTGTTTTTGCTGACCAATAACATTGCTTACCATGCTATTACTCGTAGCTGCAAAAGCCCAACACATACAACCAAACAGCCCGAAAACATTCCGCATAATGTTGCTAATAGCTAAATCTTGCTCACCATGATGTTCGATGAGAATATAGAAAAACTCCCAGCTAATAATGCTTATAGCATATTGCAGCACCAGTGGTGCGCTAATCGTTAAAATTTGTTGCAGGTATTGTTGTTGCCATTGTATTTTTTTGAATAACTGTAACTGCTTGCTTAAGCCCTTCCAACGCATAACAGCAAAAATTACCAACAGCCCGCTTGCTTCTGCAATGATTGAGGCATAGGCCGCACCATTAAAGCCAAGTTGTGGCATGCCCAGCTTGCCGTATATGAGGGTATAATCTAAAACAACATTAATAATGGTTTCGGCAAGCGTTCCTAATACAAGCAATTTGCTGTTATTGGTGCCAACCAATAAAGCATTCCGCATTTGATAGATGTACAAAAAAGGAAGTCCCCAGATACGTATATAAAGGAACTGAATAGCTGTGGTAACATGCTCGCTATTATGCAAACTTTTACTAAGAATAGTTGGTGCTAACAAATAAGTAAGTACAATTCCTACAGCCGACATCAACAAAGCAATGACCACACCATGATGAAATATTTGTCCGATAGCAGCAGTATTGTTTTCACCAGCCCGTCGGCTGATTAGCGACTGCAGGCCATTGTTAAGTCCGCTGCCAATTACGGCAAAAATCAGATAATAAACGCCTGTAATGCCGGCGATAGCCAGTGCTTGCTGACTAAGTCCGCCAAGAAAAATATTATTAGTAATAAAATTAAGCTGTGGTACAAAAATGCTAAAGGCAATGGGTAATGCAATTTTCAAAATGCTCTTGTAACTAGTACCAACTTGAAGCTGTAAGGTGTTGCTTGCCATGTTGTAAATGTAAGTGCTTCGCTAGCAAAGCAGAAAATACATAGGGTTCTGTGTAATATTGCAACAATTTAGGCCGCTATGGTACAAAAAATAATAGGTGCTTATCCTACTGCATTTGCCAACGATGTGTTGGTGCTTGAAGCTGCCAGTAATAGTATTGCCCTTGCGGTAAAAGATACAGCTGGTAAGTTACAAGCATACGAACTGTTTCAGTGGCAAGGTAATGCAGCATACACTGATATGTTGAGAGAAGTAAGAGGCGAGTCGCAACTAATACAAGCCAATTACACCCATTCAAAAATACAATGGCGTGTAGCCGATGCCTTGCTGTTACCTCCACAAAAGCCCGATGTAGTGAAGGAAGATCTACTCCATTTAGCCTTTGGTTATAAAGTAGGGTACGAAGCATACACGCAGCCTTTAACAGTAGGTAGTTGTATATACAGAGTGCCTAACGAGTGGGTGGCGGCTATCATGCAATCGGTAGTGGTACATGAGCAAGTGCATACTTATGGTGTTTTGGCACAACAACATTTACCGCAAGGTATATGGTTACAAGTAGATGCAGATACGGTTACTATAAGTGTATACACACCGCAATTTGCAGGGGTAAGAACATTACAGTATCACACACCAGAAGATGTGCTATATCATGTGTTACAAACATTAGAAGCCTATCAATTATCGAAAGAAACTATAGTGTATTGCTGTGGATGGTTTGATGTTAAAAGTGCATTGTGGGATGTGTTACAGCAATACCTTCAAAACGTGCAATTACCAGTACCTGAAGCAGATAAAATAGAAGCATCGTTACTAGCCAATTATCCTTCACACACATTCACCTTAGTTGCATTATAGCATATATGAGAATTATTTCTGGAAAGTTTGGTGGAAGAAAGTTTCAACCACCTCGAGAAATGCCACATACAAGGCCTACTACCGATATCGCCAAGCAAGGATTGTTTAACATGCTAAACAGTCGTATGTCACTCGATGGTATCAGTACACTCGATTTATTCGGTGGTACAGGTGCAATTTCGTACGAGTTGGCAAGTAGAGGAGCAGATAGTTTGGTTGTAGTTGAGAAAGATCCCATCATGCATGCTTTTATTCAAAAGAATATGCAAACCTTGGGTGTAACGAATTGTCAGGTGTTACGGCTCGATATTTTCATGTACCTGCGAACTTGCACGCAACAATTCGATTTCATTTTTGCTGGTCCTCCTTATGCGTTAGGTGCCATTGATGAAATTCCAAGAATTATAGTACACCAAAAGTTAATAGCAGCAGGTGGTTTTTTTGTACTGGAACATACGCCACGTAACAACTACGAAACCTTCGATGGATTTAGCTTTGCTAGAAATTATGGTACTACTGTATTTAGCTTTTTTGAAGCTGTAAATGAATAACTGAAAGTTTTAATGCAACCAATTTTCATAACAGGTATTGGAACCGATGTTGGCAAAACAGTAGCAGCCGCTATTGTTGCAGAAGCCTTACAAGCCTATTATTGGAAACCCATACAAGCAGGCTTCGATAAAGGAACTGATGCCCTTACGGTAAAAGATTATTGCAGCGATGCTGTAACGATTGTTCCTGAAGTGTACAAGCTAGCAATGCCTGCATCGCCTCATATTGCTGCCCGAGCGGAACATACTACGATTGATATACAACAAATTGTTGCAGCATATCACATGCATACAAGCAATCTGCCACCTAAGCCTTTTGTTATTGAAGGTGCAGGAGGGTTGCTAGTGCCTATCAATGAGCATGCTTTTGTGCTTGATTTAATTAAAGCCTTACGGGCAAAAGTGATTTTAGTAAGTAGAAATTATCTCGGATCAATCAATCACTCCTTACTCACTGCTGCTGTTTGTAAGCAACATGAAATTGAAGTGGCAGGCTGGTTGTTTAACGATCAGTATTTGAATTATGAAGATGAAATTGTAGCATGGAGTGGCATTCCTAAAATTGGTAGCATTGCTACAGCATCGGTTGTAGATGCAAGTTTTATACAAGCACAAGCAAAATTGTTAGCAGCACCATTGCAACTCCATTTGCAAGAAAAGTAGTAGTGATCATGACGAAACAGCAATTAAGAAAGCAATACAAAGCTGAGCGTTTGGCAATACCCGGACCTAAGCGTTTGCAATACGATGATTTAATGCTGTTGCAGTTTCAACAAATGTATTTTGAAAATATAACTACGCTGTTAACCTACTGGCCAATGAGCCATATGGCCGAGCCAAATATGCACTTGTACAACGCTTACATGCGACACATGTATCCGGGTTTACAACAGTGCTTCCCAAAAACTAGCGATGATTTCACTCACATGGAAGCCATTGCTATTGATGAGGAGTCGGTATACATTACCAATAGTAAAGGTATTACAGAACCTAAAGATGGGCCTGTGGTTGCACCTACTGCGATTGATGTAATTTTTGTTCCGTTATTGGTATGCGATACCATGGGTTATAGAGTTGGTTATGGCAAGGGCTTTTACGATAAGTTTATTGCTCAATGCCGTGAAGATGTATTGCTCGTAGGTTTTTCTTATTTCCTTCCGGTAAAAGCTATCGCAGATGTTGATGCATGGGATATTCCATTGCATTATTGTATTACGCCTAACAGCATTATTGATTTTACCGCAAGGTAACTTTTAGCCAATAGAACGGTAAAATTGATGTAGCTTTCAATGTTTTGTGTTAGCTTGCTGTTGTCATGAATTTGAATGCGTTTTTCTTAAAGAGTTTTAGAGTGCTGTTACTGCCTTTTGCACTCATGTATGGAGGTATTGTTTGGCTACGAAACTACTTGTTTGATAAGCAGATTTTAAAAAGTGCAACATTTAATTTTCCTTTGATATGTGTTGGTAACGTAGCGGTAGGCGGTACAGGAAAAAGTCCGATGGTAGAATATCTCATTCGCTTATTACAATCTCAATATCAAGTGGCTACGTTAAGCCGGGGATATAAGCGGAAAACAAAAGGGTATGTATTAGCTAACAGTAATACTACAGCCATTGAAATTGGCGATGAGCCTATGCAATTTCATACAAAGTTCCCTAATGTGCATGTGGCTGTGGGTGAAGAGCGTATTGTAGCAATTCCTATGCTACTGCAAGATGCAGCTGATACCGATGTTATTATTTTAGATGATGCTTTTCAGCATAGAACGGTACAAGCTGGGTACAATATTTTGCTTACCGAATACAGCAACTTATTTACGCAAGATTATTTTTTGCCAACTGGCGATTTAAGAGATATGCGTGCCTCTTATAAAAGAGCACAAGTAATTGTAGTTACAAAATGCCCTGCAGATATTACCACTGCTCAAAAGAATGCTATTGTTAAGAGTATTCGTCCACTGCCGCATCAAAAGGTGTATTTCGCCACCATACAGTATGGTACGCCCTATCATATTTACACACAGGCACAACAACCCATTACCGATGCTCATGAAATTTTATTGGTATGTGGTATTGCTAATCCAAAGCCGCTAAAGCAATATTTACATGAGCATGCTAGCACTTATTATCAGCTCGATTACAGTGATCATCATATTTTTAACATTGATGATTTGCATGAAATGCAAGCAAAATTTGCTGCGATTGACAGCGATCAGAAATACATGCTTACAACAGAAAAAGATGCAGTACGCCTCTATAAATTCAAAGAAGAGTTAGCGAATATTCCGTTGTATGTATTACCTATAGAACACAAAATTTTATTTAACGAGGCGGCCGCTTTCGAAGCCGATATTATTGCTTTTGTAGCATCGTTTCAACAAACACCAACCAACTAACATGGGAAGAAAAAATACCAAAAAGAAAAAATCAAACGCTGCACAGCATGCGGTTCAACGCGGCTACGAAGGCGTGATAGAAATTACCCGCAGCGGGTTGGCGTATGTAGTAGTGCCGAATCAAACCAATGATATTTTAGTTCGTCCGAACGATATCGGTAATGCACTTCATGGCGATACCGTTGCTGTGAAAGTGATTAAAGAAAATATCAGCTCTGGTCGTAGAGAGGGGCGTGTAGTTGGTGTGGTAGAACGAAAGCAAACGGTTTTTATTGGTAAAGTACAACTTAGTAAGGGCTTCGGTTTTTTATTGGTTAAAAGCGATAAGCCAATGCCCGATTTGTATTTACCGCAAGGTAATTTACTAGGTGCTAAAGATGGCGATATGGCGGTGGCATCGCTGGTACAATGGGAGCCCGACGATAAAAAGCCTGTTGGTAAAATCATACGCTTATTAGCCGATGGCGATGCCAACGAAATGGCGATGCAAGAGTTGTTGGCACAAAATGGTTTTCCACTTGCATTTCCAGACGATGTAATGGAAGAAGCTGCACGTATACCCGATGTAATACCAACGGCAGAATTGAAGCATCGTAAAGATTTTAGAGATACCCTAACATTCACCATAGATCCGTTAGATGCGAAAGATTTTGATGATGCTATTAGCATTAAAAAAATAAAAAAAGATGTATATGAAATTGGCGTACACATTGCCGATGTAAGCCATTATGTGCAACCAGATACTGCATTAGATGAAGAGGCTTATCGCAGAGCTACATCTGTGTATTTGCCAGATAGGGTTAGTCCGATGTTGCCAGAACATATCAGCAATGTATTATGCAGTCTTCGTCCTAGCGAAGATAAATGTACGTTTAGTGCTGTCTTTGAAATGACTACAAAGGGTGAGGTGAAGCATTTTTGGTTAGGCAAAACGCTTATTCATAGTAATCATCGATATACTTACGAAGATGCACAAGCTATTATAGAAGGCAATAGCGAAGGGCCTTATAAAGAAGAAATTTTATTACTCAATCAAATTGCTCAGAAACTTCGTAAGCAACGCTTTGGTAATGGCGCTATTAATTTTTCTTCACAAGAAGTTCGTTTTAAATTAGATGAGCAGGCGAAGCCCATTGGCATTGTAGTGAAAGAAAGTAAAGAAGCGCATCAACTGATAGAAGAGCTCATGTTGCTTGCTAATAAAACAGTAGCAGCTTATGTTGCAGCAGTTAAGGTGAAGTCTGTAGCCGTTCCTTTTCCTTATCGTGTGCACGATACGCCCGATGAAGAAAAGTTGCAACCCTTTATTGAATATGCTCGACGTTTCGGTGTGAATTTTAATACACAAACACCTCAAAGTATTGCTGAAAGTTTTAATGCAATGTTGGCGCAAGTGCAAGGTAAGCCCGAACAAACTGTGTTAGAGCAGTTGGGTATTCGTACCATGGCAAAAGCCATTTATACAACGCAAAATATTGGTCACTACGGATTGGCATTTGAGTTTTATAGTCATTTTACAAGTCCAATTCGTCGTTATCCCGATGTGTTGGTGCATCGCATACTTGAAAGCTGTTTGAAGGAGCGCCCCATTATTGATAAAAAGTTAGAAGAAAAATGTAAGCATTGTAGCGAACGTGAACGTGCAGCTATGGAGTGCGAACGTGCTGCCAACAAGTATAAGCAAGTAGAATTTATGCAAAGCTTTTTAGGCGAAACCTTTGAAGCAGTGGTGAGTGGCGTTGCAAGTTTTGGTTTTTGGGCCGAAACTATTGAGCATAAATGCGAAGGTTTGGTAAGCATTACCAGCTTAAGCGATTACGATGATTTCATGCACATAGAATCTGATTATGCATTGGTGGGTAAGCGAAGTGGACGTAAGTTTAGCATGGGCGATAAAGTGAAAGTAAAACTTGTTGCAGCCAACCTCGATAAGCGTCAGCTCGATTATGAGTGGGTATTAACCGACTTGCTGCCAACCGATACCGCCAAAGGCAAGCAAGCAAAGGCGAAAGCCGATAAGGCTAAGAAAAAAGGTGCGGTTAAAAAACCTAAACCAAGTAAATAAAGTAAATTAAAATACCTTACGGTAAATGATTATATGTTGTTGATTAAACTTGTAATATCATTTACCGTAAGGGTACTAAAATCTGGTACAATAAGATGTGCCATTGATAGTTCTGCTGCGGTGTGTGTAGTTGTTACTGCAACCACTTTCATGCCAGCCGCTAAAGCACTTTGTACGCCAGGTACACTATCTTCAAAAGCAACGCAAGCTGCGGGATCTACACCAAGTTTTTGTGCTGTAAGCGTATAAATTTCAGGGTCGGGCTTTCCTTTTTTAATTTGTGTGCCATTCACTACCAATGAAAAAAAGTGTTGCACTGGTACATGCTGAAAAAAGAAGTTGATGTTATCAGGTATACCACTTGTAGCCATTGCAATTGGTATAGTGTGTTGTTGTAATTGATGTAACCAAGGTAACAAACCATGTACCGGCTTAATGTAATCGGCGTAAATCGTACGGTACAAACTTTCTTTTTCGTCGGTATATGCCAGTATATCGGCTTCGGTAATAGCCTCACCCTCAAACACCCAACGTACAACATCGGCATTGGTGCGGCCGTTGATATATGTTTTATAATCGGCTTCAGTTAAAGTTCTTCCACGACGTTCGTAAAATGCTTGCCAAGCCTTGATATGAAATGGGTTGTTATCAACCATGGTGCCGTCTAAATCAAAAATGGCAGCTGCAGGGATAGGCATTATGAGTTACGTTTTGTGTGTTGTTGTTGAATAAAATGTTGCATTTGTGGCAATGAAAAGCTACTCAAATTTTGAGAAGCGGGTAGTAGTGCCTTTTGCGCTACCAGAACACCATATTTCACATCGCTGAAGCCGTCAATAGCATGTGCATCGGGGTTAATGCTAATGAGTACTTCTTTTTTCATTGCATACTCAAGATACTTCCAGTCAATATCTAAGCGTCGTGGGTGTGCATTCAACTCAATTACAACGCCATTGGCAGCACAGGCATCAATAATTGTTTCATGATCAATAGGGTAGCCAGCTCTGCTTAGCAGTAAGCGTCCTGTAAGATGACCTAAAATATTGGTGTACGGGTTTTCAATGGCTTTTATCAAACGTTGCATTGCTTTTTCTTCGTTCATCGATAGTCCACTATGTACACTCGCAATTACTAGATCAAGGGTGGCTAAAATTTCTGTTGGGTAATCAAGACTACCATCGGTTAAAATATCACTCTCAATGCTTTTAAAAATGGTAAAAGGCGCTAGTTGTTGGTTCAGTGCATCTATCTCTTGTTGCTGTGCCAGCAGTCGCTCAATACTAAGTCCGCCAGCATAGCTAGCTGTGCGGCTATGGTCTGAAATTACAAGGTATTCGAAGCCTTGTTGTTTTGCTGCTGTTGCCATTTCTGCTAGGCTGTGTGTACCATCGCTCCATTTACTATGGCTATGAATAATGCCTTTAATATCGTTAACAACTATTACGGGTGTTGTTGCTTTTGATATTGGCTGTATGGCAGAAGCTTGCTCTCTTGCAAATGGAGGTACGTACGTTAATTGTGCTGCTTCAAAAATGGCATTATCGCTATGAAACTTTCCTTGCGGTAAATGAAGTACTTGCGTAAATGCTTCCCAAAAAGTATGGCTACAGCTATACTTAAATTGTAGTTCTGCTGGCGTAGCATTTACCGTAAGGTAAAACTCGAGTAAAATATTTTCAGGCCCTAAGAAAGCGATACTATCGTTGCTATCGGTAGGTTGAATGTGGTATTGGTGTTGTGTGAAAAACTGTTCAAGTACACTTGCCGTAGCAGTAGTAACCCAACATAGCTTGCTTATAGTAACCCGTTGCATATAAAAATCGCCAGTTGGTAAGAACTGATGCTGCGGAAATATTTTAGGCAGTACTTGTTGCATTTGTGCTGCGAACTGCTCTACCTGTGCATACAAATAATTGCCTTGCTGGCTCAGGTAATACTCAATTGCCGCTTTTACATTTTGCTGTGTTTTTTCACCAAACCCTTTGAACAGCGTTAGTCTGTTTTCGTTGCAAGCATATAGCAGTTCACCGATACTATCAATGCCTAACTCATTCCAAATTGTTGCAATTTTTTTGGGGCCCAAACCTTTGATTTGGAGCATTTCAATAACGCCAGCAGGCGTTTTGCTGAGGTAGGTAGTTAATAAGTTCCAAGTACCCGTAGTAAGTTGTTCAATGATGGCTTTCGCAATACTATCGCCTATGCCTTTGATGTGGGGAATTTTATCGGTTGGTAGCAACGATAGCTCTTCGGGCAGTCGCTCTATGGTATAAGCAGCGGTGCTATAGCTTCGGGCTTTAAAACTATTCTCGCCATGTATGTCCATTAGCTTGCTGAGTAAGCTAAAGTTGTCGGCAATTGCAGCGTTCGTCATGCCACAAATTAACATCATTATCTAGTAGTAACGTAGGCAGAAGTGTAGCATTTGCCGTAAGGCGAAAAAAAATCCCAACCGCAATGGTTGGGACTTTCGTATCGAGAATGGTTCGATTACTTTTTAGCAGCTTTCTTAGGAGCGGCTTTTTTAGCAGCAGCCTTTTTAGGAGCAGCGGCCTTCTTAGGGGCAGCAGCTTTCTTAGCGGCTTTTTTTGGAGCGGCAGCTTTCTTAGGAGCAGCAGCTTTTTTAGGGGCGGCAGCTTTTTTAGCAGCAGCCTTTTTAGGAGCAGCAGCTTTCTTAGGAGCAGCGGCTTTTTTAGCAGCGGCTTTTTTAGGAGCAGCAGCTTTTTTTGCAGGGGCAGCCTTTTTTGCGGCTGCTTTTTTTGCAGTTGCCATGAATGTAAAATTTAATGGTTAGTAATGCCACTAAATTAGTAGTAGTTCGGCAACTTGCAAAATATTTTAAGCAACAGCTACAGGAACTACTGAAACGGTAGTCTTGTTTTCTTTGCTCTTACGGAATTCTACAGTACCATCAGTAAGGGCGAATAAAGTGAAGTCTTTACCAACACCTACATTCTTACCAGGATGATATACTGTGCCACGCTGACGAACAATAATGTTACCAGCAATAGCAGGCTGACCGCCATATATTTTAACGCCTAAACGCTTGCTTTGTGAGTCGCGGCCGTTTTTTACCGAACCTTCACCTTTCTTGTGAGCCATGGTATAATACGTTTGTTATTTACTACTATAATTTGCTAATACATTGCAACGATTAAGCAATGCTCTCGATTTTAATGCGAGTGTAGTGCGTACGGTGACCGTGCTTTTTACGGAAACCTTTACGACGCTTCATTTTAAAAGCGATTACTTTATCGCCTTTTACTAAATCGCTAACAACTTCTGCATTTACAACCACACCACCATTGGCAGTGATAGTGCCATTGTTGTCTACAAAAAGTACATCGCTGAAGGCTACTTTATCGCCGGCAGCTTTGCCCTGTAAATGCGGTACATACAAGCTATCTCCAGCTTGTACTTTGAATTGTTGACCTGCTATTTTAACTACTGCTAACATAACTACTCCAAAATTAGGACGGCAAAGGTAAGGCTTTACACGATATCAGCACCACCTTACGGTAAAAAAATAATTTACTTGCGTAAATGTTAATAATTCGGGCTGCAAAATTAGGTTTTTAAACCACATACAGCATGTTACATTTGTACGATATACATACTTAGTATGAATTTAAAATCGTTATTAGCAAGGCCATTTGCCAGTTACATATATAATAAGATACAAAGGAATAAAGCCAATGCCCTTGCCGATCAAGAGCAAATTTTCAAGCAGCTTGTAAAACAGGCTCAGAAAACACTATTTGGCCAAGATCATGCGTTTAGCCAAATCAATAGCTACGATACGTTTACAGCAAAAGTGCCCATCCGCGATTATGAGCAGCTAAAGCCCTACATAGAGAAAATAAAAGGAGGTAAGGAAAATATCCTTTGGCGTGGCAAGCCCATTTATTTCGCTAAAACCAGCGGCACTACGAGTGGTGTAAAATATATACCCATCACGAAAGATAGTATTGGCAACCATATTGATACTGCTCGTAACGCTTTATTGTGTTATATGGCCGAAACGGGCAATTACGATTTTGCCAGTGGCAGGATGATTTTTTTAAGTGGCAGCCCGATACTAGATAGAGTAGGCGGCATACCCACAGGTCGCTTAAGTGGTATTGTGAATCACCACGTGCCTAAATACTTACGTGCTAATCAATTGCCCAGCTACGAAACCAATTGCATTGAAGAGTGGGAAACTAAATTAGATGCTATTGTGGCCGAAACCATGCATCAAAACATGACGTTGATAAGCGGCATACCACCATGGATGCAGATGTATTTTGACAGACTGGTACAAAAAAGTGGTAAAACAATTGCCGAGCTATTCCCGCATTTTTCTGTGATGGTTCAGGGTGGTGTGAACTTCGAACCCTACAAAGCCAAACTAATGGCTACCATCGGTAAGCCAATAGATACCATAGAATTGTTTCCTGCATCGGAAGGTTTCTTTGCTTTTCAAGATAGTCAGAAAGAGCCTGGCCTACTACTAAACACCAATTCAGGAATTTTCTTTGAGTTTATACCGCTGAGCGAAGTGGATAAACCCAACCCTAAACGCATTTGGTTGAAAGATGTGCAAGTAGGTGAAAATTATGCCCTGATTATTAATAGCAATGCAGGTTTGTGGGGCTACAATATTGGCGATACTGTTAAGTTTATCAGTACCAATCCTTACAAGCTGGTTGTAAGTGGCAGAATAAAACATTATATCAGTGCATTTGGTGAGCATGTGATTGGTGAAGAAGTAGAGTATGCCATGAAGCAAGCGATTGAAGCGCACCAAGCCAATGTGGTTGAATTCACGGTGGCTCCTATGGTGCAGCAGGGTGAAGGCAAAAGTTACCATGAGTGGTTGATAGAATTTGAAACGCTACCCCACGATATGGCTGCATTTGCAGCAACTATTGAAACCGCCTTACGGCAAAAGAATGTATACTACGACGATTTAATTACGGGTAACATCTTACAATCATTGGTGATTACGCCTGTGCAGCGTGGCGGATTTATTGCGTATATGAAAAGTATTGGTAAGCTTGGCGGGCAAAACAAGCTCCCTCGTTTGAGCAACAATCGCCACATTGCCGATGCTTTAGTGCCTTGGTTGTTACGATAGCATCACATAAACATGTGATTTTGTCATTTACCGTAAGGTATAACAAAGCTTACTGTTAGTTTTGTTATATGTACAAACACTTACTGCTATTGTTGGCTACTGTTATAGCCTTACAAGTTGCTGCCCAAAAGCAAAGCAAGCAGTATTTTCATTTCACGCGGTACACGCAGGCCAATGGCTTATCTAGTACTTCTGTCAACTGTACCTATCAAGATGCACAAGGCTTTATTTGGATTGGCACTGCCGATCATTTAGAACGTTTTGATGGCAGCAAGTTTGTGTACATGTTAGCAAGAGGCACGCATGCCATGCCGAACGATGCCATCACGCAAATTGTTGGTGTGAATGATAGCATGTTGCTATTGAATTATGGTGTGTTGAGAGAGTTCGGCATTTTCAATACCAAATCGTACACCTATACGCCTGTTAAAATTGTGCACAAACAAGCGTTGTGGCCACGAGCAGATTATGTAGTGCAAACTGATCATCGCGGCAATGTATTCTTACGTATTACTCGCTATGCCAACATTCTCATTTATAATAAAAACAAGTTTCAGTTTGAAGAGTTAGGGCCAGTAAAAGCACCTTATAACTGGACCATCAGTTCATTGTTCATAGACACAGCTACCAATAGATATTGGTTGAGTTGTGATAGTGGATTAGCTGTGTATGATGTTGCCACAAAGCGGGTTTATTCAAAACACTATAATCCTATGGGATGGAAGGTGTTGGCACAAAAGCGAATGAATGAAGCCAATGTGGTGATGCATATAGATGATAAACGACGTTATTGGGTTGTGAATTGGCCTGTGTACGGTGGTGGTGCACCTGTACTGCATTGCTACGATGCTGAAAAAAATATATACCTTAAAGACACTGCTGGCTGGGCAGCATCGGCCATTCGGTATCGGGAAGTGAATAGTATCACTGAAACCAAAGATGGCATTATTTGGTTTTATGGATTAAACACGTTGTTAAGCTATCTGCCTTTTGAGAAAGGTATTGCCCTGCATTATAGTAAGCATTTAGATAGTTATGGTATCCGCTACGAAAGTGTTCGGCATGTGATGGAAGATAAAGAACATGGTATTTGGGTAAGTACTGATGATGGCTTGTACTATGCAGCTGCTATCAATTATAATCTATTAAATATTGGTCTTTCAGATGGATTAGAAGCTACTGCAATAACACCTATTGCCGACAGTACTTTTCTTTTGAATACATGGGGTTCAGGTGTTAAGTTGATACAGTTAAAGCAGAATGATTTAAGTATACAAAATATTACGAATGAGAAGCAACACAGAAATCTAGCTATGAATTGGTGTGCAGCTTTTGTGAATACACAAGAAATTTGGATTGGAGCACAATTTGGTTGGCTCGGTATCTACAATGTTGCTAAGCAGCAGTTACAAGAAAAATATATTCCTGCAACACAAGGCAAAACCATTCGTTCTGTTCTTAAAGCAAAGAATGGCATTGTGTATTTAGGTACGCAGGGAGGAAGCATTATAAAGTATGTGGGTAATAGCTTTACACCCATATTTCAGTGTGGTACAATTATTTATCAAATATTAGAAGATAGGCAAGGCTATTTATGGGTAGCCACACACGATAAAGGTTTATATAGAATAGATGGCCAGTCTGGTAAAATATTAAAGCACTACACAAAAGCTGCTACGGCTGGTTTGTATGCGAATGTTATTAAACAAATTGATTGGCTTAACGATAATACCTTAGCTATTGCCAATAACAAATTAAGTTTACTGAATATTCAAACAGAGCAATTTCAACATATTGGTGTTGAGCAAGGCTTGCCCAGCAATAGTATAACCACCTTTCAAATTGATCATCAACAAAGAGTTTGGTTGATTACAGCACAAGGCTTATGTAGCTACGATATTCGAAATAATAGTTTTGCAAAGTATAGTGGGAAAGATGGTGTTATTGATCCACAAAAATTTATAGCATCTACCAATATTGCACGTACATCAATTGCTTTTGGTGGAACTAATCGCTTGCTCATTTTTACGCCAGCTGCATTCGCTAACAAAGTACAGTTGCCAGCAGTAACCATCACCGATTTTAGAATTAATAATCGTTATTACTTAGTTGATTCTTTACTGGCACATCGTATCATCACGTTGCACAGCGATCAAAATAGTATTGGTATTAGTTTCGCTGCGCTTAGCTATCAGCAAGTAGATAAGCTACGATATTATTATCGTTTAAAAGGCTACGATAGCACATGGCGTATGTCGAACAACGCATTGTTGTTAGCCCGTTATGATTATTTACCTTCCGGTAAATATACCTTCGAAGTGCAGGCACGCAGTAATGATGGTATTAGTACTACAGCAGTAACAAGTATTCCCATAGAAGTAGCACCACCCTTTTGGAAAACAGGTTGGTTCTTTAGTACCATTCTATTCTTTGTTACATTGTTATTATACTTAATACACTCTTTACGAGTTAAAAGATTGCTCGATGTAGAAAAGCTGCGTAATAGAGTAGCGAGAGACTTACATGACGATATGGGTAGTACGCTAAGTACCATTAATATCTTAAGTGCTATGGCTAAAGCTAAAATGCAAACTGATCCTGTTAAAACAGCTGAGTTCATAAAAAAAATAAGTGAGAATAGTCAACGCATGATGGAAGCTATGGACGATATCGTTTGGGCCATCAAACCTGCCAACGATAGCATGGAAAAAATTGTAGCCAGAATGCGTGAATTTGCTACAAGTGTATTAGAAGCTAAAGATGTAGATATTCACTTTGAAGTAGAAGAAGCCGTTTTGTCGATTCGGTTAAACATGGAGCAGCGGAGAGATATTTTTCTTGTAGTAAAAGAGGCTGTTAATAACATTGCTAAATATGCTTCTGCATCAAGTGTGCATATTGATATTAAGCTGCAAAATGGAAAGTTACGTATAGTGGTAGCCGACGATGGTGTTGGTTTTGATGTAGCCTCAGCAGATACTGGTAACGGATTAGGTAATATGCAAAAACGCATGCAAGGTCTTGCTGGTAAGTGTGTTATCGAATCATCAAAAGGTAATGGTACCACCTTAATATTTCTAATTCCTTTAGTGTAATACATCCTTAAACATGACAAGAACGTTAAGTTTAAAATTTCGCTTCTATTCATTTGTATGTATTGCATTACTTACACTCGTACATGCTTACAACTTAGAAAATGGTTACTTAATGCCATCTACGTTTGTAAGTGAGCCTTTAACCTTTACTGCTTTTACAGAGTACTTGTTTGCAAATGGGTTACTGCGTTTCAGATTGCCGATTTTGTTTATTATATCTGGCTTTTTGTTTGCTTATCAAGATAATCGAAGTTATAGTGCTCAAATAAAAAAGCGCTTCGAAACACTGTTAGTGCCGTTCTTTTTATGGAGTTTATTTTCACTATTATTTACCTTTTTGTTACAACGCTTTAGTTATACAGCCGATATTGTTTATCGTGCAGAAATAGATCAGCAAGGTCAGAACATTCCCTATGAGAATTTAAGTTGGTGGGGCATTATATCTCGTTGGTTGTTAACACCGCCAGCGTTTCAACTATGGTTTATTCGATCTCTTTTCTTTTACAATCTTTTTTATCCAGCTATTCGATGGATGGTGGTTAAAGGATATCTGTGGACTATTGTTCCTGTTACTTTAGGCATGTGGGTTGTAGACTTCAATTTTATCATAGAAGGGCAAGGCTTGCTTTGTTTTTCGTTAGGCGTTTGGTTGCAGAAAAATAACTTTTCACTTGAGCGAAAACCAAAATGGCTCGATATTCCTTTCGTTGCTATTTTATATGTAGGAGTTAATATCATTAAAACCTTTATGGCTTTTGAGTTGGCTGAGTATGATCAAGTAATTCCATTACAAATTGTATTTCATCTGCTTTACTATATCTCTGTTTTTAGTGGTGTATTAACGGTTTGGTACGGAGCCGATGCAATAGTTTACAAGTGCATGCGTAATAAATACTTCGTTACAGCATCACAATTTTCATTTTTTATTTATGGGTTTCATGTACCTTTTTTAGTGTATTTATCAACGTGGTTACTAAGTGTATTACAAGGGTTTGTTTATAAGAGAATGATGGTGTACATACTGGCATCAATCATTACAGTAGGCTTAGCAATATGTATAGCAAATCTTTTACGTAAGTTAACTCCTGGCTTCTACAAATTACTAACGGGTGGTAGGGGATTAGGATAACATGAATATGTGATACATTGGTGTTTCAAAACCTTGCAACTTTGTTAATAATATCCTAACACAACGATATGATTAAAATATTAATATACGAAGATAATCCTCAGCTTAGAGAAGGACTAACCATGTTAATTGATGGTAGTGAAGGGTTCTCTGTGCTTGCTAGTTTTAAAAACTGCACTAATGCTGTAGAGGAAATTCAAGTATGGCAACCAGACGTTGTGTTAATGGATATTGATATGCCTGGGATGACGGGTATAGAAGCACTCAAAAAAATTCGTGTAAGCAATAACGATGTGAAAATTGTAATGCTTACCGTATTCGACGATAATAAAAATGTATTTGAAGCCATTAAGTCGGGCGCTAATGGCTATATTCTTAAGAAAACGCCACCAACAAAATTATTAGAGTATATCAGCGAAGCTCAAACGGGCGGAGCTCCTATGACTGCCTCAGTGGCAACACAAGTATTGAAAATGTTTTCGCAAATGAATAATGAACAAAGCGAAGACTACAATTTAAGTGATAGAGAAAAACAAGTATTACAATTATTGGTGAATGGTTACAGCTATAAAATGATAGCAGCTGAAATGTTCATTGCTATTGATACTGTTCGTAGTCATATCAAAAAAATATATGAAAAATTACATGTGAATAGTAAAGGCGAAGCTGTGGCTAAAGCTTTTAAAGATAGGCTGGTGTAGTATTTCACATATTTATGTGATTGTTTGCACCTTACGGTAAATATAGTTTTGCATCATAAACACCAACCCTAAACCCTTTTATTGATGCAAAAGTTATTCGTGGCACTTATCTGTTTGTGTAGCTTCAGTGCATGTACAAAAGAAGTTGAAAAAGCTACAACACAAACCCCCGCACCTGATTTCGATTTAAAGCTAACCTTAGTAGATAATCAAGGTGTACGAAGTAACCTATTCGAACGTTCTTTAAACATGGTAGGTAATACTGCATTATACAGTGGCTTGTACGAAAAAACATCGAGTGTATTATTAAAGCTCGGTGGCACGCAAGTGAATACAGTGGCACCACGCTTGTATGTAGATGTTACTTTTCTAAACAAAACAAAAGCAAGCGACATTGTAGGTATGTACAACTTTCCGGCTGAGAACAGTCAGGTAACATTTGAAACCACGAGTGTTAATTTCCCGCAAGGAAATATTACCGTTATCAGAGGCTTGCCTAAATCAGGTACGTTAGTAGTTGCTTACGATGCAGCTACCAAAACATACAACGGATATTTTGATAATGTTACATACAATTCATCACCATCCGAAGGATTGTCTAATATCGAAGTACAAGGTACTTTTCAGCACATAGCTGTTACAAAATAAGTAGTGTTTTAGTGTTTGTTTTCTTGGTACAGGGCTCTTTTTTAAGAGCCCTTCTTTAAAATGATGTTCAACCCTTTTTAATCTATGAAAAAGTTATTTACAATACTGAGTATAACACTCTGTATGTATGCGAGTGCACAAACTGGTAAGTATGTTAATAACATGTCGCCAACGGTAGTTGGTCAGTTAAGTGCTACCAAGGCCATTATTGTTACAGAGCAAGATAGAAAGTTGTGGGTAACCGATGGTACTGTTGCTGGTACACAAATGATAGCAACACCTGTGTTGTTCCATTTTACTGCGTTTAATGTAATGAATGGTGTTTTATACTTTGCCGGAGCTACCAATACGCATGGTATAGAGTTATGGCGTACCGATGGTACTGCAGCTGGTACTTATATGGTTAAAGATATCAATCCGGGTGCTGTTAATAGTGGTCCTGCTGATCGAATGATTGTATTGAATAATCATATTTACTTTTCTGCATTTACCGATACACATGGTAGAGAGCTGTGGAAGTCAGATGGTACTACAAACGGAACAGTAATGGTGAAAGATGTTTTCCCCGGAATAGCTAGTGCTCATACTGTTGGCTTATTTAAAATTAATAAAACCAATAACAGAATTTATTTTATCGCCAATACCAATGTAGGTGAAGAATTATGGGTAAGCGATGGCACAGAAGCGGGTACACAATTGGTACGAGATATTAATGCTGGTGCTGGCAGCTCAACGCCAATGTTAGGCATGGCTAAGGATAATAAAATGTATTTCAGAGCCGATAATGGTATTAATGGTGCAGAGTTATGGGTAACCGATGGTACCACCGCAGGTACAATGATGTTAGGGGATATTTATCCGGGTGGTATGGGCTCTACACCACATAGCATGACTGTATTCAATAACAAAGTATTCTTTGTAGCCAATGCCCCACAAACTGGCGAAGAGCTTTATCAAACCGATGGTACAGTAGCAGGAACTACCTTAGTGAAAGATTTAGAGCCAGGTATTTTAGGTAGTGATATCAATCTTACTTCTGCAATAATTGTAAATAATAAAATGTATTTCAGAGCATCTACCAATTTAACAGGTTATGAGTTGTTCGTAACCGATGGTACTGCAAATGGTACAGAGTTATTTTATGAAATTGATTATTGGACCGATGGTTTCCCAGTGATATTCAAGCCACAAGAAGCACCGTTAGATGGTAGTGCTACACCCCTATTTCAAAATCAGTATTTCTTTTTCACAGGTTTTACATTAGACCATGGAACGGAATTATACATTAGTGATGGTACAAGAGCTGGTACACGTATGATTAAAGATATCAACCCGGGAACAAGTGATGGCGTACCTTACGCATTGTATAAATACAGTAATACGCATTTGTATTTCACTGCAGAAAATGTAACCACAGGATTAGAAATTTGGGAAACAGATGGTACTGCTCAAAACACCAGAATGGTATTTGATGCGAATCCTACGAATGCCAACGAAGGCGGTCTATATCTTGTAACACCCGATGCTATTGTGAACAACCGATTGCTATTTGCAGGGCCCAGTGGCGATGAGCCTGCGAATAGATTACAGTACGATGGCTTCATTTACGAACGCTCTACTGGTACGCTGCCCATTTTTGTACAATCATTTACCGCAAGGTTACAAGTACAAACGCCGGTATTGCAGTGGCAGCTTAACATAACATCTAACAACAATAGTTATCAACTACAACGTAGTGTCGATGGGTTTAGCTATACTACTATTCAAAGCTATCAAGCCTTGCAAGGTGCAGTTTCAAAAAGCTATGCCGATGTTGCAGCCGCAGCATTACAGCAAAAGCAATTGTACTACCGCTTAGCAATTGAAAACAACGATGGCTCTAAGCAGTATAGTAATATTGCAATGGTTACAATGCCGAACGAAGTTTATGGCGTGCGTGTGTTACAGCAAGCAGGCAAGCCGCAAGTCAAGTATCATCTATCAAAAAGCAACACTTCATTACAAGTTGTAACAGCGGCTGGTGCAGTAGTATACAACACGGTGCTACCAGCTACACAAGGTGTGCTAACATTGCCTCCATTGCAAGCCGGATTGTATGTGATTAAAGTTAGCGATAGCAATCAAACGTATACCGATAAGTTGTTGGTGCCTTAGTGCCGTACTTGATTGGTAAGTATAAAAGAGATACCTTTCATAGCAAACGTAACAGCTATGAGAGGTATTCTTTTTTTATGTTGTTTTTTTGTAATGCAATTGGTGGTAGCACAAAAAACATACTTGCACTGTGGTAAGTTGGTAGATGTAAGATCCCTTACGGTAAAAGAAAACATCACCATCATTATTGAAAACAATTTAATTCTCGATGTGCAAAGTGGATTTATAAAACCAGGTGCTACGGATAAGTTGATAGACTTACGTAAATACACTGTAATGCCCGGCCTAATGGATATGCACGTGCATTTAGAACATGAAACTAACCCCAATCAGTATTTACAAACGTTCACATTAAATCCTGCAGATTATGCGTATCAATCTGTTGTATTTGCAGAACGCACACTTATGGCAGGCTTTACAACCGTACGAGATTTAGGTGGTTCTGGGGTGAACATCGCATTACGTAATGCAATTGCAAGAGGTATCATTAAAGGGCCACGTGTATTTACCGCAGGTAAGTCTATTGCCTCAACCGGTGGGCATGCCGACCCCACCAATGGCTATCGAAAAGATTTGATGGGAGATCCTGGCCCAGAAGCTGGTGTTGCCAACGGCCCCGATGAATGTATAAAAGCCGTTCGCCAGCGTTATAAAGATGGCAGCGATTTAATTAAAATCACTGCAAGTGGTGGTGTACTTAGTGTTGCTAAAAGTGGCGAAAATCCACAATTCACCGATGCAGAATTGGCCGCTATTGTAGCTACAGCGAAAGATTATGGTTTTAAAGTAGCAGCTCATTGCCATGGTAAAGAGGGCATGTTACGTGCCGTTAGAGCAGGGGTGAATTCTATTGAACATGGTACTTATATGGATGAAGAGGTAATGGCTTTAATGGTGCAACGCGGTACTTATCTAGTTCCTACCATTACCGCAGGTAAGTCTGTTGGCGATTCTGCAAAAAAGCCTGGTTACTATCCCGCTTTGGTAACCCCCAAAGCATTAACTATTGGTCCGAAAATTCAAGGTATGTTCAGTAGAGCATACAAATACGGTGTAAAAATTGCATTTGGTACCGATGCTGGGGTGTACGCACATGGTAAAAATTGGTTAGAATTTGTGTACATGACCGAAGGTGGCATGCCTCCTTTAGAAACCATTAGAGCAGCTACCATTAATGCTGCCGATTTATTAGGTGTGCCTAATTTGGGTAGTATTGAAAAGAACTTTTTAGCAGATATTGTTGCAGTTGAAGGCGACCCACAAAAAGATATTCAAAGCATGGGTAAGGTACGTTTTGTAATGAAAGATGGCGTGGTGTATCTACAGCCTTAGTTTTTAAAATGTTAATTTCAAAAAAGTTCGGCATAGGGTTTGTTTATTTTGCAGCATAACAAATTCTATAATCCTAACTGAGTGAACATGAAACTAACGAATTGGATGCTCGCCGCTAGTACAAGCATGTTATTGTTTTCTTGCGTAAGCAATAAAAAATTCAAAGCCGCACAAGCGCAATATGGTACTTTAGAAACAAAGTACGTAACACTACAAGGTGAAGCCGAAAAGTGTAAAGATGATAAATCGAAGCTTGAAGCCGATAAACTTGCCTTGAATACCAAGGTTGATGAGCTGAATAAGCAAATCAAGTTCTTACAAGAGAATAATACTGTTGCGTTGCGTCAGTTGCAAGACTTATCTGTTATCAGCGCTTCGCAAGCTGAGAGTATCAAAAAGTCGATGGAAAATATTGGTGCGAAAGACAATTACATCAAGAGTTTGCAACAGCAAATGGCCTATAAAGATTCTTTAAACATGGCATTGGTGATTAATCTGAAAGGGGCTATTGGCAACTTAGATGATAAGGATATTAATGTTAAAGTTGATAAAGGCGTTGTATTTATTGATATCTCTGACCGATTGTTATTTAACACTGGCAAGTACGAGTTAACCAAACAAGCTAAAGAGGTGTTAGGCAAAGTGGCCAAAGTGTTACTCAACCAGCCAGATATAGAGTTTATGGTAGAAGGACATACTGATAATGCTGCTTACAAATCGCCTGTTGGCATGTTGCAAGACAACTGGGATTTAAGTGTGAAGCGTGCAACATCGGTGGTACGTGTATTGCAAAATGAGTTTGGTATTCCTCCTGCTAAAATGGTAGCAGCTGGTCGTGCCGAATACAATCCTATTGCAAGCAACGATACACCTGAGGGTAAGGCTGCGAATCGCCGCACACGTATTGTAATTTTACCGCAATTAGATCAGTTCTTTAAATTACTAGAGCCTGCTAGACAATAGTTCATTTACCGAAAGGTAGTTGTAAAAACACTAAAGGGTTCGCCATCGGCGAACCCTTTAGTGTTTTCTATTTTAATGTTACTTACGTAAATGATTACGCGGTAACAGCGCTGTCCATTAGCTTGCCTGTTTCTGTTTTTAAAATGCGGGCAGGGTAGCGATTGATAACAATAAAATCGTGAGTTGCCATTAATACCGCCGAGCCTTCTTCTTTAGCAATTCTAAATAATAGCTGCATAATTTCATCACTTGTTTCGGGGTCTAAGTTGCCGGTAGGTTCATCGGCTAAAATAAGCTTTGGACTATTGAGTAATGCTCTGGCAATATCAACCCGTTGTTGCTCGCCACCACTCATTTCAAATGGCATTTTAAAGCCTTTACTTTTTAAGCCTACTTTATCTAATACATCGTTGATTTTATCTGTCATGAGCTTTTCGTCTTTCCAGCCAGTGGCTTTCAGTACAAACTTTAAATTCTCATGTACATTTCTATCGGTAAGCAGCTGAAAATCTTGGAAAACAACACCGAGGTTTCTTCTAAGGAACGGTGTTTTTTTCCAGTTCATGGTTTTAAGATCGAAGCCTACTACTGTGGCATCGCCTTCTGTGAGGGGTAACTCGCCATATAACGTTTTTAATAAGCTGCTTTTTCCTGTACCTGTTTTGCCTACCAAATACACAAACTCACCTCTATTGATAGAAAAGTTAACATCTTGCAATACCAAGTTGCCACCCTGATAAATATTAACGTGTTGTAATTGTACTACTGTTTCGTTCATGTGTTTGTGTTTGTTGCTAAAATAAGAATAACGATGAATTTGAATGTTTTAGTACTGATATAAAACTGTTCCGAAACTGCCTTTTAACAAAAGCTCCGATGTAGTTGCAGCTTCTGTATAACCAACGATTTGTGCATCGATACCAAGTTGCTGAGCGGCTTGTATAAGTGCAGGTGCGGCTTGCTCGTTGGTGAAAATTTCTAAACGATGCCCCATGTTAAACACCTGATACATTTCTTGTGCATTAGCGCCGCTTGCAGCTTGTATGGCATCAAAAATAGGAGGTGGGTTAAATAGGTTGTCTTTAATTACACGTAAAGGTTGTGGTAAGTATTTCATGCACTTGGTTTGTCCGCCACCACTGCAATGAATAACACCATACAAATCATCAAAATGTTGTTCAAGTAATACCTTCATTAAAGGGGCATAGGTTCTGGTAGGACTCAACAATAACTTGCCAACTTCGTGTGCGGTGCCATTTACCGTAAGGGTATCGGTATTACGATATTTGCCGATGTATACCACTTTTTCGTCGAGTGAAGGTTCAAAAGTCTCGGGGAATTGGCTGGCATACCACTTGCTCAACACATCGTGGCGGGCACTGGTAAGTCCGTTACTGCCAAGGCCACTGTTGTAGCTGTTTTCGTACACGGTTTGTCCGCTGCTTGCGAAACCAACAATCACTTGATTGGCACCAATATTATCGTTGGTAATAAGTTTTTGCTTAGGCCAGCGAGCCATCATAGTACCGTTCACCGCTATGGTACGAACAACATCACCAACATCGGCGGTTTCGCCACCAAGGTATTGAATATGAACGCCATACTGTGCAAGGGTATTAAAGAACGATTGGGTACCATTAATCACTGCTTCTAGTACTTCGCCGGGTATGCGGTTTTTATTGCGATCAATGGTGCTGCTAAATAAAATATTATTGTATACGCCTACGCACAATAAATCATCGAGGTTCATGGCTACTGCATCTTGTGCTATGCCTTCCCATACGCTTATATCGCCGGTTTCTTTCCAGTACATATAAGCCAGAATGCTTTTGGTACCTGCACCATCGGCATGCATAATGTTCACCCAATTGGCATCATTACCAATGGTATCGGGGTACATTTTGCAAAATGCGTTTGGGTATAAACCTTGGTCTAATTTTTTGATGGCGGCGTGTACTTCTTCTTTTTGAGCACTAACGCCACGCTGTGCATATAAACTCATGGTGCTTGTAGCATTTACATTTACCGTAAGGTAAATAAGATGACGATTTGATGCCGCAAATGTAACCTTTCAAAACTGCATCGCTTGCATGGATGCAAACTGTATTTTTGCCCACCGAAATTTTTTGAATGCAGGTACATTACTCCATTGCTCAGTTGCCTTTGTTTGATAAGGCTGTTGTTACCATTGGCACCTTCGATGGGGTGCATGTGGGGCATCGCCAAATTATTGATCAATTAACGCAGCGAGCCGCCGCTATTGGTGGCGAATCGGTGATTATTACGTTTCATCCGCACCCAAGGGTAGTGGTACAGCAGCAACAGCCGCCCATTGGCTTATTAACTACGCTCGATGAAAAATTGCAATTGCTAGCTCGTTTAGGGGTAGATCATGCCGTGGTAGTTCCTTTTGATGATGCTTTTGCGCAGCAATCGGCACAGGCGTATGTTGAGCATTTTTTATGGGAGAAATTCAAGCCTAACACCGTTATTATTGGCTACGATCACAAGTTTGGTAAAGGCCGCAGCGGCGATTTTCAGTTGTTGCAACAATACGGTGAACGTTTGGGTTTTGCTGTTCAAGAAATTTCAGAGCAGGTGCTCAACGAGGTAATTATTAGTAGTACAAGAGTGCGTAAAGCCTTGCTCGAAAGCGATATTACAGCTGCCAATACGTATTTAGGATATCCTTATTTTTTCAATGGCTTGGTTGTTACAGGTAATAAGCTGGGGCGAACCATTGGTTATCCTACGGCGAATTTGCACATCAAAGAGGGCGAAAAATTAGTGCCTGGTAATGGGGTGTACGCCGTAACCATTGCATGGAACCAACGCTTATTACAGGGTATGATGAATATTGGTGTGCGGCCCACGGTAGATGGTAGCAAGCGAACAATTGAGGTGAACATCTTCGACTTCAATCAAGATATTTATGATGAATACCTTACGGTAAATGTATATCAACGCTTACGTGGCGAAATAAAATTTAGCGGATTACCAGCGTTGCAAGCACAGCTAGCGCAAGATGCTATCGATGCTAAGCAGGTGTTAGAAGCTGTTATGCCATAATTTTCACCAATAACTCCTTCATCAGGTTTACTTCTGAGGCTCCACCATGGTCTACCCCTAAGCTTTTCAAATTGTAGAGGTGTAATAACAACAAAGCTCTTTCCACAGCAGGATAACTGTACAACCTGCTTGCTTGTATGGCTTTCTGTGCGGCAAAACTGTTGTAGAAAAACAATGGCTTTACGTTTTGTTCGTCTTTGCTCGGTAGGGCATGTACTTGTGCTAGCTTGCTGAAAAAGCCATAGAGCGTTGGTAACAATAAATGAATGCTTCCGGCCTTGGGGTTAGCATCGAAATATTGAATAATTCTAATTGCTTTCGCAAAGTCTTTTACTGCAACTGCATCTTGAAATTCAAAAGCATTAAACTCTTTGCTAATGCCTACATAGGTTTCAATATGATCGGCAGTTATTACATTACTGCCTTTGAGGTTAATGGTTATTTTTTCAACTTCATTTTCTAAACGATTTAAATCGTTCCCTACATGATCTACCAGCATACGCAACGCCTGCTCATTCATTTGAAGTTTGTGTTGTTGTAACATACCACGCACCCACTCATCGAGCTTGTAATCAGGTAATTTTTCACTTAAAAAGTAGGTAACATTAGGGTTGTCTTTTTTAGTCAATAGCTTTTTAAGCGTACTTCTACCATCGATGGTTTTTTCTTTATGTCCAACAATAAAGATGGTACTCGTAAGTGGGTTTTCAATATAGCCCTCCAATTTATCGAGGTCTTTCATGTGTTGTGCTTCTTTTAAAAGCACTACTTGCCTTTCGGCAAACATGGGATACTTTCTACAAGCATTAATCATCGCAGCCCAATCGGCATCTTTGCCATAGAAAATGGTGAGGTTAAAACCTGCCTCCGCCGGACTCAGTAATTCGTGTTCGGCATAATGCATCAACTTATCAATAAAATAGGCCTCTTCACCTTCAAGCCAATATACGGCACGGGTTTTTCGCTGCACCAATTGTTGCATCACCGAATCAAAATCGAGTCCTTTCTCTTTTGCTGCCTTTGCCATAGTGCAAATGTAACCCTTGCGGTAAATGACCAACGCGTTAGGTAACGATGTGAATATTTTCTGGTGTTAACAAAGGTTGTTCTTGAAAGCGAAGCATAATGTTGGCTACAACAGCAACATCTTTTTGGCAATAGGTTACAATACGTTGTAGGTTTTGCTCTTGGTAATATACATGCTGCACTTCGCTACCAGTAATATCATCTTTACTCGTAGGGATACCTAAAACAGAAGCTAATAAATGTAGCGAGGTGTAATTTTTATAGTCGCCAAAGCGCCACCAATGCAGTGTGTCTACTGCTTTCACTTCCCATGGTTTGGCGTTGTGCAGGTATAGGTAATGAGGCAATGGTAAGCCATGTACTAGCATACGTCTGCATAAAAAAGGAATATCAAACTCTTTAATGTTGTGGCCACAAAACTGAAATGATGCCCACTGTTGTTGCACTTTGTTAGCAGTGGTAATAAATGCATGTAACAAAGCTTTTTCATCATCGCCTGCAAAGCTTTTGATACGCAGCTTCCATTGGCCTTGTTCTTGTTGTAGATACCCCGTACTAATACATACAATCTTGGCAAATTCGGCCATTACACCAGCACGTTGGATAAAAATTTCTTCGACCGTTGAATTTTCTGGCATGGTTTTGGAAATCTTTTCTAACCAAAGCTCTTGCCAAGTAGTAGATAATTGTTGAAAGGTTGCCGCCATGGGCACTGTTTCAATATCTATGAACAACAATTGCTGCAAATTCAATGAATTATTCATTATTCTTGTTTATAAAAGTAAAACCTACATCGTATGAGTTACGAAACCAACACTTCAGGTTACCCATCGGCACAGCCACAAAAGCAAGCTACAGCTAGTGGTGGCGATAACCGTAAAGTTATTTATGCAATGCTCATTATTGCACTTATTGCAACTTGGGGTTATATCTGGTACGATAAAAATAAGTCTACAGAGCAAATTACTCAATTAGAACAAAAAAATGATGCGTTAGATAGCACTAGAGCTGCATTACAGGTAGAATTTGATGCTGCTTTACAACGTGGCGATTCACTTGCAGAAAGCAATGTACAGTTGCAAGGCGAACTTGCCGAAAAGCAAGCCGAAATTGAGCGTAAGAAAGCCGAGATTCGCAGAGAGCTAAGCAAAAAAGATGGCGATTTGAAAAAGGCCAAAGCCTTAATAGCCGAATTACGTACGCAAACAGAAGAACTCTTAGCTGAAGTAGCAAAGTTGAAAGCAGAGAATCAACAGCTAACATCTGCTAATCAACAGTTATCTACAGAAAAAGAACAATTGAGCACGGCTAAAAAGCAAGTAGAAGAAAACCTTGCAGCTACAGAAAGCGAAAAAAATCGTTTGCAAGATGTTGCAAGCACCTTACATGCAAGTAACATCAATATTACTGCAATCAACATCAAAGGCAGCGGTTCTGAAAAAGAAACGAATACTGCCAAGCGTGCCGATGCATTGCGTATCAGTTTTGTAATTGATGAAAATCGTATTGCACCTAGCGGACCTAAAGAGTTGTATGTAATCGTGTATAATCCCGAAGGGCAAGTTGTTAGTACACCTGGTACAAGTGGTAATTTTAATACCCGCGACGATGGACAAAAAACATTTACCAGTAAAGTACAGGTAAACTATGAACAAGGAAAAATCACACCTGTAAGTTTCGATTGGAAGCAAGAATCACGCTATGCAACAGGGCAATATAAAATTGAGATTTACCACAACGGGTACAAAATTGGCGAAGGCTATAAAACCCTAAAGAAAGGTGGTTTATTTAGCTAATTATTTACCGTAAGGTATGGTAATTTTTAAAAAGGGGTTGCGCATGCGAAGCATGCGCAACCCCTTGTAGTTATAACTGTAATGTCCCTTGCGGGTAAATGACTTTCTCAAGAAACAAACCATGCGGTGGCGTACTAAAATCGGCCTTGGTGCAATCTTGTGCAGCAATAATTTGTGCTAGTTGTGCTAATGAATAGTTGCCCCTGCCAACACGTAACATAGTGCCTACCAACCCACGAACCATGCCTCGCAAAAAGCGATTGCCTTGTACATGATACACCCAATGTTGGGGTGTTATTTGCTCCCAATAAGATGTGGTAAGGGTGCAATTGAAATTATTCACCTGTGTATGACGCTTGCTAAAGCTTGCAAAGTTTTGATGCTCCTGTAATAGGGCAGCCGCTTGCTGCAGCAAATCGAAATTTAGTGGGAATGGGAAGAAATAAGCCCTATCTGTAAGTAGTGGATTTTTTTGTTGATAGATATGATAGGCATATTTACGAGCAGTAGCTAAAAATCTGCTGTGAGCATCGTTAGATACCTTATAGATGTTATTGCAAGCAATATCGGGTGGTAGTACCGCATTGATAGCATAACAATTTTTTGGTGTTAAAGTGAGTTCGGTATCGAAATGAAAAAAGTTTTGTAATGCATGCACGCCAGCATCGGTTCTACTGCTGCCAGTGAGCTCGAAAGGTTGTTTATAAATAGTGGTCAGTGCTTTTGTAAGCTCGGTTTGAATGGTGTTCGCATTTTCTTGCACTTGAAAGCCGCTGTAGCGAGTGCCCATATAGCTCACTTCAATGAAGTAACGATTCATATGATTATGGCTTTGCAGAGCGAATGAGTTGCGTAAATTTTTCTTTATTGGTAGTTTGTATGAGCTGGGTTTCGAGTGCTGCAAAACCTGCTACATCAATGGTGTAAGCAAATGCCATTTCGAAAAAGCGGTATCTGCCATCGTCGGTTAAAAACATGATACCCAGTTGTTTTATTTGCTCAACCGTAAAGCATTTTTCTCCGAATACCTTTTGTGCTATCACAATCATTTTAGCTTCAACGCCGTTGCTTACCATGCGTTTGCGAAGTTTCACAAAATCGTCGTTCGAAGCAGATATCTTACAAGTAGCACCTGCAGCTGGTCTGGTGATAGTTGGGGTGTAGTTATTGCTTTTTTCATTCGAAGTAGCAGCTGTATCGGGCGTTGGTTGAAAGTAAGGATTACCTGCAATGCCTTTAGGTGTGTTGCTTATAGTTACAGTATCGGTAGGTGGTGCTATTGTGATTGTAGTTGCAGTGCTGGTATCAGTTTTTTCATTTGCCGTAAGGCGAGCCGGAATGGTATCTTTTACAGTAGGTTGGCTCGGTTCGTTGCGGGTGATGGTAAGTGATACTACTTGGTTGTTAAGTGCCTCACTGATATCAGTAGCTTTTTCGATTCTAATGGTAATTGTATCGGTAACATCGCCATAGCTTTCTAGAAAGGTAACAGTGGTGCCAATACTATCTTCTATTTCTTTGGCTTTCACAATACTTCTTGTGATGGTTGTGGTGGTATCGTCAGTAATAGCAGCGGTAGCTGTATCACGCGGTGTTATGGCTGATGTATTGGTGGCAAGCGTAGAAGCTTTGGTGGCGGCAGTGGGTGTGGTGGCTGCGGTAGCATCATTTACCGTAAGGGTACTATCATCTACTACAGAAGCGAGCATTTGTCCGAATGCATCAGTGGTAGTTGTTTTCGGTTTGTTAGGTTTAATATTGTACAAACCGTAGTCGCCAGCTGCATTTTTTTTCAGGGTTAGTCCACCGTCTTTTCCTTGCGGGTGATAGTTGAAAGCGTAACTCGGATTGGGGTCGTTACCAAAACCCAGTAAAAGTTCGTTGTTGGTATTGGCAATTTTACTGATCAACAAGTAGCCAGTGGCATTACTCCGATACTTCTTGCCTTGTAACACAACGAAGAAAGGTGTTTTATCTTCATGTTGAATGTACACGTAATTATCTTGCGCTGTAGCGGGTGCGTATGATGCTACACCCAGTACAATCATCAATAGTATCCAAAAGCGATCTAATCTCATATCATACAAAACTAATGATAATAGTATTGTGCCATCGCTGCCGTTTATCAGCATTAACATGCACTGCTACAAATTAAAAATGGATTGTTGTATTTAGCAGCAGTTGGGTATAATTAGCTGCTATATTTACCCCACTAAAACACGAATGTATAATGAAAAAAGTGTGTTTGGCCCTCAGTATTCTGGCCAGTTTCACAGCTATAGCACAGCCTGCTGCAAAGCCTAATGAGGCTTGGAAAAAAGAGTATCGTGCAACCGATACCAAAATCAATGCTTTAGTGCATACGAAATTAGAGGTTAGCTTTAATTACGAAAAGCAGCATATGCCTGGTAAGGCGTGGATTACGCTGATGCCTCATTTTTATGCAACCGATAGCTTACGGTTAGATGCTAAGGGAATGCAAATTAATAAGGTAGCTTTAGTTACTGCTACGGGCATGAAGCCGTTAAAGTATGTATATAACGATGCCGCTAACTTGTACATTACCCTCGATAAAACGTACAAAGCAGGTGAAAAATACACCGTGTATATCGATTATGTAGCTAAGCCTAACGAGTTGAAAGTACAAGGTAGTGCAGCTATTACCGATGCGAAAGGTTTGTATTTTATCAACCCAACTGGAGAAGATAAGAAGAAGCCGATTCAAATTTGGACACAAGGTGAAACCGAAGCCACCAGTGTTTGGTGCCCAACAATTGATCGTCCGAATCAAAAAACTACGAACGAAATCATCATGACGGTGCCCGACAAGTACGTTACCCTTAGTAACGGTAAGTTAGTGAGTCAGAAAAAAAATACTAACGGTACTCGCACCGACCACTGGAAAATGGAACTACCGCATGCCCCTTATTTATTCTTCATGGGTGTAGGCGATTACAGCATTACAAAAGATACCTACAAAGGCAAAGATGTAACCTATTACGTAGAGCCTGAATATGGTACCGTTGCCAGAAAAATATTTGGTAACACACCTGAAATGATGGCTTTTTTCAGTCGTATTACAGGCGTTGATTTCCCTTGGGTGAAGTACGGACAAATGGTTGCCCGCGACTATGTAAGTGGTGCTATGGAAAATACAACCGCCACTTTGCACCAGCAAAGTGCACAGCAAGATGCTCGTGAACTTACAGAAGGCAATCGTTGGGAAGATGTTATTGCACACGAACTCTTTCACCAATGGTTTGGCGATTATGTAACCTGCGAAAGCTGGAGTAACCTTACGGTAAATGAAAGCTTCGCTAACTACAGCGAAACCTTATGGAATGAGTATAAGTATGGTAAAGATGCTGGCGATGCTCATAACCTTAGCGATATGCGTGGCTACGTAGGTAGTGGCAGCGAAAAGAAAGATTTGGTACGTTTCTACTACCGCGATAAAGAAGATATGTTCGACGCTGTAAGCTACAATAAAGGCGGTCGAATCTTACACATGTTGCGTAACTATGTTGGCGATAGTGCTTTCTTCAAATCATTGAATCTGTATTTGAATACCAATAAGTTTAAAGCAGCCGAAGCACACCAACTACGCTTAGCCTTCGAAGAAGTTACCGGCCGCGATTTAAATTGGTTTTTTAATCAGTGGTATTTTGGTGCCGGACATCCGAAAGTAACGATCGATTACGATTACAACGATGCTGCTAAAACAGTAAGTGTTATTGTAAAACAAACACAAGACAGTACTAAAACATTCTTATTGCCAATTGCAATAGATGTGTATGAAGGTACGCAGAAGAAACGCCATCAGGTATGGATTAAAAATCGTATCGATACCTTCACTTTCGCTTACAATCAAAAGCCCGATTTAGTGAATGTTGATGGTGATAAGGTAATACTTTGGGAAAAGAAAGAACCTAGTAAAACACTTGCTCAGTTCTTACACCAATACAAATATGCAGGTAGCTACCTCGATCGTTACGAAGCACTCGATGCTGCTGCTAAAAAGCAAGCCGATGCTACAGCACAAGAAATATTAAAGCTAGGTTTAACCGATAAATACCATGGCTTACGCAGCTTTACCATCGGTCGCTTAGATTTCAAGAAATCTGGTGTGAAAGAATGGGCAGAACCTATGTTGGCAAAAATTGCCGAAACCGATGCTAAGCGTACCGTTAAAGCCGATGCGGTAGAAGTTTTAGGTAGCTTTAATAACGATGCGTATAAGGCACTCTTTACCAAGTTAACACAAGATTCATCTTACACACTTGCTGGTAATGCTTTAGAAGCGTTGTACGAAATTGATAGCGCTGGTGCATTTACCATTGCCAAGCAACTGGGTACACAAAAGCCTAAAGGAAAGTTAGGTGCAGCTATTAACAGCACACTCATTCGTTCTGGCGATTTCAGTGCGTTCGATGATATCACTGCAAGCTTTAAAGAAATGGGCTTACAAGAACAGTTTAACTTCGTACAGCAATACGCCGATATGATTGCTAAACTGAAAGATAGCAAGCAAATTAAAGCAGGCGTAGATGCTATTGTTGGCTTACGTAATGCGGTTCCAGAGCAATACCGCTCTCAAACCGATGGTTACCTTAACAACATGATACTTAAAGGCATTGCTAGCAAACTAAAAGCTGCCGGCAATCAAGAAATGAACGACTATATTTTAAAAGCTGTAGAAAATAAATAGCTGTTAAAAAAGGTGGTAAAGGCCGCAATCTATAAGGTTGCGGCCTTTTTTTGTGTTTCGTAACATTTGCCTGTAAAGGCGTTATATATTCACACCAATAACAGAAGAATTATGAAAAAAGTATTGCTTGCTGTATTTAGTATTATGTTGGTATCCCTTACGGTAAATGCACAATCGGGTGCCGATGCGCTACTTGGTTTTTGGAGAAGTGGCGATGGAAAAGCAGTTATTGAAATCTACAAAAATGGCGATAAGTACGATGGTAAAATTGTATGGCTGGCCGAACCAAACGACCCGCAAACGGGTAAACCCAAAGTAGATAGTAAGAACGAAGAAGAAAGCCTACGTAGCCGTCCGATATTGGGTTTGGTGAATTTAAGAGGCTTCAAATTTGTGAAGAAAAATGTGTGGGAAGAGGGTAAGATATACGATCCGAAAAGTGGCAACGATTATAGCTGTGAAATTAAAATGACCGATGCGAATACTTTAGAAGTACGTGGTTATGTGGGTATTTCAATGTTTGGCAGAACCGATGTTTGGAAGCGTCAGAAAATGAAATAAGTGCTTTTGAAGTACACTATAAATACTATGGGGCGGCCGCAGGCCGCCCCATAGTATTTATAACCAAGTCGTTTTACAAACTAATGAGTTGTATACTAATGCTGCTGTACCAAGTAGTACCAAGTGTGGTTGTAAGTACTTCCCTTGCTTCATCGCCATTGTATTGGTTCACAATATTGAATCGGCCGTTAATACGGGCGCCTGCTTGAATACTAATCCACCAAAAACCTGCAATGCTTCGTTCGTACATTAATCGTGGCTTTATTTCACCTCTTTGTAGGTACATTGTGCTGTTGTTTTGGTAAAGGGCATATTGGTTACCCTCAAGTTCAAAGCCTGCAAACAACATAGATTTTGGATTGATATTGTAGCGAATATGGCCACGGGCAGGTAGTAATAATTCCATGCCCCATTTATCATTAAAGGTTTTATTCCACAAAAGCACGGGTACAATCAAGGGGCGGCCTAAGCGATAGGTTCTGCTTGCACCAACGGCAATCATGTTGTTGTCACTTTTCTTCCAGCCGTATAGCACACTACCATTTACCGTAAGGGCTTTTGTGGTAATGTTGTTCAAGCTGTTCGCACTCCAGTTAGCATCGGCGTTGGCTTGTACGAGTAAAAAGTTTTTATCGTTCAAAGGTTTGAAAATAGTAGTTCCAACACCAGCGGTATGCATACCATTGGTAAGCACACTTTGTATAGGCGTGTTGTGATTTTGATGACCACTTACACCAAAACCACTTCGCCAATAGTTGGCACTTATATTGGCTACTAGCTTATTGGTAGATATTACGGGAGTACTAAAGCCTACACGAAGGCCACGCACATTGCTCACCTGATGCTTATGCTCAGTAATGCTAGTAGGGGTAGCTGTATTGTATGAAATCGGGAATGCACCTTGCATTTCGTATCCAATACTGATAAACTTATTAGCCGATTGATTCAGTACTTTGGGGGTACAGTAGGTTTTAGTAGGCGTAGCATCTACATCCTCAAATTGAAATTTGGGTAAAGAGTCTTGGGCTATAACAGTAAAGCCAGCAAAAGTGGCCAACATGAACAAGATTGATTTCTGCATGTACAAGCAATTTTTTTTCAAAACAATTTTAAGCAGCGGTATGTTGCATTACGATTAACGAAAACCTTTTTCGTTTTCTAATTCAAACATAGCTGCCCAAAGCTTACCCGTTACATACATACGCTGCGTTGTACTATCGTAAGCAATACCATTGAGTACATTACCCATCATTTCGTCGTTAGCATCGTAGGGAATACTGTGCTTTTCACGAATGCCGGTTAAATCCATCTTACCAACTACGCGGCCGTTAGTAGGATCAATTTTATAAATAATGTTAGCGCCATATTGGTTGGCATACACATAACCGTGTATGTATTCAAGCTCGTTAATATTGCCCACAGGACCATTATTATCAGTAACGCCAACAGTTTTTAAAATTTTAAAACTAGAGGGTTCAACAAAATATAAGTTGCTAGATCCTGTACTGATGATGAGGTTTTTTCCATCGTGTGTTAAGCCCCAACCTTCATAAGGCCATTCGAATGTTTGTAACTTTTGTAGCGTATTAGCATCGTACACGAAAACTTCATTATTCTGCCAAGTAAGCTGATAAATTTTACCATTGAGTAGTGCTACACCTTCGCCAAAATAAGCAAATGGTAAGCTAATTGATTTGGTGCTTTTACCATCTTGTATGCTGGTGTACATTAATTTACTAAAACCGTTGCGGCCTGTGCCTTCCAGTAATTTTCCGTTAACGTATACTAGCCCTTGCGTATAGCTACTCGTGTCGTGTGGGTATATTTTCCTTACGGTAAATGGGATATCGGCAATAGATGAAGTGGGACTGTTTTCAGTATTGTTAGTACTGCTACTATTATTGTTGTTGGTGGTTGCATCTGTGCCACAAGCTTGCAAGGTTACAATGGCAAGCATTATTCCGATAAAATCTAATCGCATGATTGTAATTATAAGGCGCTAAAAATACAACAGCCGCTAATTTGTAGCGGCTGTGTATTCAATATTTACGTAAGTAAATGCTTATTGCTTAATTATGGTTCTGGTGAAAGCTTCGCCATTAACAATAAGTCGAACAACATAAGTACCTGGCGTTGTTAAGTTGAATGGAACCGTATGTGTACCTTCTGCTAGCTGACCTTTGTTAATAAAGGTTACCACTTTACCATCTAGTGCAGTGATTTGGATGCTTACTTGTGCCTTTTGCTCAAGATTTAAACGTACAGCACCTTCTTTTTGAATTGGGTTAGGTAAGATATCCCAAACAAATTTTGCCTTATTGATGGTTGCAATTCTGCTGTATGCAGTTTTACCATCAAAATCAACTTGTTGTAAGCGATAGTATACCACACCGCCTTTCACATTTGCATCTGTATAGCTGTACGATGCTCCGTTGGCAACGTTACTACCTTTTACAAAACCAATAGTAGTAAAGTTCTTACCATCGAGGCTGCGTTCGATATTGAAGCCTTTATTGTTTTGTTCAGATAGCGTATTCCAATTTAAAACAGCATCGTTACCCTTTAAGGTTCCTTGGAAAGTACCAAAACTTACTGGCAAGTTAGTGGCGAATACTACACCAATTTGCGGACGGAAATTGTTGGGTGATAAATCTGACCAAGTAGTTCCTGTTCTAAAATAGAAAGTACCAGTACGGATAGGACTTTCTGGTTCAAAACCAATTCTTACAGTACCTGCCAACTGGCGGATACCTACAAAGAAATCACCATTCACCGCAGGCTGGCTAGGAATGTTAACGGTGTTTAGTCCTTGTACACCAGCAATGTTAGCAACGCTATCAATCAACGTGCTCGGTGTTAGGTTAGCGCCAGCTGCTGTATAAAGTACTACAGTAAAGTTACCAGCTGCTCCTAAACCAATTTTTACTTGCGATACATTGTTCGCTCCACCATTAAAACGAGCAACAATTTGTGCGCCTTCTGCTATGTTTAATGCTCCTGGTGCAGCACTTGTAGCATAGCTTAATTCATTGGCACTAACAGTTTGTGCGGCCGCAGCTGCAGTATTGTTGTTGGTTACTGCATCGCCAGCAAGCGCAACGCTTGAGCTGATAGTGTTGGTACCTGTAGCTGATGGTCTGAAGGTGCTGAAGGTAAGTGTGCCAGCAGCGCCAGGTGCAAAGGTGGTGATGGTAGCAGAATCACGGAAAGTATTGCTGCCCGTAACATCTAAGTATACTGTGAAATTACGAGCTGTATCAGTACCCAAATTAGCTAAGCGAACACGTACTGGAGCAATAGCACCTCTGCCTGCTGTTAAATAAGAATATACATTGGTTACAGCAAGATCAAACTGAGGAGCAGTAACTGGAGTAAAAGTGTAAGTGAGCCCTGAAGGCGGAACTGTTGATATGTTAGATGTTTCAGTAGCATTACTTGCAGTGGCGGTGGTGCTAAAACCATTTACAGATAAAAATGTTCCACCTGCGGCAGTTAAACCTACACTTGCACTTGGAGCACTTGGAGTACCACCTTCGTTGTTGTACACAAACTGGATGATGTTCGTACCTTCTGCAAGCCTTACTTGAAAGCTAACAACTGGGCTTGTTGCTTCCCAATCCCATAATACGCTGTTGTACTGCACTACAAAAACCCTATTTGGTGCATTACCTTGAATGGCATAGGTAATATTGGCAGATGATTGTACATCTAAATCATCCCATAACGGCGCTATTAATGGACGAGCTGTTGGAAATGCTGCACCTAAGTTGTTGTTAACAAAACCATTCGGGAAGTTGCCAAATCCGAGTACACCATTGGCATGTAAGCTAATACTATCGTAAGAGGTACCATTGTATACGAAAGTAAAGCCGATAGGTATCTTGTTTTGATAGCCTTCGTCTGATGGGCCTGCGCCTGTTACACCTGCACTTGTTAATGTGCTCGGTGTGCCACCGACTAGTGGTGAGTAAGTACCACTGGAGGCCGTGAATGCGTAGTTAACTTGGGCATAGGTTTGTAACCCAACTAACGTTAAGCAAATGAGTAGTAATCTTTTCATATTGATTTCTTTTAATGCCGTAAGTTACGTTTTTCAAAAGTAACCGTCATACCGTTGCTATAATTTTTTCGGCGAAGCTTGGCGATGTAGCTACTCCCATTCCATTACATGCGGTGGCAGCCCACACCCCTTTTTCTAGGGGAAGTAGTGTTGGTTGTTTGTTGGGTGTAAAGCACATAATACCTGCCCATGCATGCTCAATCGCAGGAATGTCAAAGGTTGTATGCTTTCGTAAATAGGTGAATAAATGCTCCGTGAGATCTGTTGTATGTAATGCGGTAGTGTTTTCGGCCTCAAAACGCGTATGCCTGCCGCCACCAATCAAAATACGATTTTCAACATTTCTAAAATAGTAGTAACCCGCTTCGCTATGAAAGGTGCCTGTTAATGGTAAGTTTTTGATAGGAGCAGTAACAATGACTTGACCACGGCCTGGCTGCCACGGTATTTGTGGCGCTAGCTGCATACTAAATGCGTTGGTACAAAGCAGTAATCGTTCTGTTGCTAACTGTCCTCTATTGGTTTGCACATGAACGTTGTTTCCCGTGCTGTTCCAGTTTAAAACGTTACAACCGTATCGTATTGCTATCCCTTGCTCAGTGGCATAATTGGCCAAATTGTACATGGCATAACCACTATGAATACTACCCTCGGCAGTACTTTTAATAAGTGCCGAAAAATTCCGCAAACCTAATTGCGGTAGTGCCTCCGTGGCAACTTGAAAAGTATTTGTAGTAGCTGTAATGTTGGTAAGCAGTTTGTTTAAATAGAGTAGTGTATCTATGGCTGCGGCATCATTTGCCGTAAGGCACTCGTAACCACCACAGGGGTTGAAATGAAGTTTAGCATCGCCTAACCACTGCCGCAATTGTACGATACCTTTATAACGCATTTCAACAATTGCAAGGGTTTCAGACTCGCTGGTTTGTTTTATATCGTGCAGCAATTCCGTGGGGCTGCCAAAGCAGGCGAATCCTGCATTGCGTGTACTGGCGCCAGTAGGTATGGCATGTGCGTCTACAACCAATATACGCCATGCAGGGTGTTGTTGTTTGGCGTGAATAGCACAACTCAAGCCAAGAATGCCCGCTCCTACGATGATAATATCGTACGGCTCATACCAAACCGGCTGTTCCCAAAAACTAATATTCATAGTAATAACCTTACGGTAAATGTAATTGCCTTTAACATTGATTTCTCAGGAAGCTTTGTATTATTGCTTCATAAGCAACTTATTATGAAAAAGACGTTTGTAGTAATAGCATTACTCATAGCTATGATGCATAAAGCCGATGCACAAGGCATCAAAGGTTTAATGAAAAAAGCTACAGGTAGTGATACCACCAAACCTGCAACCACAGCACCAACTTCAGGCACTATCATTGGTAAAGTATTTAACGGTCGCAGTGGTGCCGGCTTAACACAAGAAGATGTGGCCGAAGGGTTAAAGCAAGCTTTAAGTCAGGGTGTAAACCGCGGAACAAGTCAGCTTGCAAGCGTAGATGGATTTTTAAAGAATGCAGCCGTGAAAGTATTGTTGCCACCCGAGTTACAGCAAGTAGAGCAATCGTTACGCAAGCTTGGTATGGGTAATTTGGTTGATGATGCTATTACCAGTATGAATCGTGCCGCCGAAGATGCAGCAGGGCAAGCCGCTCCCATATTCATCAATGCTATCAAGCAAATGACAATACAAGATGGCTTTGCTATTTTAAGAGGCAGCGATACAAGTGCTACGAGCTATTTGCGTAATAAAACCACAGCACCTTTAACAGATGTATTTCGTCCGGTGATACAAGGTAGCTTAGAAAAAGTGGGTGCTACAAAATATTGGGCAACCATGATTAACGCTTACAACAAGGTAAGTTTCAAGAAGGTGAATCCTGATTTAGCAGGTTATGTAACTGATAAAGCCTTGTATGGTGTATTTTATCAAGTGGCGCAAGAAGAGGTGAATATTCGTAAGAATCCTGTGGCAAGAACTACCGATTTGCTGAAAAAAGTATTTGGTGGTAGCTAGTTTATTTTCATTTACCGTAAGGTATATGGTATATTTAATAAGGGAGCTGTAAAGGCTCCCTTGTTGTTTAATAGTCAATAACTGCTACTTTCCAAGTTCCGTCAGTATTGCGGCGTAGTACAAATATTTTGCCGTATTCCGTTTCAGGGAGTGGACTAAACCGCTGTTCGTTCAGTAATAAATTAGCAAGTGCAGGTGTTGTATTGCTATGACCTACCACTAGTACTACCTCTTTTTGCAAGGCAAGTAGCGATTGTGCAAAATTGTTTAGTGCTCCGTTCTTATACTCATAAGTTTGGATTGCTAACTGCTTTTTATTGGCAAATGGGGTGGCCGTTTGCTGTGTTCTGGTGAAGTTGGTACTGTATACTTGTGTTACTGCGTACGATTCTAAAATTTGAGCCAAACGTTGTGCTCTGGCTGCACCTGCCGTAGATAGCGATGGGTTGGCAGTCATCATTTGGCTTCCTTGCGTGCTCGTATCTTTCTCGGCATGTCGTACAAGAATGTAGGTTGTTTGTGCATTTGCAACCAATATGGTCATGAAAATAACTGCAAGGCTTAAACTTAAGTAACGCCATATGGTAGTTTTGTACATGTTGGGGCATTTTAGGCAAACTTATCGCATTGGTAACATTGTACTACTGCTTCGCAGGATGTATATTTGTAATAATCAAGACTAATTTAATACCCCAGTACGGTAGCATGAAGAAACACTTACTTTATTTTTTGATGACGGGGTTGTTTTTGTTGATGGTTTCTGTGGTTCAGGCACAAAGTGATAGTGCTGTTAACGTGCCGCAAAGAACAAAGTCGGGTCGCTTAAAGTACCCACTTGTGGTGCGGCCAGAAGAAATATCGGCAGGAATGATTTTGGGTTATAATAATAGCAGCCTAGCAAAAGCAACCGTTAAACACCGAAGTGCATTTCACGTAGGTGGATATTTTACATTTCGATTAAGTCCGCATTGGGAGTTTCAGCCAGAAATACAGTTTTCATTACAAGGTGCCATTGTTAAAAACAGGATTGGTGAAATCAGAGAATTGTATACCAGTAACGTATTGCTTCCGCTAACGTTTATATATACGCCCAAAAAATATAAAGGACCTTATTTACAGTTTGGCTTTCAGCCCGTAACCATCACGTACTTTGTGTATGGTAACCAAAACAACTTTCGTATCAGAAACCGATTTTGGGTGAGTGATGTAGAAGCTTTAGTAGGCGTGGGTTGGGCCATTAACCCCGATTGGGGTTTTTATGTAAGGTATAATCATGGCTTCAAACAAATTAATCGTTCCGATGCCATAGCAGGTGTGCCTATTCGTAACCGCGTATATCAGGCAGGAATCTTCTTTAATTTAGATCGTTGGTAATACTTGCGTAAATAATTTACCGCAAGGTGAATGGTTGATATCATTAAGAAGGGCTCGCCGCAGGCGAGCCCTTCTTAATGATATTATGGGTTTGAACATAAACAACACTGTTACAAACCTTCACTCACCACACTGAATAACTGTAGATAAAGGTCTTTCTTTTCTTCGTTGAGTAAATCTTTCGTGAAAATGATAGCAGTATATTTCTTTTTGAAATCAATGATCGGCCAAGTGCCAAATAACCCCGGACTGCTGATAACAATGCCATTACCTTTTTCATCTGTTTCTTGTAGCCAAACGCCTAAGCCATAACTAAAGCCACTAGCGTTAGCAGGTGCGAATTTCATTTTGCCAGCCTCAACCTGTACACTTTTCATCAATGCTATACTCTCAGTCGATAAAAACTTGCGACCATTAACAGTACCACCTGCTATCATCATGTTTAAGAACTTTCCATAATCGTCGGCAGTGCTTCTAGCGCCACCGCTTGGGTTAGGTGCTCCCACGCCACTTTCATTGCTAAAGCTTGTTTGCTTCATGCCTAATGGTCGAAACAGCTTTTCTTGTGCAATTCTATCGAAAGGCTTTTTAGTTACAATTTCGCAAATGCGGGCAGCAATATTTAATCCTACACCGCTATATCGAAAAGCTTCACCAGCATTTTCAACAATATCACGCTTGCTGGCAAAGTCGTTTACTTCGGCTTCTAAGTTTTCGTACTTACTACGTTGTATCAAAGCTCGCAAGCCACGGTCGGCTTCAATACCTGTTTGATGCGTAAGACAATGACGTATCGTTATGTAGCTTTTATTGTATTTGCCAAATAAGGGAATGTAATCCACCACTTTATCATCAAGGCTTAGTTTGCCCTCATCTACCAGCATTAACACAACCGCTGCGGTGAGCCATTTGCTGGCACTTGCTATGGGTGCTGCAGTACTCGCCTTCATCTCACCAAGTTCTTTTTTATAAATGGGTTTGCCATCTTTCCAAACCATCATTACAGCATCATCTCCAATCGCTTTTTTATTTTTTGTAAGCATGGTTGATAAGAGTGCGGTATCAACTTGAGCATTTGCTAACTGCAATTTTAGCAGCAAAACCAGTACTGTACTGACTTTTATACATTTACGTAAGTTCAAAAACGACATTTTTTCTGTATTTTTTGTATTTGGTGAAACATTTGGAAGGTATAACCTAGCAATCAAAGTAAAGACTTTAACGATTGCAGAAAGTTACCAATACCCTAAAAAAAGTGAAGTATGAATTTGAGCAATTACACCATTAAAGCACAAGAATTACTGCAAGCGGCACAACAGCTGGCGTTCAACGGTAATCATCCCAATATTGAAACAGAACATTTGCTATTGGCACTACTTGCCGATAAAGAGAGCACTATACCATTTTTACTTAAAAAGAATAATGTGAATCTCGGCTATGTAGAGCAAAAACTGCAAGATGCGCTACGGAAACTACCTAAAAATGCAAGTGGCGAACCAGCGCAAGTAATTAGCCGCGAAGCCAATAATGCACTGCTTAGAGCCAATAGTCAGCTAAAAACTTTTGGCGACGAATTTGTAAGTGTTGAGCATATACTGCTAGGCTTGGCCGATGGTAACGATAATACTGCTACCATTTTAAAAGATGCTGGCCTTACGGTAAAAGGATTAATTGCAGCCATTAAAGATGTTCGAAAAGGCTCTACGGTTAATAGTGCCACACAAAGTCAGCAGTTCAACGCATTACAGAAGTATGCTAAAAATTTGAACGACTTAGCCGGTGCCGGCAAGCTAGATCCGGTTATTGGTAGAGATGAAGAAATTCGTAGAACACTTCATATTCTTAGTCGTCGCAGTAAAAACAACCCGATTTTAGTAGGAGAGCCAGGAGTAGGTAAAACAGCGATAGCCGAAGGTTTGGCACATAGAATTGTAAATGGCGATGTACCAGAGAATTTAAAATCGAAGATTATTTACGCACTCGATATGGGGCTTTTAATTGCAGGTGCTAAATACAAAGGTGAGTTTGAAGAACGCTTAAAAGGCGTGGTAAAAGAAGTGGCCGAGAGTGATGGAGAAATTATTTTATTCATCGATGAAATTCATACGCTGGTGGGAGCCGGTGGTGGCGAAAGCGCAATGGATGCAGCCAATATTTTGAAGCCTGCTTTGGCTCGTGGCGAATTACGTGCCGTTGGAGCAACCACCTTGAATGAGTATCAGAAATTTTTTGAGAAAGACAAGGCTTTAGAACGTCGCTTTCAGAAAGTAATGGTAAGTGAGCCAACCGTAGAAGATGCCATCAGTATATTAAGAGGGTTGAAAGATAGGTATGAAGCACACCATCATGTACGTATTAAAGATGAAGCTATTATTGCAGCCGTAGAGCTTAGTCATCGTTACATTACAGATCGTTTCTTACCCGATAAAGCCATAGACTTGGTGGATGAAAGCGCTGCTAAGTTGAGGCTCGAAATGAATAGTATGCCTGAAGAACTAGATCGTTTAGAACGTCAGATTCGACAGCTAGAGATTGAACGCGAGGCTATTAAGCGAGAGAACGATGAAGAAAAGCTAAAGGTACTCGGCATTGAAATTGCCAACTTATTGGTAGAACGTGATAGCTTCAAAGCAAAGTGGCAAGAAGAAAAAGAAAGGGTAGATGCACTTCAAAATGCAAAGCTACATATTGAGCAACTTAAGCAGGAAGCCGAAAAAGCAGAACGTAATGGCGATTATGGTAAGGTGGCCGAAATACGCTACGGTAAGCTGCAAGCACAAGAAACACTAGTCGCCACATTAAGTGCAGAAATTAATGCAAGTGCCGATAAGCGAATCATGAAAGAAGAGGTAGATGCAGAAGATATTGCAGAAAGTGTAGCCAAAGCAACAGGTATACCTGTAAGTAAAATGCTACAAAGTGAACGTGAGAAATTACTCTTACTAGAAGATGAATTGCATAAGCGTGTGGTAGGACAAGAAGAAGCTATTACTGCCGTTGCCGATGCTATCAGACGAAGTAGAGCAGGATTAAGTGATCCTAAAAAGCCGATAGGCAGCTTTATATTTCTAGGTACTACGGGTGTGGGTAAAACAGAACTTGCGAAAGCATTAGCCGATTATTTATTCGACGACGAAAACTTACTCACACGCATTGATATGAGTGAATATCAAGAAAAGCACACCGTAAGCAGATTGGTTGGGGCACCTCCTGGCTATGTTGGTTACGATGAGGGTGGGCAGCTTACCGAAGCTGTTCGCAGAAAGCCTTACAGCGTGGTATTACTCGATGAAATTGAAAAAGCACACCCCGATGTTTGGAATGTACTATTACAAGTACTTGACGATGGAAGGCTTACCGATAATAAAGGCAGGGTTGTGAATTTCAAGAATACCATCATTATTATGACTAGCAACTTAGGTAGCCACATTATTCAAGAAACTTTTGAACGCGTGCCACCAAGAGCTGTTGAAGAAGCTGCAGATCATGCAAAGCAACAAGTAATGGAACTGTTGAAGCAAACAGTACGACCAGAATTCTTGAATCGGGTGGATGAAATCATTATGTTCCATCCGTTGCTTAAAAGTAATATCAAAGCAATCATTCGTATTCAGCTACAAGCGTTGCAAGAGTTGGTACAAAAAAATGGTATTCAGTTGCAGTTCAGCGATTACCTCTACGACTTCCTTGCAGAGCATGGCTTTGATGTGCAGTTTGGTGCCCGTCCGCTAAAGCGATTGATACAAAAAGAAATTGTGAATGCTTTGAGTAAGAAAATTTTGAGTGGCGCCATCGATAAAGCACATCCGGTATTGGTAGATGTGTTTGATAACATTGTAGTGTTTAGAAATGCCGATGAACAAGCATAATCATTTACGCAAGTATACTTACGTAAATGTATTACGCATGATAAAGGCTCGCCTACGGCGAGCCTTTATCATACACATATAACTGATACGTTTTCTAAAAAAGTCCGAACAAGCTACCATCAATTTTCGTGATGATTTCACCAAAATCTTCCTCTCTTTCGCCAAACTTATTTTTATCTACATCAATTACTAAAATGGGACCTTCTGTATAGTTATCAATCCATTTATTGTACAACTCGTTTAATTTCTTCAAATAATCGAGCCTGATGTTTTCTTCGTATTCACGGCCACGTTTTTGAATTTGTCCAACCAAAGTTGGCACAGAAGCCTTTAAATAAATCATCAAATCCGGAGGTTGTACCATTGATTTCAGCGTTTGAAAAAACTGATAATAGTTTTCAAAGTCACGCTTCGTCATTAAACCCATTTCATGAAGATTGGGTGCAAAAATGTTGGCATCTTCATAAATCGTACGATCTTGAATCACCGTTTCGGTTCCGCGTTGTATTTCAAGCAATTGGTTCAAGCGGCTATTCAAAAAATAAATTTGAAGGTTAAAGCTCCAACGAGGCATATCCTCATAAAAATCGTTGAGGTAAGGGTTGTGGTCAACATCTTCAAATTGAGGAATCCACTTGTAATGCTTACTTAACATTTCAGTAAGCGTTGTTTTGCCGGCACCAATGTTACCAGCTACTGCAATATGTTTTGGTTTTCTCTGCTGTTTCAAAACCTGTGGTTTTCAGTTTTTTGCGAAAGGTTACAATGTTACAGATAATTTACACCTACTGCATCACGTACAAGCTGCAAAGTTTGTTGTGCACTTACCCGTGCTTTAGCAGCACCATGCTCTATAATGGCCTTTAATTGTTTTGTATCGTTTTGCAGGGCGGCAGCTTTTTCTCTGATAGGAGCGATAAACTGTACCATATCTTCTGCCAATTGCTTTTTCATATCGCCATAACGCACAGTACACTGATTAAAGTGATCCTCAAAATGTGTTACGGTATCGGCGCTACTCACCAAACGCATCAGTGTAAATAAGTTTTCAATGTAATCGGGCTTGGTACTGTTGGTGGTTGTTGGACCGCTATCAGTTTTGGCCTTCATAATTTTTTTGCGGATGTCTTCATCGGTATCTGCAAGGTATAATGTAGCCATCTGATTTTCGCTTTTACTCATTTTACCGTTACCATCTAGGCTCATTACTTTCACCAACTCACTACCGTAGTTAAATGCTTGTGGCGATGGAAATACATTGCCATAGCGATAGTTAAAACGTTCTGCGAAGTTTCTTGCCATTTCTAAATGCTGTTCCTGATCTTTACCAACAGGTACTTTAACCGCTCTGTGAATCAATATATCTGCTGCTTGCAGTACCGGATAGGTAAGCAATCCTGCATTCACGTTTTCTGGTTGCAGGCGTACTTTATCTTTAAAAGTGGTGGTTTTTTCTAACTCACCTTTATAGGCGAGCATATTCAAATACAGGTACAACTCCGAAATTTCGGGCACGCTACTTTGCACATAAAAAGCTGCTTTCTCCGGATCTAGGCCGCAGGCAATATTTTCAGCTACCACTCTTAAAACACTTTGCTGTAAGGTTTTGGTATCGGGGTGGGTGGTTAAACTATGCCAATCAGCAACAAAAAAATAACAGTCATAGTCGTGTTGCATGCGTACATAATTACGCATAGCGCCAAAATAGTTCCCCAAATGCAAAAAACCAGTGGGGCGAATACCGCTTAATACTACCTCTTTACTCATAGTGGGCGAAGATAGCAATTGGCTGTGCAGTTGCCTTTCTTCTTGCGGTAAATTTTACACGTAAGTGGTACCGCCTGCGTACGTCATTTGCCGTAAGGCTAATAAATACCTTACGGTAAATGTTTGTATGCCTTACTGAAGTACTTTCGTAAGTATGATTGAGTTACGTAACGTAAGCAAAACTTTTGGTGATAAACAGGTGCTGAAGGCTATTGATGCTACGATGGAGCCTGGTAAGTGTAATTTGATTATTGGCGCAAGTGGTAGCGGTAAGAGTGTAATGACCAAAATTATGGTGGGGCTGTTTGCTCCCGATACTGGTGGTGATGTACTTTACGATGGAAAAAGCATGCTTCAAATGTCGGAAGATGAACGTAAGGAACTACGTCAACAAATTGGTATGCTGTTTCAAGGTTCGGCATTGTTCGATAGTATGACGGTAGAGCAAAATGTAATGTTTCCGCTTGAAATGTTCGGACAGGGTAAGTCGCTCAAACAAAAACGCGACCGTGTGAATGAGGTGCTTGAAAAAGTGAATCTTAAAGATGCGCACAAAAAGTATCCTGCCGAAATAAGCGGCGGTATGAAAAAACGCGTTGGTATTGCAAGAGCAATTGTGTTAAACCCTAGATATTTGTTTTGTGATGAACCTAATAGCGGCCTCGATCCGCAAACAAGTTTAGTCATTGATAAACTCATACGTAACATCACGGAAGAGTTCAATACTACTACCATTGTAGTAACCCATGATATGAATAGTGTGATGGAAATTGGTGATCATATCATGTACTTCCATCAGGGACAAAAAGAATGGGAGGGCAGTAACCACGAAATTATCTATAGCGATAATAAGCTTTTAAATGAGTTTATTTTTGCAAGTGATTTCTTGCAAGATGCCAAACGCATGCGTCAGTTACAAGAGCAGCAGCGGCACTAGGCCACTGCTACACCTGCTAACGCTAAGCTTTTCTTTTGTAAATTTTTTAGTGCAACATCTTGTACAATAGGGTTGGTTGTTGCAATTAAGGCTACATCGGGCTGCTTCCACCAAGCACTGTTTTGTAGCTTGCTAAAAGCAATCACACCAATCAAATACTGTTGCTGTTGGCCACTGTGCCACTCTTCTATAGCGGCGAAATCTGATTTAGGAATTACACTAGCTTCATTAAAGCGAACATATACTCTGATATGAAAATCGCTGCCGAGCCTTGCCGGTGTTTGCTGTAATAGTTTTTTATACTCATAACGGTATTGGTAACGAAGTGCAGCAATATCGCTCAATACCGCCGAAGCTGTAGGAAAGCTGCCTGCACCTTTGCCATAAAAAAACTGTTGATCGGCCAAGCTACTTTCTATTACTACACCATTGTATTCATTTTGTACAAACGATAGCGGATGCGAAGTGGCTACCCACTGTGGTAGTACAAATGCGGCAATGGTGCCGTTATTGAGTTTGGCTGCCTGTGCTACAAGCTTTATTTGTACGCCTCTTTCTTTTGCAACAGATGCATCGTAACTATTGATTTGTTGAATGCCATTAAATACCAAGTTGTTAGGATGTTCTACGATGCCATACGCATGGTTTAAAAGCAAGGTCCATTTGTTAACTGCATCGTAGCCTTCAATATCTAGCGTAGGGTTGCTTTCAGCAAAACCTAACTGTTGTGCTTGCAACAATGCTTCTTTAAAGCTTAATTTTTCTGCAAACATTTTGGTAAGAATATAATTGGTGCTTCCATTCACAATGGCTTGTATGCTCTGCAATAGATCGTTATCGTAATACTCTTCTAAATTTCTAATAACTGGTATAGAAGCACATGCCGAAGCTTCGTATAAAAGTGGTAAGCCGGTTTCTTGTTGCAGTGCTAGTATTTCTGGTAAGTGTTCTGCCAACATTTTTTTGCTTGCACTTACTACAGCTTTGCCATTTCGCAATGCTGCTGATACAATTTGAAAAGCAGCATCTGCATCGTCTATTACTTCAACAATTACATTGATATTGCTATTGTGTAGCAGCTCATTTTTATCTGTGGTGAACAAGCTTGCAGGTGCATTTCGCGGCTTTGTTGCATTTTTAATACATACCTTTTCTATACTTGCTTTGAGCGAAGGTGTTTGTTGTAATACTTTGTACAAGCCTTCACCCACTACGCCAAATCCGAAAAGGCCAATACGAAGGGTTTGATGTTGCGACGACATACGATATATTTTACACTGCGGTAGATGCAGCTTTAGGTTTTAAAATATTATAGGGTGTTACTTGTAAAAACGATGCTATATAGTTGTGCATTTTTGCGAATTCTAATAAAAAGCCATCGTGGCCGTACAAGCTATTGATGCTTACAAATGCAGCACCGTTAATATGTTGTTGTAAGAATAACTGTTCTTGCATTGGGAATAACATATCGCTACTAATACTAATAATTAGTGTTTTAGCAGTAATACGTTGTAATGCTTTTTCAACGCCGCCACGGTCTCTTCCAACATCATGTGTATCCATACTTAAGGTGAGAAAATAGTAGCTATATGCATTGAATCGCTTCGCTAATTTTTCGCCTTGGTAATGCTGGTATGTTGCAGCCTTGTAAGTAGGCATACCTTGCGGTAAATGTTGTGCAATGCCAGATTGTGTTGCTTGATACGTTTCATACGAACGATACGATAGTAATGCAATGCTGCGTGCAACTTGCATACCATTACTTCCGGCATTTTCGGTGGGTGTATGCCAAGTAGGATCTTGCTCAATGCACCAACGTTGCGAAGCGTTAAAAGCTTGTCCCCAAGCACTATGTTTAGCATTGGTTGCAATGGGTATAATATGTTCGAAAAGTGTAGGGTTTTCAATTGCCCATTCTAATAACTGCTGCCCACCCATACTACCACCTATACCTACCCAAATTCGCGATATACCAAGATGTTCTGCTAATTGTTGATAGCAACGAATCATATCTCTGGTAGTGAACAATGGGAATGTATGATAGTAAGGTTGTGCTGTGGCATCATTTACCGTAAGGGGCGATATACTGCCATAACAACTGCCCGGCATGTTAACACATATAATAAAATATTTATTAGGGTTGAATAGTTTGTTGTTACCTACTAAACCACTCCACCAATCGGCAGCGTTACTATTTGCCGTAAGGGCATGAAAAATCCACACAACGGGTTTGCTACTTTCTCCCCACGTGTGATAGGTAAGGTGTACTTGTGGTAAGGTTGCGCCAAATGTTGTTGTAAAGGGTTGTGGCAACTGATAGATATGCGATTGCGATGCTTCTTGCATAGCGGCGGCTTTTGTAAGCGCTGCCGCAAAGCGGCAGCGCAATGAATGAGATATTCCCTTACGGTAAATGTTATGATGTTAATGAAGGCGTAAGCACGGCTTCGAATGCTTGTTCAAAATCGGCCTTAATATCATCGATGTGTTCAATGCCTACACTTACACGAATTTGATTGGGTTGTACGCCGCTTGCAATTTGTGCCGCTTCACTCAATTGTTCGTGGGTAGTGCTGGCCGGATGTATGGCGAGTGTTTTTGCATCGCCAACGTTGGCAAGATGACTAACGAGTTTGAGGTTATCAATAAACTTCGCAGCATTTTGCTTGCCTCCTTTAATGCCAAACTGTAACACACCTCCATAGCCATGTTGTAAATATTTATTGGCCAATGTGTGGTAAGGATTGCTTTTCAAACCTGGGTAAAGTACATACGCTACTGCAGGATGTTGTTCTAACCAAGTTGCTAAAGCCAAGGCATTGTCTACATGGCGTTGTACACGCAGGCTAAGTGTTTCTAAACCTTGTAGTAATAAAAATGAATTGAACGGACTTTGTGATGTTCCATAATCTCTCAAACCTTCTACACGTGCTCTTATAGCAAAGGCAATATTGGGTAAGCCTAACGGATTGCCTTCGCCAAATACTTCCCAAAATTTTAGGCCATGATAACCTTCGCTGGGCTCAGTGAATTGCGGGAATTTACCATTGCCCCAATTGTAGTTTCCGCCATCAATAATAACACCACCAATAGTGGTACCATGGCCACCAATCCATTTGGTAGCACTTTCAACTACAATGTTAGCCCCATGTTCAAGCGGACGGAATAAATAACCGCCTGCGCCAAAAGTGTTATCAACAATTAGCGGTAGATCGTACTCACGAGCTAGTGCTGCGAATTTTTCAAAATCTGGAATGTTCAGGCGAGGGTTGCCAATGGTTTCTAAATAAATCGCTTTCGTGTTTTTATCTATAAGCGGCACAAAGCTTTCAACATCATCACCATTGGCAAAGCGTGCCTCTATGCCCAGTTTTTTAAAACTAACCTTGAACTGATTGTATGTACCTCCGTACAAAAATGACGTGCTGATGAAATTATCGCCTGCTTGTAAGATATTATTGAGTGCTAAGAATTGTGCTGCTTGGCCGCTACCTGTAGCAACTGCAGCCACACCACCTTCTAGCGCTGCAATACGTTGTTCAAACACATCGGTAGTGGGGTTCATGATGCGTGTGTAAATGTTGCCAAAAGCTTTCAAACCAAATAAGTTGGCGGCATGCTCTGCATTTTCAAAAGCATAAGAAGTGGTTTGATAAATAGGTACAGCACGACTTTTTGTTGTTGGGTCGATTTGTTGTCCTGCATGTAATTGCAATGTTTCGAAACGAGGTTGCTTGCTCATAAATTGTACTTTGATTTACCCCTTACGGGAAATGAAGAATATAAAATAATGGTGAATGAAAACGTTGTATGAAAGTTCGTTAGCCGCCGTAATGCTTGTATTGCATGCATTACGGCTTACTACAGCAATGTACTTGATGATATGTATGAATATTTTTCATTACTCTACAAATTTAGTAGGATAAAACTGGAATAATCGAGCCATTCATCCATTTTGGGTGTGAAACATTTGTTAAGTCGTTACGTGAAAAGGTTGTTTAACACCAACAATCATGCATGAGGAGTGCATTGTGTGTTGCGTAAGTTGTAAGTGTTGTTACAGATAGCTTCATCGTAATTGGTTTTAAGTGAGATGAAAATGTTTTGTGTATACAGCGTTGTTACAGCACTTACGTAAAAGCATCAGGTAGGGGCAACAAAAAAGCTCATCCGAAAAGTCAGGATGAGCTTAGTATGATGATATCATGAAATCTAAACTGATACGCTGACTTATCTTTCCCTATTGGGTTGGAGTTTGCACCTTCTTACAGCGGCGTATGCTGTAAGGGTTGCCAAGACTTCATCGGGCCATTTCCCTCTGTCTTTCTTGATAAGTGATGTAAAGAACTAGTGCAAAAGTAGAAGCCTTTTTGTAACTACAAAATTTTTTTCGCAGCGTGCATTTACCGTAAGGTAATAATCGTAACTATTTGCAAGCTTGCTTGTTGATACATTTGCTTATTGCAAAATTTTATGGCGAAGAAAAAAGTAACTACACAAGCATTACCACAAGAAGTGATAGAAGTATTAGGTGCAAGGGAACATAATCTTAAAAATATTTCGTTGCAGGTGCCCAAAAACAAACTGGTGGTATTTACGGGTGTAAGTGGAAGTGGTAAAAGTTCATTGGCTTTTGATACCATTTATAATGAGGGGCAACGCCGCTACATGGAAAGTTTTAGTGCGTATGCCCGCCAATTTATGGGTGATATGGAGCGGCCTGATGTTGATAGAATTACTGGCCTATCGCCTGTGATTTCTATTGAGCAAAAAACAACGAATAAAAATCCGAGATCTACGGTTGGTACAATTACGGAGATCTACGACTTTCTGCGTTTATTGTATGCTCGTATTGGTGAAGCATACAGTTACAATACCGGAAAGAAGATGGTAAAATTTAGTGAAGAGGAAATTGTAGCTAATATTTTTCAACGCTTTTCAGAACAAAAAATTAGTCTGCTTGCTCCTTTAGTGAGAGGTCGTAAAGGGCATTACAGAGAGCTGTTTGAAGATATTCGGAAGCGTGGTTTTGTAAAGGTTCGTGTAGATGGTGAGGTGAAAGATATCACGCCTAAAATGCAATTAGATCGTTACAAAATACACGACATAGAAGTAGTAGTTGATAGATTGTTGGTAAGCGATGCATTTAAAGTTCGTATCAGCCAAAGTGTTCAGCAGTGTTTGAAACTTGGTAAAGATTTGATGTTTGTATTATTGAATAACGATGATTCTGTTGTTCAGTATAGTAAGCAACTAATGTGTGAGGCTACAGGTATTTCGTATGAAGAGCCTAACCCTAACAGCTTTTCATTTAACTCGCCTTACGGTGCTTGTACTACGTGTAAAGGATTGGGTACAGTGTATGCCGTAGATATGGATGCGATTATTCCAGATAGTTCTAAAACAATTGATGAAGGTGGTATTGCACCTTTGGGCGAAGCAAGAGATGCTTACATTTTCAAACAAGTACAACAGTTAGCAAGAAAGCATAAGTTCAAAACAAATGTGGCTATCAACAGCTTGTCTAAAGAGGTAATCAATCTTTTGTTATATGGGCAGAACAACACTGCTGAAGCCATTTTAGATTTCGATAATCTGCCTGCTAAAGATTGGTACGAAGGTGAGTTTGAAGGTATAGTTCCTATGCTGAAGCGTTGGTTTGCTGGGAGTGGTACCAGCGATGCAGTACGTGAATGGAGTGAGAAATTTATGCAATTACAAACCTGTACTACTTGCAATGGTGCTCGTTTAAAGCAAGAAAGTTTATGGTTTAAAATTGATGAGAAAAACATATCGGAGCTGAGTAGTATGAATCTGAGCAAACTTGCATTTTGGTTTGCAGGAATTGAAAAGCGTTTGAGCGATAAGCAAAATGTGATTGCAAAAGATATATTAAAAGAAATTAGAGAGCGTTTGCAGTTTTTAGTCGATGTTGGTCTCACATATTTAACATTGAATCGTGGAACAAAAACTTTAAGCGGAGGAGAGAGTCAGCGTATACGACTAGCTACACAAATTGGTAGTCAACTGCAAGGCATTACTTATATACTGGATGAGCCCTCGATTGGGTTACACCAACGCGATAACGAGAGATTAATTAAGGCACTACAAAACTTACGTGATATTGGTAACAGTGTATTGGTAGTAGAGCACGATAAAGATATTATGATGGCCAGCGATGTGCTCGTAGATATTGGGCCTAAAGCGGGTAGGCATGGTGGTAATATTGTTGCTATAGGATCGCCGGAAGAAGTACTACAATCTGATAGCGAAACAGCACAATTTTTAAGTGGTAAGAAAATGATTGAAGTGCCACAAGAACGGAGAAAGGGTAATGGAAAGTATATTGAATTGAAAGGTGTAGTTGGTAATAACTTAAAAGGTGTAGATGTAAAATTTCCACTTGGTAAGTTAATTGTTGTGAGTGGTGTGAGTGGTAGTGGCAAGAGTACACTTATCAATGAAACACTGTATCCGATTTTAAGTAAGCATGCATACGGTAGTAGAATGCAAAGTATGCCTTTCAAGGCTGTTAAAGGACTAGAAAATGTTGATAAAGTAATTGAAATAGATCAAAGTCCTATCGGTAGAACGCCACGCAGTAATCCTGCAACATATTGTGGTTTTTTTACGGAAATCAGAACACTTTTTGCAAGCGTGCCTGAAGCTAAAATTAGAGGATACAATGCTGGTCGTTTTTCTTTTAATGTGAAAGGTGGTCGTTGCGATGTTTGTGAAGGTGGTGGTATGCGTGTAATAGAAATGAACTTTTTACCAGATGTGTACGTGCCTTGCGAAAAATGTAATGGTAAGCGTTATAACAGAGAAACGCTTGAAATTAGATACAAGGGCAAAAGTATTAGCGATGTTTTGAATATGAGTGTTGATGAAGCTTGTGAGTTTTTTCAGCCGGTGCATTACTTGTATCGTAAAATCAAAGTATTACAAGATGTTGGCTTGGGTTACATTACGCTTGGACAAAGTGCAACAACACTTTCAGGTGGCGAAGCACAGCGTGTTAAATTAAGCACTGAGCTCGGCAAGCGTGATACCGGAAAAACCTTTTATATACTTGATGAACCCACTACCGGATTGCATTTTCAAGACATTAAGTTGTTGTTAGATGTACTGCAGAAATTGGTAGATAGAGGTAATACTGTTCTTGTAATTGAACATAATTTAGATGTAATTAAAGTAGCAGATCATATCATTGATTTGGGGCCAGAAGGTGGCGATGGTGGTGGCAATATTTTATTTGAAGGAACACCCGAAGCAATGGTAGGTGTAACTGAAAGTCATACGGCTCGCTTTTTAAAAGCTGAACTTGCTTTTGCAAAGCGTAAGTAATATTTACCGTAAGGTATATATGTTGTAATGGTGCTCTATTGTTCGAGCACCATTGTTATATGTGGGATACCATCTTCTAAATACATATCGCTTACAACCACAAAGCCAAAACTTTCATAGAAATGTTGCAAATACTGTTGTGCTCCTATTTTTATAGGTGTATTTGAAAAGTAAGTAGCGCAAGCTGCTATCGCTTGTTGCATCAATGCTTTTCCAAAACCATGTTGGCGGAAGTTGGGGTTACTAACTACACGACCAATAGAACAATAGTTATCATAAGAAATACCTTGCGGTAAAAGTCTGGCATAGGCTACCAGCGTATGATCGAGCAAGCCATATAAGTGTAACGCATGTTCATCTTTACCATCGGCATCTAAGTACACACAGTTTTGTTCCACTACAAATACTTCGCTTCTTAGCTGTAAAATGTGATATAGTTCTTTCGGCGATAATTGATGAAACGGAGTAATACGCCATTCTACTTGCATTGCTTATGGGTTGTGTTGTTTGATAAATGCTACACTTTTATTATAGGTATCTACAAGGTTATTACCACTCCAGCCATGTGCTTCACCATTGTATTTAGTGTATTGTGTAATTACATTCACTCGCTGTAACTGAGCATGTAAGCTATCGCTTTGTCTTATCGGTACAACATTATCATTCGTGCCATGAAATATGATGGTTGGCGGCACTTGATTATTAATGAAACGCAGTGGACTAGCACTGTTATAATTAGCAGCATTTGTTGTAGGTGTTCCACTCATGAAAATTTGTAGCAGGTTCGGATATTGTGGATCGGGAGGATTGTTGTACAAATCTGTTAAATCAGTAGGTCCGAATAAATCAACCACTGCCTTGATTTTTCTATCGTTGTTGTTTTGATAAGCTTGCATTAACGCAAGTTGTGCACCAGCACTAGCACCTAGCACAATCACTTTATCGCCATTCACTTGGTATGAAGCAAACTTACTTCGTAAGAACTGATAAGCTGCATTTACATCGTTCAATTGTGTTGGCCAACGATTCGCACCTTGTAGCGTTGCAAGTCGGTAGTTGATATTGAAAAATGCATAATCGGGTAATTGTGCTCTTAGTAGCGGAATATCATTGTTAAAATCAGCTTTATCACCTGCAAGCCATGCACCTCCATGTATTAAAATAGCCACTTTTGTATCAGTAGTGGTTCTACCTTGCGGTAAATAAATATCCATTTTCTGTAATGGATCGGTTCCGTATGCTACATCAATTAGGGTTTGTGCTTGAACACTATTATTATCTGCTGTTGCATCATTTGATTTGGAACAGCTAGTGCCTAGCATTATAATTATAAAGCTTAAAGCAAGTAGTTGATAACGCACGGCAGTGTGCCATTGTAAAAGTTGCATTGCATTTTTATTTACCGAAAGGTAATCATTAGATCACTATGTATAACTTTTTGTGCTAGTATCTTGTATGTGAAAGTGTTGATGCATCATGTAGTGATACATGCTTCGCTAAGGTTGCGTTGTGGTAACTAGGTTAATACTTTCTGTTTGTAGTTTTCGCTGTAACCATCTTTTTAACGTAGCGGTGTCTATGGTAGCACCTGCAGCGGTTGTTGTTATAATCGTATATCCATGAGAACTTATACTATCGTTAGCAACATTTTCTTTAGGATAAAGCTCTATACTTGTAACGTTGGGTGCAATGGCTACTATTTCACTGAAAAGCTGTTGCTTGTTAATTGTCGTTTTTATATCATTAGTATTGGCTGATAGTAACAAGGCCAGTTGCTGGTTGGTAATAGCTGCTGTTTCGCTCAGGTTGGTGAAACCTTGTTTAACAATAAGTGTAGTATTATTTAAGTAATTATTGTTGAGTTGTTTTTGTAATCGGGCGATTGCGGTATCATTGATTTTCTCACCTCCGAACACTAAAGTGATAACTTTCTTCTTTGGATCAATGGTTTTCTGCAAAAGATAATCGTTGGGGAAGTGTGCCTCCTTCTCAATAAAAGTCTGAGCAATTTTTTCAAATCTGTTTTCTTGAATCATACTATACCCAAAGTAAATACTTGGTAGTACTGTAAGCAACGTAAGTATTCCGGCAATGCGTTGATGAGCTTTGAATTTATGTACATCGTTAAAAGCAACAATGGGAAATTTTAACGTACGTGTTACAAGATAAGTTGCGAAAGCAATAAAAACTGTATTGATGAAGTACAAGTAAAATGCACCAAAGAAAAACTGCCATTGTTGTGTTGCTAACCCGTAGCCTGCTGTACATAGTGGTGGCATGAGAGCTGTTGCAATGGCAACACCAGTAACTACATTCCCTTTTTGCTTGCTAGAGGTTGCTAACATACCTGCACCACCACCAAAAAATGCAATTAATACATCGTAAATGTTGGGTGCTGTTCGTGCCAGTATTTCAGAATGTGCATCGTTAATAGGCGATACCAGAAAATAACAAGTGGATGTACTTAGTGCTACGAGTGTTGCAATAGCATAGTTGTAACCAGATTTTTTAAGTAACGATACATCATAAATACCAAGCCCTAATCCCAAGCCCATAATGGGCCCCATGAGTGGTGAAATTAGCATGGCACCAATAATAACAGCTGTTGAATTCACATTTAACCCGAGTGATGCAACAAATATGGCAATAATGAGCACCCATAAATTGGTTCCTCTAAACACCACGCCTTTTTCAATAGCGTTGATAGTAGCAACATAATCTTCTTGCTCGTGGTGTAGTGTAAATTTTTCAAAAAATGGGTGCATTATTCAAATGGTTTTATCTGCCAACACTTGGGGTAACAATCAGGCTCTCACAATTATTCTCACCAACAGCTTGTACGGCAAAAAAGTAATTGTCTTTACTATAGGGTAATCTTAATTCAGTAGCAGTAGTAAAGAACTTTTTTTGCCATGTAGCATCTGTGGTTTCTCGTACTAGTACGTAATACCCTTTTATTTTTCCTGATGTTGGTTGCTTCCAATAAAGCAAGCTGCTATTGGTGAGGTTTTTTACATCAATTTTTACATCAACAGGTACACTTGGTGCCAGTGCTGCGTTGGCTAATACGGCTAGGTTTACAGCAGTGTTTTTACGTAAGTATTCAAAATCCATAAACTCAGGTAAGTCGCCATATTGTTTACCATTTTCCACACGAACATCCTGATGTTGATGGTCGAAGTTTTCATTCATTTCTGTGAGGCGAACAGCGGCAAACCCACGTTGTACAAAAGGGGTATGATCACCTCCTCGTAAAAAGCGATCATTTCTGTAAATGAGTTTAACTTCTAACTGATCTACATAACGTTCTCCTATTTCCTTCACATATCGTGCCAATTGTCGGCTCTTACCATCGTTTTCGTTACCAAGCATACGAATTTGTGCACTTTGCTTTTCTGTTTCAAAGGCAGGTAAGCCCTCACTAAATACACGTAATTTGGTATTATCTATAATCAATGTTTCGTTGCTGTGGTTGCTGCCCATGATATCGTTGTTGAGCACAGCTTCAATTTGCCAGCCTTCTTTCTTAGCTTTTTCGGCTAGGTAGCCACTACCGAGCAAGCTTTGTTCTTCACCACTTACAGCAACAAATATGATGGTTGCAGGAAAGGCTTGCTTACTCATTACACGAGCACATTCCATTACAGCGGCAACACCACTGCCATCATCGTTAGCACCTGGTGCGAATGAGGTGCGGTTCATAATATCGGTAACCCTGCTATCGAGGTGACCAGATATAATAAATATTCTTTTATCGTTAGGGTCGGTTCCTTTTAATATAGCCATTACATTACCCAATAAAGTTGGTTGATCTACACGCTTACCATCGCTTGGCAGCGTAACTGTATCTAAGAAGGCCGACATACGGCCGTTGCTTTGTTGTGCGTAGCGTTGCATTTGTTGCAACACCCAAAGTCTTGCAGCTCCAATGCCTTTGCCTGCTTCGCTGCCATCGCTTAGTGTATGACGCGTAGTGAACTGCACCATACCATTAATGTGGGCTTTCAAACTATCGCTATGAATACTTCGCACCATGGTTTCAATGGTGCTATGGCGCTGAACAATTACTTGTGCAAAAGCAGTTGCAAGCGAACTGCTTATTAGTAGGGTAGTGATGAATATCTTTTTCATACGGTTAAGATACAACGCCTTGTATCACAATACCGTTTCTCTATTTACCGTAAGGTGAGTAAGAATTTTTTTTCAGCAAAATGCGTTTAGTAGTCGTATTTATCCTTCCAACGTTCTTTCAAGAATTTACGCATTTCATTTTCTCTGGCGTTATTGCAAGGGGTATAAAAACGAGTGCCAGTAATACCTTGCGGTAAATATTCTTGCGTGATGAAATTATTTTCGCCTAAATGGCTGTATTGATAATTATGACCATACCCCATGTTTTTCATGAGTTGTGTTGGAGCATTTCGAATATGTAGCGGAACTGGTAAATCGCCTTTGCTTCTAACAACTTGTTGCGCTTGATTAATGGCCTCGTAGCTGGCATTGCTTTTAGCACTACTAGCTAAATAAATAGCACACTGACTTAATATAATTCTGCTTTCTGGCCAGCCAATTTTTTGAACAGCATCAAAGGTAGTATTGGCTAATAGTAAGGCATTGGGGTTCGCATTACCAATATCTTCACTTGCAAAAATGAGCATGCGGCGTGCAATAAACTCCACAGTTTCGCCACCTTCAATCATACGTGCTAACCAATACACAGCACCGTTGGGGTCGCTGCCACGCATGCTTTTAATGAAGGCAGAAATAATATCGTAATGCTGTTCACCATTTTTATCGTACAGTGCAACTTTCTGTTGTGCAATTTGCTGTACTAAAGCATTGGTAATGGTTACTGTTGGCTTTTCATTTACCGCAAGGTGGGAAGTATCGGCAGCTTGTTGTACTACTAATTCAAATAGGTTAAGTAGTTTTCTGCCATCGCCACCACTGAGCTGCAGTAGTGCTTCGTAGCTTTCTATGTTAATATTGAATTGTTGCAGCCAGCTATCGGTAGCTATGGCGTGTGTTATGAGCTGTTGTAAATCATTACGATCTAATGCTTGTAACACATAAACTTGGCATCGACTAAGCAAGGCGCTATTCACCTCAAAACTTGGGTTTTCAGTGGTAGCACCAATCAGCGTAACAACACCTTTTTCAACAGCTCCTAAGAGTGCATCTTGCTGACTTTTATTGAAACGATGAATTTCATCTATAAATAAAATGGCTTTATGCTGTGCTTGGGCTAGGGTTAGTACTTCTCTAATTTCTTTAACGCCACTATTAATAGCACTAAGTTGATAAAACGGAATGCTGAGTGTATGTGCAATAACATTGGCAAGCGTGGTTTTACCAACGCCGGGCGGTCCCCAAAGTATCATACTAGGAACGTAGCCATTCGCAATAGCAGTTTGTAATACAGTGCCCTCGCCAATAATATGCTGCTGCCCTGCAATTGCTTGCAATTGAGTGGGTCGCATACGTTCGGCGAGGGGTTGTTGCATTATTTTTCTTTTGAAAATAAAAACGAATAAAGTTTTACCAAGCGAAGCGATAAAATAATGTGCACTAAAAGTAATACTCCATAAATTAATAAAAAGTAAACTATAAAATGCATCATAGTTTGTAGCATGTTTGGATCAACACCGTTCATGGCAGATTGCTCCATGGCTTGCTGTAATGCTTGGTCTAATACTTGCGGGTTGGCTAACGCAGCAATACCATCAATTACACTCAATGCAGCGAAAGCAATACTAACGTATGCATTCACTTTTAGCCAATCTTTAAGGTTTTGTTTGAGTGGTCGTTGTTGATCAATGCCAATGATGAGAAATCTAAAACTGCACCAAGTATAAATTACGATACAAGTTAATATAAATGCAGGCAGTAAAATTAAAGGATTGGCTAAACCTCCAAGCAAAGAAATCAGTGCCATTGGTGCAATAAGCATTGCAATAGGCAGTAATAAAAAGCTTAAGATGCGGTATATGTTAATCAACTTCATGCTTGTTATTTGCTGTTAGTCAAATTCAATTGAATTTGTAATTCATCGAACTGCTTTTGATCAATACTACTCGGTGCATCGAGCATTACATCGCGGCCACTGTTGTTTTTAGGGAAAGCAATAAAGTCTCTAATACTTTCACTGCCACCTAAAATGGAGCATAAGCGATCGAAACCGAAAGCGATACCACCGTGTGGCGGAGCACCATATTCAAAAGCTCCTAATAAGAAACCGAACTTATGTTTTTGTTCTGCTTCATCCATACCGAGTGCTGCAAACATTTTTTGCTGTAACTCTTTCTGATAAATACGAATACTACCACCACCAATTTCATTACCGTTTAATACCATATCGTAAGCATTGGCTTTGATGTTGGCGTACGGATGCTTTAAATATTCGGCAGGGTTATCAATAGTCGGACTGTTTTCAATCATGGTAGTAATATCACTTGGCTTAGGCGAAGTGAAAGGGTGGTGCCGTGCTACCCAGCGATTTTCATCTTCAGCATATTCAAATAGCGGGAAGTCTAATACCCACAACAACTTGAACTCATTTTCTTTACGTAAGCCCAAACGCTTACCCATTTCTAAGCGTAATTCACTCATGGCTTTACGGGTACGTTCTTCTGCTCCGGCAAGTATTAAAATTAAATCGCCTGCTTGTGCATTGGTAGCTGCGGCAATAGCTTTAAGGCGTTCTTCACAGTAGAACTTATCTACACTGCTTTTATAGGTGCCATCAGTATTTACTTTGATAAATACCAAGCCTTTCATACCTATTTGCGGACGCTTCACCCATTCAGTAAGTTCATCGGTTTGCTTACGGCTATACTCGCTACAACCTGGCACACTAATGGCAATAACTGTTTCGGCTTCGTCAAATACTTTAAAGTCGGCACCGTTAATTAAGTGTTCTAGTACAGGCCTTGCGGCAAATGTGTGCTGCGGATACTTAAGATTGCATAACTGCATGCCAAAGCGTATGTCGGGCTTATCGTTACCGTAAGTCCACATGGCATTTTCCCAAGTAGTGCGGGCTACAGCTTCGGTGTAATCGATGCCTTTTACATCTTTGAAAATACGTTTAACCAATCCTTCGAAGGTTTGCAAAATGTCTTCTTGTTCTACAAAAGCCATTTCACAATCAATCTGTGTGAACTCTGGTTGTCTATCAGCACGTAAGTCTTCATCTCTAAAGCATTTCACAATTTGATAGTAGCGATCGTAGCCACTTACCATTAGTAATTGCTTGAATGTTTGCGGACTTTGTGGTAATGCATAAAACTCACCCGGATTCATACGACTAGGCACCACAAAATCTCTGGCACCTTCAGGCGTACTTTTAATTAGGAAAGGCGTTTCAATATCCATAAATCCAAGCTCGTGTAAGTAATTACGAGCACTGCGGTTCACTGCATAACGTAATTCCAGATTACGCTTTACGGCATTTCGGCGTAGGTCGAGGTAGCGATACTTCATACGAAGATCATCGCCGCCGTCGGTATCATCTTGTATGGTGAAGGGCGGTACTTCACTTTTATTCAGTACAGAAAAGCTGGTTAACATTATTTCAATATCGCCAGTAGGAATATTCGGGTTTTTATTACTGCGTTCTGTAACAACACCTGTTACCTGAATTACATATTCACGACCAAGTGGTTGCGCATCGAGTTGCGGATTCAGTGTTTCTCCAAATAGTAACTGTGTAATGCCGTAGCGGTCTCTAAGGTCAACAAACGTAATGCTACCAAACTTTCTTACTGTTTGTACCCATCCCGCAAGGGTTACGGTATTGCCAACATGCGTTAAGCGTAATTCGCCACAAGTATGCGTTCTATACATTGTTTATAATGTTAATATCTATTTACCGTAAGGTAAATGTGAATGGAGTTGCTTGCTTTCGCCTTACGGCAAATGGGGTTGTGCTTAGTCATTTACCGTAAGGTAAAAAAACTGCAAACAGCACTGCCAAAAGCGGCTGCAAAGATAGGAGGTAGCTGATAGCAATAAGCGTATCTGCTAGATTTGCAGTATGCAAAGCAACCATACCGCCGTTACTTACCGTTGGGTAGCTTCGGTGTACTTTTTTATCGCTGGAATTACGTTTGCCAGTTGGGCGAGTCGTATCCCCGATGTGCAGCAGCAGTTACAACTGAGTGAGGCACAATTGGGTACTTTATTATTAGCTATTCCGATAGGATTGATGGCTGGATTACCTCTGTGTGGCTGGCTGGTAAGCCGATGGGGTGCAAAGGCTACCACTTTACTTTCGGCATTATGTTACAGCCTTTGCTTATGGGCTATTGGCTGGGCACAGCATGTGTATCTGTTGGCGTTTGTGTTGTTTTTGTTTGGTGTGTTTGGCAATTTGTACAACGTAGCGGTGAATACAATGGCCATTGCCGTGCAAACTCATTTTTCAAAGAGTATTATGGCTACATTTCATGGTATTTGGAGTATAGCGGGCTTCTCGGGTGCTGCGGTAGGTGCCCTAATGGTACAACTGCAAATGCCGCCCAGAGCACATTTTACCATGGTGTTAATAGCTGTTTGGATAGTTGCTTTACTTGTGTATCGATGGGCATTGCCCGATAAGCCTACCGTTAATAAAGGCGATAAGTTATTTGTGCTGCCCGACAAAGCCTTGCTGGGCTTGGGTATCATGGCTTTTTGCTGCCTTATTTGTGAAGGTACTATGTTCGATTGGAGTGGTGTATATTTCAAAAAAGTAGTTGCAGCTCCTGCGGCTTGGGTACCTCTGGGTTATGTTGCTTTTATGTGCTGTATGTCGTTAGGTCGTTTTATCAGCGATCGTTTGGTAACACGATGGGGTGCAATTACTGTGTTGCAGGCGAGTGGCGTACTTATTATGTTCGGTTTGTTGTTGAGCGTTATTTTCCCGCATATATGGGTAGCTGCCATTGGTTTTATGCTGGTAGGTTTTGGGGTGAGTAGTGTAGTTCCATTGGTGTATGCCCTTGCAGGTAAAAGTAAACACATGCCGCCAGGACTTGCATTAACCGCGGTGAGTACGATTGGTAACTTTGGGTTTTTATTAGGTCCGCCATTGATCGGATTTATTGCACAAGCTGCCTCGCTCCGCTGGAGTTTTGTGTTAATTGCTATACTGGGTTGCTTTGTTGCCTTACTAGCAAAACGTACCGACCGCTAGCGTAATCAACTGAAAAGCACTGAAAACATCACCATTCATAGCGTTTGGTGCTCAATCTTGCCCCATTTCCCTTAGTTTCGCTCCGCTTCAATTATAGCCAATATGAGTTTTAATCGTATTAATACCATTACCGGTTGGGTAGTGTGTTTCATTGCTTGTACCGTGTACTTACTTACTGCCGAAGCGGCAGGTAGCCTTTGGGATTGCGGCGAGTTTGTGAGTAGTGCTTTTAAACTACAAATTCCGCACCCGCCTGGTGCACCGATGTTCGTTTTGTTAGGTCGGATTTTCATCATTGCTTTTGGCGATGATCCTAACACGGCTGCACATGCGGTAAATGCTATGAGTGCTCTGGCAAGTGGGTTTACTATTTTGTTTTTGTTTTGGACGATCACCCACTTTGGTAGAAAAATAGTAGAAGGTGCCGAAAAAGTAGCACTTACTGGTGCACAAACCTTTAGTGTTATGGGTGCTGGTATTGTTGGTGCTTTGGCTTACACTTTCAGTGATAGCTTTTGGTACAGCGCTGTTGAAGGTGAGGTATATGCTTTAAGTTCATTTTTCACAGCCATTGTATTCTGGGCTATTTTAAAATGGGAGAATGAAGCCGATGATAGCGGCGCTGATCGCTGGATCGTATTCATCTTCTTCATGATGGGCTTGTCAATAGGCGTACACTTACTGAACCTATTAACAATACCAGCAATTGTAATGGTTTATTATTTCAGAAAACGCCCAACTTTCAATTACGAGGTTGTAAGAAAGTATTTTAATTACTGTTTATTCATAGGTGGTGGTATTGCACTTTTAGCAGCCATGTTCGCTGGCAATAAAGAAGCAAACCCTGAGCGTGGCGTACCATTTGATGGCACCTTGGCCGGCCTTGTGATTTTAGGTGTTGCGGCTGCCTATGGCTTGCTTGTATTCTTTGAAAAGCGTGGAAAAGACAAATCTTTTGCAGGTGGTGCTTACATATTTTTTGTACTTGGATGTATCCTTACAGGCATTGTGCAAGTAGGGGTTATTCAGTACAGTATTAAGATGGCAGGCGCCTTTGACCGTGTTTTTGTAAATAGCTTTGGCTTACCTTTCTTTAGTGGCTTTGCCTTTTTCTTTATAGTACTTGCTATTGCTGTTTGGAGAGGGTTACAATACAGTGCCCGTAGAAATTGGCCTTACTTACGCCTGGCTTTATGGTGCTTCTCTTTCATGTTAATTGGGTATAGCACTTACCTCACCACTATGATTCGCAGCAGTGCCGATCCTAGTGTGGATATGTACAACGTTGATAACCCGAACAGCTTAGTAGGCTATTTAAGCCGTGAGCAGTATGGCGATTTCCCTTTGTTGTATGGTCAAAAATTCACCGCACAGCCAGTGGATTATAAAGAAGATGGCGATAAATATCAAAAGGGTAAAGATGAAAATGGTAAAGACCGTTATATCAAAACCGGAAAAGACGGCCATTATGTATTCTTACCAGAAGATAAAATGGTGTTCCCTCGTATGTGGGATATGGCGAATGAACAAGGTCATGCCGACTATTACGCCTTTTTCTCTAATATTCAAAAGGTACAAACTAAGGATGGTAGAGAAGAATACGAACGTGCTCCTAACTTCTCAGATAATTTGAAGTATTTCATTGGTTATCAGAACTACTTCATGTACATCCGCTATTTCATGTGGAATTTCAGCGGTCGCCAAAACGATATTCAAGGGTTATTCAATGGCGGTGTACGCGATGGTAACTGGATTACAGGGATTGATTTCATCGATAACATGTTGTATGGCGATCAATCTGCACTACCTGATAGCTTAAAGCACAACAAAGCACATAACAAACTTTACATGCTACCTTTCTTGTTAGGTATAGTAGGTTTGTTTTTCCATTTCCGTAAGCGTAATGACGATGCCATTGTTAATTTCTTAATGTTCTTCTTCACAGGTTTTGCTATTGTTATTTATTTGAACCAAGCTGGTTATCAACCACGTGAACGTGATTATGCCTATGTAGGTAGCTTTTATGCTTTCGCTGTTTGGATTGGTCTTGGTGTAATGGCATTACAGGCTTGGCTTTCAAAAGCAGTTAAGAATGCAACTGCATCTGCTGGTGTTGCTTTTGCTGCTTGTATGTTGGCTGTACCTGTGCTGATGGCACAACAAGAATGGGATGATCACGACCGTAGCAAAAAAGTAATTGCCGGCGACCTTGCTCGTAACTACCTTGAAAGCTGCGAACAAAATGCAATCCTCTTCACTTTTGGTGATAACGATACCTATCCACTTTGGTATGCACAAGAAGTTGAAGGCGTACGTCCAGATATCCGTGTAATCAACACCAGTTTATTAGGGATAGATTGGTATATCAATCAGTTACGCTATAAAGTAAATGGTAGCGATGCTATTGATGTTATTTTCAACGCATCTCAAATCGAAGGTCGTAAGCGTGATTATGTAAGCTTTGCACCTAATGGTAATATCACTGAAATGGATTTATATACCATGCTCAAAGATTGGGTTGGTAGTGAAGATCCTTCGAGGAAAACTAATCGTGGTGGTGGCGACGAATTTAATACGTTCCCAACCAGAACGGTTACTGTGCCTGTAGATGTTAATGTTGTTCGTGCTAACAAAACGGTGAATGCTACCGATAGTGTAATGCCTCAAATTAAGTTTGAAATTACAAAAGGTGGTTTATACAAAAACGATTTGGCCATATTAGCCGTGATTGCTGCGAATCAATGGAAGCGTCCTATTTACTTCACAAGTAATTATGGTGAACTTGGTTTTGGTAATTACTTACGTAAAGATGGACTCTCTTACAGACTTGTTCCTATTGCTGGCGATTTTGTAAATACCAACAAAATGTACGATGTGGTAATGAACAAATTCCGCTACGGTAATGCCAACTTACCAGGTGTATATTTCGATGAAGAAAACCGTCGTCACTTAAATACAATTCGTCGTGCTAATACAGAGCTTGCTTTCGATCTAGCCATCAAAGGCCGTAAAGAAGATGCCAAGAAAGTATTGCAAAAGGCCGATGCGATGTTATTGCAGGAGAACTTCCCGTACGGTATGGTAAGCAGAGGTAACGAACACAACCGCTTAAGTTTAATGTTCTTACAAGCTTGCTATATGGCCGATGCTAATGAACTTGCCGATAAAGTACTCAAGAGTGTAGAGAAAGATTTAAAGCAACAAAAAATTTACTACGAAACCATGAGTACCAAGCATGCCGAAGCAATGGGCTACGAAATAGATACCAACAACCGTTTATTGCAACAGTTAGAGCAGTTAAAACAACAGTATAACATGTTGAATAAAGTAGTTGCTCCCGAAGCAAAACAAGGCGATAGCTTGCGATAGCAGCTTTTAAAAAATAGTTTTATTACGATTGATGGGCGGCCGCAGGCCGCCCATCAATCGTAATAACCATCACGAACCTTACGGTAAATGCCCATAAGTTCTTTAGTTTCGTATCATATATGCAATCTAGGCTTCATTTTCAGGCATTCCAGCAACATTGGCAACAACACTTACAGCAAGGTATTCACCACGAAGCCATCTTTATTATTGCAGTAAGTGGTGGTGCCGATAGCATGGCGTTAGCACACATAATGCATCGTTTATTTCCCGAAAGGGTAGTATTGGCACATGTGAATTATCAACTACGCCAACAAGAAAGCAATAACGATGCAGCAGCCGTGCATGCATGGGCAAAAGCACAGCAGATACCTATTTTCTATCATCTGGCAAATACGAAACAATGGGCTAAAAACAATGGTATGGGCATACAAGAAGCTGCCCGTGCTATTCGTTATGAATGGTTTGCCCAACTGTTAACACAATTTGACCATGCTTGGATATGTACTGCCCATCATGCAAATGATGTTGTTGAAACTGCCATGTTGCATTGGCTGCGTGGTACGGGCATTAAAGGACTCGTTGGCATACCTGAGAAAGATACCGACCGACGAATTGTTCGTCCGCTATTGCCGTTTAGCAAAGCTGCCATAGAACAGTATGTAGCTTCGCAAAACATACCTCATGTACACGATAGCAGTAACGATAGTACAGTGTATACCCGCAACTATATCCGTCTGCAATTACTGCCAGCTATAGCAGAACGCTTTCCGCAAGTACAAGCTTCTATTTTCGATAATACGCAACGTATGCAAGGTGCGTATGCCATTTACCGTAAGGCTATCCAAAAAAAATTGAAGTCGCTACTGGTGGTTCAAAACAATGCATGGCATACACCTATTAAGCGCTGGCAACATGTAGAGCATGTAACTACCTATTTATGGGAATGGCTAGCGCCATACGGTTTTTCTGCTGCACAAATGCAAGAGGTGCCCAAGCTATTCACGGCAACGAATGGTAGTTTTATTGCAACTGAAACACATCGGTTACTGGTGAATAGAGGTTGGCTGATACTTACCCCTAATGCAGTGCTCGAAACAGCACATATTACTATTCAACAGCACGATACCAATGTAGTATTCGCTGGAGGTGTTTGTTCGCTTACGCAAATGAGAAATGATACCGTTACAGATGTTGCAACAACGGCTATGCTCGATGCTGCGGCGATACACTGGCCGCTTGTGCTTCGCAAATGGCAAGCAGGCGATTACTTTTATCCACTTGGGTTGGGTAAAAAGAAAAAGCTAGCTCGTTTTTTCATCGACCAAAAAATGTCGCCTTTAGAAAAGGAGCAGCAATGGGTTTTGCAAGATGCAAAGGGTACGATTATTTGGGTAGTTGGCCGCCGAATCGATGATCGGGTAAAGGTGCAGGCCAACACCAAGCAATGCTTGCAAATACAGTGTCAATCACTTAACCAAAACTTGGCTGCAGTAGTTGCTGTATAAAAAGCTTAGCTACTTCTGGGCGAAGTATAATGCTAATAACAATACCCGCTAATGCACCCCATAAGTGAGCACTATGGTTAACGTTATCTCGTTGTTGCCGATCCATATAAATGCTATAGGCTACGTACAACACGGCATAAATTATTGCTGGAATAGGAACGAAAAAAACATAAATCAACGACCAGGGCGAAATAAGTATCATCGAAAAAATAATGCCCGATACGGCACCACTAGCACCCAAACTGCTGTAGCGTGGATTGTTTCTATTACTCCAATAACTTGGTACGCTAGCAATAATCATACAGAGTAGGTAGAAGATGATGTAGCTAAAGCCCGGTAAGCCAAGAAATCCTGTATACACCAACTCCCAGTTACGTCCAAAGAAATACAACGAAATCATATTGAAAATCAAATGATTGGTATCGGCATGTACAAAACCATGCGTAATAAATCGATACCATTCGTTTTGGCGTTGCACAGTATAAGGGTACATGCACAGCTTCGCCATAATATCTGTTTTGCTAAATGCTTGAAACGAAATGATAGCGGTTATGGCAATGAGTACAATCGTAAAAATGGGTGTTGTAGGGTTCATATCATTATTATTGATGATGGTACTTTTCGTTGCGTAAGATAGTGCAAGCCCGATAGAGTTGTTCAGCAACCACTAATCGTACCAACATATGTGGTAGTACCATACTACTTAGGCTCAGGGTGTAATTGGCACGTTTAAAAATAGTATCGTGTACGCCAAAAGCGCCGCCAATAAGTAGTACTACTCGCTTAACACCTTGAATACTAAGTTGCTCTATATGCTTCGCAAAAGAAACACTACTGAGTTGCTTACCACGTTCGTCGAGTAAGAGTAGGTAATCGTCGGGTTGTAGGCCTGCAAGAATGGCATTGGCTTCGGCTTTTTTAAGTTCACCTTCCGGTAAATGACTGGCATTTTTGGGTGGACTAATAATCCACCAATCGGTAGGGAAATAATGCTGCAACCGTTGGGTAAAGGTTTTAATGCCTTCGGCTACCATAGTATCGTGCGGCTTACCAACCGATGCCAGTAAAAATTTCATGGCGGTAAAAATCGGTAGTTTGTACTTGTGCACAAAAGAAAATTCTTTTACTGTTGTTGCAGCTTTTTGCGATTTTTAGAAGTCTAGTATGCTTTTTTAAGCGTTTTTTTAAGTGCTTTTTTAACATTTACCGCAAGGTGAGGTGCATATACACTTAATTTTACGCAGATTCTTGAAAATTAAACTATTCTAACGATGCTTGATGTTACCCCTCTTGGGCTACTACGTAGTAAGCCCCTGTTACTGGTAGTAGCCATGGCAGCCGCAACCACCTTACAGGCACAAACGGTGCTTAAAGGAAAGGTTACCAATAAAAAAGGTGAGCCGGTGCCTAGCGCTACTGTAACTATTACGCCTGGCAACACTGCTACAGTTACCGACATGCAAGGCGTGTACGAACTGAGTACCAAAGCCAACGGAAAGGCAAAGCTTAATGTTTCTAGTGTAGGCTACAAAACAGCCAGCAAAGATGTACAACTCAACGGCGCCCAACAAAATGTAGATGTTGTGCTGGAAGACGATGTTACCGGCCTCGACGAAGTGGTGGTAACAGGTACTACTGCAGGTACTACACGCCGTCAGTTGGGTAGCTATGTTAGTACTGTGAAAGCCGACGATTTAAACAAAGGTGCTGCAGGCAACGTATTGCAGGCGTTGCAAGGTAAAACTGCCGGTGCCCAAATTGTACAAAACAGTGGCGACCCTGCGGGTGGGCTTTCTGTTCGCTTACGCGGTATTAGTTCTGTGTTGAGTAGTAGTGAACCACTGTACATCGTAGATGGTGTTATTGTGAACAATGCTACCAATCGTGTAACCAATACAAGTGGTAACTACGATGGTAACAATTTTGTTGGTACCATTGGTCAGAACCGTATGGTTGATATCAACCCTGCCGATATTGAGCGTATTGAAGTTTTGAATGGCGCTGCTGCCGCTGCTATTTATGGTAGCCGTGCTAATGCTGGTGTAGTTCAGATTTTTACCAAGCGAGGTAAGAGTGGTGCACCTACGGTGAGCTTTTCATCAAGTGTAATGATGAGCGAATTGCGTAAAGCAGTAGAAGTGAACCAAAGTCCGGTGAAATTTGGTGGTTCTCCTGATGTGTACACGCAAGATGTTATTCAAACACCTTTGTTAACAAACACAACACCCGTTACCCGTTACGACTATAACGATTACATCTTCCGTACTGCTTATGGTACTGATAATAACGTGAGCATTATTGGTGGTACTGATAAAACAAAGTACTACCTCAGCGGTAGCTATTTCTCTAATCAAGGTATCATTCGTAATACCGATTTCCAACGTTTTAGTTTCAGAGCTAATGTTGAACAGGTGCTTAACAAGTGGGCAACTGCAAGCTTGGGTGTGAACTACATCAACAGTCAGGCAAACGAAAAGCCTGACGGAAACAGCTTCTTTAGTCCAATGAACAGCATCAACATCATTGGTAACTTCCACGATATTTTCACGAGAGATGCGTTAGGAAATATCAGAGCTGTTGGCGAACGTGGCCGTGTAAATCCTGTATCGGTAATAGAAGATATTAAGCAGCGTCAGCGTACTTCACGTGTGTTGGCTAATATGGGCATTAAATTAAAGCCTATTAATCGCTTAACGATAGATTACACCATGGGTATCGATAATTATGCACAAAACGGAACTACGTTTATCCCGCCATTTGCATACAACGTTAATACGGCCTTCTTTGGAGGCGGTTTAGCACTCGATCCTACTCAGAATGGTTACAGCAGCACTGCTAATAATGTTTTCTTCCAAATCAACCACGATATTAATGCTACTTATAACATTGATATCAATAGCGATTGGAATAGTACTACCCAAGTTGGTTACAGCCAGCAATACGAACGTAACAATTACTCATTGTTACATGGCCGTGGTTTGGCGCCTTTTGTGCAAACTGTGAATGGTGCAAGTACCATATTACCAGGTGCCGACGAAAGAACTGAGCTTAGTATCAGCGGTGCCTTTGTGCAGCAGAATTTTAAATACCGTAATCACTTGTTCTTAACAGGTGCTATCCGTCAAGATGGTAGTAGCGTTTTTGGTAAAGATCAACGCAACCAGTTGTATACCAAAGCAAGTGCAAGCTACATTGTTAGCAGTACCGATTATTGGAATAAGCTAGGTGTTAGCAGTTGGTGGGATTTATTTAAAGTACGTGTTGCCTACGGCGAAAGCGGTAACTTAACAGGTATTGGTGCTTACAGCCGCTTTAATACTTACAGCAGTAACAGTTTTGTTGGTCGTACTGCACTCAATGGTAGCAGCGTACAAGCCAATGAAAATGTGAAGCCAGAACGCCAGCAAGAGATTGAGTTTGGTGCCGATATGGCTTTCTTTAAAAACAGATTAAGCCTTACGGTAAATGTGTACAATAAGAAAGTAACCGATTTATTAATCAATCGTCAGATTGCACCAACCAACGGCTTCAGCAGCTTACTAGATAATTTCGGAAGCTTAGAGAACAAGGGTTTTGAAGTTATGCTAACAGGTGTACCTGTACAAAACAAAAACCTCCGTTGGGAAGTAACCGGAATTTTCAACCAGAATCGTAACAAAGCCACCAGAATTGGTCAGGCACTTACCTTGTTTAGTACTAACGGTGGTGCTCCTGTAGCTATTATCGAAGGGCAGCCAATTGGTATTTTCTATGGTACCTTCTTCGCATTGAATGGCAATGGCGAGCAAGTGAAAAACACTGCTGGTATTCCTCAAACAGAGCGTGGTGTGCAAAACAGTGCTACTACCTTCACCCCTGGTCGTGATGCGAATGGCTTACCAAGTGGCTCTGTGTTAAGAAGAGTTATTGGCGATCCTAACCCCGATTATACGGCTACTTTAGTAAATGAAGTAACGTATAAGAAGTGGAGCTTCCGCATGCAAATTGATGCGGTACAAGGTGTAGATGTATTTAATGCCGACTGGCGTACACGCCAAGGTGTAGGCAATGGTAAAGAAGCAGAAAAAGAACAACTAGGTCAGTTACCACGTGGCTACATTGCTGGTATTTATGCTATTGAACAATGGCGTATCGATGATGGTAGCTTTGTGAAGTTGCGTGAACTAAGTGTATCGTACAACTTTGGTCGTATCAAGGGCTTTGGCGATGTTTCGGCTAGTTTTAGTGGTCGTAACTTGTTAAGTATCGATAACTACAAAGGCTACGATCCAGAAGTGAATGCTGGTGGTCAAAGTACCATTTTGAGAGGTATCGATTTTGGTCCTGTACCTATTCCACGCACATATAGCTTAACTGTATCTGCTAAATTCTAAACCTGTTTTATAGCTCATGCCTGTACTTCAGTTGAAGTGTGCGACGCAACCAATGTTGCTAGTAGTACAACAGCTCAGTACAACAAAAAGAAAAAATATGAATAAGCATTTAAAACATATAGCAGCCGCAGGTTTAGTAACCGCCTTGCTGGCTACCGGATGTAAAAAAGATTACGAAAACCCGAACGCCGCTACTGCCGATCAGGTATACAGCAGCCCTAAGGGTTTAATGGGTGTTTCTATTGGCTTACAGCGGTTATACACCTTGGGGCAAGGCAGCACTGTGTACGGTTTAAATACCGCCACAGGTTTTGTTACCAATGAAGTATCGTTGCGTAATGCAGGTAATATTCCTGAATTGCAATTTAGTACGGGTGGTAGTGCGGTAGATCCTACCAATAACGTACTTGCCAATATTTGGAGCAATGCCAACAAGATTATTTACGATGCTAACTTAGTGCAGGCATCGGCACGTGGGTTAGGCGATAGAGGTTATGCAAGTGGCCTCATTGCATATACTACGGTAATGGAGGCATTGGCACTTGGTAGCTTATCAATGTATTGGGAGCGTGTTCCAGACACCACTGGAAGTAATGTAAGCTTTAGCCCTCGTGTGAATGGTTTCCGTCGTGCTGTTGCCGCCATCGATGCTGCTTTAGCTGCCGTTGCTGCGAATCCTATCAGTGCAGGTTTCAATGCCGATATGCCAGCAGGGCATAATTTGGTGAACACTTTACAAGCTTTAAAAGCTCGTTATGCGTTGTTTGCGGGCGATTACAATGTGGCTTTAGCGGCTGCAAATGCGGTTGATCTTACACAACGTGGTATGTTCAATTTCGATGCTGCCAATGCTAACCCCATTTTTGCAGCGGTAACTAGTACGAACAACGTATATCAGCCGGTAGACAGTACCTTAGGCTTGCCTGCTAGTATTGCACCTGATTTAGCAGATCGTCGTGTACAGTTTTACACTACCATCAACACCGCAGTAGCGCCACGTTTCAGACTTACAGCTTTTTACAATACAGCAACCTCTGCCATACCTATTTATTATCCTGGCGAGGTAACACTTATTAAAGCTGAGTGCTTGGCTCGTAATAACGACCTTGCTAATGCGGTAGTAGAATTAAACAAAGTGGTAACAAAAACAGCAGCTGCCGATCCGTTGGGTATTGGTGCTCAGTTACCTCCTGTAAATCCTACCACACAAGCTGATGTATTAGAGCAGATTTATCGTAATCGGTGTATTGAGTTGTATCAAAGTGGGTTAAAGCTAGAAGATATGCGTCGTTTCGGCCGTCCGGTTGCAGAACGTAAGCGTAACTTTTTCCCTTATCCATTCCGTGAGCGTGATGGTAACCCTAACACGCCAGCCGATCCTGCATTTTAACATTGCTAGTATAGTTTGCTTTTGCAAATTAGCCCCTGTGCGTCTGCATGGGGGCTTTTTATTGTCCGCGGCGGCCTAGTTCTATTACTTCACAATCGAAAATTCTGGAGCCATCAATACTAAATCGAACAAGTGTTTTAACGGTATGCCAGCCTTGCTGCCCACAAGCACCGGGGTTAATGTGCAAGCATTGCAAGGCATCGTCGTACATAATTTTCAGGATATGGCTGTGCCCACTGATGAATAATTGAGGCCGCTCTTGCTGTATTAGAGCTTTGATTCCGGGTGCATATTTTTTCGGATAACCACCAATGTGGCGCATCAGCACTTTTACACCTTCTACGGTAAAGCAACGTGTTTCAGGAAAGTGTTTGCGAATATCTGTACCATCAATATTGCCATACACGCCACACAGCGGTTTAAAAGCCGATAGCTGAGTAATCAGTTGCATATCACCAAAATCGCCTGCATGCCAAATCTCATCTACGTTTGCAAAATGTTCAAATACACCTTGCGGTAAATGACTGTGCGTGTCAGACATTAAGCCTATTCTTTTCATTGCAGGCAAAATATTTTACTTTAGCGGTATAACGATGCACTTACATGCCATTTTGTAGAAACTTCACTTATTGGATCGATAAACGCTATTGGAAGTATGTATTTCTGGTAGCTACACTAGCCATGGATCGGCGTTGGTTGGTAAGGTAACAAAACGCATTTTTCTTGTCGATCATCATTAAATACGAACGTATCATTTATGCCACATTATTATAGCTTAGGAACCATTCCCGATAAACGCCACGTACAATTTCGCAAAGCCGATGGCTCATTGTATTCAGAACAGCTTTTCAGCACCGAAGGCTTCAGTAACGATTACAGTTTGCTGTATCATTGTCATCCGCCAACAGTAATCACACACGTAGAAGCGCCTTACAGCGTTGCTCCTAAAATTGCGGAAGAAAAAATGCTGAAGCATCGCAGTTTCGAAGGTTTTAACGTGAAGCCCCAAGCCGATTACTTAGCAAGTAGAACACCAGTGTTGGTGAACAACGATTGTCATATTTCACTTGCTGCACCGCAAGAAAGTCTTACCAGCTATTTCTACAAAAACGCCGATGCCGATGAAATGATATTTGTACACGAAGGCGAAGGCAAGCTGTTAACCCAATATGGCGAAATACCATTTGGCTATGGCGATTATTTGCACATACCTCGTGGAACCATTTATCAAATTCATTTCAATACCTCGAACAACCGCTTGTTTATTGTAGAGAGTTTCAGCCCCATTATATTTCCTAAACGTTACCTCAGCAAGTACGGACAATTACTCGAACATGCACCATTCTGCGAACGCGATTTACGCAAGCCGCAGCAGCTACAAACTATTGATGCAGCAGGCGATTTTGTAATTCGTACCAAAAAGAAAGGTATGATGTACCACATCCATTATGGGTTTCATCCGTTCGATGTAGTGGGCTGGGATGGTTGCTGCTATCCTTATGCCTTTAGCATTCACAATTTTGAACCAATAACAGGTAGGGTGCATCAACCACCGCCGGTGCATCAAACCTTTGAAGCGCACAACTTTGTGATCTGCAGTTTTGTACCTCGTTTGTACGATTATCACCCGCAAGCCATACCCGCACCATACAACCACAGCAATATTGATAGCGACGAAGTATTGTACTATGTTGATGGCGATTTTATGAGTCGCAAAAACGTAACAAGAGGTATGATTACACTGCACCCCGCAGGTATACCACATGGTCCTCATCCGGGCGCTGTAGAAAAAAGTATAGGCAAAAAAGAAACCCAAGAGTTGGCCGTTATGGTAGATACCTTTCATCCGCTACAGCTTACCGAAGCGGCATTGGCGATCGAGAATCCTGATTACACTAAAAGTTGGATGGAGTAGTAGGTATGCCTTACGGCAAATGTTATTACGCTTATGCAGGGTTGCTTTTACCGTAAGGAAAAGCAACCTTTTTATTTCTCTGATAATTTTTGTACATTACCGCTACAAAAACGACTGCTATATGATTAAGTTCAGCGAAATTAAGGTAGGCGACTATCTTATGGCCGAGTATGAAGGCCAACATTGGTGGGGCGAAGTTACCCGCCTCAACAGCGATGAAAAGCAAGTATGTGTTGCTACGGAGGTACAAGATTTTTGGTTCACCACCGAGCATTTATACCCCATTACACTTAACGATGAAAGTTTAATGATGCTCAACTTTTCAAAAGAGCAACAAGGTGATGGTAGTGTTAAATACAAGAAAGGCGCTTTTAGGTTAGTAATACCAGCCGAAGGTAATTTTGAACATATTGATATCTGGTATCGAGAAGATAGAAGGCACCACCCGGCGGTGAAATACGTACATCAGTTACAAAACTATTATCATGATATGACGAAGGTGCACCTTACCAAGGCGGTAATGGTGTAATGCGTTACCTGCCAAATTTTTTTGAGCCAATTCAAATTAACCTGAGTTGGCTTTTTTATTGTCTTTACTTCATAGCGTAAGCATTTACCGTAAGGTACCTTTACACTCTAAAACATAGCCTTATGATACGCTTTAATGAACTGCAAGTAGGCGATTATGTTGTCGCAGAATTTGAAGGAGTACGCTGGAAAGGCGAAGTGGTTGCATTGAATGCCGATGATAAGCAAGTTTGTATTGCGAACGATGTACAACCGTTCTGGTACACCCCTGAACATATTTATCCAATTCCGTTGAACGACGCAAGTTTAAAACAGCTTCAATTTTTTAGGGAGCGTTACGAAGATGGTGATATTGAGTACAAAAAAGGTGCCTTTAGATTAAGAATTCACGAGCTTGGCGATTATGAACACGTAGATATGTGGTATCGTGAAGATAGAAGGCATAACCCAGAAGTACATTTTGTGCACCAGCTGCAAAACCAATATCATCAGATGACGAAGGTGCATCTTACCGATGCAGCCATGTAATGGCAGTAGTGAAAAATCAATAAAACCCCGCTTCGGCGGGTTTTTTTAGCTTGAGGCATCTATATTTGAAGTTATTGGGCATAAACTGTGTAAATTTTTTTTGAAAACTTTTATTATTTCACACGATACTTCTATCTTTGCAGCCCGAAAATTGATATGTCGAAACAATCACTAATTAAACAGGATGGCGTAATCATTGAAGCTTTGAGCAACGCTATGTTCAGAGTTAAGCTTGAAAATGGTCACGAAATATTGGCCACAATCTCAGGCAAAATGAGAATGAATTACATCAGAATACTACCTGGCGATAAGGTGGGCGTTGAGTTGAGTCCGTACGATTTAACTCGTGGACGTATCATTTTCCGTTATAAATAGTATTTAAACATTGCCGTACAAACGGCACAGCACAAATAACAACATTGTTATGAAAGTAAGAGCATCTGTTAAAAAGCGTAGTGCCGACTGTAAGATTGTACGCAGAAAAGGCAAGCTGTACATTATTAACAAAAAGAATCCTCGTTATAAGCAACGTCAGGGTTAATCACAGCAATTATTAAAGGTAAAAATTGATATTCTAATATGGCTCGTATTGCCGGTATTGACTTACCAAAGAACAAAAGAGGCGAAATTGGTCTTACCTACATTTATGGTATTGGCCGTGCAACTGCCCGTCGCATACTAGATAACGCTGGAATCAGCTACGATAAAAAAGTACATGAGTGGAACGACGATGAGTTAGGTGCCATTCGTAACTTTATTAATGCTGAATTAAAAGTTGAAGGTGCTTTGCGTAGCGAAGTTTCAATGAACATCAAGCGTTTACTTGATATCGTATGCTATCGTGGTCTTCGCCATCGTAAAGGTTTACCTGTTCGTGGTCAGCGTACTAAAACCAACAGTCGTACTCGTAAGGGTAAGCGTAAAACTGTTGCCGGTAAGAAGAAGGCTCCTAAGAAATAATAAACTATATCAGTTCATAACATCTAGTTATGGGCTGACGTATTTTAGATATGCCCGCCGGATAGCAGCTTAATGCAGCAGGAGGCGGTTTATTTTTAGACGATTACCTCAAAATTTAACAATGGCAAAAGCAAACAAGGCGCAAAACAGTGCCAAGGCCGCCGCTAAAAAGCGTGTGGTAAAAGTTGACGCCCAAGGCGATGCACACATCAGTGCAACATTCAACAACCTTATTATTTCTTTAACCAACAAGCAAGGCCAAGTAATTAGCTGGAGCAGTGCTGGTAAAATGGGTTTCCGTGGTTCTAAGAAGAACACGCCATATGCTGCACAAATGGCTGCTGCCGATGCTGCTAAAGTAGCATTAGAAGCCGGCTTAAAGCGTGTTGATGTGTATGTGAAAGGTCCAGGTAGTGGCCGTGAAGGTGCTATCCGTAGCCTAGCACAATCTGGTTTAGAAGTTACGATGATTAAGGATATCACTCCGTTACCACACAACGGCTGTCGTCCTCCTAAGAAGCGTAGAGTATAAGTTCAAATATTTACGAAAGTGAGTTGTGTACTTACAATTCACTTTCTACGTTTTTATAAAAAGCCGAAAGGTTTCATTATTTAAAGGGTTCCCGATTAATTTTTTACGATTTTTTACCGATCGAGGAGCCGAATCAAAAAAAATCGAATGAAATAAATTATGGCACGTTACACAGGTCCTAAGACCAAAATCTCAAGAATTTTCGGAGAGCCTATTTTGGGCAATGGTAAGTGGTTAGGTAAAAACAGCAACCCTCCAGGTCAGCACGGTGCTGCTCGTAAGCGTAAGAGCTTAGGTGAGTACGCATTGCAGTTACGTGAGAAGCAAAAGGCTAAGTACACTTATGGTGTGTTAGAGAAGCAATTCCGTAACACTTTCGCCGAAGCTGCCCGTATCAAAGGTGTTACTGGTGAAAACTTAATCAAGCTTTTAGAAGCTCGTTTAGACAACACAGTTTTCCGTTTAGGTATTGCTCCAAGTCGCCCTGCTGCTCGTCAGTTAGTAAGCCACAAACACATTACAGTGAATGGTGAAATTGTTAACATTCCTTCTTTCCAATTGAAGCCAGGTGATATCATCAGCATCAAAGAAAAGAGTGAAGCTAACAGCAGCATTACTAGCATGATTCGTGGTAAAAACCCTAAGTTCAGCTGGTTAGACTGGAATGAAACTGAAAAGAAAGGTACATTTATTACCTACCCTGAGCGTGAAAGCGTTCCTGAAAATATCAAGGAACAACTAATCGTAGAATTGTACAGCAAGTAATAGATAATTGTAAGTAATAAATGGTAAGTACATCGCTTACCATTTATTGCTTACCCGTTTTTGCATACTACCTTACGGTAAATGTGAAAAAAACTATATTAGCTGCACTTAAAGCAAAACCAATCGGGTAGCAATACCCATAAAACCCAAAGTTTAATATGGCCATTTTAAACTTCCAAAAGCCTGATAAAATCGTTTTGCAAAAAGCAACCGATTTTGAAGGTTCTTTTGAATTTCGTCCGTTAGAGCCAGGTTATGGTTTAACTATCGGCAACGCATTACGTCGTGTATTGTTGAACAGCTTAGAAGGTTATGCGATCAACAACATTAAAATTGATGGAGTAGACCACGAGTTTGCTACCATTCATGGCGTAACGGAAGATGTTACTGAAATCATCTTAAATCTTAAGCAAGTACGTTTCAAGAAAATTACCGACCAAGAGGTGAGTACTGAAAAGTTATTGTTAAGCGTTCGCAACAAAACCGAGTTTACTGCAGGTATGTTAGGCGAGGCTACACAAAACTTTCAGGTAATGAACCCTGAATTAGTTATTTGTACCCTCGATAGCAGTGCTAAAATTGATATTGAGCTTACAGTAGCAAAAGGTCGTGGTTATATTCCTGCTGAAGAGAACAAGCAAAAAGATGCTCCATTCGGCGTAATTGCTATCGATTCTATCCACACACCTATTAAGAATGTAAAGTATTCTATCGATAACTATCGCGTTGAGCAACGTACCGATTACGAAAAGTTGATGCTCGATGTAATTACCGATGGTACCATTCACCCTGAAGAAGCTGTGAAGCAAGCTGCTCGCATCTTAATTCAGCACTTAATGATCATCACCGACGAAAACATCACTTTCGATAACAAAGAAGAAAAGAAAGATGATGTGGTTGATGAGCAAATCTTACAATTACGTAAGGTATTAAAAACTCCACTAGAAGATTTAGATCTTAGCGTTCGTGCTTTCAACTGTTTAAAAGCTGCTAAAATCAACAGCTTAAGCGAGTTGGTACAGTACGAGCAAGAAGATTTGATGAAGTTCCGCAACTTCGGTCAAAAGAGCTTGAGCGAAATCGAGCAAGTATTGAGCGAAAGAGGCCTAGGCTTCGGAATGGATTTAAGCAAGCTAGGCTTAGATAGCTTAGACTAATCAAGAAAGTATTTTTGAACACTGTTCGTAATTCCTGGCACGGTACGAACATAAAACACAATAGCCATGCGTCACGGAGACAAAATCAACAACCTAGGTCGTAAGAAGGCACACAGAGAAGCCCTCTTGGCCAATTTAGCCAATGCTTTAATTACGCACAAGCGTATTACAACCACTTTAGCTAAGGCCAAAGCCTTACGTGCTTACGTTGAACCATTGATTACGAAAACAAAGAAGAACGATACTAAAGAGCAGATCATGCACAACCACCGTATCGTGTTTAGTTATTTAGGTAACAAGCTTGCTGTGAAAGAATTATTCACAGTAGTAGGTCCTAAGGTAGCTACTCGTCCTGGTGGTTACACACGTATCATCAAGTTGGGTATCCGCCCAGGTGATAACGCTGAATTAGCTATGATTGAGTTGGTAGACTTCAACGAAATTTACGGTAAGGGTGTTGGCGAAGCTGCTGAACCAGCTAAGAAAACACGTCGTAGCCGTGGTGCTAAAAAAGCTGCAACAACTGAAGAAGCCCCTGCAACAGAAGCAACTACAGAAGCTGCAACTGAAGCCACTGAAGAAACAAAAGCTGCTGAATAAGCACATTTACCGAAAGGTAAGTTTCAAACTATCAGAGCCAACTCGAAAGAGTTGGCTTTTTTGTGCCTTGCGGTAAATGATTGCCCGAAATGTTGAAAATTAATATGGTTAAAAACATACGAAACTGCAATTTTGCAGCATGAAGCAAAAACCCTCTCCAGCAATATTATTACTAGCCGATGGCCACGTGTTTCGTGGCCATTCTTTTGGACAAACGGGTACAACCACCGGCGAAATTTGTTTCAATACCGGCATGACGGGTTACCAAGAGGTATTCACCGACCCAAGTTATACGGGGCAAGTACTGATTATGAATACCGTACACATTGGTAATTACGGTGTGAAGCCAACCGATGTAGAAAGTAATGCCGTTAAAATAAGAGGTTTAATTGGCCGAAATCTTGAAGAAAGATTTAGTCGTTACCAAGCTACCGATTCGCTTGATGCTTATTTGAAGGCCAATAATATTGTGGCTATCGACGATGTAGATACCCGTGCACTAGTGGCACATGTACGTACTAAAGGAGCAATGAATTGCATCATCAGCTCTGAAATTGAAGATGTGGCTATATTACAATCTATGCTCGATGCTTGTCCGAATATGGATGGTTTAGATTTGGCTACAGGCGCCAGTACCACTAGCGTGTATGAACTTGGCGATGTTAACAGCAACATTAAAGTATCGGTGCTAGATTTTGGTATTAAGCAGCATATTTTGCAATGCATGGTAGATAGAGGTGTACATGTACGGGTGCATCCTGCACAAACACCTATTGAAACGTTGAAGGCGTTTAACCCCACTGGTTATTTTATTTCTAACGGTCCTGGCGACCCCGCCGCTATGCCGTACGCTGTTACAACCATTAAAGCCATACTAGCAGAAAATAAGCCCACTTTTGGTATTTGTTTAGGGCATCAGTTGCTGGCATTAGCCAATGATATTCCCACCTTCAAAATGCACCACGGCCACCGTGGTTTAAACCATCCTGTGAAAAATGTAATTACAGGAAAGAGTGAGATTACCACACAAAACCATGGCTTTGGCGTTGATCCTGAAGCGGTAAAAAATCATCCGAATGTTGAAATTACCCATGTTAACTTAAACGATGGAAGCATTGAAGGTATTCGTTTAAAAAACAAGCCAGCCTTTAGTGTGCAGTACCATCCAGAAAGTACGCCCGGCCCACATGATAGTCGCTACTTATTCGACGATTTTGTGGCTATGATGCAAAGTGCGTAAACATTTACCGTAAGGTATAGCAGATATCGATCCATAAGGGCGGCCGCAGGCCGCCCTTATGGATCGATGCACTTTGAATCTCATTAATTTTGCTATATGCTATCGTTTCAAGGGCAACATTTTGGTATCATCACCAAGCACGAAAAAGAGCACATTATTGGGCCTTTATTGCAACAAGCTTTCGGCGCTACCTACGAACGCATAGATTTTGATACCGATACCCTTGGAACCTTTAGTGGCGAGGTTGAGCGGCCAGCCGATCAGCACACAACGGCCATGCTCAAAGTGCAACAAGCGCAACAAAAAAATATTGATTTTTATATTGCTAGCGAAGGGGCTTTTTATCCGCATCCTGAAGTGCCGTTCCTTACGGTAAATACGGAGTTGCTCGTTTGTTATGCAGCGCAAGCCAATTATACCATTACCGCTACAAGTAACAGTTTTGATGTTACGGCGGCACAAAGCATAGCTAGTAATTGGGAAGATGTGGCTGCATTCGCTACAGCAATTGGCTTTCCAGCACAAGGTGTAATACTACATAACCATCACCTTACGGTAAATGAACGAATTATTGTAAAAGATGCTACTACATGGCAGGCACTTGAAGCTGCTTGTAAGGAATTATTGGCCGCCAATGCAAGCGTTACTGTTATGGCCGATTTGCGGGCTATGCGAAACCCTAAGCGTCGTACCCATATTGCTGCTGTGGCAGCAAATTTAATAGAGCGGATGCAGCAGCATTGTAAGGTATGTGGTTACCCTGGCTTTGGAATTTCCAAGGCGATTGCAGGCTTGCCTTGTTGTTGGTGTGGAACGCCTACGAAAGCGGTTGCCTATTACGAAATGGCATGTGAGCATTGCGGTCATACCGACCAACAAAAAACATCGCAACCCTGTGCCGATCCGGGTGGTTGCGATGTTTGTAATCCTTAATGGTATTGCGGAAAACCTAATCTTTTAATTGATAGATTTCTTTTATGTTTCTGCCGAAGCCATCGTAATCTAAACCGTAGCCAAGTACGAATTTGTTGGGTATGCTAAAACAGCAATAATCTACTGGTACTTCAAAAACAGTTGCTTCTGGCTTATGCAGCAGCACAGCAACTTTCATACTTGCAGGTTGCTGGTTTTGTAATTGAGGCAAAAACTGACTTAAGGTTTTACCGGTATCAATGATGTCTTCAAGTACAATCACGTGCCTGTCGGTAACATCGGTATCTAAGCCAATGGCAGTAATAACGTGTCCCGTACTTTTTGTTCCCTTATAACTTGCTAGCTTAATAAAGCAGATTTCGGCTTCAATGGTAAGGTGTTTGAACAAATCGGAAGCAAACATGAAAGAACCGTTCAAAACAACAATGAACAAAGGCTTTTTGCCAGCATAATCTTGATTGAGTTGCTGGGCTAAAGCTTGAATTTTGTCTTGTATTTCGGCTTCATTCAGATAGGGTACAAAGCTTTTGTCGAGTACTTGAATGGTGGTAGACATGCTACGAAGTGGTTTAAGAGGTGGTAGTAGTATTTTTAGCAGTAGTTGCTTCTATTAATTTGGGTGTGGTTGGACTATTTCCTTTCAGGTATATTTTTTCGCCTGTTACAGGTTGCCGGCCTTTGGGAATTCTATTAAAATCGAGTAGGCTTTGCAGTAATATACCTTCTTTTTGGGCAATATCTTCTATAGTTTCATTGGCTACTACAATGTGTATGGTTTGTGCACCTACTTTCTTTTTCTTTTCGAGAAATAATAGTTGCGATTTTTCTAGAATATCTAACTCGGGTAGTTCGTTGAATTCTATTAGTTTTTTGTAAGCAATATTGTGTTGCTGTGCTATGGCTAACATACTTGTGCCTGCTTCAGCATAAATGACCTTTAAGCCGTTAATCATGAATACGCCTTGCGGATAGCTGGGCGTAGCTTGTTTGCTGGTATCATTTACCGTAAGGGTAGTATCTTTTTTAGGAGTGATGGTTACTATTTCTTCAATTACTTCCTCATCCTCTTCTTCGTCTTTTTCTGTAGCTGGCGTTGTATTGGTTGGTTGCGATGGTGGCGCTACAAATTTGATATCGTTACTAGCTTGCGATGGCGTTACCTCAGGGATGGCAGGTGTAGCAGTAAGCACATTAGACGCTGCATTGGTAGATGATTGTTGCAGTGCCAATAAAGTAATTTCATTCAAATTGTATTCATTGATAATTTGAATAATGCGTTCTGGATAGCGTGGATTCGTTGCATAACCTGCTTTTTTGAGTCCGTATGCCCAAGCCTCGTAATCTGTAGGCGGAATTTGAAATAGAAAAGCATAATGCGGACGTGTTTTCAAAAAATCAGAATGATCACGGTAGCTATGTTCACCATTCGCATACACCCTAAAGCATTCGCCACGTGCATCATCATCGTGATAGGTTCTATCGCCTTGCCAATCGTTCTTACATTTAATACCAAAGTGATTGTTCGATTGTAAGCATAGCTTGCTTTCGCCATTGTTCGATTCAAAAATGCCTTGTGCCAGTTTAATGGCTGCAGGTACGCCAGTGCGTTGCATTTCGGCAATTGCAATGGCTTTGTATTGTGCTATATATGCAAGCACCTTAGGGTTGTTTCCCGTGTTTTGTGCAATTGTTATATGAGTGAAGCTAAAGAAAATACAAGCCAGCCACCAATACTTCATGTTTATTTCTTTTTAATGATGAGTAAGCCATCTCTCATCGTTAGCAGTACTTGTTCTGTTCGGGTATCGTTAGCAACGTGTTGGTTAAATGCATGTATGGCTTTTGCATTTTTACCCGTAAGGGGTTGCTGAAGTACTTGCCCGTGAAACAGCACGTTATCTGCAATAATCAAGCCATTTTGCTTTAACTGTGGTAGCACCATTTCGTAATAATCAATGTACCCTACTTTATCTGCATCAATAAACACCAAATCCCAAGTATAGGGTAGGGTAGGAATAATATCGATGGCGTTACCGGTGTGCAAAATTAGCTGTTCTCGGTATTGGCTGCGTTCAAAAAACGATTTTGCAGTAGCTGCATCTTGCGAACGCAATTCTATGGTATGTAATTGCCCTTGCGGTAAAAGTCCGGCCGCTAAGCACAGCGCACTAAACCCAGTGAAAGTGCCAATTTCAAGGATGTACTGCGGTTGAAGCGTTTGGCTTAGTAACTGTAAAAAAGCACCTTGCGTGGCACCACTTAACATATGTGCTAAGGGGTGGTGCTGCTCGGTATAAGTTACCACTTCGTGGAGTAAATCTGATAGTGGTGTTGTGTGTTCATGTGCGTATGCTTCGGCTTCGGGGGATACCAATGGCATTGGCTATGCTTTTTGAGGTTGGTGCGAAATAAGCCACAAACCTATAAAAGTTAGCAATCCGTTGATAACGAGTAGTTCTAAACCTACCTCAAAATTCCCTAACAATGCTTTTTGGTTGGCATCTATAAGGTAGCAAAGTAGCGGTGCAGCAATACACACGAATGGCACAAGCTGATCTTTCACCACACGTTTGGTAATAATACCAAACGTGAATAAGCCAAGCAGCGGTCCATATGTATAAGCAGCTACTTTTAAAATAACGCCAATCATACTTGGGTTATTTACCCATTTGAATATCATTACAAACAGTAAGAAGATGCCAGCAAATATGAGGTGTACCCGTTGGCGGATTTTCTTCTTCTCCGCATCGCTCCAATCGTTGCGGCGTTGCATTCCCAAAATATCGATACAGAACGAAGATGTTAAAGCCGTAATAGCACCATCGGCACTAGGGAATAATGCAGAAATCAACGCAATGATAAACACAACGCTAATGATGGCAGGCATATGTTGTAATGCAAGTACAGGGAACAACTTATCGCCACCAGCCTGCACTCCGTTAATCATGAATTTAGAAACTTCTTTGCCGTTTTCCACAACAGTCTGCATACTGCCACCTAAGCTTTCAGCATAGAGATATAACAAACCACCTAGAACAAGAAACAAACTAATCACTGCCAGCATAATAAAGCCTAGCGAAACCACATTTTTCTGGCTGTCTTTCAAGTTTTTTACGGAGATATTCTTTTGCATCATTTCCTGATCCATGCCAGTCATGGTAATGGTAATGAAAGCTCCGGCAAGAATTTGTTTCAAGAAAAAGAACTTACTTTCTGGTTGCGAAAAGAATATCTGGGTGTATCCTCTGGCATCCATGGCTTGAAGGCTATCGACAAAACCGAGTTGTAATTTCTGCAAAATGAATACAACACAGATAATCAAACCAATAAGCATACAGCTGGTTTGCAGGGTATCTGTATAAACAATTGTTTTTACTCCGCCTTCGTACGTGTATACCAAAATCATGGCAAGAATGATAAGCGTAGTAGCCCAAAATGGTACATTAAAGCTACTTAGAATGGCATCTTGCAAAATTTTAACTACTAGGTACAAGCGGGCTGTAGCACCTAGTGTTCTTGAAAGAATAAAAAAACTAGCTCCGGTTTTGTAACTTTTAATACCTAGTCGGGTGCTCAAGTAGTTGTAAATAGAAGTGAGATTTAGCCTGTAATACAAAGGCAGTAATACAAAAGCAATCACCAAATAACCTATGAGGTAGCCTAGTGTAATTTGTAGATATGCGAAACTTTCTGTTTTCACAGCACCGGGCACACTCACAAAAGTTACACCGCTAAGGCTAGTACCAATCATGCCGAAGGCTACAAGCATCCAGTTGCTGTTGCGGTTGCCAATAAAAAAACTATTGTTATCTGACTTGCGGCCGGTGTACCATGCCACCACCAGTAAAATCAGAAAATATCCAATAACAAACGAGAATAATAACGTAGGACTCATATGGCAATATTAAGCGTGAGCAACAGTTCCGACAAATATCTACAAAAGCCGCAAAAAACTGCATTAAAAACGCAGAAATACGATTTTTTATTTACCGTAAGGTAAAGTTTGTTTTGTTTAGTGTTGTGCGGGTTAATGATGAACACATATGTTGCTGAAATTAGTGGATATGTATATTTGAAAGCATCGCACCAGCACCAATTAACTGCAGCAATATTTATGGTAGCCTCAAAATCGGAATTGTTTGAAACGATGTTTAATCATGCCAGTATTGGCATTGTAGTAGCCGACGAAAGAGGCCATATCGATACCATCAATCCCTTTGCATTACAACAATTTGGCTACAGCGATGCTGCTGGCTTATTGGGGCAACCTATTGAAATGCTAATACCGCAACGGTTTCGGCACAATCACAAGAATCATCACCAGAGCTATATGCAGCGGCCTGCTAGTAGGCCCATGGGCATTGGGTTAGATTTGTACGCCGTTCGCAGCGATGGAACCGAATTTCCTGTTGAAATTAGTCTAGGGCATTACCGTATTAACGATCGCAATTTTGTTTTAGCATTTATCACCGATGTTACACAACGCAAAGCTGCCGAAAAAGCACTTTTAGATTTGAATGCTGCCTTAGAGCAAAAAGTAAAAGAGCGTACCAAAATTTTAGAATCAACGGTAACGCAGTTGAACAAACAGATTTACGAAAATCAGATCAAGGATAAAGAGCTACGTGAATCGTTAGAGAAAGAAAAAGAACTGAGTGAACTCAAATCAAGATTTGTTACCATGGCTTCGCATGAGTTTAGAACGCCATTAAGTACGGTGCTATCATCTACTTATTTGTTATCAAAGTATACTACAACAGAAGATAATGCCAAACGCGAAAAGCATATTCAACGCATTATTTCTTCTGTTAATTTATTAAACGATATTTTAAACGATTTTCTATCGGTTGGAAAGATTGAAGAAGGAAAGATTCAAGTTAAAAATACATCATTCGAACTACAAGATTTTGCGCAAAAAACTATTGCCGAGATGCGAATGGTAACACAGCCGCAGCAAAAAATTGTATACCGACATATTGGCCCCGACGATGTTTGTCTTGATGCTAACTTGCTCAAACACATATTACATAACTTATTATCAAATGCCATCAAGTTTTCACCGAATCATGGCATCATAGAAGTATTTACGCAAGTAGAAAACGATACTTTAACATTACGTGTAAGCGATAATGGTATCGGTATTTCTAAAGAAGATATGAAACATTTGTTCGAACGCTTTTTCAGAGCCACCAACGCTGCTAACGTGCAAGGTACCGGCCTTGGGCTGCACATTGTAATGAAGTACGTTGAGCTTATGAATGGCCGCATTAGCTGCCACAGCGAGTTAGAACAAGGCACCTCTTTTGTAATTCAAGTTCCTAGCAAACAATAATAGCCCATGACCAAAATTTTGATCATAGAAGATAACACAGAAATTAGAGAGAATACAGCCGAAATACTAGAACTCGCAGCTTACGAAGTAGTAACCGCTGCCAACGGTAAAGAAGGGGTAGAAGTTGCATTGCAAGAAAAACCCGACTTAATTGTATGCGATATTATGATGCCGGTACTCGATGGTTACGGTGTGTTACATGCACTGCAAAAAAACGATGCTTTAAAAGGAGTGCCTTTTATTTTTCTTACGGCAAAAAATGAACGTACCGATTTACGTAAGGGTATGGAACTTGGAGCCGACGATTATATTACCAAACCATTTGATGCCACCGAGTTGCTCAACGCTATTGAAGGTCGTTTAAAGAAAAATCAGTTATTGCAAGAACGCCTTACGGCAAATGCTGACGCTCCTAGTAACAGTGAGTTTGTTCAATCATCGCAAGCCGATGTACATAAGCTACTAACAGAGAACAGATTTATAAATACCTACAAGAAAAAGCAACTTATATATAAAGAAGGCAACTGGCCATCTTGCTTATTCTATGTGGTAACCGGCAAGTTGAAAACGTATAAAATTAACGACGATGGTAAAGAGCTCATTATTGGGTTGTACAATACTGGCGATTTTGTAGGCTACGTGCCTTTGTTAGAAGGTACCTCTTATAAAGAATCGGCTCAGGCGTTAGGCGATTGCGAATTGGCGTTAATACCCAAAGAAGAGTTCGACGGGCTGATGCATAAGAATGTATCTGTTGCCGAAAAATTCGTGAAGCTGCTTGCTAAAAATGTACGTGAAAGAGAAGAACACTTGCTCGGCTTAGCGTACAACTCGCTACGTAAAAAAGTAGCTGATGCTTTGGTGCAACTCCATAACACGTATAATACAGAAGGTACAGAAACCTTCACCATACAAATGAGCCGAGAAAACTTGGCCACTATTGCGGGTACAGCAACGGAGTCACTTATTAGAACGCTGTCTGATTTTAAGGCAGAAAAGCTGGTGGCGCTAGAAGATGGTAACATTACAATACTCAATGTAAAAAAGCTCAAGAACCTGATGAATTAAGGGTTGTGTAGCTTTGTTTATTTTTTAAGTCCATTTTGTGAAACAAAATGGACTTTTTGCTGTTACAGACTTTCTAAACTGCTTTGTATGATTAAAAATCCGGCAATTGTAACGGCTTTAGGTACGTTGTATTTAATTGTATACGTTACACTTATTTACAACAATGCACCATTGAGTGTAGTGGGTGTTTTATTTACTTGTTCGCCAATAGTGGTGATATGGATGGCCTATACCATTTTGAAATTTGGTAAGTACGAGGGCAGAACTTTAGAAGAAAATGAGCATTGGGGTTATCAAGATAAGCCCATGAAGTTGGCTTCTAAATAAGGGTTAATGCACTTCGGCTAATAGTGACGGTTTCTCTTGTTTAATGAGCTCTACACCGCCTACTACGTTGATAACATTAACGATGCCTTCATTAATTAGCAATGATGCTGCAATCATACTTCTATAACCGCTTTGGCAGTATATCAGGTATGTTTTTTCTTCATCGAACATGTGAATGCGGCCAGGTATTTCCCGTAAGGGTATCCACAGGCTTTTAGGTATTTTACCGTAAGGTAGTTCTCTGCTTTCTCGAATATCTAGAATAACAATACCAGGTATGGTGGCATAGTTTTCAAAATCGTTGGGAGAGCAAGAGTCTACAAAATCCATCGCAATGGTAATTTGTTCGCAGGCGGCGTTGGTACAACCTGTTTGAAATAGTTTTTTAACGGGCAGAAAACCAAGCAGTTGATGATAGCCTAATGTATGCAGGCGTTCTTCCATTTCAAGTTCGCGGCCATCGGGTGCAATAAAAACAATAGGTGTATTAATGGGAATCAACACTTTAATCCAAGTGTCGAAATCGCCATCAATACCAATGTTAATGGCACCTTTGGCAAAGCCTTTGCCAAATTCGAGGGCAGTTCTGCCATCGATCACCGTAACACCTTTTTCTAAGTATTGGGCAAACTTTCGCTTGCATAGTGCTGGTGTTGCACGGCTGCTGCCTGCATCGTGAGGGGGCAATATGTGTAATTGCTTGCGTAACATTGTTATTCGTTAATGACAAGGCACTACTGTGCTCGCATGTTGAATGGATGGGCTAATGTAGGGTATGTTTAAGTTAAGACCTCTGAGGATGAGCAGCATTCCCATGATTGATATCATGTATGGAGTTGCCTTACGTAAATTGGCTCGTATGGGCATGCGTAAAGTATTGCCAAGTATACTTACTAACAACATTAACGGTAAGGTGCCAATGCCAAAGGCGGCCATAAATGCAATACTTACTTCTATATCCATAAAACTGAGTGCCGATGCTAATGCTACGTATACCATACCACATGGTAACAACGCATTCGCCATGCCCAACAACAGAAAGGATGAAAGGGTTGGGCTTTGCAGTAAATGGATCATTATTTTTTGAACTTGCTGATGTATTGCATCTAAGAAACGAGGTTGCCAACTGTTTTTAATAAAATAATGATGAACGGCATAACTCAATACCAATACACCCATTACAATAGATATGATTTGCTGTATTTGTCCCATTTGAAATTGTCGGCCAAGTAAGCCAAGCACTGCTCCGATAAGGCTGTAAGTAATAACGCGACCAAGATTGTATAGTACAGCACTTGCACGTTGTTGCCACAGCGGAAGGTGCATGTTAGGTAACGATAATGCAATAGGGCCACACATGCCAATGCAGTGTAAGCTGCTAAAGCTACCTAGCGCTAATCCTGTAAGTATGGCTTGCGTGATCATAATACTTGTATTTCTTTTTCTTGATAGTAGTTGCTACCATCGGCCTGCCAACTGATTTTTACAATATACTTTCCGGGAATAACTGCATGAGGTACTTGGAAAGTTGCATGATCATTTACCGTAAGGTTAAACTTCTGATCTTTACGAGCATCGGTAGGGCAGTAAAAGTGTACATTACCTGTGATATGCTTTTGTTGCATTTCGTTTGGTAATTGAATATTCACTTGCGTGCCTTGTATGGTAATGTTGGTATTGCTTTGTAATTGATTGGCATTATTGGTACCATCGATTACTTGTTGATATGCCAGCTCTTCTTTATAGTAGTCTTTCGATACTAACTCGAAGTTGGTTTGATTGCATTTGTAAATCAAGTAAAACATCATGCTTGCAAAGCCGATGAATACGAGTGTGATTTTATGTCCCCAGTTAAGTTGCATACAATTTGTTTTTGGTTATTCAACAGGTCCTAAGAAGTTGGTTTTAACAACATCAATTTGTTGAGATTGATGGTATATGGCCAGTTTGATTTGTGTTTTGCGTTGCTTGATGCGTTCTTTGGGCAGTGTTACAAAAAAGCTACCAGCACCTTGCCCTTCACTTTGTACTATAATTTTATTACCCACAACATCTACCTTACCATTCGCATCTAAAAGTTGTACGGTAAGTGGTATTTGCTTCATGGTTTTATTAACCACTTTAATGTTGTACAAATTAGAGATGCTATCGTTACCTACTTCTTGATACATGAGGCCAGGTGTACGCATGATGGTTGCTGTAACATCTTTTCTTGTAACCAGTAAAGTTGTAAGTAGTGATGTGAGTAACACTAGCAATACAGTGTACAGTTTCATACGACGGGTGTAACGTAGTGGTTGCTTTTTGGCGATACCATCTTCACTTGCATAGCGAATGAGCCCACGTTCAAAACCAACTTTATCCATCATGTGGTTACATGCATCTATACAGGCAGTACAACCTACGCACTCTAGCTGAGTTCCATTTCTAATGTCGATACCGGTAGGGCATACTTTAACGCACTGAAAACAATCGATACAATCGCCTGCTGTGCGTTCTTCTTTTTTATTGAATTTTTTTCTGGCTTCTCCGCGTTCATAGTCGTAAGCTACTACCATTGAATTTCTATCGAGTAATACACCTTGTAATCGACCGTAGGGGCATACTACAGTACAAGCTTGCTCTCTAAAGAAAGCATACACTGCATAGAATATTGCACTGAATACCATGATAGATAGTAAGCCTGCGGTGTGCTTACTTACGGGTTCAGTGATGATTTTTATTAAATCGTCCATACCGATAACGTATGCCAAAAAGAAGTTGGCAATAACAAACGACATCAAATAAAAGATACCATGCTTACTAACTCGCTTGATAATTTTCTCGGCATTCCATGGTGCTTTAGCTAATAATTTTTGAGCGGGAGCATCGCCATCGATCGCATATTCAATTTTTCGGAAAAGCATTTCCATGAATATGGTTTGCGGACAAACCCAGCCACAAAATAATCGGCCAAAAGCTGCTGTAAATAGTACAACGAATACTATAAATGTAACCATGATGAGGCCGAAGATGAAAAAATCTTGTGGCCAAAACACTTGACCAAATATGATGAATTTTGCTTTAGGGATATTGAATAAAAATAGCGGGTGACCGTTGATTTTAATAAATGGTAATGTAAAGAATAGTGCAAAAAAGAACCAGCTAACGATACTTCTTATATTATAAAATTTACCGAAAGGTTTCTGTGCAAAAACCCATTTACGCTTGCCATCTTCCCCCACAGTGGCAATACGATCTCTGAAAGATTCAGGATTCGACGTAATTGTTCCAGCCCTTAATTGCTGTGCTTTAGATTCTTGTATGTCGGTTGTCATATTGTGTTTATTTATCTATTAAAAGGGTGGAGTTCTTGCACAGAAAAGTATTTATCCTTACGGGTTCATAGCGATGGATTTAGTTTCTTTAGCAGTAGAATCTTTACTTGTTGGGTTGGTTGTGCCTTCTTGATAAAGCTCACCTTGCTTTTCTTTTGGATTAGCAGGATTGGTGCCTTTCAATGATTTGATATAGCTTGCTAGCTGCGCAATTTGAACGGGTGAATAATCATCTTTCCAGCTTTTCATGCCTTTTTCTGGGCGGCCATATTTAATGGTTTTAAAAACATCGTTTATGCTACCACCATTAAGCCAATAGTCGTCTGTTAAGTTCGGACCAACACCACCTTGACCTTCTGCTCCGTGGCATGCCGCACACATACTTACAAAGGTTGTTTTACCCTTTTCTAAATCAGAAGCTTCGGTGAGTAATTTTACTGTATTCTCATCTACATTATTCGCGGCTTTGGCAAGGTAGGCAGCCTTATCTGCTTCAGCTTGTTTCATAGCTAATTCAAACTCTTCTTTACTTGAAGGTGCCGTATGCGATACATGGTAACGGTAGAGGTAAATAACACCCACTAAAATGGTAACATAGAAACCATAAAGCCACCATGGTGGTAAGCGATTATCGAGTTCTCTAATGCCATCATAGTTGTGTCCTAAATCTATATTCGCTTCTTGTTCAACAGGTTTGAAGCTATTCATTTTATCCCACCACACTTGCAGGGTAGAAGGAGCTTCGGCTTCTTCAGTGGCAGCGGCAACAACGGGTGCATCTTTTGCAATGAAAAGACGTATAAAATATGCCAACATTAAAATGATGAATAATTCTAAACCAATAACAGAAGTAATAAGATAGAATACAGCTTCTGATAATCCTGCAATCGTTGTAGCAACCTTGGGTGCATCGGCTGCTGCATCTTGAGCGATACCACTCATAGGTATGCCAAATACCAGTAAGATTGTGGTAACGATGGTAGCAGCTTTTTGTTGTTTTTCTTTATCTAAAAACCATTTGGCTGTACCAAGCATTACATTAGCCATTAATGCAATAATTAAGAGCAATACACCTGCAATAATGATGAGGCTTACCGCTACTGGGTTGCTCATGAGTGTTTGCTTTTCGGCTACCGCTGCATTGGCAGTATTGCTTTGGGCTGAAGCTAAAGTAGCAACCAGTAAACCTATCAATGATAGTATAATGGGTAACCACTTGCTCATTTTGTTTTCGAATTGTATGGTATTCATGTTCGTTGTTTTAAGGCATTAGTCAACCAAGGGAATTTTACTGATCTCGCTGAGTGCTTGTTTCTTTTGCCGTAAGGTGTAGATGGTTACCAAGCAGAAAAAGATGAAGAATATTAAAAACGAGCTAAGACCATAAATGCTTACGTTGCTTATTTTTTCGAGGTAGTGTATGAATTTCATATTATAATTTTTATGTCTTATTTCATGGCTGTATTTTCCTTCTTCTCTGCTTTGATATCGGTACCTAAACGTTGTAGGTAAGCAATCAATGCAACGATTTCAGTGTTGGCAGCTGTTTTAATTTTCGCTTCTTTCAGGTTGTTTTTAATGGTGTTGGCTTGCTGCATTAATTCTTGGTTAGCAACGGCATCGTAACCTTCTGCGTATGGTACACCTAGCGTTTGCATAGCTCTTATTTTAGCAGGCGTACTAGCAGTATCAATCGTATTTTCAAGTAACCAACCGTAACGTGGCATGATAGATCCTGGCGACATCATACTTGGTTCCATCATGTGGTTGTAGTGCCAGCTATCAGGATACTTACCACCAAGGCGTGCTAAATCTGGACCCGTACGCTTGCTACCCCATTGGAATGGGTGATCGTACACAAACTCACCAGCTTTACTGTATTCGCCGTAGCGTGCTACTTCATCTCTGAACGGACGAACCATTTGTGAGTGACAAGTATAACAACCTTCACGTATGTAAATGTCGCGGCCTTGTAATTCAAGCGGTGTATATGGTTTAACGCTTGTAATCGTTGGTACATTAGATTTAACTAAGAAGGTAGGAACCATTTCAAGTAAGCCACCTATAGCAACTACTACTAAACTTAACACTAACATGGTAGCGGGGCGGCGTTCGATCCAACGGTGCCAGTATTCTTTTTCGCCAGCATGTGCTTTTTCGATTGGTGCAGCTTCTGCAGCTTCGTTAGCAACAAAACTACCTTGTTGTACTGTTTTGTATAAGTTGTACACCATAATGATGGCGCCAATCAAATACAAGGTACCACCAATGCTACGGCTGATATACATTGGTATAATACTGGTAACTGTTTCTAAGAACTGGAATTTTAATTGACCTTCATCAGTGAATTGCTTCCACATATCGGCTTGGGCAAAGCCAGCCCAGTATAACGGTACCGCATAAATTACAATACCAATAGTACCAAGCCAGAAGTGATTGTTGGCAAGCTTTTTAGAGTACAATGTTGTATTCCACATTTTAGGGAATAACCAGTACAACATACCAAATGCCATAAAGCCATTCCAACCAAGACCACCAATGTGTACGTGTGCAATAATCCAATCGGTAAAGTGTGCAATAGCGTTTACATTTTTCAAGCTTAAGAGCGGACCTTCAAAAGTGCTCATGCCATAACATGTAACAGCTACCACAAAGAATTTTAAAATAGGCTCTTCACGCACTTTATCCCATGCGCCACGAAGTGTAAATAAACCATTTAACATACCACCCCAACTTGGAGCAATTAGCATTACTGAGAATACAGTACCAAGCGATTGTGCCCAGTCTGGTAATGCTGTATATAATAAGTGGTGCGGACCAGCCCAGATATAAATGAAAATTAAAGCCCAAAAGTGAATGATTGAAAGACGATAAGAGTACACAGGGCGGTTGGCTGCCTTTGGTAAGAAATAATACATCAAACCAAGAATAGGCGTTGTTAAAAAGAATGCAACCGCATTGTGGCCATACCACCATTGAACCAATGCATCTTGCACACCTGCATACCAGCTATAACTCTTTAAGAACGATACCGGAATTTCAAATGAATTCACAATATGCAACATGGCAACAGTAACCCATGTAGCGATGTAAAACCAAATAGCAACATAAATATGGCTTTCTCTTCTTTTGAAAATGGTACCAAACATGTTAATACCAAATACCACCCAAATCAAAGTGATAGCAATATCGATAGGCCATTCTAACTCGGCATATTCTTTCGCTGTAGTGTAGCCTAAGAACAAGGTAACAGCAGCAGCAACTATAATTAACTGCCAACCCCAAAAATGCACCCAGCTAAGCTTATCGCTAAACATTCTCGACTTACACAAGCGTTGCAGCGAATAGTAAATACCTGTGAACATACAGTTACCTACAAACGCAAAAATGATAGCATTGGTGTGAATAGGGCGAAGTCGGCCAAAGGTTGTACCCGGGTAATCAAGCGATACACCAGGGGCATAAATTTGTATGGCTACCCATAAACCAACAATCATACCTACCAAGCCCCAAAGTGCAGTTGCGTAGGCAAAGTACTTTACTATCTTGTTGTCGTAGTAAAATTTTTCTAGTTGCATAATCGTGTTGTTAAAGAGTCAAATTGTATAGAGGCCTATTGTTGTGTTGTTTCGGTGGTGTTGTCAAAAAGTATCCGGTGTGCTGGCGATACATCATCTTGATACTGCCCTTTTTTTACAGACCATAAAAAAGCTGCCAGAAAAAAACCTGCAACGCCAATGCTTACAATTAGTAAGATGATAATAACACTCATGGTTCTCGGTTATGGCTGTAAAAGTATTTTTGAGGCATTGCTTTGGTAATGATGCGTATCACTTACGTAAATGATATTCATCAAAAGCATAGCGTTACAAACGCATCCAACGAGCATGTAAGTGCGATAAGCCATAGGTTAGCACTACAATACTGATAGAGCTTGCAGGCATTAGAATAGCAGCTACCAGTGGCGATAGTGTGCCCTGCAACGCAAAAGCCAAGCCGATTACATTGTACAGTATTGAAACAATAAAACTGATGATGATGATCTTTCTATTGGCTTTAGTAAGTTGTATTAGTTGTAGTAATTTATGCAAGCTCGATGCTTCCAGAATGGCATCGCTAGCCGGGGTGAAGTTGTTAGTGTCTTCTGTAAGTGCAATGCCAGCATCACTTTGCCGTAAGGCTCCTGAGTCGTTTAAACCATCGCCAAGCATGGTAACTTTAGCGCCAGCAGCTTGTAATTTTTGAATGTATTGTAGCTTGTCGTTAGGTGATTGCTGAAACTTTAGGGTAACATTCGAGCCTAGTGTATGCTGCAAGAAATTACGTTCGGCATCATTATCGCCCGATAAAATAGTGATGTTATACTTACGTAAAAGTTGTTGGATCACTTTAAGTACATCTTTCCGATAGGTATTGGCGAAGCTGAAGTAACCAAGCATCTTACCATTTACAGCAACGTAAGAACGACTTTCTTGTTGTTCCTGAACTTCGGTTGCAGCGCCAATAAAAGTCGCATTTCCTACTTGTATCCATTTACCGGCAACGGTACCTTCAATACCTGCACCGATGTGCTCTTTAAAATCAGTTAATGGTTGTAGCGAAAACGTATGTAAATGTTTGTAAATGGCTTTACTCAATGGGTGCTGACTATGGCTTACTAAACTTCTGATAGCACTCGCAAGTTCACTGGTTAATGGATTGCCGTTGAATTGTACTTGCAAATGATCGCTGTCGGTAATGGTACCTGTTTTGTCAAATACAATATGCGTTGTATTGGCAATGGCTTCAATCGTATCGGCATTTTTTAAATACATTTTTTCGTTCGATAAAATGCCAAGAATATGTCCGTTTGTAAAAGTATTTGCAAGTAGTAACGCACAAGGGCATGCTACAATTAATATGGTGGTAAGCACATTCCATGCTCGCATATCATTTCCCTGTATAAACCAATAAGCCGATGCGGTAATTGCTAATAGTAGTACGATGATTGAAAAGTATTTACTGATAACATCTGTAAATGGTGTAGCTTTTTGTTGCTTTTTGGCATCGTTATTCCATAGGCGGGTAAGATAACTTTGTGATACTTCTTTCATTACGAGTAACTCCATGTTGCCGCCTGTTTGCTTACCACCCGCATAAATAAGTTCACCCATTTCTTTCAGTACAGGTATTGATTCGCCGGTAACAAAACTGTAATCTATGTACGCTTTGCCTCTGGTTAAAATACCATCTGCAGGTATTAGTTCGTTGTTGTGTATTAAAAGGGTATCACCAACTGTAATATCTGGAAGTGCTTTAGTAGCTTCCACACCATCTTTTATAACGGTTACTGCAATAGGGAAGTACGATTTATAATCTCTATCGAAAGAGAGTTGCTGATAGGTTTTTTCTTGAAGTATTCTGCCAACCAACATAAAGAATACAATACCTGTCATAGAATCGAAATAGCCACTACCTATCTGCCAAAAAATTTCGTAACAGCTTCTGAGAAAGGTAATGATTATAGCAAGTGCAATAGGTGCATCTATGTTCATGTACTTATGTTGCAAGCCACTGTATGCACTTTTATAAAATGGCAATGCACTGTATAGTAATACTGGTAAGGCCAGCAGAAAACTAATGTATCGGAAAATTTTTTGCAGGTATAGTTCAGAATGTTCTAAACCTAAATATTCAGGAAAGCTTAGCAACATTACATTGGCAAAGCAAAACCCTGCAATACCTAACTGATAGGTTAAACTATTGTTGCGTACTTTATCGGTGCCTTGTAGGTTTTGTAAGCTAATATAGGGTTCGTAGCCAATGCTGGTAAGGGTTTCAGCAATTTTGCGTAGACTTGTTTTACCTTGTTCAAATACAATATCTACTTCTTTTTTAGTGAAATGAACACGTGCACTAATGATACCAGGTTCTATTTTGTATATATGCTCTAGTAACCATAAGCAGGAACTACAGTGTATTTGTGGTAAATAAAATGTTACATGGCTTTGTTTACCATCGGTAAAGTGAATGAGTTTCTGAGCAATATTGGTATCATCTAAAAAGGCGAATTTTTCTTTGCGAACTTGTATGCGTTGGTTGGCACCAGGCTTATCGTTGAGCTGATAATAAGTGCACATATCGCTTTGTTGCAAAATACTGTACACGGTTTTGCAGCCGCTGCAACAAAAGGTTTTATCACCTAATACAATGCTTTCATCTACACAGTCTTCTCCACAGTGATAACAAGTACTGATTGTTTTCGCAGCTTCCATACACTTTGTTTTTTGGTAAAAGAGATGCAACTGCAAGATTAGCAGCACCTTACACCTTGTAGGCTGATGCCGATAGTGTAACACACTGATATTGGTCAGTATCACAAAAAGCCCCACTATTGTGGGGCTGCATTGTCTTCAAAAATTACCATCTTAATGTTCTAGTACAGCTGGCTTGTGCTGTAAGGCATTCATCATAAGTTTAACAGATTGACTAATGAACTGTAGGCCAGCTTTCGACCAATAGGTATGCCTTGTTTTAATTACCCTAGCATAGTTCCAAACGATAAACAATACCAAACGTACACTGCTCTTCCATGTGAAATGTTTCGATTTGGTGAGCAGTTCTAGCGCAATCATCCGGCTCAAACACTGGTTGTAGTAGTACTTGCCATTTAACTTGCCCTTTGCCGACATGCGTTCGTTGTGCATACGAACATAATAAATTACATGCGGTGTAGTAACATAAGCCGTATCAGTTAATAAAAATTTTAAATGCATTAGCCATTCTTGTGAGTTCATGAGTTGCTCATGAAATGGCTTTTCATCTAACACCGATTTACGCCATAAGCCAGCGGCTGTTTGCCATTTTACTTTATTGAATAAATAGTCTTCAACGGCGTTATTGGTGTGTGTTTGATGACTCCAATGTTGCAAGCTGTATTTGTATTCATGCTTGTGCGTGGTAAAAAAACTAATTTGACTGATGCATACACCCGCGTTTTCATTTTGCCGTAAGGCGTTCACCTGTATTTCCAAGGCATCGGCGGCTAAAATATCATCAGAGTCAATCCATTTGATATATGTTCCACTGGCAATTGAAAGGCCGTAATTCCTACAAGCATTGGCACCTTTAGGTAAATAATTGGGGCGTTTTACAAAGAAGATGTTGTTGTATTTAAACGTGTATTGCTTTACTAGCTCTTCTGATGTATCTGTAGAACCATCGTCTATAATGATGAGTTCCCATTGGGTATAAGTTTGTTCTATAACACTTTCTATAGCAGCAGTAAGTAAGTGTGCTCTATTGAAAGTGGGCATAATTAAACTCACTAACATAACATGGCTTTTAATGGATCATTGGATGTTTCAAATGTAACAATCGGGCAAGTGTAGTTGCTTTGTGTAAGCAGCTACATGTCTGTTTGGGGTAGGTTTATAACTTTTATATGAAGGTAACCTTACGGTAAATGATGGTTCGGCAAACAACTGTACATTCGTAGCCAAATTGTACCAATATGTCGTACCAATCTGTAGCTGTTTTTTGTGGTAGTAAAGATGGAAATAATGAATTATATGTATTGCATGCACAACAACTAGGGGCTGCCTTAGCCAAAGTAAATATTGCATTGGTATACGGCGGTGGTAATAAAGGATTGATGGGTGCAACAGCCAATGCTGTGTTAGCAAATAATGGTAAGGTAATAGGTATTATTCCTGAGGTGTTAGTAGCTTGGGAACATGCACACCATGAGCTTACAGAACTACACGTAGTGAACGATATGCATAGCCGCAAAAAAATGATGTACGAGCTTTCTGAAGCCATCATTATACTACCTGGCGGTAATGGTACAATGGATGAATTGTTTGAAGTACTTACATGGAATCAATTACAGATTCATGATAAAAAAATAATCCTGCTGAATTCAGCAGGATATTACAATCATTTATTAGGTCATATGAACCACATGCAACTGCAAGGTTTTTTATACGAGAACTGGCGTGATAACATGGTGGTTTGCGAAACACCGCAAGATGTAATTGAATTTCTTACTGCTTAGCGCCGCCACCTAAATACACGTTAAAACCAGCCCTTACGATAGGAATATTAGTACCACCTCTTAGTTTATATGGTGAATTAAAATCGTTCCCTAAATCAACTCCAATCAAGGTATAAAAACTACTTTGTCCTACTACGCGTTGCGAATAGCCAACACCTGCAATAAAGCTGGTACTGCGATTGGTTTGTTTAATACTATTCGGCGTATTGCTAGCAGTGATAGTGGTACTGAGCCAATTCACTTCAGGTTGAATGGTTAGAAAAATAGGATTGAAAGGGTACACCCTAACAAAGCCACCGCCACCATACTGAAAAGTGCGATATTTTTCGGTAGAAGCTCCTGTACTGGGATTGAAATCATCATAGCGTTGTGAGAAATAACCAATGTTAAATACCATGCCAACATCTACCCAGTCAGCAACACTATAACCAATTTCAGGATTAGTAATAAGACTGAAAGAACCTGTACCAAAGCCCAAACCTAAACTACCGCCAACAAAGGTTTTATTCCACTGAAAGCCACCTGTTGTTGGTGCTGTTGGAAAATCGCTGGCAGGATATTCTCTTCTTTGTGCATCGGCCGATGCCGATAGTATAATAGTTGTTAAAACGGCTGCTAGTATTTGCTTCATCGTTGAACTATTTGTTTTAGGCAAGATCGAATATTTTGCCTGCATTCAAAATATTATTGGGGTCGAATGCTCTTTTAATACTACGCATTAACTCCAAATTAGCATTTCTAAAAACAATGTCCATATAAGGCTTTTGTATCAGGCCTACACCATGTTCTCCACTCACTGTACCGCCTAGGCTTTTTACCAATTGGAACAAGGCTCTTAATGCCGCAGTCATTTCTGGGCTGCCATGACTATTTTTAATGGTAGGATGATTAATTCTAATATGCAAGTTGCCATCGCCAGCGTGCCCATAACATACTGCATGAAAACCGTATTGCTTACCCAATTCTTTTACGCCTCTAATTAATTTAGGTAGTTCTGCACGGGGTATTACCGTATCTTCTTCAATAGTATAGCCACTTGTTTTTACAGCTTCTGCAACACGGCGGCGTAGCTTCCATAACTCGGCTTTTTGCTGTGCATCGTCTGCAAAAAACACATCACCACCTTCAAACTGAGTGGTTAGTGTTGCAATCTGTTCCATGTCTTGCATCAGAACGTCTAAGTTGTTGCCATCCACTTCAATAATCAAATGAGCCTCAATATCGTCGCTTACTGGTACAGCATGGCTATCTACCATGGCACTCACAATTTTCAACGCATCAATTTCTACTAGTTCTAAACCACTAGGTGTGAACCCTGCTCTAAAAATGGCACTTACAGCTTCACTCGCTTTTTCTAAGCTCTTAAATGGTACGAGCATCAGTAAGTCGTACTTAGGCAAGGGTAACAACTTCAATACAATTTTTGTAACAATACCCAAAGTACCCTCACTACCAACCATTAACTGTGTAAGGTTATAACCTGTAGAATTTTTGAGAACGTTGGCGCCAGTCCAAATTACTTCTCCATTCGGTAGTACTACTTCCAGGTTCAGCACATAATCTTTAACAACACCGTACTTCACCGCTTTGGGGCCACCACTGTTTTCGGCAATATTGCCACCAATAAAACAACTGCCTCTACTACTTGGGTCGGGTGGGTAGAACAAACCTTTTTCTTTCACGGCATCCATTAAAACCTCGGTGATAACGCCAGGTTCTGTGGTTACCTGTAAGTTGCGTTCATCTATATCGAGAATGGTGTTCATACGTTCTGTACTAAGAAGTACTCCACCTAAGTGAGGTAGTGCACCACCACTTAACCCCGTTCCTGCTCCACGAGGGGTAACCGGTATCAAATGTTGGTTGCATAAACGCATGATGCTGCTAATCTCCGCGGTTGTTCTGGGCTTTACTACCACTTCTGGGTCGTACTGCAGGCGTTCTGTTTCATCGTGCCCGTAATGTTCTAGTATATCCCTTTCGGTAAATGTATATGCTGCACCTACAATTGCTTGTAGTTCAGCGAGTATAGCGGGAGTAATAGTACCTTTTGTAGCCTGCATAATTGGTTCTTGTTTCGTTGGTAAAAATACAAGTGTGTGCCAAAAGAAAAGCAGATGAAAACCATAATTTGCGGCTTTTATCTGCTTTTTCTGTTTTTGTTGCACTTTTATGCGTTATTGCCAGCCGCCGCCCAAACTTTGATATAGGTGTACGGAACTAAGCATCCAATTTTTTTTGGCTGTAATAAGCTGTAGTTCGGCTTCTAAAGCACCTTTCTGCGTAGTAATTACCTCCAAATAATTAGCGAAGCCTGCGGCATACAATTCTTTGGCGGTTGTTACAGCTTCTGTTAGCGCCGCTACTTCTTGCTGTTTTTGCTGCAAAATTTGTTCTTGATGGTTGTAGTTATGCCATTGCGTAGCAAATTCACTGAAACTATGCAATAGCTTTTGTTGATACACCCAATGTTGCTGCTGTCGTACATTGTCTTGTACGGTTAAGTTGGTTTTGAGTTGCCTTTGTTGAAAAATGGGTGCAGTTAAACCAGCAATGCCTCCGTAAGCGATAGAACCTGGCCTAAACCACGTTGTGAAGTTGAACGCATTGAATGCTACGTAAGGTGTTAGACTAATAGTAGGATAAAATGCTGCTTGTGCTGCCTTAACATCAAAGTTAGCTGCCGCTAGTTGTGAGGCTGCTTGCTGTACATCGGGGCGTTGTAAGAGCATATCTTTTAACGATGCTACAGCAGGTAGTACAGGTGTTGGCATGTTAATGAACGACTGTGTTCTATCAATACGTTTAGGATATCGGCCTAAGGTTTGGTTCAATAGATTTTCAGCAGCTATTAACTCTTGCTGTAGTTGAATTTTAATGGCATTGGTATTATGAATTTGTGCAGCAAATTGTTGTACTGCTAATGCTGTTGCTCTGCCCGCATCTTTTTGCACTTTGACAATATCTAATGCTTGTTTTTGAAGTGTTAGGTTTTTATCTACAATTTGTAATTCATCGTCGATTGCCTGAAGCGTATAATACAATTCTGCAACAAGTGCCACGAGTTGTGTTTTGGTAAAACGAACGCCTTGTTCTGAGGCTAATAATTGCGATGCAGCTGCATTGCGTTGTGCTTTTAATCGTCCCCAAACATCTATTTCCCAGCTACTTCTAAAGCCAACAAATAAATCTGGAGTAGGGTTAGGGATACGTTTATCGCCTTTGATGTTGGGTGAAAGATTCGTATCGAAGTTTCCTACACCGTTCATCGTGTAATCGCCATACTTATCTAAGCCGCCACTTAAAATACCATTGAGCATTGGTAGTAGTGCAGCGTTTCGCATTTGTAGTTGTGCACGGGCAATGTCTATTTGCCGTAAGGCGATTTGATAATCGGGATTGTTGATGAGTGCTGTATCAATCAATCGAACTAAAAGTGCGTCTTTAAAATAGTGCCGCCAAACAGGTATTGTGGTTGCACTGTCGGTACTTTTCCTTACGGTAAATGAGGTGTCTGGTAAGGCACGTATCGACATTTGCCGTAAGGCACCCGATGGCTTACAGCCTTGTATACAGCCAAGTGTAATAAGCAGTATGAGTAACGGCCAAAGTTTTTTATATAATGGTTTATAAATATGCATGTTAAACTGTTTTATTACGAGCAAATTTTTGAGCTAGCGTTGCGAAAACAACATACAATCCGGGTACAATTACAACACCGAAAATGGTGCCTATGAGCATGCCACCTGCTGCTGCAGTACCAATGCTACGATTGCCCATTGCACCAGCACCACTGGCAATACAAAGCGGTATTAGGCCTGCAACAAATGCGAACGATGTCATTAAAATAGGACGTAAGCGACTGATTGCTCCCTCTTTCGCAGCTTCAAGAATAGTAAGCCCTTGCTTTTGTCGTTGTATCGCATACTCAACAACAAGTATGGCGTTTTTTCCTAATAATCCAACGAGTACAATAAAGGCTACCTGAGCGTAAATGTTATTCTCTAAGCCTGTAACCCACAAGAAAAAGAAGGCTCCGAAAATGCCTGTTGGTAAGCTGGTAATAACGCTTAATGGTAGTAAGAAACTTTCGTATTGTGCAGCTAGTAATAAGTACACAAATACCAAACAGAGTAAGAAAATATATACCGATTGATTGCCTGATATAATTTGCTCTCTCGTCATGCCACTCCATTCGTATTCAAAGCCACGTGGTAATGTTTCTTTAGCAACACGCTGTATCGCTTCAATAGCTTGACCACTACTAAAACCCATGGCAGCATCACCGGTAATCATAGCACTTGTGTACATGTTATAGCGTGTAATTTGCTCAGGGCCATATACACGTTCAATTTGCACAAAAGTGGCATAGGGTACCATTTCACCCTTGTTGTTTTTTACATATAAGTTCAGTACGTCTTCTGGCTTAGCTCTGTAGTTGGGGTATGCCTGCAACATCACTTTATACATTTGTCCGAACCGTATAAAATTGGTTGCATAATAACTACCAATAAGTGTTTGTAGGTTACGCATGGCGGTTTCAATAGTTACGCCTTTTTTTGCGGCAGCCTCCTGATCTACATGTAACATGTACTGAGGGAAGCTAGGATCGAAGCTGGTAAAAGCATTGCCAATTTCTGGTTGAGCTTTCAGTTTTTCTAAAAATGCTTGTGATACTTTGGCCGTTTCATTTAAATCGCTGTTACGGTTTTTATTCAGCAATCGCATTTCAAAACCACTTGCATTACCAAAACCCGGAACCGTAGGCGGAGGTAAAAACTCAATGCTTGCATCGGTTACTGCTGCTGCTTGTACTTTGAGTTGTTCAATTAACTCGGCAACAGATTTATCTCGTTGCTTCCAAGGTTTTAGGTTAATCATGGCCATGCCATAAGAAGCACCAGAAATTTCACTAATCAGGCTATAACCAGCTAGGGTACTTACATTTTCTACCTCGGGGTTTTGTTTGGTTAATGCTTCTACTTTGTCGAGCACTTTTTCTGTACGTTCAACAGTACTGCCTGGCGGTGTTGTTACGTTCACATAAATCATCCCCTGATCTTCAGTAGGTATAAAGCCACTGGGTAATACATTGCTTACACCAAAAGTAGCTAAGCCAAATACTACTAACACTCCAAACGTAATGATCCGTCGGTTAGCAATGGCAGCTACCAACTTGCCAAATCTTGTTTCTGTTTTACCATATACAAGGTTGAAACCGTTATAGAATTTTTGTAGCCAACCCTTTTTAGTACCATGTTGATGCCTCAACAACAATGCACACAAAGCTGGAGTAAGTGAAAGGGCATTGATACCAGAAATTAAAATGCTTACAGCAAGCGTTAGCGAAAACTGCCGATAGAATACACCTACGGGACCGCTTAAAAATGCAACAGGTACAAACACGGCACTCATCACCAAGGTAATAGCTATAAGTGGTGTTGTAATTTCTTTCATGGCAGCTACGGTAGCTTGTAGTGGTGGTAAGTGTTCTTCCGTCATTTTAACGTGTACTGCTTCTACCACTACAATGGCATCGTCTACCACAATACCAATTGCAAGTACTAAGGCAAATAAGGTTAATAAGTTAATGGAGAAGCCCATGACCAACATAAAAGCAAGCGTACCAATTAAGGCTACAGGTACGGCTAGTGCTGGTATAAGTGTAGAGCGAAAATCTTGTAAGAAAACAAACACTACAATAAATACCAGTAAGAATGCTTCTATTAAGGTTTTTAAAACTTCTTTGATACTGGCATCTAAGAAGCGACTAACATCGTAGGCGAAATTGTATTGCATGCCCGGCGGAAAACTGTTTTGCTGTAAGTCTTCCATTTTCGCCTTAATATTATTGATAATATCTCTGGCATTACTTCCTGGCCTTTGCTTAATCATGATACTGGCCGAGTACTTACCGTCGGTTTTACTCACCATATCGTAACTCACTGTGCCAAACTCAATATCGGCAATATCTTTAAGGCGAAGAATATTACCATCGGCATCGGCTCTTAATACCAAATCTTGATACTGTTGTGGTTGATTAAACTTGCCGGTATATCGTAATATGTATTGTTTAGATGCTTTTGCTTTGCCTGAGTTTTCACCTGCAACACCTGGTGCAGCTTCAATATTCTGACTGCGTAATTGATCAATAATTTCTTCGGTTGAAATATTGTAAGCCAGCATTCTATCGGGCTTTAACCATACACGCATACTGTATTCACGTGCACCCATAATATCTGCAAAGCCTACACCATCAATACGTTTTAATTCTGGTAGTACGTTAATATCGGCAAAGTTGTAAATGAACTCTTCTGTTACGGTACTGTCTTTACTAAACAGGTTGAGGTACAGTAACATACTGTTTACTTCTTTCTCAGTAGTTACACCAGCTTTTATTACTTCTTCAGGTAATTCGTCTAGTACCGTGGTAACACGGTTTTGCACGTTCACCGCAGCTTGGTCTGGGTCGGTACCTACTTTAAAAAAAACTTGTACCAACGTAGTGCCGTTATTGCTCGATGTGCTGTTCATGTATGTCATGCCAGGTACACCATTAATAGCTCTTTCTAAAGGTGTTGCAACCGCTTTAGAACACACTTCTGCATTCGCCCCATTATAGTTGGCCGTTACAACAACCGATGGAGGAACAATATCTGGGAATTGTGTTACTGGCAGTGTGAATAAAGCCAGCACACCTAATAAAGTAATGATAATAGATATTACTAACGACAGTACGGGTCGTCGTATAAACTTTTCAACCATAGTAGTGGTGTATTACCTTACGGTAAATGATTAAGATGTTGTTGCTGTTGTAATTATTCTGTCATTAAAGCACTATCGAGTACTACGGGTAATGGTTGAATACGCACACCATCACGTAAGTTTTGAATGCCTTCAAATACCAGTTGCTGTCCTGCTTTTATACCTTCTTGAACAATGTAGTAACCAGCAACTTTGGCCATAGGGTCAAAGCTTTGCATACGAACGGTACCATCGTTATTTACTACAAAGGCAAATACTTTGTCTTGTATTTCAATGGTACTTTTTTGAGGGATCATTACAGCATTGTGAACTTTGGTGGTAAGTTTAATCTTACCAGTAGCGCCATGCTTCAGAATACGCTGCGGGTTACTAAAACGAGCCCTTAAAGCAATTGCACCAGTATTATCATCAATCTGGCCTTCCATCGTTTCAAAGCGGCCTTTGGTAGGGTAGTGGCTACCATCTGAAAGATACAAATCAATAGGGTCACGTTTCCAATCGTCGGCGGTTACCTTGCCGTTGCGTACATATTGTAAATACTCATTTTCTGAAATATGGAAGTAAGCAAACACTTCTTTATTATCACTTAAAGTAGTAAGTAACGTTCCTTCGGCAATAAGGCTACCCAACTTTAATGGAATACGATCAATAATGCCTTCGAACGGACTTCTGATGAGTGTATAACTAAGCTTAATATTCGCTTCTTTTTCTTTAAACCTTGCTTCGTTTACCCTTGCTTCAGCAGCAAGTAATTTTGCTTTTGCAAGTTCTAACTCGGTTTTTGAAATTACATTTTTGGTAACAAGTGTTTGTACTCTGTTTACCTCTAATTCAGCGCCTTTAGTTTCAGCAATGGCGCTATTTAAAGCAGCTTGTGCTTTGTATAATTCAACTTTGTATTCTGCATCGTTCAATTGAAATAAAGGCTGGCCTTTACGAACAAATTGTCCTTCGTCAATTAAAATTTTATCTAAGAAGCCTGATACTTTAGCTCTGATTTCAATGTTTTGAATAGCCTGAATGTCGGCTACATAAGCTTGTTGTAGTAATGTGTCTTTCAAGTTAACTGTAAATACAGGTAACTGCTGAATATTTGTTATTTGTTTGTCTGACCCTTTAGCGTTGCATGCAACTAGCACTATAACTGTTAGTGCAGCTATACCAATATTGTATAAACTCTTCATAATGTAGTGTAATAATTAAAGCATAGAGTTACCTTACGGTAAATTTTGTTTCGTTGTGGTACACTAACATCAAAAGGGTGTTAAACGGAATAAAAAGTGATAATAAAGTGGGAGCGTACACTTTCGGTAATAACCTAATTGTGGAATAATGGCATCGGCATTTGCCATTTGCCGTAAGGCAGTAGTATCTTGTTCTGTTTTATTGGTAGCAATAGGTCGTACAGTTGGTTGCTGATTAAACCTAAAACGATGCCCTTGAATTTCGGGGAGGTGTGCGTTGTTACACTCACTGTTGTGCTGTATACGGGCTTGTATTGGCACTTCAGGTGCATGCCAAAGATGATGCTCAATAACTACAATGCTCTCGTTACTGCAAATATTAATGGTAGAGACCTCACGTACTGCGCTATTATCTGCAGCCAAAGATGCTGTAGTACTCCATAAAGTGGAACACAAGACAAACATCAACAACCGAAACATAACAGTAAGTGGGTTCATGTTGTGCAAATTTAGGGATGCAGATATTGCACAAAAAGGTATTAGCTAAATCTTCACAAATGCGGTAGGCTTATATATCAATTGCCATCAGTTTAAAGGTATTGCTCCAGCCATCGTAAGTGAAGCTGCAAAAGCGAAGTACATCTCGACCAATAATACCATCGTAAGGAGCATTGGCATAATCGCCTTCAATAACATCTATCGGAAGTGCCTTATTCTGAAAAATGGGTAAGTATAAAATGCCTTTATAACGAGCTAGTTCGTGCATGCCACCCACGCCACCAACATGCGCTGAATCAACGTATTTTGAAAGCTGTAGCTGCCGAATAAAACGCTTGTCTAATCCACTGATATTGCTGCCCGTATCAATTAACAAATTCACCTTACAGAAGGGTTCTGAACTTTGTAAATTTTTAATATTTAAGAATGTATCTTCATTAGAATGTACCTCGGCTTCAATGATAGGGCCTACATCTTCTAAGCTGGGTATGGTTTGTTGAAAGCCGTACATATTGGTTGATTGCAACTGTAATGTACCGCTTTGTTTACGAAAAAAGTAATAAAAATACTTATGTTTACCCGAATACTAGGGAGCCCTCAACAAAAGCTTTTGCTTGTGTTAGCTTTATGTCTTATTTTGGCTTTTGCGTAAAACATTTTTATTATGATAAAACTAACAGTAATTGGCAATTTAGGTAAAGACGCAGTGGTTAACAACGTTAATGGGAAGTCGGTTATTAACTTTTCTGTGGCACATACCGAAAAAATTAAAGACGCACAAGGGAACGTTAAGGATAAAACAATATGGGTAGAATGTGCCTATTGGACCGATAGAACTGCTATTGCTCCTTACTTACGTAAAGGCACACAAGTATATGCCGAAGGTTCGCCCGATTTGAGAAATTATACCACACAAGATGGTCGTACGGGAACATCACTAACGCTACGCATCCAGCAAGTGCAGCTTTTAGGTGGCAAATCTGAAGGTGGTGCTGCCAATGGTGGTAATAACGGTATGGCTGCGAACAGTTATGGTGCTAATAATGGTGCGCCAGCATACAATAACAATGGAGGTTTTAACAGTGGTGGTACTCCTATGGGTGGTGCCGATATGGAAGATGATCTGCCGTTTTAGCATCAGTAGGTGTAAGTTATTTAGACAATGGGCTCGCCTTTGGCGAGCCCATTGTCTAAACTGTAAAGCAAGCTATAACAAGCGTTTTTGAGCTATAGCACAAGTTTAGGAACTGCGGCAATTAGTTGCTGGGTATACGGATGTGTAGGGTGTTCGTACACGGTATTCGCTAAACCTTCTTCTACGATGTTGCCCTGGTGCATTACCCAAATGCGATTGCTGATATAACGCACTACTTCTATGTCGTGCGAAATAAATAGTGCCGTGAATCGAAAAGCACTTTTTAAATCGTTAAGCAAATTCAGTACCTGTGCCTGTACACTTACATCGAGGGCGGCAACACTTTCGTCGCATACTACAAATTGAGGCTTTAAAGCCAGTGCCCTCGCAATAATAATACGTTGGCGCTGACCACCACTAAAAGCGTGGGGATAGCGATTAAAATGATCGGCTTGTAAGCCTACTTTTTCTAGTAAGTGTATTGCCCAATCTTTGGCTTTTGTTGCAGTTGTTTCAATGTTATGATAACGAACGGGTGACACGATTGCTTCGCCAATTGTAATGCTCGGGTTCAATGAAGCAAACGGATCTTGAAATATCATTTGTGCCGCTGTGGCAAACTGTTTTTTTTCCTTGCGGGAAAATTGATGTATTGGCTTGCCTTGCCATAATACTGCTCCTTGCTGATAAGGTTGTAACCCTAGCAATGCCCTACCGAGTGATGTTTTGCCACAGCCACTTTCGCCAACAAGTCCTACCGTTTCGCCTTCAAAAATGGTTGCAGTGAGTTGGTGCACTGCAGTATAATGCTTGGTTACTTGGCCTAAAAAATTAGTTGCTGTGGGGTAGGTTATGGTAAGCTTTTGTATTTCTATCAGTGGGTTGTTTTTTACTTGTGGTAAGGCTGTTACCGCAGCTTCATTTACCGTAAGGTTACTATGGGCAGCTTTGTTCAAAAAATCACTTACAACAGGTAGCCGCACACCTTGTGGATAGTTGGCAGGGCGGCACGCTAATAAGGCTTTGGTGTAAGGGTGCTGTGGCTGTTGAAGCACTTTATGTTTTGTATTGTATTCTACAACCTTACCTTGATACAGTACAGCGATATGCGTTGCGTATTTGGCTACTAAAGCAAGATCGTGACTGATGAACAAAACACCAATGCCTTTTGCTTGCTGTAGTGTTAGCAGTAAATCGAGAATTTCTTTTTGTACCGTTACATCGAGTGCTGTGGTTGGTTCGTCGCAGATAAGTAATGATGGGTTGCAACTGAGTGCCATGGCTATCATTACCCGCTGTTTTTGGCCACCGCTTAACTGATGAGGATATTTTTTATACGTAAGTTGAGGATTGGGTAACTGTACTTGCGTAAATAATGCTATTACTTTTTCATAAGCAGCTTGTGGGGTTAGTTGTAAGTGCTGCTGTAATACTTCCGCTATTTGCTCGCCGCATCGCATGGTGGGATTAAGGCTGCTCATAGGTTCTTGAAATACCATGCCTATGTGCTTTCCTCTAATTTGTTGTAGTTGCTGCGTGGTAGCGTTTAATAACGATGTTGTGTTGTCATTTACCGTAAGGGTAATATTACTATCGTTGGTGTAGTGTATGGGTGGTGTGGTAAGTAAGCGTAAAATGCTAAGTGCTGTAATAGATTTTCCAGAACCACTTTCGCCAACCAAGGCTAGCCATTGGCCAGCTTCTATTTGTAGGTTGATATTTTGTAAGGCTTTGGTGCTGCTGCTTGCAGTGGCACCAAAGCCTGCAGATAGTTGTGTTATGTTAAGTAATGCCGCCATTAAAAACGTAAGTGCCTAACAGTTACACCATTGTTGATGAGCTGCTTTAAGCTATCAATACCAATTTTAATATGATTTTCAACAAATTGTCCGGTTACTTTTTTGTCGCTTTCTTCTGTTTTAACTCCTTCTGGTACCATTGGGTTATCACTTACGAGTAGTAAAGCTCCGGTAGGAATTTTGTTATAGAAGCCTACACTAAAAATGGTGGCGGTTTCCATATCAATAGCGTATGCTCTAATTTTTTGTAAGTAGGCTTTAAAATCTTCGTCGTGCTCCCAAACCCTGCGGTTGGTAGTGTATACTGTGCCCGTCCAATAATCTACTTCGTATTCTCTGATAGTGGTAGAAATGGCTTTCTGCAATGCGAAAGCGGGGAGTGCAGGCACTTCTGGCGGGAAGTAATCATTACTGGTACCTTCGCCTCTAATCGCTGCAATGGGTAGAATTAAATCGCCTATTTTATTACGCTTTTTAAGACCACCGCATTTGCCTAAAAACAATACGGCTTCTGGTTCTAAAGCTGTTAGTAAGTCCATAACGGTTGCTGCACCTGGGCTGCCCATTCCAAAGTTAATCATGGTGATGCCGTTGGCAGTTGCACAATGAAAAGGACGATCTTTTCCGATAATCGGAACATTATGCCACTCGGCGAACATGCTCACATAATTGCTGAAGTTGGTAAGCAAAATGTACTTGCCAAAATTTTCTATCTTCTCGCCTGTGTAACGTGGTAGCCAATTGCTAACGATTTCTTCTTTTGTTTTCATGTGATGTGGCTTTTATGGTGAACAATGTGAGGCAGTTTCAAAAAAATAAATTCTGCAAATATAGCCATTCGTAAGCCTACTTTCGCAAAGTGATCGCAATAGCATATCCACCATATGAGTTTCAGATACGGCAACAAGATGCAAGCCAACAAATTTTTGATGTAGTACGCAAGCGTTGGGTAGCACTAACACCCGAAGAGTGGGTACGACAAAATATGCTGCAATACTTATTACAAGTGATGCAGTATCCGGCTAGTTGGTTAGCGATAGAAAAGCGTATTACTGTGAACCAACAACAGCGGCGTTGCGATATATTGGTGTATCAGCACAATCAACCATGGCTTATTATTGAGTGTAAAGCAATGGATGTACCGTTGCATGAGCAGGTGCTGCAACAGGCGTTACAATACAATAGCACGCTGGCGGTACCTTACCTAGTTATAACCAATGGTTCTTATACTTATGGTTGGAAGTTACAACCAACGGTAGCTGCACTAACAGCATTGCCACCTTACGGTAAATGATCGATGGCATTGTATTCGTTTAGATAATTTCAATGCTACCATCCACCACTAGCACCACCGCCACCGCTATCGCCGCCGCCAAATCCGCCGAAGCCACCACCAAAATCGCTACCGCCGCTACTACCACCACCGAAGCCTCCGCCACCAAACCAAATAGGTGGTAATCCGCCATCGAAACCACGATAGCCACGACGACTCATAAAGCCTCCGCCACCACCGCTCATGTTACTTACAATAACAATGATAATAATGACAAGTATTACCAAACCAATGGCAGCAAAAGCTCCCATACCATTGCTTGGTCGTTGTTTGGCTCTTGCCTCTTTGTACTCGCCAACTGCTGCCAAACTCAAAATACGAATGGTATGATCGATACCATCGTAAAAGCGTTGTTGCTTGAAATAAGGAGCTAACTCGTTACGAATAATTCTATCGGCAGTTACATCGGGTATAGCACCTTCGAGCCCTTTGCCTACTTCAATTCTAATTTTTTTGTCTTTAAGGGCTATGAGTAACAATATGCCATTGTTCTTGTTTTTATTGCCAATGCCCCAGGTTCTAAACAGCTTATGAGCATACTCTTCTATAGGATAATCATCGAGTGTTGGTACTATTACAACCGCAATTTGATTACTCGAACTATCATCGAGTGCTACTAGTTGTGCTTCTAAACTCGCTACTTCATTTACCGCAAGGGTATTGGTAAAATCGTTAACAAGCTTTGGTGGTGTTGGTCTTGCGGGTATGTTTTGTGCAATAACTTGCTGTGCACATTGAAATGTACCGATTAAAAGAAGATACAACAGAAACTTACGCATGGTTATAAGTTGTGATGTTATTGACCAAAAACAATTTCGTCGGGGAGCTCGTTTCTGTCTGTGTTTGCATCGTAAGGAAAATGTGTTTGCAACGCTACACCAATGGTAGTAATAATTTCGGCAATGCCTTGTGCGTAGCATTGTTTGTTAAAGTTACCAATAGCCTGCTTAATAGTTGCATTCCAAAAGGTAGTGCCTACAGCATTATGAATGCCTGCATCGCCGTACACAGCTAGTTGTTTGTCTTTCAAAGCAACATATACCAATACAGCATTATGAAGTGCCGTTGCTTGCATGTGTAGCTGAAAAAATATTTCTTTCGCACGGTCGAGTGCATCCACATAAGCACATTTATTTTCAACAAACAAGCGAATTTCTCCACTGGTATTGCGTTCTGCTTCACTAATAGCACGAAGGATGAGTTGTTGCTCATCCTCCGTGAAAAGTGGTTTATTCTTTGAAAATAATCCCATGATGTGTGGTTATTTTTTGTCGCCCATATCATCAAAATTTACCGAAGGCGCTTTTTCGCTGCCAGCTTCTGCTTCGAAATAGCCTTTAGCAGTAAAGCCAAACCAACCAGCAAAAATATTATTCGGGAAGGTTTTGATTTTGGTGTTGAACGCTTGAACCGCAGCATTGAAATCGTCACGCGATACTTTGATGCGGTTTTCGGTACCTTCTAGTTGTGCTTGCAGGCCTCTGAATGCCTCATTGGCTTTGAGGTTGGGGTAGTTTTCTGTAACCATTAATAATCTGCCTAAGGCTTGACTTAACTGGCCTTGTGCTGCCTGAAATTGTTGTAGTTTTTCAGGTGTTAAATCTGCCGGATCAACTTTAATTTGTGTGGCGCTGGCACGTGCTTGTGTAACACTTTCAAGTGTGCTTTTTTCGAAATTAGCTTCTCCTTTCACCGTGCTTACAAGGTTAGGAATCAAATCGGCACGACGCTGATAGTTGCTTTGTACGTTACCCCATTTTGCTTTTACATTTTCTTCTAAGGCTGTACCGCTTCGCTGTAAGTTCACAGCGCTGCACCCAACGCAACCGCCGAGTACTACAATAAAACCAATGATGCCTATTAAAATGGCCGTTGTTGTCTTCATAACTTAGTGTTTGTTCGATAAATATATCTTACTTGAATGTATGTAAGGTAATGCAAAATAGGAGAGTGGTAATAACCAGCCTATGAGCTGCTGTAATTTTAAAATTATTTAGCAAATTAAAACAGCTATGGCGGCTCGAAGAGCCGCCATAGCAATACATCGTTCACCTTACGGTAAATGTTATTTTACGGCTGCAATACCCGGTAATTCTTTGCCTTCAAAAAATTCGAGCATCGCACCACCGCCGGTACTTACATAGCTTACTTTGTCGTTAAAGCCAAATTGATTCACAGCAGCAACACTATCGCCACCGCCAACTAAGCTAAAGGCACCGTTTGCTGTAGCTGCAGCCACTGCTTCTGCTACGGCTTTGGTACCATGTTGAAACTTAGCCATCTCAAAAACACCCATGGGTCCATTCCACAAAATAGTTTTAGAGGCTTTGATAACATTGGTGAAATGATCGCAAGCTTCAGCGCCAATATCAAGTCCCATCCAACCTTCTGGAATATTACCGCTTGGTGCTGTAGAAGTATTAGCTGCAGCATCGAACTTATCGGCAATAATGCTATCGCCAGGTAGGTGAATGTTCACGCCCTTGGCTGCTGCTTTTTTTAATAGTTCAGTGGCAGTATCTAAACGATCTGCTTCGCAAAGACTGTTGCCAATATGGCCACCTTGAGCTTTAAAGAATGTGTATGCCATACCACCACCAATGATAATATCGGTAGCACGTTCTAAAAGATTTTCGATGATGAGTATTTTATCACTCACTTTGGCACCGCCAATAATGGCTGTAAAGGGTTTTTCGGCTGCATGTAATACTTTTTCACCAGCATTCACTTCACCTTCCATTAGTAAGCCGAACATGCGTTTTTCGGTAGGGAAAAATTGTGCAATTACTGCTGTAGAAGCATGTGCACGGTGGGCAGTACCAAATGCATCGTTAACATAGGCTGTACCGAGTTCAGCCAGTTGCTGTGCAAAAGCGGCATCGCCTTTTTCTTCTTGCTTGTAGAAACGTAGGTTCTCTAACAATAATACCTGACCTGGTTGCAATGCTGCGGCCTTAGTAAGAGCTTGCTCGCCAATACAATCGTCGGCAAAATCTACTGGCATTCCTAACAGGTTACTTACGGTTGCCTGTACATGTTGTAGTGAATATTTGGCTTCTGGACCTTCTTTGGGGCGGCCTAAATGGCTCATTAAAATAACACTACCACTATCGGCAATAATTTTTTGAATGGTAGGTACAGCGGCTCTAATACGTGTATCGTCGGTTACGGCCTGTGTAGCTTTATCGAGCGGTACATTAAAATCGACCCGTATTAATACTTTTTCGTTAGCGAAATTGGTGCTAGAAAATTTGCTCATTTGTTGTGTGTTTTATGTGGCTCTAAAATAATAAGCCGTAGCATATTTGCCACGGCTTATGTAGAATTAAGTACTTACAGCTGAAGTGTGCGACGCAACGAAGCTGCCACAGGTACTAAAGCTGGGTATATACATCATTATTATTTTGAAATTAAACCAGCGAAGTGCTTCACCGTACGAACGAGCTGACTTACATAGCTCATTTCGTTATCGTACCAGCTTACTACTTTCACCAATTGCTTGTCGCCTACAGTAACTACTTTGGTTTGTGTTGCATCGAACAAACTACCAAAGCTCATACCTACGATGTCGCTGCTTACTAATTCTTCTTCTGTATAACCGAAGCTTTCGTTGGCGGCTGCTTTCATAACGCCATTGATTTCTTCGATGCTTGTTTTCTTTGCTAACACAGCAGTTAGCTCTGTTAAGCTACCTGTAATGGTAGGTACACGTTGAGCACCACCATCGAGCTTGCCTTTTAATTCTGGTAACACTAAACCAATGGCCTTAGCAGCACCTGTACTGTTAGGTACAATATTAGCAGCGGCAGCACGTGCACGGCGTAAATCGCCTTTAGGGTGTGGTGCATCTAGTGTATTCTGATCGTTGGTGTAAGCGTGAACGGTAGTCATGCTACCAACTTCAATGGTAAATGCATCGTTTAATGCTTTCGCCATAGGGGCTAAGCAGTTGGTAGTACAGCTAGCGCAGCTGATGATAGTTTCGCTACCATCTAAAATTTCGTGGTTCACGTTGAAAACAACTGTTTTCAAATCGCCAGTAGCAGGGGCGCTAATTACAACACGCTTTGCACCTGCTGTAAGGTGTGCTTCGGCTTTAGCTTTATCGGTAAAAAAACCTGTACTTTCAATTACTACATCTACATCGTGTGCACCCCAAGGAATTTGTGAAGGGTCTTTTTGTGCGTAGATTTTTACTTCTGCACCATTTACTGCAATCGCATTATCGCCAGCAGTAACATCGGCGTTGAAGCGGCCTTGGGCGCTATCGTATTTTAATAGATGGGCTAATACTGCAGGACTTGTTAGGTCGTTAATGGCTACTACCTCGATGCCTTCCATGTTGTAGATCTGACGAAATACCAATCGTCCGATACGGCCGAAACCGTTGATTGCAACTTTAACAGTGCTCATTGCAATAAAATTTAAGTTGTGTGATGTTATTTTTTGCAGGGCAAATGTAAGGTATTGCACCGATGCAGCACTACAATATCAAGTTATCGTGGTCAGTCGATTGGATAATGTTCGTCAATCGTAACAAATGTTTTACAAGCTTACAAGTAACTGCTTGTTAAGTTGCACAAACCAATGCTTACCACGTTGGATTATTTGATGACCTTCGGCTTGCAGTAGCGTGGCTTGATGTGCTGCTCCACCCGGAAATTTGTCGTTCAGTTGTCCGTTTTCTTTTACGACACGCCACCAAGGTGTGTTATTGTTACTTTCAACACTGGCTTTCGCTACAATATTCAAAAAAATACCTGTTGTGAGCGGACAAGTAATATCTACTTGATGTTGTGCAGCTATTTTCTGACGCAGTTCTTTAGTGGTTAAAAGAAATGTTTCGGGTACTTGTTGTAACCATGCGGCAATAATGTTAGGGGTAGGAATAACCATGGTATTACCGCCCATTTTTTGTGCTGCTATGCCTTCTAATAACTTTATTTCAGGCTGCGAAGGACGTTGCATTTTTTCAGTCCAAGTGCGTGTTTTACTATTATTGGCCATTGATAGCGATTTACTTACGTAAATGTCATTTACCGCAAGGATGAAAAAAAATCTAAAAAAAATTTGGATAAATAAAATCGACTCCTATTTTTGCACTCCCAAAACGGAAATGGCCCGTTGGTCAATCGGTTAAGACGCCTCCCTTTCACGGAGGAATGAGGGGTTCGATTCCCCTACGGGCTACTAAAGGAAAGAAAGGTAAAAGTTGTGTAAGTCTTCAATAGCAATATTGAAGACTTTCTTTTTGCATTTATCCTAAGGTGTGGTGGAATGTTTGTTGTTCTACTGCCGACAGATTACGCTTCGCCCCAAATCCATTGTATCATTTGTTTGGCGTTGGCCTCGTTGCTGTAATGCGCCTCTAATAGTTGTTTTCTAACGGCAATATCGGCATCTGAGAAAGGTTGATTGAATAGCTGCTCAATAGCGGCTTGCATTTCTTTAGCTGTATTGGCAACAACACAGGCATTTCTCAAATGTGTTCCCTCAAGCATGGTATCGTTCACTATACAAAAGCGACCGTTGTACAACGCATTGATGAGCTTTAACTTGATGCCACTGTTGTTAAAACTTGGTAGCACATTAATATGAGCTTTAGCTATCATGTCTTGCATTTCAAGCTCGCCAGGGTTGGCAACCAAACAAGTGTGCGGATAGCTGTGCGCTAGCATTTGCAAGTTGTTGCTAGGGTTTTTGCCAGCAATAACTAACGGTATTTGTAAAGGACCAAAAACTTCTTTTAAAAGCCAACGAGCCGCTTTATCGTTACAGCTAATACTCAAATCGGCTTGGTACAAGCAATAGGTACCCATGCCAACTTTCGCATTCACCTTCCATTCTGGTAAGTACAACGGCAGGTAGTCGATGGTGTTACAATGTAATACCTTACGGTAAATGTCTACGTCTTTATGCGTAACGCCCCAAAAAGCTGTGGCTTTATCTACAATGCTACGTTCGTACTGTTCTAGCTTTTTACTTTCTCGGTAGAAAAACACCTTTTTAATTAGGTGGCTTTCGTTGGCAGCTAACTGATGGTAATACTCGTATTCAACATTGTGAATGCGAACAAACTTTCTACGATGTTTAAAGCGATCGTCGATGAGTGGATAAGTGCAATGCACACCTTCCATCAGAATAGGATAATCGTCTTTCAGTAGGTTGTCTAATAAAGTTGTATTAGCCCTGCTTGCAACAATGTAAGGTAGTTTTTTAGCGGCTGTAGTTAAACCTTCATCGCGATGATAATAGTGTACTGTATCGCAATAGTTGTGCAAAATTGGCTGGCGTCCGCGGCCGTAATCGAAGCAATGTAAGTGTATGTGTACGCCTTGTTGTTGTAAGGCTCCGAGTTTATAAAATAAATCGAAGGCTCCTCCAAAATCTACAGGATAGGGAACTGTTAAAGCAATGATGTGTAAATGTTTTTCTGCCATGAAAAGTTACCTTAACTACCTGATAGGTTTTCGTAGAATTGAATGAGTTTGTTTGCCTCCGATTGCCAGTGCAAGTTGTTCGCTGCCAACTTACATTGTTCTTGCAGTCGCTTATAAGTAACATTATCGGTTAATAATTTGTTCACTGCATTAGCAATGGTGGCAGGTTGCGTATCGTTAATAAGCAAGGCTATTTCATATTGAGCGTTAATAGCTGCATACTCAGGGTAGTTCACACATATTTGAGGGATGCCCGCCATCATGTAATCGAAAAAGCGATTTGCCAGGGAATAGTATTGGTTTAAACCAGTGGCTTCAAATAGGGTGAGTCCAATGGTAGCTTGCGGTGTTATTTGCGCCAGTTCTTGCGGCGCCACCATACCTTTAAAAATCACTTTATGGCTAACCTGATGTGTTGCTACCAATGCTTTCACCTGCTGCATAAAATTACCATCGCCACAAATCCATAAAGGCACTTCAATTTGCTGCATGGCAGGTATCAGTGTTTCAAAGCTTCTGCCTTCATTAACGGCGCCTTGGTATAATAGAAAGGGTGTGCCGATTGCGTGTTCATTTGCCGTAAGGCGTTGTTCTTTTTTAACCGGCAAATTTCTGATAATGCTATAATGTACGCCATGCCTGCGTTGTAACTCCTCAGATATAAAAGCGTTCACAGTATACCCTTGCGGGAAATGCGGTACTGCCCATCGTTCTATTGCTAACCAGCATTGGTGAATGAACGGACGGGTTACGACCTCTTTCATTTCGGTGAAGAGTTCGTGTGCATCGTACACACGTTTTTTGTTGCGCCAACGGGTTGCTAATAAAACAGGTGCAATGGTATCTAAATCGATAGCACAGGCTATTTGATATTGGTAACGCAGCAGAAAAAATAATAGTCGGAGGTTGAACTCTAAGTAAAAAAGCGGTCCTTTGTTATTCCATACCTTGATGCGGTGTTGGTGATATGGCTGTTGTTGCAGGGCGGCGTTATTACCTGTACAACGCCCCACCAATGTAACCTGAAAGCCAGCATTGGCCAAGCTTCCACAAATGCGTTGCATGCGCTGATCGAACAGGAGGTTGTTGGTTACCGTAAAAACAATGTGTTGCCGCAACAATGGTTATTTTAAGTGAAATAGAAGTTTTTTCTGAAATTCGCCCAAATAAAAAGCTTTTTTTACAAATACAGCCCCTACCTTTGCAGCCGCAATAGGTGGAAATCAGTAAATATTGTTGAAATCCATTGTAAACAAACTAAGAGATGTCTTATTTAACAACAGAAAGAAAAGTATCTATTTTTACCGAGTTTGGTGGTAACGCCAATAATACCGGTTCTATTGAAGCACAGGTTGCCTTGCTTACAGAGCGTATCAAGGGAATTTCTGCACATTTACAAACCAACAAGAAAGATTACAGCAGCAACCGTGGTTTAATGAAAATGGTTGGTCAGCGTAAGCGTTTGTTGGCTTATATGCAAAAGCATAACCTAGCTGGTTACCGTGCATTGATCGAGAAATTAGGCTTGCGTAAATAAGCTATTGCCCTGCAACACGCCTGTTGTTGGGCGATTTTTAAGAAAAGCGGTAGCTTTATTTACTTCGCTAAAGAATAATCACCCAACTTTCCGGCAGGAAGGTTGGGTTTTTTCGTATCAAAAGGTCTGTTTTGTTCCACCAAAAACGCAGGCTAACGGGCAAAGCCTTAACTTGCCCAAATCATATCATAAAGACGTAAAAGAAGAAAGACGTAAAAAAGAAGCAAATGTTATCACAACCCATTCAATCGACATTTACCTTACCTAACGGTGCTGAGGTAATCATCGAAACAGGAAAATTAGCACGCCAAGCCGATGGTGCCGTTACCGTAAGACAAGGTAATTGCGTGTTACTAGCTACCGTTGTAGCCAACAAAGAACCAAGAGAAGGACAAGAATTTTTCCCTTTAAGTGTAGACTATCAAGAAAAATTTGCGAGTGCTGGTCGTATCCCAGGTTCATTTTTTAGAAGAGAAGGCCGCTTGAACGATTATGAAGTATTGGTGAGCCGCCTTGTAGACAGAGCATTACGCCCCTTATTTCCAGAAGATTATTTCTGCGATGTACAAGTAATCATTAACCTTATCAGTAGCGATCCTGAAGTAATGCCTGATGCGTTAGCCTGCTTGGCCGCATCTGCAGCATTAGCGGTAAGCGATATTCCGGTAAAAGAAATTATCAGCGAAGTACGCATTGGTAAAACTGGCGACGATTTTATCGTAAACCCTACCCGCAGCGAGTTAGAAAAATGTAGCCTAGAGTTCATTATTGCAGCTACAGAAAAGAACTTGATGATGGTAGAAGGTGAAGCCAAAGAATGCAGCGAAGAAGATTTGGTGAAGGCACTTGAAATAGCTCATAATGCTATTCGTATTCAAATTGCAGCACAAGCAGCCTTGAGAACAAAAGTGGGTGTTACCGGCAAGCGTGATTATACCAAGCCAGTTCAAAACGAAGCTTTGAAAGCACAGGTAGCTGCCTTTGCTCAAACAAAGATTTACGACATTTCCCGTAAGGGTAGCAGCAAGCACGAACGTAGTGCAGCTATTAAAGAAGTAAAAGAAGCTCTTATCGCTAGTCTTGGTGAAGATGTTGATGATATCACCAAAAAATTAGCAAAGAAATATTTTGATGATTTGCAGTGGGAGGTAGTGCGTAATATGATTCTTGATGATCGTATTCGCCTCGATGGTCGAAGCCTTGAACAGGTACGTCCGTTAGCTATGGAAATTGATATTCTCCCAACACCGCATGGTTCTGCGTTATTTACACGTGGCGAAACCCAATCGCTTACTACTGTAACTTTTGGTACACCACTAGATAAATTGCTGCAAGAAAATGCTGCTGAAAGCAACGAGAATAACTTCTTCTTGCATTACAACTTCCCACCATTTAGTACTGGTGAAGTGAAAATGCTGCGTGGCCAAAGTCGCCGCGAAATTGGTCATGGTAACCTTGCTCAGCGTAGCTTAAAGCAAATGATGCCTGGTAACGAGTATCCTTACACCGTGCGTGTGGTAAGTGATATTTTAGAAAGTAACGGTTCATCGAGCATGGCTACGGTTTGCGCCGGTTCATTAGCGTTGATGGATGCTGGTGTTCCTGTTCCTAAACACGTAAGTGGCGTGGCAATGGGCTTGATTACTCGTGAAGATGGTAAGTATGCCATTTTAACGGATATACTTGGTGATGAAGACCATTTAGGTGATATGGATTTCAAAGTAACAGGTACTAGAGATGGTATCTGTGGCGTACAAATGGATATTAAAGTAGACGGTTTGAGTATGGATGTAATGCGTGAAGCATTAGAACAAGCTCGTAAAGGCCGTTTGCACATTTTAGATGCCATGTATGCTTGTGTAGACAGTTACCGTTCAGATCTTAAGCCACATGCACCACGTATGGTGAAGTTATTTATTGATAAAGAGGTGATTGGTGCCGTAATCGGGCCACAGGGTAAAGTAATTCAAGAAATTCAACGTGAAACCGGTACTACCATTAACATTGAAGAGGTAGACAATAAAGGTGAAGTGAGCATTTTCTCACCAGAAAAAGCTGGTTTAGAAAAAGCAAAAGCTTGGATTGAAGGCATCATCGCTGTTCCTGAAGTGGGTAAAGATTATGAGGGTAAAGTAACTTCTATCAAAGAATTTGGTGCTTTCGTAGAATTTTTACCACGTAAAGAAGGTTTATTACACATTAGCGAAATTACCTGGAGCCGCTTGCCAAGTATGGAAGGTGTGTTAAAAGAAGGCGATAAGGTAAAGGTACGCTTGTTAGAAGTTGATCCTAAAACGGGTAAGTTCAAACTAAGCAGTAAGGTATTGCAACCTAAGCCTGAAGGATATGTTGAGCGTGCACCTCGTGAACCACGTGAAGGTGGTAACGATAGAAGCGGTCGCTTCCAAGGCGGCGGTAATCGTAACTTTAACAGAGACGATCGTGGTCCTCGTGAGCCACGTCATCAACATCAACCACGCCATCAAGGTGGCGATAACGCTGAAAGCAACGTACAGCCGAAGCCTCAGGATGATGGTAGCGAAACGCTATAATATTTGCCGTAAGGCACTATGATATAACCCACCCATTTTGGGTGGGTTTTTGTATACACTATTAATGATTTATGTCGCAATCGTACACACAAATTCAAATTAATACCAGCGATGCTAACTTGCAGGAAACGTTGATTGCATTGCTGGCCGACGAAGGCTTCGAGGGTTTTGAAGAGCATGCTCATTATTTATTGGCATATGTACCATCGGCACAATTTGATGCTGCTGTAGTACAAACCATAGTAGATGGTTTTGGGCTCGATTTTACCATAGACACCATGCCCGAACAAAATTGGAATGCCGTATGGGAAAGTAATTTTGACCCTGTAATCGTAGACGATTTTGTAGCGATAAGAGCACATTTTCACTCGCCGATAACTACTGTAGCACACGAGTTGGTAATTACACCTAAAATGAGTTTTGGTACGGGCCATCATGCCACTACTCATCTTGTTATGCAAGCCATGCGAAATATCGCCTTTACAGGCAAATGGGTATTCGATTTTGGTACAGGAACAGGTATTCTTGCCATTTTAGCGGAGCAATTAGGAGCAGCTCATGTATATGCCATTGATAACGATGATTGGAGTGTTGAAAATGCTATTGAAAATGCTGCTAACAATGGTTGCAATAAAGTTGAAATTGCCAAAGGCTTCGATGCACATGTAAAACAGCAGTTCGATGTAACCTTGGCGAATATTAACAAGCACGTGATTTTGCCGAATCTAGCAGCCTTAACGGAAGGATTAAAATCGGGTGGTACGCTTATTCTAAGCGGACTATTAGTTGAAGATGAAGCCGATATTTTGCAGGCAACAGCCAATACTGCATTAATACACCGGCAAACAACTACCCGTAATCAGTGGATTTGTATGCAATTCGAACGACGCTAGCAAGATAGTTGTGTTACGCAACTATTAATTTTTACAAACGGCTATATTTGTTGTTAGCCAAACCAATCGTATGCAAGAAATACTCTTAATCGTTTCCGCCTATCTGATAGGATCTATTCCAACAGCAGTTTGGGTGAGCAAATGTTTTTTTGGTATTGATATCAGAAATTATGGTAGCGGTAACGCTGGGGCTACTAACACCTATCGTATTCTTGGTAAGCAATGGGGCACTTTTGTGATGATTGTAGATATGCTGAAAGGTGTTATTGCAACATCGCTTTATGTAATGCTTCCTTACTACTTTACCAACGAGTGGGATAGAACTAACCTGATGATTGGGCTAGGCTTAGCTGCTGTACTCGGGCATATTTTCCCTATTTGGGCTGGCTTTAAAGGTGGCAAAGGGGTGGCAACACTCTTTGGCATGGCTGTAGCCATACAGCCTTGGGTAGCTTTAAGTTGCGTGGGTGTGTTTTTAACGGTACTGTATCTTACCCGTTTTGTATCGCTAAGTTCTATTCTTGCAGGTGTGTCTTTTGCCGTTTTTGTGCTCTGGGTATTTAACGCCGAAGAAACATTGTATCGCGTATTTGCCGTACTCGTAGCCGGACTCATTATTCTTACGCACCAAAAAAATATCAATCGCATACTAAATGGTACAGAAAGTAAAGTACCGCTATTTAAGTACCGCGACCGCCGCCGTAATCGTCGCTGAGGCGATATGGCCTAATTTTTTATCAGTATATCATTTACTGTAAAGTATATACCTACCTTACGGTAAATGTGATAAGCCACAAGAGTAAATTATGCTCGTGTGGCTTTATTTTTGATAGGTATCTACAACAACTTTGAAAACCTATAAAGAGAGCCAATTATGAAGCGTTTTTTTCTTGGAGCAGTTGGTATAGCAGCATTGGTCATTGCCTGCAGTAAAAATCCAATTACTGGTCGTAGCCAGTTAGCATTGGTAAAGGAAGGCGAAATTCAGAGCCTTGCTGCCGATCAGTACAAGCAGTTTTTAGCTACCAATAAAGTTATTCCAACAAGCAGTGGTAATAAAGATGCAGCTATGGTTGCCAGGGTAGGTAACAAATTGGTGCAAGCCATTAATAAATATTACACTGAGCAAGGACTAAGTAAAGAGCTAGAAGGGTACCAATGGGAAATTAATTTAGTAGACAGTAAAGATGTGAATGCTTGGTGCATGCCAGGTGGTAAGATTGTGGTGTATACAGGTATACTACCTGTTACGCAAAACGAGGCTGCTTTGGCCGTGGTTATGGGGCACGAAATTGCACATGCCTTGGCAAAACACGGTGCCGAACGAATGAGTCAGGGTTTGATACAACAAACAGGAGGTGTCGTTTTAGCCGCAGCACTTAACAGCAAGCCTGCCGAAACCCAACAGTTATTTATGCAAGCTTATGGCGTGGGTAGTAATGTTGGTTTTATGTTGCCCTTTAGTAGAAAAAATGAGCTTGAAGCCGATAAGTTCGGGTTGATGTTCTCTTCGCTTGCAGGATACGATCCGAGAGAAGCGATACCTTTTTGGGAGCGTATGGCAAAGCTTGGTGGCGGACAAAAGCCGCCTGAGCTGCTTAGTACACACCCCGCCGATGCCACACGTATAGAACAGTTACAAGCTATTATGCCCGTTACTTTAGAGAAATACTATCGGCCGTTAGCCAATAAATAGCGGAATTTATTGTTAAACCTGTACTTATGGGGGAAATGTCTTAGTAAATACTTTTATTTTCCACGAAAATTCGGTTAATTTTGCAGTCTTGTTTTTTGAACCTTAACCGTAATTAAGGAATGTCTTCTACCATACAAAGTTTGTTTGAAAAGTTACAACTAAAAGATGAAAAGAACCTGCTTATTCAGGGCTTACCATCTTCCATAGAAAAGCAGTTTGCCAAGTTAAGCTACGCTAAAAATGTAACGCCACTATTAAAGTCGAGAAAAATTGATTTTGCTTTAGTGTTCGCTATCACGCAAAATCAAATGTGTACTATCATGAAAGATGTACTTCCTGCGTTACATGCAGAAAGTAAGCTTTGGGTAGCACACCCTAAAACCACCAGTAAAATTGTTACCGATTTAAATCGTGAGAATTGCTGGCAGTTTTTAACAGAAAACGGCTACGAGAGTGTTAGAGCTGTTGATCTTGATCATGTATGGAGTGCCATGCGTTTTCAGTTATCTGAAAATGTACCTAATCCTAATCGTGTATTTACAGAGCTTAAAACTACCGGTTTTGATGGTTCTGATTTCGATAAGAACCTTGTTTCGGCTCCGGTTGAACTTGAAGCCTTGTTCCGTAAGCATAAAGAAGCGAAAGAATTTTTTAGCTCACTTAGCTACAACCATCAAAAAGAGTATATCAGTTGGATTAACACTGCTAAGCGTAGCGATACACGCCAGCGCCGCCTCGAAGCTACACTCGATAAGCTGTTAGCAAAGAAACAAAGTCCGAACGAGAAATAACATGATACCTTACGGTAAATGCAATAACACAGCCCCGCCTTCGGCGGGGTTTTGTATATCGTACATTTAATCTTAACGCACCGTGTTTAGCAAAGAAGAAACCGCATTAAGAAAGCAACAGTTTTGGGCTGCCTTGGGCAAGTATATGCAACCGATTGCAAATGCCGATGGTGAAAAAGTGCATTGGGTGAATTATAAAACTGGCATTCCGAATATGTATTTTAGAATGCTTGCCGATAGGCGAACGGCCAGTATTGGCATTGAATTTACACATCATGATGCTGGAATTCGATCGTTGTATATGGAGCAAATGCAATTACAACGCATTGCTTTTGAAAGTATGATAGGCGAGCAGTGGCAGTGGGATGAGCAACACCAGCTACCCAATGGAAAAGTTATCAGTAAGATATATACCGTACAGCCTCATGTGAACGTGCTACTCACCGATCAATGGCCTACCATTATTAGCTTTTTAAAACCCAGAATGTTGGCATTAGATGAATGGTGGAGTGTTGCAAAACCTGGCTTTGAAGCATTGTTATAGTGCGTTAATATTTACCGTAAGGTGTGACTAAAGTTACGTTTGGAACGGGTGTGTTGTAGCAACTTTACACCATTAAAATAGGTAGTAATGACACACGACATAGAAACACAATGGATGGGTAAAATGCAGTTTAATGCATTGGTTAATGGTCATACCATTGTAATGGATGCTCCTGAAAGGGTTGGTGGTGAAGATAACGGCCCCATACCGAAGCCATTTGTATTAACAGCACTTTCGGGTTGTACAGGTATGGATATTGCCGCCATGCTACGTAAGGCCAATAAAGAAGTTACCGACCTTACCATTAAGGTAACAGGTACCATCAGCAAAAAAGCCCCGATTGAGTATGTTGCCATTCATGTTATTTACATGTTTAGAGGCGATGCAGCCAATGAAGCCGCAGCATTAGAAGCTGTTACAGCGTCGCAAGAACAATATTGCGGTGTAAGTAGCATGCTCAAGAAAATTATGCCTGTAACTTGGGAGGTGCATTACAACAACAATATCATTTTTAACAACAGTACTACTGCGGTAGCTATTTTAAATTAACTATGAAAGCGTTTTTAATAAAACATAAGTTAACCTTAATAGGCGCTATGATTGGTGCAGTAGGCGGATACGCTTATTACCATTTTATTGGTTGTAGTTCGGGCACTTGTGCTATTACCTCGCAGCCAATGAACAGTACCTTATACGGAACTTTAATGGGTAGTATGTTTTTCAGCGCCTTTACACCACAAAAAACAATCAAAAAAGAAACCAATGAAAGCTAGAATATTACAAGGTTGGACGATCACCAGAGCATTATACACCATTCTAGGAACGGTGGTAATTATTCAATCTGCTACACAAGCCGAATGGATGGGCGTATTCCTCGGGAGTTATTTGGCCGCGATGGGCATTTTTGCCTTTGGTTGTGCTGCCGGTAACTGTTTTGGCGGTAATTGCGCTACACCACCAACTCGCAATAACCATGCTTCAACAACACCAGAAAATGTAGTATTTGAAGAAGTAAAATAAGGATACAACTATGGCTAGTTTTTCAGAAATGATTCACCAGAACAAACCTGTATTGGTAGATTTTTTTGCAACTTGGTGTGGACCTTGCAAAATGATGCAGCCTATTTTAGAACAACTCAAGCAACGCGTTGGCGATAGTGCCACTATTTTAAAAATTGATGTCGATAAAAATCCACAAGTAGCACAAGCCTATCAAATTCAGGGTGTGCCAACATTGATACTATTTAAAAACGGACAAATACTCTGGCGGCAATCGGGTGTGGTACAAGCCAATGCACTAACGCAATTGATACAACAATATGTTTAGGAGTTCGATGCACAATAGTCATTTACCTTACGGTAAATGCAAAACGCCACCGCATGCGGTGGCGTTGTTATGTTTAATAGTATGGTCTACTAGTAACGATAATGATCGGCCTTGAAAGGACCAAACTGCGGAATACCCAAGTATTCGGCTTGTTCTGCACTTAGCTCATCTAATTCAGCACCTACTTTAGCAAGGTGTAAGCGAGCTACTTTTTCATCTAAATGCTTAGGCAATACATACACTTTATTCTCATAGTTGCTATGGTTATTCCATAATTCAATTTGAGCAAGTGTTTGGTTGCTGAACGAGTTGCTCATCACAAAGCTTGGGTGACCAGTAGCACAACCTAAGTTCACTAAACGACCTTCGGCAAGCACAATAACATCTTTACCGTCGATATTGTATAAATCAACTTGTGGTTTGATGGTATCTTTTGTATGACCGTAGTTAGTGTTTAACCATGCCATATCAATTTCAATATCGAAGTGACCAATGTTACAAACAATCGCTTTGTCTTTCATCAAGCGGAAGTGCTTTTCAGTAATCAAATCGCGACAACCTGAGGCCGTAACAACAATGTCGGCTTCTTTTACGGCATCAATCATTTTTCTAACTTCAAAGCCATCCATTGCAGCTTGTAAAGCACAAATCGGGTCAATTTCAGTTACAATAACACGGCAGCCAGCACCACGTAAGCTCATAGCGCTACCTTTACCTACATCACCATAACCACCAACAACAGCTACTTTACCAGCCATCATAACGTCGGTAGCACGGCGAATCGCATCTACCAAGCTTTCTTGACAACCATATTTGTTATCGAACTTGCTCTTTGTTACAGAGTCGTTCACATTAATAGCAGGAATTGGTAAAGTGCCCTTAGCCATACGTTCGTATAAACGGTGTACGCCTGTGGTAGTTTCTTCACTCAAACCTTTAATGTGCTGTACCAACTCAGGATACTTGTCAAATACAATATTGGTAAGGTCGCCACCATCATCTAAAATCATGTTCAATGGGCGGTCGGCAGCACCGAAGAATAATGTTTGTTCAATACACCAATCAGCTTCTTCTAACGTTTGTCCCTTCCAGGCATACACACCAATACCAGCAGCAGCAATAGCAGCAGCAGCATGATCTTGTGTTGAAAATATGTTACAAGAGCTCCACTTTACTTCAGCACCCAATGCTACTAAAGTTTCAATAAGAACAGCAGTTTGAATGGTCATGTGTAAGCAGCCAGCAATGCGTGCACCTTTTAAAGGTTGGTTCGGACCATACTCTTCACGAATGGCCATTAAACCTGGCATTTCAGCTTCTGCTAAGCGAATTTCTTTGCGGCCCCATTCTGCAAGGCTAATATCTTTCACCTTGTAAGGCAACGAAAAATCGATGGTTTGCGTAAGTGTGCTCATGATTTGAAAATTTGAATTGCAAAAATAGATTTCGTAGAACGAAATTGCTTAATTGTTTAAGTATTTAGTTTTTCTTACGTAAATAAGCCAGTTGGGTAGTATAAATCATTAATTTACATCAATGAATGCCAATTCCATAGAACAAAGCACTACAGCACATTACTTACCAGATACAAAAGACCTCGCCATTTTAGCGGTACTTCAAAAAAATGCAAAGGCAACGGTTAAAGAAATTGCAGCTGCCGTACACTTAAGTACTACACCGGTACATGAACGTATTAAGCGTATGGAACAAGCAGGTATTATTGAACAGTATGTAACCCTTGTGAACGCCGCCAAAGTGAAAAAAGGGCTAATGGTAATTTGCTACGTAAGCCTTAAGGAGCATAGTAAAAATGCCGGAAAGAGTTTTATTACACACATTCTTGCACTGCCAGAGGTAATTGAATGTTACAGTATTAGCGGCGAATTTGATTTTATGCTGAAGGTGGTTGCCGAAAATATGGAACGCTACTATGATTTTCATGTCAATAAATTAAGTCAGGCCGAAAATATCGGTCATGTACAAAGCGTGTTTGTAATGGGTGTGATCAAACAAACGCATGTATTGGTAGGGTAGTGCCTTACGGTAAATGTGGTAGCCGTAAGATTCAGAGCAAGCTGTTAAATAATAGTTGCGTTAACATTTGCCGTAAGGCATACTTATAATTTAGTTAATACGCATGTACGATGCTTGCGAACATGCAAAGGTGTTGCGTATATTCAAGGAATAAAACAACCATTATGAAATCGTATGTTGGCGCCGTAGCTATTGCTCTCGCAATTGTTATTACAGGCTGGCAATTGGCCAATGCTTTTAAATACAAGTTTACCAGCACGGAAACCATTGCTGTAACAGGATTGGCAGAAAAAGATTTTACCAGCGATTTAATTGTGTGGCAAGGACGTTTCACCAGAGCCGGCTTCGATTTAAAGCAAGCTTATGCCGTAATTAAAGAAGATGAAGCAACCATCAGAGCTTATTTAAAAGCCAAAGGGTTACCCGATTCTAGCATTGTTTTTTCAAGTATTGATGTACAAAAAACATATGAAAATAAATACGATAATGAAGGGCGTGTTACAGGTTCGGTATTCAATGGATATGCTTTGAATGGTATGGTGAAAGTGCATTCATCGGATATTAACTTGGTTGAGCGAATATCGAGAGAAGTAACAGAGTTGTTACAAAAGGGTATTGAGTTTAATTCGCAATCGCCAGCCTATTATTACACTAAGCTGAACGAGCTAAAAATAGATTTGTTAGCAAAGGCAAGTGCCGATGCTAAGTTGCGTGCCGAAACCATTGCAGAAAACTCTGGTACCGGGTTAGGTGCATTAAAAAAAGCAACGATGGGTGTGTTTCAAATTACGGGCAAAAACGATAATGAAGAGTTTAGTTATGGCGGTTCTTTCAATACTAGTTCTAAAGAAAAAACGGCATCTATTACAATGCGGGTAGAGTATTTATCGAACTAATATTATAAAGCTTTGCCCATGACATAATCGTTCATGAAATAGCCCTCACCAATGGGTAAATCTTGTTCGTATAAAATCGTAAAACCCTGCTGTTGATAAAAGCCAACGGCAGGGTTTTGTCTGTTTACTTGTAAAATAATTTGTTCACCGCCTTGAAATTTCGCAAGCTCACATGCAGCTTGTAGCAAGGCTTTGCCAGCACCTGTACCTTGTGCGGTAGGTAGTACATACAACTTATGCAATTTGTACATGGCTTCCATAGGTTCACGGCCAATGCCCGCAAATCCAACGAATTCGCCATTGTTATTTTGTGCTAGCAGAAACTGATGGCCGCCTTGTATTTGTTGGGTTAGCACCGTTGTATCATATACTTTCTCAAGCATATATGTAATTTGTGCTGCCGAAATAATATTGCCATAGGCAACAGGCCATGTTTCGTAGACAATACGTTGTATCACTTCAATATGCTGTAAGTTGGCATTGATAACAAGCATAGACATCAACAATTATAAGGTGGCTAAACTCTCTTCAATAGTTTTGATACGTGCTTCTGCATCATTTTTTTTCTTCGTTTCATTGGCTATCACATCTGGTTTAGCATTGGCCATAAAGCGTTCATTGCCTAGCTTCTTCATCACCGACGCTAAGAAACCTTTTTGATATGCCAGATCTTTTTCTAGTTCTGCTTTTAGAGCATTGGTATCGATAGTTGCATTGCTTTTCAGATAAAATTTGTCTTGCTCAACGGCTACCACAATGGCACCTTGTATAGGTGCTGTAACCACATTAAAACTCGCAGCATTCACTTGCTTTTGTAAAATGCCAGCAATTTGTTGGTAGGTAGTTGCATCTTGTGTTTGTACACTCAACTCAATGGTATCCTTTGGTTTGAGTTGGTTTTTATTACGTGCATCGCGTAGTTGCGTGATTACTTGCTTCAATAGTTCTCCTGCTGCTACAATGCTACTATCAGCGGCATTAGGAGCTTGTATTTGGCTTACGCAAATGTCGTTCGTGCGTTCTTGTAATTGATGGTATATTTCTTCTGTGATAAATGGCATATACGGGTGTAACAACGCCATTAACTCATCGAAAAAGGCAACTGTTTTTTGGTAGATGCTTGCATCCATCGGTTGCTCGAAACCGGGCTTTACCCACTCTAAGTACCAGCTACAGAAATCGTCCCAAATAAGGCTGTAAATGGTTTTAAGTGCTTCGCTAAGTTTGAATTGATCCATCAAACTATACACTTCGGCCTTAGTTTGTTGCAAGCGATGTTCAAACCAAGCAGTAGCAAATTGTGCGGCGTTATTATCGCTATCGTTAGTGGTGCCAAGTTTGGCTTCCCACATTTTAACCAACTTAAGGGCATTCCACAACTTGTTGTTGAAATTACGGCCTTGTTCCAAGCTGGCTTCATCGAATAAAATATCATTACCAGCGGGGCTAGCTATCATAATTCCAAAACGTACTGCATCGGCTCCGTATTGATCTATTAAGCCAAGTAAGTCAGGACTATTTCCTAAACTTTTACTCATTTTTCTACCGAGCTTATCACGCACAATACCCGTGAAATACACATGTTTGAAAGGTATTTGTTGCTGATACTCTAAGCCTGCCATAATCATACGTGCTACCCAGAAGAAAATGATTTCTGGTGCGGTTACCAATGTAGCAGTAGGATAGTAATAATTAACGTCGGCATTGTTAGGGTTGCTATAACCTTTGAACACTTCGAACGGCCACAACCACGATGAAAACCAGGTATCTAAACAATCTTCATCTTGCTGTAGCGTTACATTGGTATTGCCAAAAGTGGCGGCATATTTTTGATATGCTTCGGCCTCGTTGTTCGCAACAACATAATTGCCATTACCATCGTACCATGCAGGAATACGATGCCCCCACCATAATTGGCGACTAATACACCAATCTTTGATGTTTTCCATCCAATGGCGGTATAGGTTTTTGAACTTGGCTGGCACAAAGCTTACTTCATCGTTCATTACTACGTTGAGGGCTTTGGTAGCCAAAGGTTCCATTTTAACCCACCATTGCAGGCTTAAACGAGGTTCAACTACAGCATCACTGCGTTCGCTGTGGCCTACCTCGCTGGTATAGGTTTCGGTTTTAATTAAAAAGCCTTTGGTTTGTAATTCGGCTGCAATTTTCTTACGGGCTTCAAAGCGGTCGAGGCCAACATAAATTTGGGCGGCTTCGCTTAATGTTCCATCATCGTTCAGTACATCAACGATTTCGAGTTGGTGTTTTTGTCCTAACTGATAATCGTTCATGTCGTGTGCTGGCGTAACTTTTAAGGCTCCCGTACCAAAATCCATGGCAACATACTCATCGGTAATAATGGGTATGCGGCGATTAATAAGCGGAACAATGGCATACTGGCCATGTAAGTGTTGGTAACGTGTATCGTTCGGGTGTACGCAAATTGCAGTATCACCCATAATAGTTTCTGGGCGAACGGTAGCAATGGTAATATTACCTGTGGTTTCGCCTTGTTCATTTACCGTAAGGTATTGAATATGGTATAGCTGCTGCTGTATTTCTTTACGAATTACTTCTTCGTCGGAAAGTGCTGTTTTGGCCTTTGGATCCCAGTTAATCATGCGTTTGCCACGATAGATGAGTCCTTTTTCGTACAAATCGTTGAACACACTAATAACACTGGCATAGTAGTGATCGTCCATGGTAAATGCAACCCGATCCCAATTGAGACTAGCACCCATTTTTTTGAGTTGCTCTAAAATAATACCACCATATTTTTCTTTCCATTCCCAGGCATGTTGCAAGAAAGCTTCGCGTGACAGGCTGCTTTTGGGGATGCCTTTTTCGCGGAGCATTTGTACCACTTTAGCTTCGGTGGCAATACTGGCATGGTCGGTACCAGGCACCCAACATACGTTGTAGCCTTGCATACGAGCACGGCGAGCCAAAATATCTTGTATGGTGTTATTAAGGCAATGCCCCATGTGCAATACGCCTGTTACGTTTGGTGGCGGAATTACAATGGTGTAGGCGGGGCGCTGATCGGGCGTGCTATTAAAATATTTTTTATCGAGCCAATGCTGGTACCATTTGGCATCTACTTGTTGTGGTTCGAAGTTTTTACTTAACGAGCTCATATTGTCTGATAATTAGCGTCTGATAATGAAGGGCCGGCAAAACTACGTGTTAAACGGGCTAAAAGCACAACTGCCACCCTTTGGGTGGCAGTATGCATATTTCAAATGAATGTGGTGTATTAATGCAATAATCTGGCAGTCCAAAGCATATTAATGGTGGGTACTTCTTCGTAGCTGCTGACCGTTACCTCGGCAGGAGCCTTTGTTTGTGCCTGCTCGTAGGTTTGTGTACAAATTGTAATGGCTTGCTTAGCGGCTTGGCAGCTCTTTTGCAATGTACTAAGCTTGCCGTTACAGGCCGATAATAAAAGCATAGACGCAGAAAGTAAGAGTATAGTACGCATAAAAACGCAGGTTGATGCTGTAAAATTAGGATTGTTCACGTAGCATGCGCCTTAAAATTGTAAAAGTTATCTTAATTCACATGTACAATATATCTGTAGCTGCATGTGGCAAATTATTACACCCATATCCATTTTTGTTATAAATGATTTAGCTTGCCTATGTGTATGCCATTGTAGATATAGAAACCACGGGTAGCTTCCCTGCCAGTAACGGAATTACCGAAATTGCCATTGTACTTCACAACGGTATTGAGGTAGAGGGTAGTTATACTACACTTATAAACCCGGGAGTGCCTATTCCTCAGTTTGTATCGCAGCTTACGGGCATTTATAATTACACAGTGGCCGATGCGCCTCCATTTACGCAAGTAGCAGATAAAATCTACAACCTACTACGTAACCGCATTTTTGTAGCACACAATGTTAATTTCGATTATACTTTCTTACGTCATCATTTAGAAGCAGTAGGGTATAACCTTGCGGTAAAAAAAATATGCACCCTGCGTATGGCTCGGCAGGCATTTCCGGGGCATAAGAAGTATGGCTTAGAAAGTATTACCCAAGTACTACAGATACCACATCAAAACAAGCATAGAGCTGGTGGCGATGCTATGGCTACGGCTATTTTGTTTCAAAAATGTTTTGAAGTAGGTGGTGAAGCATTGGTGAAAGAAATGCTTAAAAAGGGCAATCAAGAATATATATTACCGCCCAACCTCGATAAATCGTATGTGAAGCAGTTGCCACAACAACCTGGCGTGTACTATTTCCACAATGCTCAGGGGAAAATTATTTATGTGGGCAAGGCCAAGCAAATCAAACAACGTGTTGTAAGTCACTTTACTGGTCATGATATTGGTAAAAAAAGGCAACAATTTTTACGAGAAATTCATGCCGTAAGTTATACAACCACACCCACCGAACTAACGGCGCTGTTGTTGGAAAGTGTTGAAATTCGAAAACACTGGCCAGCGTACAATGTTAGTCAGAAAGTACGTGCTAGCAATTATGGTATTTGCCTGTATACAGATAGTGCCGGATACCTAAGATTAGTGATAGATAAATTGCAAAAAACACAACCATCTTTGTACCGTACTGCTTACTTGGTAGATGCTCATCGGTTATTATGGCGTTTGGTACATCATTTTGAACTAGACCCGTACTTATGCTGCTTGAGTAAAGTGCCATCGGCATTGTTGGAGCCCCATGAATTGTATAATGAAAAGGTATTGGCAGCTGTTGCCTCTTTACAGGCGCAGCAACCAACTTATTTATTGCAAGAAGCTACTGAAGAAGGAACAAGTTGTGTGTTGGTAGAAAAAGGTAGTTTTTATGGATTTGGGTTGTTGCCCAACAACTTCAAATGGCGGACCGTAAGCGATATTAAAAGAAAAATTAAACAATATCCTGTGAATGAGCATATCAATGCCATGATACGCTCGTTTGAAGAAAGGTATGCTGGTAAAATGACGTATTTGTAATTAATTTACCCTTTACCCTATGTCAAACAAACCTATGTTATCAAAACTATTCATCACTTTGCTGGCTTGCTGGTGCAGTTTACTATTGGCAGCACAGCCCAACTTACCGGCTTATATGCCCGATGCGGCACAAAGTGAGCCTATTCCTGTACCAAAGTTTGCCATTTGGGAAGCGGCCGATACGCCTAATATTAAAGCAGCAATTGCCGCACTAAAAGCAGGTCAATTCAAAGTGAATACACCTGCCGATTTGCAGAATAAAAACTGTTGGGTTGCGTTTAACCTCATTAGAGCAAGAGGCAAAGACAATGCTCAATGGATTGTATCTGTTGGTAGAGATACCTACAACGCTGTATTTGATGCCGAAACAGGTGTGAAATATGCAGAGAACGGTATTTATTTACCACAGCCGCAGCGTTCCGATAAAATATCATTTAATTTCTTGCAGTTGCCAAGCACTGTTGATACAGCATTCACGGTGTTGCTGTACATACACCGAGATGTTGAATCGAATGAACTGCTCTCTATTGCTTTGAGGTCTGAAGAACGTGTACTTGCGAGTAACAACGATCTTTTAGGATGGGACTTATTTTTCATTGGTATTTTCTTAGCGGTGGTAGTATACAATGCAACACTATACTTCTTTTTAAAAGATAAAACTTACCTCTACTATATCATTTATCTGATTGCGGTAGGCTGTTTTGTACTCAACAAAACACTGTTTTATTTTTCGGCACTCAATCAATTTCAGATAGATGCTATTGTAGTTACTTCTATCGCTATTATTTGCTGGGCATACTTACGTTTTTTTATTTCATTTCTAAAGTTGCCATTACAAACTAAATGGCTGATAACATTAATTGACATAGGTAAGGTTGGCCTCATACTTCCGCCAATCATTTCAATATATGAAGCTTTTGTATACGCGAAGCCGTACGACGAAATATCTATCGACAACAACCTTATTGCAGCCCTTGCTTCCATTTTTGCTTTAGGCGTATATATCTATACTTTTTATGCCTGGCGTAAAGGCAATAAAATAGCTTTGTGGCTTGTAATTGCACAAAGCGGTTTAATGCTCGGTACAGCTACCATTGCTGGGTTATATATATATAAAGAAGTGAATGCAACTTCAGATGCCATTTACGAAAGTGCAGTCCTCAAATTCAGATATGCCATTGTATTAGAAGCCTTGGTATTAGCGGTGGTACTTGCATATCGTTACAGAGTATTGCAAGTAAGCCTTGCGGTAAAAGAAGAAGAAAAGCAGCAACTACTTCAACAACAAATTGATACTATTAAAACCATTACCGAAGCAAAGAATAAAGAGCTTGAGGCAAAAGTGATAGAGCGTACACAAGCCTTGCAAATGAGTAATATTGCTTTAAAACAAAGTAATGCTACTAAAGACAAACTCTTTTCTATTATCGGTCACGATTTGCGAAGTCCTATTGCCACCTTCAAACAAATGATTGATTTGGTTAATAACGGTAAGCTTACCATGGAAGAGTTTGAGCCTTTATTACCATCGTTAGGGCAAAGTGTTAATACGCTTTACAACAACACAGAAAACTTGTTAGAATGGGCACGTTCGCAGCAGCAAGGCATTGCACCGCATCCGAAAAAGTTCGATTTGCAGTTGCTCGTTAATAAAGTTGTTGGGCTAACAACCGATACTGCAGCGTATAAAAAAATTCAGTTCAATCTAAGTGTGCCCTCTATCAATGTAATGGCCGATGAACACCAGATAGAAATTGTAATACGTAACCTTGCGGTAAATGCCATTAAATTCAGCTTTGAGCATGCTGTCATTCAAATAGCAGCTTCAGTAGAAGGTAGTAAGGTTAAGTTAAGTGTAATAGATGCCGGCATTGGTATTACAGCCGATAAGTTGCAACAGTTATTTACACATGGTCAACAAGTGGGTGTTGGCACCAAAGGCGAAAAAGGAACAGGTTTAGGTTTATCGCTTTGTAAAGAATTTGTGGAATTAAATAAAGGTACTATTGCTGTTGTTAGCGAGCCTGGAAAGGGTAGTACGTTTACAATCAGTTTGCCAATAGCACCATGAGTTGTACATACGATTTTACATAATTAATGGGGCGGCCTTCGGCCGCCCCATTAATTATGTAGTAGAACTGGTATTTCATTGTTTCGCTACATTTTTTTAAGCATCACCAAATACGTAGGGAAGTGATCGCTGTAACCACTACGGTAGCTCATACCATCCCAAGTACGCATCGGGTAGCCTTTATAACGTCCACTATTTTCAACCATATACTCAGGGTTAAAAATGTATTGTTGATAAAAGAAATAACCACTTTGGTTACGTTCTAACCAAGGACTGGTAATCAAAATTTGATCGAACAATCCCCAAGCATCTTGATAAGCTAAAGTGCCTAAGCCTTTTTTATAAAAGTCGGTCCAAGGGTTATAAAAACCACCTTCTCTTACCTGATCTGCTTTGCCTTTTGCTCTTAATACTTCTGTAATACTAGGGCTTACAGGGTCGTCGTTTAAGTCGCCCATTAAAATTACTTTTTGGGTGCCATCCACTTTCGCAATACTATCAATATGATTTTTAGCTACTTGTGCTGCTGCAGCTCTTGCAGGTGCACTACGTTCTTCGCCACCTCTACGGCTAGGCCAGTGATTTACATATACATGCACCACATCGCCATCAAATGTACCCTTCACCCATAAGATATCACGTGTGTAGTAAGCGTCTTTTGAACCGCCGGGCAGTTTCACAAACAGTGGCTTGCTATCTAGTACTGTAAAGTATTTTGGATTGTATAAAAAGCCAACATCAACACCACGAGCGTCAGGACTATCGTAATGTACAATTTTATAATTCCTTTTAACTAACAACGGATGCTTCACCAAATCTGCTAAAACAGTATCGTTTTCAATCTCTGCAACACCTAAAATCGCTGGTCCGTCAGGCGATTTGTCGGCACCCATTTCGCTGATTACTTTAGCAAGTCGACCAATTTTATCGTAGTAAATGGTAGTATTATAATTACGATCACCTTTCGGTAAAAATTCCTGATCATCTACAATAGGGTTGTCGATGGTGTCGTAGAAATTTTCGAGGTTGTAAAACCCTATGATAGCAAGCTTATATTGTGTTTTGGCTTGGGCATTTGCTGTAAAGCCAATATACCAACTTAAAAGGGCTAAAAAAAAGTACTTCATGCACGAAATAGTTAAATAAGCTGCGAAAATACTGTGAATAGTGGTTGCAAGTACTGTTTACAATACGTTAATGCATTGTGTAGCTCTTAAAAAGAAATAACGAGCTTCACTTTCTTCTTTTTTTCTGCATTCCAACGCGGACCATTTTGAATAATGGCAATAGCCTTTTGTGCAAGATTGGTTTCGCCAGTAATTAGAGGCTTAATGTTAACAGGGTTACCTTGCTTATCTACATCAAAAATGATGGTGATGTCTTTATCATTGTGTGCAAAATCGCCAATGCTATCAACCAATACTTCTAGCTTTTGCTGCTGTACATATTTATAAAAAGCTGCCCAACCACCAATAGGTGCAGCTTGACTAGAATCGTTCGGTAGTTGGGTACGACCTAACTGAATTTCTTCTACTTGAAATGTTTCGAAGTTGGCTATATTGTTATTTTTTGCTTTGGCAGTAGAGGCTTGCAAAAAATTTCTTTCTGTTGTAATGAAGTTATTGTTGCTGTTAGTAACAGGGTTACCATAACCCGCATGATTACTTGCAACGCTTGTTTTGCGGGCAGCAAGCACATCGTCGGCTTCAGCTGTAGTAGTCTTTGCTTCCGCTGTGGCAGTGGTCGTAGGGGTAGCTGCAATAATGGTTACGGGTACGGTAGTGTCTGTTGAAAAATTTGTGGTAGCAGGAGGCGTATTGGCAACAATTTGCTTACTGTTATCTAAAGCAGGCTGTTCTTTTTTATGTGTATCATCATTTACCGTAAGGTTATTTTTATCGTTAACAGCTGTTGCGGTTGGGCTTGTAGCGGCAACATTATTTGGTACTGTAGTCTTGTTGTTGTTGTTTGTTTTGGGTGTGTTGTTCGCCAGTTGTTGATGGATAGATGTGTTTTTTTCCCAATAGCCAATAACGCTAACCAAGGCGATGGCTCCAACGCAGGCTGCGCCAGCCAGCCAATACCACGATTTACGTAAGTTCGGTATGCTTAATACTGGTGCTTGTTCCGATTCTTGTGCAATTGCCATTAGTTGCTGCTCAAGATCGTTGAGCACCGGCTGTATTTGCATTGAAGTAGTGTGTTGATACGCTTCTAAAGCATCGGCAAGTAAAGGGTCGGTTAATGCTGCTCGTTCTAAGGCATAACGTTCCTGTGCCGGCATGGTACCGTTCCAATAACGGCTGATGTCGGCATGCGTGTAAGGTGTTCGTATGTCCTTATTCGGCATCATTTTTTTCTAAACATATTTTCAAGTTTCTACGCCCATTTTGTATCAAGCTACGCACTTTTGCCCATTCAAAGCCTGTTAATTCGGCCACTTCATGATAGTTCTTTTGCTCTAAATAAAATAGTCGAATGGCTTGCTGTTGTTGTGCTTGTAATTGTTCTATACAATTTTCAAGTGCAGTCAGCTGCCTGTCTTTCTCCAAAGCTACATCTAGATGCTCAAAACTTTCATTTTGCATAAAACTAGCATCGAAGCTTACGGTTGGGGTACGTTTTTGCTTGCGTAATGCCATTAAACAATGGTTTCTGGCAACTGTATGAAGCCATCCACTAAAATGTTCGATTTGATGTTGTGGTACTTTTAATACCAATTCTTGATAAATATTCATCACAGCATCTTTCGCAGCATCTGTATCTTCCAAGTATTTAAGGCAGGTACCAAAGACCAAACTGTAGTATTTAAGGTACAGCTTCGCTAACCATTGTTGGTTGTGCGTTAGTTGATATTGCTCTAACAAATAACGATCACTATCGGTATGTGATTGCTGAGAAGACATGGAGGTGCAGCAAAATAATTTTTTTTTGCTACGCTTGTGTAATTCTCTTCATTTTCTCATCTCAAGCAAGCATATTAAAACTTGCTGTTATGATTCGAATAGCTATAGCTATCTGCCTGATACTCGCAAATACGTCTCTTGCACATGCACAAGTAAGGCGAATCAGTACCGATACCTTATATGATTGCGTGAAGTCAGTAAGAACCATCTGTATTACCGATGTTGCAGGCGTTACACTCGCCGATGCTGAGGTACGTTCTAACACAGGAATACTAATAGGTATAACCGATAGTACAGGTACTATTAAATTGAATAGCAGCGATATGCTTAAGCACAATTACCTTACGGTAAATGCTGTTGGCTTCAGCACGCAACGTATTGCTGTTGACAGTTTAAAACCTAAAGTTGTACTACAGAAAAATCTTCCTGCTTTATTAGACATTGTAATAGTAAGCCATCCTCGCACAAGGCTTACATGCTATCAGGGTAGTTGTCTTCGATGCTTAGGAGTAGGAAAGCAAATATTGAAACAAGACAGTATTCAAAAACCTAAAAATCAGCCTATGGTACGCGTTTATCCGAATCCGGCGCTAAGAGGCAGTGTGGTTACAATAGAACTTAAAAGTACCAATGCCGCTCTTATAGAATGTGTTGATAATAGTGGGGTAGTAGTATGGCGCAAATCATTTCCCGAAGGTGCTACGCCACTTACTTTAGCGTTGCCAATACCTAGTAGTTGGGCAGCTGGTATATACCATGTACGTGTAGTTAGGCCATTACAAGCACCGCAAATGCAACGGCTACTGATACAATAATTACACCTATAAATGTACTAAGTGCTATCTACTATATTTGTTCCCAACTTTTAAAGCAAAACGATGGAAAACGTAGTTAGAAACGATTGGACGATTGCTGAAATTGAAAGCATTTACCACAAGCCTTTGCTCGATTTAGTATATCAGGCTGCTACTGTACATCGCCAGTACAATGCTATTGGTGAAGTGCAAGTTTGCACTTTGTTAAGTATCAAAACAGGAGGCTGCCCAGAAGATTGTGCTTACTGTCCGCAAGCTGCACGTTATCATACCGATATCGATGTACATGCACTGATGAAGAAAGAAGAAGTGCTTGCATATGCTGCCAAAGCAAAGGCTGCAGGTAGTACACGCTTTTGTATGGGAGCTGCTTGGCGTGAAGTACGTAACAACAAAGATTTTGACCGTGTGCTCGATATGGTGAAAGGAGTGAACGAGCTTGGTATGGAAGTGTGCTGTACCCTCGGTATGCTAACCGAAGAACAAGCGCAACGCCTTGCCGAAGCTGGCTTGTATGCTTACAACCATAACCTCGATACAAGTAAAGAACATTACAGCGAAATTATTACCACACGTACTTACGATGATCGCTTACAAACCCTCGATAATGTTCGTAAAGCAGGCGTTAGCGTATGTTGTGGTGGCATCATTGGTTTGGGCGAAAAACATGCCGACCGTATTAAGATGTTACACACCTTAGCTACCTTGCCAGAACATCCGGAAAGTGTGCCCATTAATGCATTGGTACCAGTGGCTGGTACGCCATTGCAACACAATCAAAAAGTAGATGTGTGGGATTTGGTGCGTATGATTGCTACTGCACGTATTTTAATGCCTAAAGCCATGGTTCGCCTCAGTGCAGGCCGTAGCGATTTGTCTGTTGTAGAACAAGCGTTTTGCTTTATGGCTGGTGCTAATAGCATTTTCGCAGGCGAGAAGTTGTTAACCACTCCCAACCCAAGTTTTGACGACGATAATGCGATGTTTCAATTACTAGGCTTACAACCACGTGAAGCATTCAAAAACGAAGCTGCACATAGTTGTAATCATCATCATCACGAGCAGCAAGTAGTAGAAGCATAAGTTACATAATGCTTTCATCACTAACAGAATAGGGCTTCGCTCAAGCGAAGCCCTATTTACGTAAGTACCTTACGGTAAAAGCAGATGCACACTACCACTAACCGAGAAAACCAATGTTTATTCCACAGCTAAGAAACAAACCCACACGTAAGGTTGTATGTTTGCCAACACAAACAAGAATGTTGTATGAAAAAGATTTTTGCTATTGCTGCCTTAGCAGCTTGTACTCAATTACAAGCACAGGTAAGAATGCCACAACCAAGCCCTGCCCAAACCATTAGTCAAGAGTTTGGTATGGGTAAAATTGAAATTACCTACAGCCGTCCGAACGTTAAAGGCCGTACTTTATTTGGCGATAAAACCATGTTGGCACCTTTAGGTGAAATGTGGCGTACGGGTGCTAATGGTGCAACCAAAATTAAGTTTACCGATGTAGTAATGCTCGGTGGAAAAAATATCGATACAGGTACGTATGTACTTTATACTGTTCCTGGCGCTAAAGAGTGGGAAGTAATTTTAAACAAAGGTTTGAGCAACTGGGGTACTGATGGCTACAAACAAGAGCAAGATGTAGTTCGTTTTAAAGTGCCTGCTATGAAAATGAGCGGCGCTGTTGAAACATTCACCATGCAGGTGGCTAACATCCAGCCCGAAAGCTGCGAAATTCACTTAATGTGGGGTAAAACCGCAGTAAGTATTCCGGTAACTACCAATATTAAAGATCGCTTGCGTTCGCAAATTGAGGCGGCTTTACAAACCGATAAAAAGCCTTTCTGGCAAGCTGCTAACTTTTATTTCGAGTGGGATAAAGATTACAACAAGGCTTTAGAAAATGTTGAAAAAGCTATTGCTGGTAATCCTAAAGGTTTTTGGATGTATATGTTAAAAGCTCGTATCGAAAAAGCTATGGGTAATGGTGAGGCTGCAAAAGCATCTGCTAATAAAACAATAGAGTTAGCAACAGAAGCTAAAAACGCCGATTACGTTCGTATGGCACAAGAGTTTTTAGCTGGTAAGTAAGCCTAAACATTTACGTAAGTATAATAGATATGGAACGCTACCCAAAAGGGTAGCGTTTTTTGTATCAATAATGCCGTATTATTCGTTTTAAACAAGCTGATGAGCATCAGCACGAATTCACCTATTTTGCTGTAAGAATGATGTATTTGCTGTTTCGTAGATTATGGTTATTGTGCTGCTGCCTTGTTATAGGCTGGCATGTGCATGCACAGCAATCTACCCTGCGAAAAAAGCAAGTTGTTGTTACAAGCGATACTATTCGGCTCGATACGGTAAGCATTATTCCTGGCTCTTTAATGATTACAGGATACGATACGAGCTACTTTACAGTAAATGAATTACGCAGTTGGTTATTGTTTAGAAAAAAGCCACAAGCTAGCGTTGTACAAGTGCAGTATCGTGTATGGCCAATGCAGTGGTATACCCCTTACGCTACTTACAAATACGATAGTATTGTAAATAGATTTGTTGCAGCACAACCAACAAGGCAACGTACAGCCGATGATCGATTGTTTAATTTCGGCAACCTACAATACAATGGTTCTTTTGGTCGTAGCTTAAGTTTTGGCAACAATCAAGATGCTGTTTTTAACAGTCAGCTGAATCTGCAGTTAAGTGGTTTTATTGCCGATAGTATTCAGCTACTCGCTGCTATTACCGATAATAATATTCCCATACAACCCGATGGTACAACGCAGCAGTTGAATGAGTTCGACCGTATTCTACTACAATTTCAAAAGCAACAATGGAGTTTGAGTTTAGGCGATATTGATGTACGGCAAAACCAACATTACTTTCTCAATTTTTACAAACGCTTGCAAGGTGTTCAGTATGTACAGCAGTGGCGTATGCAACAGCAAATAACTGGTAGTAGTATGGTAACGGGTGCCATTGCCAAAGGTAAGTTTGCGAGGTATGTATTTCAGGGCACAGAGGGTAATCAAGGCCCTTATCGTTTACAGAGTCCGAATGGCGAATTATTCTTGGTGGTGTTAGCCAATACCGAACGTGTTTTTATGGATGGTGAATTACTGCAACGTGGCGAAGATCAAGATTACACCATTAACTATAATACAGCCGAAGTAACATTCACACCACGCAGAATGGTTACGAAAGACAAGCGTATACAAATAGAGTTTGAATATGCCGATCGTAATTACTTGAATAGCATGCTGTATGCCACCACTAGTATTAATAAGGCAAACCGATTTAAATTAAGCGTTGCTGCTTATAGCAATACCGATGCTAAGAACAGCCCTATTAATCAAAGTTTAGATAACGCACAAAAGCAGTTTTTAACTGCTGTAGGCGATAGTATTCAAAGTGCATTTTACCCCGTTGCAAGTATCGATACTTTTGCAGTAGGTAAAATATTATATAAGAAAATTTTTATAACATATCCGGGTGGTAGCGATAGCATTTTCGTGTATAGTACCAATCGAGATAGTGCTAAGTATAATCTCAATTTCATTAATGTAGGCGCCAATAAAGGCAATTACATACCACTATTAAATGCCGCCAATGGCAAAGTATATCAATGGATAGCACCGATAAACGGTATTCCACAAGGTAGTTATGAACCAGCTACTTTTCTGGTAACACCAAAGCAGCAACAGCTCGCCACCATAGCAAGTGAATTAAACATAACACCTCACCTTACGGTAAAAGCAGAAGCAGCTGTTAGTAAATATGATATCAACCGCTTTGCAACAAAGCAAAAACAAAATGATGTTGATGCAGCAGGCCTTGTGGCAATACAACATTCGCAACAGTTGCAGCAATGGCAGCTTACAACTACAGCACAATACGAATGGGTTGGCAAAAATTTCAGCACCATCGAACGCTTACGAGCACCTGAATTTTATAGAGATTGGGGCTTACCAATATTGTTGTTACAACAAGTGCAAGAACAGTTGCCTGCATTAAATATGCAAATTAAAAAGCAGCAGCAAACGATTGGCTATCAATACCAAGGCTATATACGCGGCGATGGTTTTAATGCTGGTCGACATACACTAACACATCAACTGCAACAACGTGGTTGGGATTGGAATGCTAACCTGCAATTTACCAATAGTAATAGCGAAGCACTACAAGGTAAGTTTATCAGACCAACACTACAATTGAGTAAGTTGTTACCACAATTCAAACAGTGGCAAGTTGGTGCATCTTATGCATTAGAAAATTATCAACAGCGTTATTTGCCATCAGATACATTAACTCCCCTGAGTTTTATGTTTGAAACGATCACAGCATTTGTTAAAAGCGATGCACAAAAACGTAATCGTTGGGAATTACAATACTTTACTCGTAAAGATGGATTACCCCTTGGTAGTAGCTTACAATTGGTAGATAGAAGTCATAACTACAATGCTCAGTTATGGTTAATGGCGAATGCAAAACATCAATTACGGATGAGTGTAACGTACCGTACATTACGTGTATATCAATCTAAACTTAGTAATCAAACTTCTGATAACACTTTGTTAAGTCGCGTTGAATACTTGGTCAATGAATGGAAGGGTTTGCTTACAGGTTCTCTGTTGTACGAGGTTGGTACTGGACAAGAGCAACGCCGCGATATCAGCTATGTAGAAGTACCCGCCGGACGTGGTGAGTACACTTGGATCGATTACAATAACGATGGCATACCACAACTCAACGAATTTGAGATAGCACAATTTCCAGATCAGGCTAAGTATATACGCATTTTTACACCTACCAATACTTTTATTAAAGCAAGTTATAATCAGTTTAACTATGCCATTAATCTACAGCCACGAGCGGTGTGGGCTAAGAGTAGTGATTGGTACAAGCAGCTGCTCAGCAAAGCACAACTTACTACCACCATGCAGCTTTCGCAAAAGGCAGTGAGTAGCGGTAATGCATTGCTCAATCCATTTACCGCAAGGGCTAACGATACCAGTTTAATTGCATACAATGTAGCTATTAGTAATACGTTGGGAATTAATCGTTTCAGTACGAAATGGGGGATAGATATTACGAATATTAAAAATACACAAAAGGCTTTATTAACTTACGGCACCGAAACCCGCACGGTGAATGAATGGGTGGTAAAAGGCCGTGCTGCAATTACTACGCATTGGTTGTTAGAGGCAATTCATAAAACAGGTACGCAAGCAGTTGCCACACCATCGTTTGCTAATAGAAATTTTAATATTCAACTACAGCAAATAGAACCAAGAATTACTTACACAGCTGGTACCATGTGGCGTGTACTTGTTGGGTATCAATATGTGTTACAAAAAAATACCCTTACGGTAAATGAACGAAGCACTAACAATACTATTAATGGCGAGTTTAAATACAATGCTACCCAAAAAACAAGTTTACTAGTTCGTGGTAGTTATAATAACATACTATTTGAAGGTGCTGTTAACAGTACTACTGGCTTTGTATTGTTGAATGGATTGCTACCTGGCAAAAACTATTTGTGGGGTATTGAATTAACACAACGATTGATGAACAATTTAGAATTAACACTCCAATACGATGGACGTAAGCCTGCTGCCACACGCACCATTCATAGAGGTAGTGCTGCTATCAGAGCCTTGTTATAAATTATCTAGTAATTGTTCTACTTGCTGGCGTGAAACAGGCTGCGGTGTTAATCTGTGAATTTGTGTAGGGTTGGCAAGTGTTTGTGCACCAGTCATGTATAGTTGATTGCCCCGCTTACTAATTACGAGTACATAAATAGGGGTGTTGTTAGCCACTGCATTTACATAAAACAATCTGTTTGCTGCATCTGGTAACATCCGTAATACTACTTTTCGTTGCTGATAAATTACATAGGCAGCAGTATTGGCATTTGTATAGTTGGGTGGCAAAATAAGATTAACCCTACCGTGTTGTTGCGTTGTGTCGATTGGCTTGCCAATCATAATAGTACCTAATCTTTTAAAAGCTACGTTGTAACCTGTATCAGTAATAGTAGTACCTAAAATGGGTGTTGGTACAACAGCATTGGTATCGGCGCTAGGCACCCAAGCAGTACTACCCCAATTATTAGCGGCACTCTCTGCGTAATATAATTTGAGGCCACTTTGCGGTTGTGGTAACTTATGTACTAAATCGAATCGGCTGTTATTATTAACGAATAAAGCAACATTATTAGGTGCATAGCCACGTAGGCTGAAAATACTCATAGCTTCAATCGGGAGATCTCCCACATTGTTAAAACGGTTGTTGCGAATATGATCGCCTTTGGTACTGGTAATGTTCAAATCAACCATTAATGTACCATAGTAAGGACCTTGATTGGTGAATACACTGTTAGAACGTACAAACAACTTTACGCTGTTATTAAAACTCATAACATCATTAGTATTCAAACGTACACTGTCAGTAATGATTTGAGTTCGTTTGAACATAGTATCTACAGGAATTGTAACAGACATATCGGCAACACCATTCGATGTAGTAAGCCAAGCGGTATCGCTAGTGTTATTATTGTATGCTACAAACTCTTCGCTTATTTCCTTGGTACAGCTTTGTAAGAACCAAAGCAAACTAAAGCTGCATAAGTATATAATATGTTGTAATGTTTTCATGCTCGTACGAATCCTTAATGATTATTGATTTGATAACGGATGCCTAGCTGCACACCTGCAACATGGAAGCGTTGCGTAAATGCCTTATTCCCCGAGATGTTACCAAAATTGTAGCGCAAATATGGCTCTGCGAAAATGCTAAGTGTATTACTGATAGGTTTAATAATACTCATGCTAGCATATGCTCCAATACCAATATTATGCTTGTATAAATTGCCTGTATGTGTTGCGGTAGGTAGTAATGGTAGTAAGGTGCTATCTAACATATTCCCTTTATACCAACTGTATACATTAATGATAGCGCCGCCAGTAATGCCTAGTTTCCAATTATCGTTACCCCATTCATAGCTCAACAATACAGGGATATCGAAACTTCTGTATTGATTATTGCCGCGTCGTGTAATGTAACCTACTGTTTCAAAACTACTTGTATCGCTTACACGTAGCGTATCACCTGGCGAACGCACTACGGTTCTAATGGTAATAACAGTGGTAAGTTTTCTTTCGTTTTCTATACGTTGCGAAAAGCGTTCGTTAATTTGGCTGTATTGCACACCCGTTTTTAGAAATAACTGATTGGTTAAGCCAATTACACCACGTACACCTGTTGTATAACTAAGTGTACTGTTTTCCATACTATCTCGCTTTGAAATGTAACTTTCGTAGGCACTGCTAGCACTACGCAAATTTCTAAATGCCATATCAGCACTCGTGTATGCTTCGATATACCAAGTTTTTGGTATGCGACCATTCGCAGACGGACAATCAAGTCCAATCATACTAGCAGCATCCAAGGCTGTATTGAGTTTTGCAGCATTGTTAAACTGTCGTTGCCAAGCAATAGTACCATCGTAAGCACTTGCGTTGAAAGTTGCAGCGTCAAGGTTTGCAGTAGTAGTTGCGTTTGATATGCTAGCTGTTGCTAGCGAACGTATTTTTTTGTTTGATTTTTTCCTTACGGTAAATGCGCTATTGCCGAATGCACTCGTATTACTTGGCTGCGTATTGTTTGTGGGAATTGATAAATGGTTTTGCTGAGGTTTAGTGTTATCGCTTGTGTTTTGTGAGTTATTACTTGCACTCGAATTATTATTGCTAGCAGTAGCAATTGTGGCAGATGCACTAGTAGTTTGTGGTGCTATTGCTTGCGTTTGGTTCGGTGCTTTTGTAGTTGAGTTGTCATTCTTATTGTTGCTGTAGGGCTGTGTTGCTTTGGCAACTGTATTGTCGGTAGTGGTTGCGTTTTCATTTGCCGTAAGGCTATTACCGTTCCACTGCCAGTAGGCAATAGTACCAAGGGAAACCAATAAGAAGCCCGCAGCCAGCCACCAAATAAATATGGGTCGGCGATTAGGCTCTTTGGTCGCAGCAATACGTTCCCACATATCTGCCGGAACGGCTGCTTTGTGTGTTTGTAGCTTTTCTTTTACGAAAGCATCGAATAAGTTATCGTTCATGCTATACAGCAACTTTTTGTAAAGCAATAATTTGGTTTTGTAACATTTTTCTGGCTTTTACCAATTGGCTACGACTAGTGCCAGGCTGTATGCCTAGCATTTCGGCTACTTCTTCGTGGCTATAACCTTCTATCACCACTAAGTTGAACACTGTTTTGTAACCCGTTGGTAAGTTGTTGATGAGTTCCATAAGTTGGTTAGCACCCAAGTGGCTGTAAGCATAAGGCTCTAAGCTTTGTTGGGTAGTATCGGCGTGGTGGTCTTTAATTTCAGTGAAGTTGATCCTTTTTTTCTGTAACTGTTTTAAAGCCGTATTCACCATAATTCTACGCATCCAGCCTTCGAACGAACCCTCGAACTTGAATTGATGGATGAAGCGAAAAATGCGTATAAAGCCTTCTTGTAGCATATCTTCTGCTTCGTCGGCCGAGTTCGCATAGCGTTGACATACCGCCATGAAAGTAGAAGCGTATTGCTGAAACAGCATACGCTGGTACTTGGCATCTTGCCGAATACAGCCTTGTATCAATTCGTGTTCCGTCAAATGGTTTCGCGTATTTACAACAAAGATGGAACGTATTTAGCTACAAGATACCATCATTTACGTAAGTGTTGCCTATAAGTGTATAGCCCCGCCGAAGGCGGGGCTATAGCTATTTTGTACCAGGTTTTTTGGGTAAGACTGCTTTCGGCTGTGGCGCCGGAGGCATGCCAGCAGGTTTTTTATCGGTTTTAGGCTTTTTATCGCCTTCGTTAGCAGGGGCTGGCGGCATAGCATTACCACTATTGGGTGGTGGCGTTACATCGCTTTCTGGCATGATTTCTTCGTTCATATCGCCGTAATCGGTACTAGTGCCATTACCCATATCTTCTCCCTCTACGCCAATGGTGCTGCCGCTGTTCATCCAGTCGTAATTCACGTCGTTCTGCATTACTTCGGGCTTGTAGAAGGTACTTCTACTATCGATACCTAACGATTTATCGTTGAGTACTTTATGGAAAAAGTATGCCCAAATTGGTAGTGCCAAAGAGCTACCGCCACCTAAACTGGTGCTGTTGAAGCGGATGAAGCGATCGTCGCAACCGCTCCAAACACCACCCATTAACTGCGGTGTATAGCCAATGAACCAGGCATCGCTATTATCGTTAGTAGTACCTGTTTTTCCAGCAACAGCTCCTGTTACATCGTAACTCCAAACGCGGCGACCAGTGCCATATTTCATCACACCCTCCATCATACTCACAACAGAGTAGGTGGTAATTTCATTGATAATTTCTTTACGGTTGGGTATAAAGTTTTGAAGTACGTTGCCATTTTTATCTTCTATCCGAGTAATGTACATGGGCTTCACATTAAAGCCTTTGCCGGGGAACATGCTGTAAGCCTGCATCATTTCAAATAAAGATATTTCGCAAGCTCCTAGTGAGATAGAAGGGTAGGCATCTATCGGTGCAGTTACATTACAGTTACGTAAAAAGTCAACAAACTTTTTCGATGCTTCCATACCATTACCGTTACCTACTTGGCTTAGAATATAAGCTGTAGCACAGTTGCGGCTTTGTGCAAGAGCCTGACTCATAGGCATGGTACCACCCGTACAACTTTCGCTGGTAGCAGGCACTTTGCCGATGCTACCATAATCTTGTTGCACATCTTGTACAGGTGTATTGGGCGTCATATTCGCCTCTTCAATAGCCAAACTATATAGTAAAGGTTTGATGGTACTACCTACCTGGCGGCGTGTATTGATGTTAACGTGATCGTATTTGAATGTTTTGAAATCGATACCTCCCACCCAAGCTTTTACTTCGCCACTGAGCGGATCCATCACCATAAAGCCTGCTTGCAACATTTGGCGATGGTATTTGATGCTGTCTAATGGCGTCATCGTGGTATCTGTGCTACGTTCTTTATTCCATGCAAATACTTTCATGTCAACAGGTTGGTTAAAGCTGGCTTTAATTTCGGCCTCTGAGGTACCTGCACGTTCCATATTACGCCAGCGGTCACTGTTCTTCATCGCTGCTTGTAAGATGTTTTCAAAGCCTTTCCAAGCAGTGCCTTTAGCAATATTCGACTGCTCATTGAGTAGCTTTTGCATTTGCGCCATGTGCTTGCCTACTGCTTCTTCAGCATACAATTGCATTTTAGGATTGATTGTCGTATAGATTTTAAGTCCATCGCGGTATAAATCGTAATTCTCACCGGTATCGGGGTTTTTATGCTCTTTACACCACTTCTTCATTTCTTCACCAAGTACCATTCTAAAGTAGGGGCCTAAACCTGCTACTTCATTGAGCTTTTGATAGTTTAACGGGATAGGTTGTTGCTTTAAAGTGCTAGCTTCTGATTCTCCGATATATTTATTTCGAACCATTTGCCCTAACACAATATTTCTACGTTCTGTAGCTCGCTTGGGGTTGGTTCGTGGATTGTACAATCCTGGTGCTTTCAACATGCCAATGAGCACCGCAGCTTCATCTACCGTAAGGCGATCTGGCTCTTTCTGAAAAAAGGTTTTTGCAGCGTTGCGAATACCAAACACGTTATCGCTAAACTCAACAGTGTTCAGGTATAGGGTAATAATCTCTTCTTTTGTAAAGTTCCGTTCAAGCTTGATGGCGATGATACTTTCTTTAATTTTTTGCAAGCCTCGCAAAAAGAAATTTCGGGTGCTCCAATTATCTGTAAATAAGTTTTTGGCAGTTTGCATGGTAATTGTACTAGCACCACCATCGGTACCCAGCTTACCAAAAGCTCTTAACAAGGCAAGTCCATCTACGCCGCTGTGCTCATAAAAACGTTCGTCTTCTGTTGCTACCAATGCATGTACAATATGCTCGTTTAAATCTTTGTAGGTAATGTTTACGCGGTCTTGCAGATAATATTTACCCATAAGGGTACCATCTTCTGCATATACCTGCGTGGCAACAGATGCCGATGGGTTTTCTAATTCCGCAATCGATGGCATGGCCCCGAATAGACCGAAATTGGCGCCAACTAATAACAGTATAACACTACCCAAACCAATCCAGAAAACACGCCAGAATATGAGAACCGTTTTTTTCATGCCAATAAATTGTAAGATTGAGCAAATATGCTGCCTAAATAGCAACCCTTGTGCCAATTTACGTGTAATTGAAAAAGTTTTAACGCACTTACGTAAATGTACACATAATCAAAACCATTGTTAACGAATTGTTGCTTCATGTTCTATTGCACTTGATTGCCTACTTTTGCACATGGCAACAAAAAAATCTACTAGCACAAGTAACGTTTCTACCCAACGCATTTGGGGTGAAGGACTCACATTCGATGATGTTCTATTAATGCCAGCATACAGCCAGGTATTACCCAGAGAAGTAAATACAAGTACACAACTCACCAAAAGCATTACGCTGAACATTCCACTGCTTTCGGCTGCAATGGATACTGTTACCGAAGCCAACTTAGCCATTGCCCTTGCCAGAGAAGGCGGGTTAGGTATACTTCATAAAAACATGAGTGTTGAAAAGCAGGCAGAGCAGGTGCGTAGAGTAAAGCGTAGTGAAAGTGGTTTAATTATAGATCCTATCACTTTGTTAGAAGATGCCACTATTGGTGATGCTTTAAAGCTCATGCGTGACAATAAAATTGGCGGTATCCCGGTAGTAGATAAGCAGCAAAAGCTAGTAGGTATTCTAACAAACCGTGATTTGCGTTTCGAAACCGATCATAAAAAATTGGTGAAAGCGGTGATGACTACCGAAAAGCTCATTATTGCACCAGAGGGAACAGATTTAAAGAAAGCGGAAAAAATATTACGCCAGTACAAAATTGAAAAACTACCAGTTGTAACCAAATCTGGAAAGCTAGCGGGATTAATCACTTATCGGGATATTCTTCAGGCGAGGCACAACCCTAGTGCCGTGAAAGATGCACATGGTCGCCTCTTGGTAGGTGCAGCATTGGGTATTACCAAAGATTTGATGGAACGTGCTGCTGCGTTACAACATGTGGGTGTAGATATTGTGGCGCTTGACAGTGCTCACGGGCATACGAAAGGTGTTATTGATGCTTTGAAGCAACTCAAAAAGAATTTTAAAAATCTACAAGTTATTGCTGGTAATGTTGGAACTGCAGAAGGTGCAGCCGCATTAGCGGAAGCTGGAGCCGATGCGGTAAAAGTAGGTATTGGTCCTGGTAGTATTTGTACAACACGTATTGTTGCTGGTGCAGGCGTGCCTCAACTTACCGCAATTATGGAAGCTGCTAATGCCACTAAAGCGTTTGGTGTTCCTGTAATTGCAGATGGTGGTATCCGCTATACAGGTGATATGGTAAAAGCTTTAGCTGCCGGTGCTGCGGTGGTGATGATGGGTAGTGTGTTTGCAGGTACAGAAGAAAGCCCTGGCGAAACCATTATCTACGAGGGCAGAAAGTTCAAGGAATACCGTGGCATGGGTAGTATTGGTGCGATGCAGCAGGGTAGTGGCGATCGATATTTTCAAGATGTTGAAGATGGTATCAAAAAACTCGTACCTGAGGGTATCGAAGGACGTGTAGCGTATAAAGGACATTTAGGCGAAGTTGTTGCACAATTTGTGGGTGGCTTGCGTGCTGGTATGGGTTACTGCGGTGCAAAAGATATCGCTGCTTTGCAACAAGCTAAGTTTATCAAAATTACCAATGCAGGTATGAAAGAAAGCCATGCTCATGATGTAGATATTACCAAAGAAGCTCCAAATTATAGTAGAAAATAATATCATCATAAGCTGTAAGTATTGAAAAGTCTAGTTATTTACTAGGCTTTTTGTTTTGTGTTAAGTTGATTAAAAAAACTATATATCCCCGGGTTTTTTTTTAAAATAGTGGCAACATATATTTGAGTAACCACGTACTCATGCCGACCCCAAAAACAATCCTTATCGTTGAGGATGAACTGCTTATAGCGGAAGACTTAAAAGAACTACTCGCCGAAGAGGGTTACACAAGCGTATTCAAAGCTCGTAACTATACTCAGGCTAGAGAAGTACTTGCAGAGAAAAAAATAGATTTGGCTTTAATTGATATTCAATTGGGTGATCACGATGAAGCTGGTATTTCATTGGCACATCATATCAACCAAACAAAACCAATGCCTTTCATTTACCTCACTTCTTATTCAGATATCAATACGATTGAAGCAGTGCAAAAAACACGTCCATGGGCTTTTTTGCTCAAGCCTTACTCAAAAGAACAATTGATAGCGTCTATTAAAATTGCATATACGAATTTCAAAACTGTTCCTGTTCCTGAAGTAAGTATTTCACCATTTGTGGGTACTTACGTAAATGAAGAATCAGTTGCTGAAGAACAATCTTTGATTGTAAATGAGCATCTGCTTATTAAAGATGCAACACAGTTTGTGAAAGTAGCGTTGAAAGATATCTATTGGTTTGAAAGTCACCGAAACTATGTTAAAGTTAAAACGCAACACAAAGTATACTTACTGCGAATTGCTTTGAAAGAGTTAGAGCTTTCGTTACCTAAAAATATGTTCTTACGTTGTTACAAACAATTCATTGTTAATGTGGCTAATATCAACACATTCAGTAATAAGAGCATTTTTATTGATGGTAACGAAATTCCCATTAGTCGTATGCTACAACAGCAAGTATTACAGCGCTTGAAATACACTTAGTACGCATAATCTTGCAGTTCGTCCCTTTTTTTTCAATTGATTGAAAAAAACACCGCTATCAACATTTAGGTTTGCGTATGCGTGTTGCTTTGGCCATAATCTTTTTGTTAGGATGCTCAGCCATGAGTAAGATGGCTACAGCACAAAACAGTAGCGACTTAGATAGTAGTTGGGCAGTATTACAACGTGCAAAAGCCGATACCAATCAGGTACTACAATTAATTTCATATTCAAATAAGTATCGTACACAAGTACTCAATTATGCGAAGGCATTGCAAAGTGCTCAAGCGGCAATATTTACCGCAAGGAAAATTAATTACTTACCCGGGCTCGTTTTAGCAACTGTTGCAGAAGCATACGCATTGCGAGATAAAGGCAATAAGTTGCAGGCTATCGAAGCGTTAAAGTATAGTATTAGCGTCATTGAAGCGAATGAAAAATTTTTTGCAACCACAGCTTTACAGAAAACACATATTAGTACTTACACTGCGTTGGCCGAAGTGTACGCAACCAACACACAGTTTGCATTAGCACAAGAAGTATCTTTTAAAGCCATAAAACTCGCAGAAAAATATCAGCAGCAGTATGGACAATGCTGGTTATCGTTGGCTATCATTTTTTCGCGACAAAAACAATATACCAATGCACGTAAATATGCCCTAGAAGCACTGGCTTTTTTCAAAGATGCGAAAGCCATAGAAGATGCTGCAAGAGCCTATGCTTTTTTAGGCAGTTACGATGTGGTAGAAAAGCATTATGAACACGCTTTATTGTATTATGATAGTAGTTTTAGAGCCTATGAAAAAGTAGGCAGTAAATATGGTATGCGTATTGCATGGTACAATATTGCCAACATACATTTATTACAAAAAAATACAACGCTAGCCAATTCGTATATTCAAAAAACGCTATCTATTACAAGTGAGCAAGATGCGATTAGCATGTTTCATATCAACCAGCTGCATTATAATATTAAAGTAGCTAGCGGTAATCACAAAGAGGCGGTTAGCATAGCGCAAAAGTCTGTGCAGTATGCGCTTGCGGAAAAAGACCTTAAGAATGTAGAGGCAGCTTACACCAACTTATTAGCAGGGTACCTTGCGGTAAATGATAGTGCCAAAGCCTATCAGGTAAGTGTGAAACTCAATGAACTCAAAGATTCTATTTACAACAGTGAGTTAGCCAAGCAAATGGCGATACAGGCAAGTACGTATGATTATGAACGGAAGCAACAGCAAAATTTGTTGCTCGCTAAAGAGAACGATCTTATTAAAGCCAAATTGGCCAATGAACATTTAATGTTGATGGCACTATCTAAAGAAAAGGCAATTAGTACATTACAAATAGCACAAGCCGATTCACTTGCACAATGGCTTAAAAAAGAGAACGTATTGCGTCAGCAAGATTTGCAGCAACAAAAAGCACTGAACTACGCTTTACAACAACAACAGCAACTCTCAGCATCGAATATCAACAATGAACGTAGGCTTCGTTGGTACACCAATGGTATTATAGCACTCTTGGCCATACTTGTAGCCATTATATATGCAGCGTACCGTAAGCAGCGTGCTGCCAATGTTATCATTCAATCGCAAGCCAGCGATTTGGCGGTGTTGATGAAAGAGTTACACCATCGGGTTAAAAATAACCTGCAAATGATTATTGCTATGTTGCGTATGCAGGGGCGGTATCAAGATACCGATAAGAATGTGCAGCAAATTCTCAAAGAAGTTGAAAATCGCTTACAGGCAGTGGCATTGGTACATGAGAAACTGTACAAGCAAACTAATGTTAAAGACTTAATGTTGGGCATATATTTAGAAGAACTGTTAAGTCATTTAAAAGCACAATCACTCGAACATAAGCCTGTAGTTACGGAAGTGATTGATGAGGTTCATTTTGTAACGAATTTAGATACCGCCATACCCATTGCTTTGGTGGTAAATGAAATTGCTATTAATGCCATTAAATACGCTCAGCCTACCAATGGCGATGTGCTACAATTACGTATCCATATTTACCGTAAGGAACAAGATTTAGTGCTTACCATTAGCGATAATGGTCAGGGCTTACCAAATGGCTTTGATATCACAGAAAGTCAACAAATTGGTTTCCGCTTAATTAGACTTTTTGCTGAACAGTTACATGCTACTGTAAATTATCAAAACAATCATGGCGCTTGTTATACGCTGAAATACAATAAAATGCTTCTTTAAATTATACTGCCGATACATAAGCTGGCTCTAAGTTTTTTGAATTTATTTATTATATTGTCTTTCTTTTTAAATAAATTTATTAACTGAAACGATCGGCTTCATGAAAAAAAATCTATTATTCTATTATTTCCTATTTACAGCTATAATCACGCATGCTCAAATCAACTCCAGTCAGTCTGGTAGCTGGTCGGCCACAAGTACATGGGAGGGTGGGGTGGTTCCCACTACAGGTAATAGTGTTGTAGTTAAAAATGGACATACTGTTACACTTACCTCAGATGCGGCATTAACAGTAGCCTCATTAACCTTAGAGGCCAATGCGGTATTAGAGATTGTAAATACCTCAAGTGTTAGTTCGCCTATTCCTGTATTGCCAACAACGGGAGTTACCTATAGTTTTGATCCGACTTCAACTATAAGATTCAAAGGTGACGGAACTAGTAAAGCTATCGCTGCTTTAACAGTGTATCCCAATATTGAATTTAACATGAATAGTGGTGGCTCGAGAAATATTCCTGCTGGTACAGTTATTAAAGGTAATCTCACTACAATAACACCAACAACTGGTACCAATACCATTCAGATGACTGGTAATTTTAATCTTGAGGGGAATTTGACCGTTAATAACAATACCACATTTCAGGCAAGTGCTAGTACACAGGTATTGAATGCGGTTGGTACTTCTAATGCACTTACTATTAATAATGGTGGTACAATCATTATAGTCAACAGAAGCACAAGTACAACACCTCCTGCTGCAGGAAGTACTACACCTTTTTCTACACAATTTGCTGGTTTTGAAACTATTAATTTGAACACAGGTTCAACGGTTTCATATGACGTACCTGGTGGTACTTCTATGGGAACACAAGATGTTCAAACAAGTTATGGCTCTATACCGCTAACGTATGCTAATCTTAGGGTTAGGTTAACAGGTTCAAACAACAATCAATCAGCTACACATTATATCCCTATTGGAACTAATGTTGCCGGAACGCTAACTGTGGCAAATGCCCAAGGTGGCACTAGCGTAATTTCTTCATCGCAAGATGTAACAATTGTAGGTACAGGTACACTTACTGTTGGGAATCTAATAGTGGCACGAACATTAGGTAATGTAGGTAGTACTAATACACAAAATTTCACGATTGGTACTGGTCAGAATTTAACTGTTTCGGGTGTAACCACTCTTACGTCTTCAGGATTACGATTTGCTGCGAACGCTACCGTCAACTTAAATGGTAACGTTATTACCAACAATGGTACGAATGCAGGTAGCACAGGTATCATATTTAATATGAACGGAAATAGCCCTACTATCAATGTTGCAGGTAATCTAAGTATTGGTAATAGCAGTGGTGTTAACCTATCAGGTGCTACAGCTCTTAACCTTTCAGGAGATTTAACAGTGGCTTCAGGTATTACGTTCGTAACCGATGGTAAGCTTGTTTTGCTGTCTAATGCTACTAGCACGGCTCGTGTATTAACCTCAGCTGGTATCATAAGTGGCGATGTTGTTGCGCAGCGTTATCTACCAGCTAAAGCTGCTCGTAAAAATCTTTTCTTAGCAAGCCCAGTTACAGCACAAATCAGCAATTCATGGCAGCAACAGATTCATATTACTGGTACAGGTACTGGCGGTACTATCTGTCCAACCTTAACGCCACATACAAATGGGTTCGATGCAACTATTACCAATGCACCGAGCATGTTTACGTATAACACCACTGCTACACAAGGCAACCGCTGGACGAGTATTAGCAATACTAATGCTACGAACTTAATACCTGGTGTAGGATATCGCTTGAATGTAAGAGGTAATAGGGTAGCACAAGGTTGCGCCTTGCTAGATGGAAGTGGTCCAGCACCACAAGCTGTTACCCTTAGCGCAACAGGTACACTAGCACAAGGCGATGTATCGATAACACTTCAACAAGGTTACAATTTGCTTGGTAACCCTTACCAAGCACCAATCGATTTCAATACCATTGCAACAGATAATAGCAGCAATATTACCGCCAGCTATTGGACGTACAATCCCGCTAACGTTGCAGGTACCTACAGCGTATACAATGCTGGTACACTCACCAACAAGCCAGCAGGTTATACCAATGATAACATCATCGCCATTGGCCAGTCATTCTTTGTACAGAAGACAACCGCTGGCAGTGCTACCATAACCAACTTCTTCCGTGAA
>Ga0209278_1000073_pt1 | contig 168100 bp, 151 predicted proteins | sample JI81BgreenDNA_FD_187504 | JGI IMG/M metagenome (GOLD analysis project Ga0209278, IMG submission 187504) | Wastewater effluent complex algal communities from Wisconsin, to seasonally profile nutrient transformation and Carbon sequestration -... | ecosystem: Engineered > WWTP > Effluent > Algae... | reverse complement strand
TACTTGTATACTTCCATTGGAAATGAAATTTGGAATCAGTCTCGTTGGTTTACCGACTTCTTCCAGACATTCGAAGGTGCTGCGATCTCCAGAAGATTGTTTGACGCGTGGACTCCACAAAACTTGAATGCTACAATTCCTCAAGTTGAGCGAGTTTCAAACTTCTCTACTTCTGACGTGGCTAACTCCTTCTATGTAGAAGACGGTTCCTACTTGAGACTTCAAAACTTGACCTTGGGCTACTCAGCGCCTGCAAGCATCTTGCAGAAGTTGAAAATGGAAAGAGCAAGAGTATTTGCTTCTGTAAACAACCTGTTTACAATTACTGGCTATGAAGGTCTTGACCCTGCAGTTGGTGGTGATGCTGACTTGACATTCGGTATTGACGTGGGTAACTATCCAGTTACCAGAGGTTGGACTTTTGGTCTAAATTTGAGCTTCTAAGCCAAACAACATAATTTGAATCGAGTTATAGACAATATAATAGATTAAACAAATGAACAATTTTAAATTAAAAATCGGTGCCCTACTAGCATCCACAGCGATGCTGGTAGCAGTGAGTTGTAGCGAGGAATTCTTGGAAGTTCCGCCGGTTGGTCAGTTGTCAGAAAATCAGCTTTCTTCTTTGGCTGGTATTGATGCAGCGTTGATCGCAGCGTACTCTCAAGTAAACGGTCGCGGTAACAGATTAGGGTCTCCTTCCAACTGGGTTTGGGGGAGTATCAGAGGGGGAGAGGCAAATAAAGGTACAGACCCCGGTGATTTTACAGCTATCAACCCAATCCAGCGTTTTGAAAACAACGCGGCAGGTGGAGAGATGGGCTCAAAGTATAACGTATGTTATGAAGGTATCGCCAGAGCTAACAACGTATTGAGACTTTTGACAAAGGCGGGACCTGATGTGACTGCTGCTGACAAAATCCGCCTTACGTCTCAGGCTAAATTCTTACGTGCGCACTATTACTTTGAATTGGCTCGTGACTACAACAGAACTCCTTATGTGGATGAGACTGTAGATTACGGAAGTGGCTTGGAAACTGTAAAAAATGACAAAGACCTATGGCCATTTATCATCAAGGATCTTGAAGATGCCATCAAGGATCTTCCTGCAACTCAACCGCAGGTAGGCCGTGTCAATCAGTGGGCAGCCAAAGCATACTTGGGTAAAGTATATATGTACACCAAAGAGTTTGCTAAGGCTAAAGCATTGTTTGACGATGTCATCGCCAATGGTGTGACTTCAAATGGATTGAAGTATGGTCTTGTTCCTTACTACGATGACATGTTCCGTGGTAGAAATGATAACCATCAGGAATCTGTTTGGGCGTATCAGTCTGCTGCAAACACAGGTTCTGTGTTGAATGCAAACCCTGAATTTGACTTGAACTTCCCATACAATACCGGTCCTGCAGGTCCAGGTAACTGCTGCGGATTCTTCCAGCCAAGCTTCTCATTTGTGAACGCGTTCCGTACGCGTGATGGCCTCCCACTGTTGGATAGATCATACAACACTGCGGCTAATGAAGTGAAGAATGACATGGGTATTGCTTCAGGTGCGGCATTTACACCAGATGCAGGTCCGCTTGATCCACGATTGGATCACACAGTAGGTCGTAGAGGTATTCCTTACTTGGATTGGATGGATCACCCAGGTCAAGCCTGGATCCGTAACCAGCCAAATGCAGGTCCATACTCTCCTAAAAAGTATGTATATGCTAAGTCTGAATCAGGAACTCTTCAGGATAACTCTTCTTGGACTCCGGGTTACACTGGTATCAACTTTATGATCATCCGTTTTGCAGACATCTTGTTGTTGGCTGCTGAGGCTGAAATCGAAGTGGGTAGCATGGAAAAAGCCAGAGAATATGTGAACAGAATCAGAACTCGCGCGATCAACTCACCAGTGAAAAGAGCTGATGGTTCTAATGCTGCAAACTATGATATCAAGACATACGACGCGCCATGGACTGTAAAAGCAACTGCTCAGGCAGCTGTTCGTATGGAGCGTATGCTTGAGTTGGGTATGGAAGGCCACAGATTCTATGATCTTCAGCGTTGGGGTACTGCTCAGGCTGAGTTGGATGCTTACTTAGCCTATGATGGCGCTAAGTTGACTTCAGCCCTTGGAGGTGCCAAGTACACTGACAAGTTCAAGTGGGTTCCAATTCCACAAGATCAAATTGACCTTGTGGGCACTGATATCTTGACTCAGAACCCTGGTTTCTAATACAAACTGAATTTAACTATAAGAGAAGGTCGAAAGGCCTTCTCTTTTTTGTTTTAGGGCTTTTTATTTTAAGTTTTACTCTATTGGGATGGTGGAAAGTGTGGATTTTTTCAGCCGAACCAACCCAGTTTAATATCCTCAACGAGCAGGTACCGACCAGTACAGACGGACATGTGTGGAGCACGGATGCGACCTACTACTATTATCCGCATGGACCGCTGGCCCGGGTGGAGCTGGGAGAGCACAAGGTACAGGGACTGGATTACTATTATACGCTTCAGGGCTGGCTGAAGGGAGTGAACATGCCCGGAGGCGGAGATCCGGGAGCAGATGGCATAGGGACCAAACGGACAGGCAAAGATGCGATAGCATTTGCGCTAGGGTATTATAACGGAGATTATGCGCCTATCAAACCAGCTGAAGTAGTTTTGACCGACACTCGGGATGCGATCTGGACCCGAACGTCCACGCTCAATTCAAACTCAGGCCTATACAACGGCAACATCACCTGGATGAATACCGACCTGCCGGGTTCGCAGGATCAGTATGACATGCAGGCAATGGTGTACAAGTACGATCAGCTGCACCGACTGGTACAGGCGAGAAGCTTGCGGGCCTATACGACGAGCTTCACACACCGAAATCCATCTGCTACTACGGTCAATGCCTACGATGCCAATTACACCTATGACGGGAATGAGGGACGAGCGTAAAAAAATAATATATTGATATGATTTTAGCGAGTAGCCGGCTTGCAGGGTGGGTTTAACTTTACAGAGACGAAACGCATCGGCGGCTATACAGGAGGACGGAGCGTTAAGAAAATGTCCAGTGGACATTTTTAGCGACGGGCCGGGATGCAGGGGAGGCGTATGGCTACTATGCCAACTCGAACAAACTGAGGCAGACGGCCTCGGCTCAGGGCAACAACTATACTTACGACCAAATCGGCAACCTGATCACTGATGTAGCAGGGGGCGTAGCCAATATTGAGTGGACCCCATCCGGCAAGGTCAGAAAAGTGACCAAGTCATCCGGTTCACCGATCGAGTTCCGGTACGATGCTGCTGAGGGCTGAGCGTAAAGAAAATGTCCAGTGGACATTTTTAGCGAGGAGCCGGGTTGCAGGGGTGGGGTAGAGAAGAAGCAGGGAACTACAATCACCCGATACATCCGGGATGCCTCAGGAAATGTGATGGCGGTGTATCAGGCAGACACGCTTTCCGAGCGACCGATCTACGGTTCCTCGAGGCTGGGTAACCTGTCCTATGCCTCCAAGCCGGGGTACCGAACGGTAGGACACAAGCAGTACGAGCTATCCAACCACCTGGGCAACGTCCTAGCCGTAGTATCTGACCGAATCCGCATGAAGACCGACAGTACCTGGACACAGGTACTGAGCCGGACAGATTATTATCCATTTGGCTTGGAGATGACCGGAAGGACGGAGAGTGCGACGTATCGGTATGGCTTTAACGGCAAGGAAAAAGACCCAAGCGGACTGTGGAGCAATCAGAGTCACTACGACTACGGCTTCCGGATCTATAATCCAAGTATAGCGAAGTTCTTGAGTGTGGATCCGTTGGCTAAGGAGTTTCCGTGGAATAGTACGTATGCTTTTGCGGAGAATGATGTGATAAGGAGCATTGACTTAGAGGGGCTTGAGAAATTAATTATAACTTCTGAGGCTAACAGTTTTTTTAGTGAATTTCAGAGAGTTGTCAAATCAGATCAAATTTTAAATCAAGAAGTGTTACTTCCGATATCAAAGGAGGAAAAGAAAGAGTCAACGCACATTTATTTTGGATTTACAAATGAGTTTGGATATTTAAATAGTTCTAAATCAAAAGGTGTTTTTTATAAGTCCTCCTTCTTAAAAGAAATTGTCTTAGATATTAAAAAATATGAAGCAGGAGATAAACTTATAAGAAGTAAGTATACTCCCCAGATTATCCAGAAAAATAAGAAAATGTTTATTGATTCTGGGATTGATATTAATGAGATTGCGACTAAATTAAATAAAGGAATAGAAGTTTATTTTGTTTTATTAAATAGAAGTAATGAGCTTCGCCAAAATGAAAAAACAGTATTGCATGAAATATATCTTCATTTAAAGAAATTTGAAAAGTCAAGCTTCGAAGAAGATCATAAGGAGGGATTTGGTAAAAACAATTATATGAAATCAGGAAAAAAACCTTACTGGTCTCCCGAAGAACCTCCAGCAAATTCAAAAATGTATGAAATTCAAAAAAGATATGAAAATGCAAAGAATAGGGGTAATTAATTTATTGTTTTTTATCGTAATAAATTATTCTTGTAATTCAAAAGTTAAATACAATATCAAGGATGAAATAGGTGATTATGAAAAAAGAGAAATAGATCTATTTAAAAAAGTAAATCTTTTTGATTCATCAAAAATGCAAGAAGATATTTTTTTAAAATTATCAGACAGTATTTTTTCTTTTAATGGATCTAAATATAGACTGTTTAAACTTTATTTGTCTAATGAAAGTTTAACAGGTTATTGGGGATTGAGAAAAGATAGTTTGCTTTTTATTCCCAGTGGATTTGAGACATGTCCTATAGAATACTTAATTTGTGATTTGTCCGATTCTGGATATTTTTATACTGACTACTCAAACAATTGTTTTGTTCATAAGGGATTAGGTTATGGTAATGGGTATAGTTTTTTTGTAGATAGTGTTAGTTCGAATGTAGTTAATGTTGGGCAGTTTGTTAATCCCGGATATGGAGTGGAGGTTAGTTTTCAAGATCATATAAAAGAGGTGGATTTTTTAAGTATGAACATATCATTTGAATACGGAATATTATGCTTTGATTATAATCTGTTTAATGATTCTACATATTTAATACCTTGGGTTTTAATTGATTCAAAAAAGGATTTCTTAAGTCGATGACCATACTTCCCCTCCCTCTGGGTGTAGTAGAAATATGGTTAGGACTAGGTGTAGATTGAATCTACACCTTTGTATACATACAAATTTGTAATTTGCTTATGATAAAAGACGATATTAAAATGAACCAATTGCAAATTGGTAAGGATATTTGGGTAGGACAAGGCGTGAAGAAATCATTCTGCGAATGATTTTAGCCTTGGGCCTGCTTGGAGGGCTGGCAAATTCCACCCAGTCCTAACGATGATTTGACTACACCCAGATGGGGGATTGCCAGTCTGAACACGAATAATTATGTGCTGATATCAGAGACCTGGTATGATTACGAAGGGAGGGCGGCGCTGAGTTTTCTTCCGGCAGCTGAGCCCAGCCCAAGTTTAGCCTTCCGGGCCAACTACAATGCATTTAACAACAGTACCGGCTCCACGCTGATCTTTCCCGAGATTGAAGGAACCAGGCGGATCAAGTACCACTATGACAATGGGTCAATTCTTGATAATACTACATCGGTAGGAACCGGTTCCAGCAAGTACTACAGTTCATCCAATCCGTTTAATAATACACTAACGGTCAACAAGAATTACATACCGAGCGCCGGAGGATTCCCGTATGTGGCCACGGAATATACACATGATCCGACAGGCAGGGTGAGCAAGCAGGGGCAGACAGGAACAACTCTGAAGATAGACGGAACAAGAACTACGCGGAAGTTTTATGGACAGGCATATCCCGAGGAGTTGATCCGGCTGTTTGGCAGCAATGTAGGGGAAGCGGTACACTACCGCAAGGAAGTGACGGTGGACCCGAACGGGCAGGCGTCGGTACAGTACATTGATCAGGAGGGGAGGACGATCGCGACCGCATTGGCGGGAGACAGTCCGCCTAACCTGGTGGTCCCACTGGCGGAATACACGTCCAAACAAAGCAGTGGCTGGGGCTCGGTGAGCTATGATCTGAGTGCACACAACAAGCGGGAAGGCTCGGGAAAATACATCGGTACTTCGTTTATCAATTCGACCGCAAACACCTCCCATGTGTTCAGCTATAATCTGACGGGTATCGGAAGTGACCTAGACCAGTTGGGATGCCAGAGCTGTCAGTTTGAGCTGTCGATAAGGCTGCTGGACCCGGACGGGGACTGGGTTTCGCTTCCTGAGGTAGCGGGTGATCAGTCAACAGACCCACTGGAATTTGCCAAAACCTTTACGGCCACGGAATGCCAGGTGGAGCAGTCCTTCGGAGCAGTAAATATGTCCGTGAGCCTTCCAAAAGTGGGGGAATACCGTCTGATCAAGAAGCTGGTGACCAAGGAAAAGACGATGGAATCACTGTTGGAGATTATGCGAAGTGAGGCGGAATTCATCAGTCAAAAGGAGGCGGTAGAGAACAGCTTTGTGGCCGATCCAGCGTCCTGTGAATGGTGCCTTGAAGACTGCCCGGAAGCAGGCGAGGCCGTAACCACCTCGATAGAAGATCTGGTGAACCAGGAGATGAATTCGGTGCTGGAGCGAATACGGGCAGAAATTTTGGAAGGGCTTTCGGAAGGGACAACGCTGACGGCGCAAGAGCTGAACCAACAGGTGTTGAATCACGAGGACTATTGTGAATATGAGTTGCTGCGTCAGACCCGTGATTCAAGGATATTCGAATACAAGCTCGCATTGATAGGTACCTGGACAGAGTATCTGGCTATAGGAGAACTTTTGATCGATTCGGATCCGCTGTACAATTCGGGAGGAATCGGAGCGGGCAAGATGTCCACCCTTCAGACCAGACTGAATACGCTGACGATGGGCGGCTTCAGCGGGACGCTGGAACAGCTGACCGATCCGGGGAATGTGGCCTACAGAGTAAATGCTTTGGGTCAGCCCGCTTCGAACGGGCTTCACTTTTTGTACTATGACCTGCTGAGCAAACAGGCCACGATTCCGGTTGAGGAGTTTGCCCGACGGCTGGATGAGCAGCGCTGGTCGATGTACAGCTCATTTTACCTGAATGAGAGCAGGAAGGTCAAGGGAGAGATCGGTGTGTTTGCCCAGTGTCAGGTGTGGGTGGAGCAGAACGGCCAGTTCAATGAAACCCCTAACGACCAGCAGATACAGGATTACCTGAATGATTCGGGCTTACTTGACCAGATCAGTGAAGACGAACTGGATCAGGTACTGAATCAGGTGATCAACAGCGGCAAGTGTGTGGCCACCTTCAGTGGGGCCGAACAGAATACGATGCGGGAGTCGCTTCGGAACTACCTGAACTCCAACAGACAGGAGAATCTATTCAATCTGATCTTGGAGGAGGACCTTAACGATCCATTACTAATTCCGCTGAAGAATGTATTGACATCCAAAAGCTGCAGCCTGAGTGACTTTGCTATTCTAAATCCGATGAGTTGTCTCGAATTCACGAGTATTTTAGTTCCATCAGACACTGTTGATTGGGATGGAGATCAATGTGACACCCCCTTGTTGGTAGCAAGACAAAATTTTCAAGAAACAAATCTGAATGAACTTGAGAGTTTTCAACTAGATGATTTGGCTGAGGAATTGGATAGCCGATTAGAAGCAGAGCTAATTGCGCATCAGTCAAACTTCGCTAATCAGAAACAGCAGCAAACTTCATTGAGTAAAAATTTTACTGCTGCTAGTATGTCTTTACCTCTACCAACTCAAGCTGAGTACGATGCCCTTATGGCACTTTATCAGGCTACAGGAGGACAAAACTGGCATAATAAAACTGGTTGGAGTACCGCTAATCCCAATGTGGTACAGTATGTAGGAAATTGGTCGGGAATTATCGTAAATGCCACTGGTAATGTAATTCACCTTGACCTTAAACTAAATAATCTTCAAGGAGTTGTTCCTCCTAACTTAACTGACTTAACTAATCTTGAGTGGCTTCAATTATGGGGGAATTCACTCTCAGGTGATCTTGAGGATTGGTTAGGTGTATTTCCAAAACTTAAAGTTCTTCACCTTTCAAATAACAATTTCACCGGCCCAATTCCGGCAGATCTTGGGCTTAATCTTTCTCTGGAACAAATTTTTCTTTATAAAAATCAATTGTCAGGTACCATTCCGACCAATTTGGGCGGCTTAAGTAGCTTGCGCTGGTTGGTATTGTATGATAACCAACTCACGGGATCTATACCATCCAGTATTGGCAATCTTAGTTCATTGCAATATTTATACCTGTACCGAAGCGGTCTTTCTGGAACCATACCTAGCTCTTTTGCTAATCTGTCTTCGTTGAAATTCTTGGGTTTACATACCAACTCATTCACAGGGGAAATTCCAAGCAGTCTGGGCAGCCTTTCCAATCTTGAGACCATTCTCATGCATTCAAACCAATTCTCTGGAAGTATCCCGTCGTCTTTAGGTAATTTGACCAAATTAAAAGAATTATCCTTATACCGAAATCAGCTCTCAGGCAGCATTCCCTCACAGTTGGGGAATTTGAACAACATGTGGTACTTCTACTTACATGAAAATCAATTGGAAGGATCCATTCCCTCTACATTTGGAAACTTAACCAACCTTCGCCTTTGCCGATTTAACTTTAATCAACTTTCAGGTTCAATACCTCCTGAGTTAGGAAATCTTCCTAACATAGAAGATTTAAGAATCGATAATAACAAACTTTCAGGGGTTATTCCTGCAAGTCTATGCAGTCCTCCAAGGCTTGGTACCCTTCATCTACATCAAAATGAATTGGTAGGCCCTATTTCCCCTTGTTTGCTTAGTAAAGAGTTTTCAAGTTTTAGTCTTTCAATGAATTATTATAGTTTTCAAGATCTAACTGGGGCTGCTCTCAGCTTCAACCAAAACTCCGATTATTCACCACAGAAGGCGCAAGAGGAGCAAGAAGATCTAACTATACTGTCAGGTATTCAGTCTACTATCCTCCTGAATACCGCTATCGGACAAAATTTGGCAAATCCTTCCCAATACCAATGGTTTAAAAATGAAATAGCAATCCAAGAAAGTCTTTCTGGAGCAGATTCGCTTACAGTTTCTTGTGAACCCCCTGGTTTCTCTCAAATTCCAGAATGTTACGAGTGCGTTGGAAATTATTACGTTCAAGTCACAAATCCCGATTTTCCCGGAGTAGCCATAAGGAGTGCAAAGAAAAGGATTGGAATTGTTCCATCTCAACAAATTCAGGTTTGTACTAAGTTTCAATTAGACCCCGAGTTCAACCCCTGGTTGGCGGGAGCGGTGTATGAGCGTCCCTGGGCGGATATTGTGGCCCAGTGTGTGGCCGAGCAGGCAGCGGTGGTGGAGAAAGTTCAGGAAGCAGCGGTGGCCCAGCTGGAAAGGAGCTGGATCGAGCGGTATTACGACAGCGGGACGACCGAATGTCTGGATGGTGCGAAAGAGACCCTGACCATGACGGTGACCAACAAGGAATACCACCATACGCTGTACTATTATGATCAGTCCGGGAACCTGGCCCAGACCGTGCCCCCGACCGGGGTCAAGCCGCTGAGCACCGCCCAGGTGAATCAGGTCAAGACGGGAACCGTCCTGTATCCTGCCCATGAGCTGGTGACCGGGTACCGGTACAACAGCAAAAACCAGCTGGTGTGGCAAAACAGTCCCGACGGGGGGACCAGCAGATTCTGGTACAATGCGATCGGGCAGCTAAGGCTGAGCCAGAACGCCCGTCAGCAGACCGCCAATCAGTACAGCTACACCAAATACGATGCGATCGGGCGGGTGATCGAGACGGGTGAGATGACCACAACAGATCCTTTGGACTCATTGGTGTCCCGGATGAAGCAACTGAACTTTCCGCAGCGGCCGGGCTACACCTGTACCGATATCACGCTGACAGGCTACGACCGACCCAAAACCGGACTGAGTCCGCATCTGGTGCAGGACAATCTGCGGGGACGGGTGAGCTGGACAGCCCAGCTGGAGAAAGGCAAAACGGACACCCTGTTGACTGCCTACAGCTACGATCCGCATGGCAATGTGAAGACCCTGGTCCAGCAGATCCCGGGCCTTGCCCCGAAGAAGACCGAATACCAGTATGATCTGGTGAGTGGAAATGTGAACTATGTGGCCTACCAGCCGGGCACGGCAGAGCAGCTGATCCACCGCTACCGCTACGATGCAGACAACCGGATCGAGCAGGTGCTGACCAGCACGGACGGGCATGTGTGGAGCACGGATGCGACCTACTACTACTATCCGCACGGACCGCTGGCCCGGGTGGAGCTGGGCGAGCACAAGGTACAGGGACTGGACTACTACTACACGCTACAGGGCTGGCTCAAAGGGGTGAACATGCCGAGGGCAGGAGATCCGGGAGCAGACGGGATCGGCACCAAGCGGACGGGCAAAGACGCGATGGCCTTTGCACTGGGGTATTACTCGACAGACTACTCACCGATCACAACGGGCACGGTATTGACCGACACACGAGACCTACTATGGACCCGAACGTCTACGCTCAACGCCAACTCAGGCCTGTACAACGGCAACATCAGCTGGATGAATACCGACCTGCCGGGATCTCAGGATCCGAATGACATGCAGGCGATGGTGTACAAGTACGATCAGCTGCACCGACTGGTACAGGCGAGAAGCTTGAGGGAATATACGACGAGCTTTACGAGCAGAACTGCATCGTCAACAGGCGCCTACGATGCGAACTACACCTATGACGGGAAGGGAAATCTTTTAACTTTACAGAGACGAAACGCAGCAGCAGCCATACAGGACAATTTTACCTATGGCTACTATGCCAACTCCAACAAACTGAGGCAGACGGCCTCTGCCCAAGGCAACAACTACGAGTACGACGCCATCGGGAACTTGACAAAAGATGTAGCGGGAGGAGTGACCAACATCGAGTGGACCCCATCCGGCAAGGTCAGAAAGGTAACCAAGTCTACCGGCTCCCCGATCGAGTTCCGGTATGATGCGGCAGGCAACCGGGTCGAGAAGAAGCAGGGAACGGCTATCACGAGATACATCCGAGACGCTAGCGGCAATGTGATGGCGGTGTATCAGGCAGACACGCTTTCCGAGCGACCGATCTACGGTTCCTCGAGACTGGGTAACCTGTCCTATGCTTCCAAGCCGGGCTACCGCACGGTAGGACACAAGCAGTACGAACTGAGCAACCACCTGGGCAATGTGCTAGCTGTAGTCTCCGACCGGATCCGGATGAAGACCGACAGTACCTGGACCCAGGTGATCTCACGAACGGATTACTATCCCTTCGGGCTGGAGATGACGGGCCGAACGGAGAGTGCGACGTATCGGTATGGCTTCAACGGAAAGGAAAAGGACCCAAGCGGACAGTGGAGCAATCAGAGCCACTACGACTACGGCTTCCGAATCTATAATCCGACGATCGGGAAGTTCTTGAGTGTGGATCCGTTGACAGCCTCCTATCCTTTTTATACTCCTTATCAATTTGCTGGTAATAAGCCAATATGGGCAATAGATTTAGATGGGAAAGAACCATGGATCACTAATGGTATTTCTTATTTGCGTAATTTATATTTTGGATACCAGCAAAAACTGCAAAAAGCAACAAATAATTATATAGTTTCTAAAACTAACTCCGGAGATTTCAATCATAGATCTATTTCAAATGATGTAAGAACTGTAAATAATAATCTTGTCAAGTTAGAGTCTGCCAAAGTTTTTGCAGAATCTTTTGTTGAAGTTTCTGAATTTTCTGCTGAAACATTTGGGGCCATTCCAGGCATAGAGACATTTGGTGATGTATTGATGATGACTTATCATGGCATCAATGGGAATGATGAAGATGCTTACGCTTATGCCTCTGGACTTCTTCTTCCTGGGGTATCTGGAAAAGTATTGAAAGAATTAAAGGGGCCACTCCATCATATTTTTACAAATAAAAATTTTATTCGTGGTCAACAATGGTCAAAAAAGTTCATGCCTCTATTCGAGAAAGCTGGATATTCACTTCAGGATGCTATAAATAAAATTCAAGTTCCTGGTCATTATGGTCCTCATCCCGATGAATATCATGATGCTATTTATAGAGAATTGTTGGAGGCGACTGAAGGTTTAGATGGAGCAGATTATAAGAAAGCATTTGAAATGACGTTGGAAAAATTGAAGCGAGATGTGTCAGATAAAAGCTCAAAGCTTAATCAATTAATTACTAAATAAGAATAAAGTATGAAATATTTTTCCTTAAAAGATGATCTTAATGTGTTAAATCGATGGTATATAGGAGGGATTATTTTTCCTGAAAAATTTAGTCACTGGATTTTTTTGAATTGTAAAGAGATTGAAATTGATAAAGTTCAGTTTAATTTAAGAAAAAGAGGAAAATCTTTGGATTTTACTTTTGCGGATTTTGATGTTCCAATTGTCTCCAAATCATTAAAAGAATTTTTTGAGGATAAAAATACTAATCTTCAATTCATTCCAGCTGAAATAGGTGAGGTATTTGACGAGTATTATTGTTTAAATATTCTAAATGAAGAAGATTGTGTTGATAAAGAGCATTCACAATATGAAATCTGGGAGGAAGGAAACATAATAAGGCCTGATAAAGCTGGGCAATTCCGTTCAATTTATAAATTAAAAATAAGTGAAGCATTTGTGTCGGAGTATGAAATTTTTAGAGTTAAAGGGTTTAGGAATCAAATAATAGTATCAGAAAATATTGTAGAAATTTTACTAAAAAATAGAATTTCTGGTTTGAGATTTTTAGAATGTTTTTGATTTATCAATGTGTTAAGTATTTTAAAATTTGATCCTTCCTTAGGCATGCACCACAAGAACCAAGCTTACGGGAATACCCTCCACTGAGTGTAGTTTGAGTTAGAATTTAAAAGTGACGTTGCCTAGGCGTAATTTGCAATTACGCCTTTTTATGTGCGCCCAGCATGGGCATCTGATATTTTAGATATCAAAATATTCCAGAGGGTGAAAGTCCCTCCGCTGAGTGTAGTTTGAGTTTGAATTTAAAAGTGACGTTGCCTAGGCGTAATTTGCAATTACGCCTTCATATAAATACAAATTTGTAATTTGTTAATGATTCAAGAGCTTAAGATAGTTAGCCAATTGTAAATTGGTAAGGATATTTGGGTGGAATTGCAAATTCCACCCAGTCCTAACGATGATTTGACTACACCCAGACGAGGGGACATTGCCAGATGGTACTAAAAGAAGAATTGAATGGCAACCTGGTGGAGAAGTTGTAATGGGTGAGGGACCACATGTGAAAATAATGGATTGGAATCCGGGTGGTGGAAGGGTAAGGCCAGATGGAACAAATAAAGGGTCTTGGCAAACTAAAGAGAAATATTTTATAGAAGGAAAGGAGAATTATTAATGGGAATTTTTGAAAAATTAGAGCTAAAAGAGGTTGTTGAATTATTAAAAAACTTTAATGAGAAAATTAATTCAAAATCTGATCTAATACCAGAAAGTTTAATAGCAAAATGTCAGGATAAGAAGTATCATATTGAAAAACATTTTATTAAAAATTGGAATTTATTTGAAATTGGAGAAATCGACATCTCATATGAAGAGATTATTGGCCAATTGTTCTATAAATTGAAGGTGGATGATAGATCGATAGTTTTGGTTGTTCTTGATAGTTCATTTTTAAATAATGAATGTTACCAAGTGAATTTAAGTGGTTTAATTGATTTAGCTGAGCACCATACTAGTGAATATGAAAATTCTGATTTTTTTGGACCATTTGATCATTTGTTTTTTTTAATTGATAAAAATGCATTAGTAATCATGCACCATGAAGGTGTAGTAATTACCATCCAAGAAGTTAATTTCAAACATAACTTGAAGGAAGAATTTGAAAATGCAGAATAACTAATTATCCTTTTGTTTGAAGGAAGTGTATTCAGTTTTACAAACTTTGTTCTTTGACTGGAAAACCGTGTAGGGAAAAGTGAGTCGTGTGTAAAAAACCGTACAGAGGTTTTTAAGTGTGGATCCGTTGACTGGTTCTTTCGCAATGTTTACGCCTTTCCAATATGCGTCTAACAATCCCCGTCTTGGAGTAGTAGAATCATGAATATGACTAGGCGTATGTTTATAACTACGCCTTTCTATCGGAACAAATTTGTAATTTGCTTAAAATATAGGTTGATATTTAAATGAATCAATTGCAAATTGATAAGGATAGTAGGGTGGAATTGCAAATCCCACCCAGCCTCATTCGGCACTTCAGAGCTGCTGAGGAGAATCTACGCCTAGGGGGGGGCTCCTCATAGGAATACAACTTCAAATTATCTTGGAAGTCCTTATAATGGATTTAATACACATGTTAACTTGCAGGTTCCTGGTAAATTTAATTATCATTTTCCTTTAAATCCTCTCAAATGGAAGTATTACAACGTACCTTAGAAATGTTTGAATCTGAGGTTTTGACAAAATTTGAGTCTAATATTTTAGCTTCACTAAATCTAATATTTAAAGAATTGGACTATGCTGAATTGTCTAGGAAGAGTTCTGTTGAAAAAGGGCTAGGGATTGATGTTTTTTTGAAGAAAAAAACAAATGAATCTACATTGTATTTATCAATTACGAGTGAGAGTCTATATATTAATTCCGATTTATTGGATATTTATGTGTATCCTGAATATGAATTATCTTTAATTAATGATTTATTAAAGTCTATCTTTAATGGGGAATATGCCATTGAATTTGGATATGACGAAAATTGTATATTGATTTATAGAAAGCTTTTTTTTGATTCAAAAAAAATAGAAAGTTTCAATGAAATTAGTAAAGGATATTTTAACTTAAGTAAAGTGAGAGATATAAAGAAAATACATGGGGATAAGTGGTTAAATTAATTTGACAAGCTATATAGGTTTTTGCCTAGCTTTTATGTACGTACGTCGATCAAAATGAGCTCTTCCTAAATTTTCATGAATGTACACATAGTTTCTTTAAAATTTCTAGGACTAGGTGAAGTCCCGACAGCTGTACGGAAGCATCTATGCCTCTCTATAAAAACAAATTTGTAATTTGCTTATGATGCAATAGCTGAAGATAGTTAGCCAATTGCATCCAGATGGCTATCGGGATGGTAAGGATATTTGGGTAGGACAAGGCGTGAAGAAATCATTCTGCGAATGATTTTAGCCTTGGGCCGGCTTGGAGGGCTGGCAAATTCCACCCAGTCCTAACCATGATTTGACTACACCCAGACGAGGGCTACTATGCCAACTCCAACAAACTGAGGCAGACGGCCTCGGCCTAGGGTAGGACAAGCCGTTAAAAAACAGTCCATGGTGGCGGTATTTTTTTAAGAATCCCATTTCATTTTCCAAGCGGAAAATTCAGAAGGTCTGATTCGATAGCGTACAAAATTCCCTTCATGTAAGCTCAGGAGTTCTGTTTCTACTACTTCAGTGAATCTGGATCGATCTGGTTCAGTCAATTTTTTGACTTCAGATTTTATCACTTGGGATGCAGCTTCTTTATCCATTACACTGCTTACGATGTGGCTGACGATCGTTCGTATTTCTTCTCGGTATTTTAATCGGAAAGGATCTGGCTCGCCGAGCGATTGGCGAATGGCCGCATACCTCAAAGCTGACCGCTCATAAGCCCATAGAAAAACATCTTTGAATAATTCGATGCGATTTAATTCATAGATGCCAAGCATTCCTTTGATATAGCTTTCTTCCGGAACATCTATAAAGGAAAGGGGAGCAAGGTTGTGCCGGTTTAACGGAATATTGGCAGCCAATCTGGATACACGCTTATTGACATCATCAAATGGTTGGAGATAGGGAAGCTGAACCAAAACAAAAAAAGCTTGCTCGAATGGATTTTGGATTTGGCTTGCTTTTGCCAGGATCAGATCAAAGGATTCTTCGATGAGTTGCGGAATTCCCAACGGAGTAAAGACCGAATTGGTGATTCCTACACCAAATGTTCTAAGCCTGCCGGATGCAGCCGGATTTGGTAACAGGTTGTTTGAAAGCAATGCATGCAAATTGAGAAACGTATAGCGATTGAAGCCCACCTCATCAGACGATTCTACCAAAAATTCAATCGCTTCCTTGTGATTGAGAATCATCTGGGTTTCCATCGGAGATTTGTTCGCAGGGGTTTTTCCGTTATGGATAAGCAACTCCGTATCCAACAGGGAATAGGTATTGCCTTCCAGTCTACTTGAGTTCCAGGAAAGGTCGATCAACAAACGATTCAATATTTCTCTGGCATAGGTTCCAGCCGGTTGTTCCTGATTCTTTGTTTTTCCCCATTCTGCCAGTTTTTGTTTTTCTTCTTTGCTGAGGTAGCTGTCGATATTGGGACGGTAACTTTCCAAAAAATCTCGTTCATAACCGACAGGTTTTCTTTGCGCTTCAGGAAGGGTGACCGAGGCCCAAACGTCTTTCCCTTCTGGTGAAAGAGGGAGAGGCGTTGATAAGTCTTCCTTTATTGCAATCTGGGATTGAGTTGCAGCTATATCCTTCAAAAAATATCGGGTAGCACGAGATCCTCCTTCGATGTAAATAAGGTTATCTTCTTTGAGTTTCTTTAATCTCCGCTGGAGGGTTCGTCTTTCAATAGAGCTAGGGAGTGAATTATTCAACTCTTCGAGGCTTGCGCCCTCGGGGAAGGACCTCATCGCAAGTAGAATAGCGGCAAGTTCATTCGGGATGTTCATAGTACCCTGTTATTTTTGCGACATAAATTACAATTAATTGTCGTATAAATTAAATTCGTGACACTTTATTGTCGTGAAAATAGGAATTTGTCGTGTAACCAAAGATAAAAAGTGGAATCCCCACCCAGCCTCAATCGGCACTTCAAAGCTGCTGAGGAGATTCTACGCTTAGGAGGTGAATCAACGTCGTCGTTTTTTGGAATATGCTTCAACTGCGGAGATTAGAGGTGTTAATCTCCGCATATTTTGCGAAGAAAATAGCAGTCATGCGGAGAATAAGCTCTATATTCACCGCTAGTTATGCGGAGAATATACATTCATCAAGATACTAATTGGCCGAATTTCACCTTCGATCTGATTCAGCTCGCACCGGCTCTTCTCAAAGTAAAAGGAATGCAAGGAAGGTTGATGGGTAGAATGGAGTCCATGGGATTTGAATTGAGAGCGGTGGCTTTTCTAAACACGCTGACTCAGGATATTCTAAAGACCACAGAGATCGAAGGAGAATTTTTGGACGCAGATCAAGTAAGGTCTTCCCTTGCCAGGAAATTGGGTATGGATCTAGTTGGCTTAGTGCCATCAGACAGGAATGTGGATGGTGTGGTTGAGATGATGCTTGACGCCACAACCAACTATGCCTCAGATTTGACCGAGAATCGGTTGTTTGGGTGGCATGCCTGCTTATTCCCAAGTGGGAGAAGTGGAATGTTCAAAATACAAGTGGGAGAATGGCGAAGCGAAGAAAAGGGGCCTATGCAAGTGGTTTCCGGCCCAATGGGAAAGGAAAAAATTCATTTCGAGGCTCCTTCGGCAGAACTCGTTGAACTCGAGATGAATCGATTCTTGGAGTGGTTCAATCAAAATTCGGAAATGGATCCTGTGATCAAGGCAGGAATCGCGCATGTATGGTTTGTGACGATTCACCCATTTGATGATGGAAATGGACGGATTGCACGTGCACTAACTGACCTGCAATTGGCGAGAGCTGAAGAGTCAGGCCAACGATTTTACAGCATGTCAGCAGCCATTCGAAAAAGGCGAAACGAATACTATGAGATCCTGGAACGGACCCAACAAGGAAGCCTGGATATTACTCCATGGTTGAATTGGTTTTTGGATTGCCTGCTTTCTGCTTTGAATGATACAGACCATCTCATCGGCGGTGTTTTAAAAAAGGCGAAATTCTGGCAGGTACATACCCAGACGGGAATGAATGAAAGACAAACGTTTATGATCAATAAACTGCTTGAAGGTGAATTTTTTGGAAACCTGACGTCTTCCAAGTGGGCAAAAATGACAAAGGTCTCACAAGATACAGCCAACCGGGATATCAAAGATTTGCTTGAACAAGGAGTGCTGGTAAAAGGGGAAGCTGGAGGAAGGAGCACGGTTTATAAACTCCCCCAACTCTGGGTGTAGGTGTGTCGTGAAGTCCTTGATGTGAATCAAAGACATGTTGTATAAGAGATGGTAGTAGGTCTACTGCAATCGCTGAGTAAGCGGAGGTTGCAAACAACCTCTCGGTGTTGATTCGGTAACGAAGCGGTATTGAATGGAAAGAGGAAAAGGTGCCGCATGTACAGGATCAGGTGAGAATAAGAGAGATGAACGAGAGTGAATCTCCGATGAAGTGTCGATAAAGAGAATACATTGTCAAAAGTCCGTTTTCTAGACGACGGATGAATAATCATAGCGGACACTTACCTTCTGGCCATGGGAGCGAGCGTAAAAAAATCAGATATTGATATGATTTTAGCGAGAGCCTGTCCCCATAGCATAGCGTATCGGGAGGCCGGGATGCAGGGGAGGACCTATGGCTACTATGCCAACTCCAACAAACTGAGTCAGACGGCCTCTGCCCAGGGTAGGACAAGCCGTTAAGAAACAGTCCGGGGGACTGTTTTAGGCTTGGGCCAGTTTGCAGAACGGGCCACCACCCGATTTATCCGCGATGCCTCCGAGGACTGAGCGTAAATAATCTTTCCAGGAAAGATTTAGCGAAGGGCCAGCTTGCAGGGTGGGAATGGCAGTGTATCAGGCAGACACGCTTTTTGAGCGATTCCGATGAGCATAGCGATATCGGGAATCCCTTCGGACTGGAGATGTCAGGGAGGAAGGAGAGGATGGCCTTCTCTTTTTTGTTTTAAGGCTTTTTATTCTAGGTTTTACTTTATTGGGATGGTGGAAAGTGCTAATTTTCTTCACCCAAAATCCATTCATTTCCCCATGAAGCCCCGTTTCTATTTCCTGATTTTACTGTCTCTTGGTGTGCTCACGGCCTGTCAAAAAACAGATACCCTGTTTGAATTAAAATCGCCTGAGGATACTGGAATTGACTTTAATAACCTGATCGTAGAGTCCGATTCCTTCAATATCCTGACGGATGAATATATTTTCAATGGAGGTGGTGTGGCAGTCGCTGACTTTGATCAAAATGGCTTGCCCGATCTTTTTTTTACAGGAAATCAAGTTCCCAACCGTCTCTACCTCAATCAGGGAGAATTCAAGTTTAAAGATGTCTCGGAGGCAGCGGGTGTGATGGCCCCTGACAGATGGTGTACTGGTAGCGTAATTGTGGATATCAATTTGGATGGACTACCTGATATCTATGTAGCTACAGCCATGAAAAAAGGGCCGGGAGAGCGCGACAACCTCCTTTTTGTAAATCAGGGGAAGGATGCCGATGGCAATGTGACTTTCAAAGAAATGGCTGCCCAATATGGAATAGCTGATCCCGGTAATTCGATGGGGGCTGGATTTTTAGATTATGACCTGGATGGGGACTTGGATTTGTATGTTTTGAACAACGAGCAAGTCATCGCCAAGCCTACCAATTTCCGAACGAAAATCACGGATGGTTCTGCGGTGAATAATGATGCTTTTTATAAAAACAATGGGGACGGTACATTTACGAATGTGACTCTGGAAGCAGGGATTACTTATGAAGGTTTTGGTCTTGGGTTGGCCATCGGTGATGTAAACAATGACGGCTGGCCTGATATCCATGTGAGCAATGACTACATCACCAATGATATTCTATACATCAATAATCAAAACGGTACTTTTTCGAATAAGACCAAGGAGTATTTGAAACACCAAAGTCAGTTTTCAATGGGGTCGGATCTGGCCGATTTCAATAATGATGGCTTGCCTGATTTGATCACCATTGATATGCTTGGAGAAGACAGCTACCGCAAAAAGACCACTATCGGTAAAAACGTCTACCAGACTTACATCAACAACGAACAGTTTGGATACGAGTATCAGCATGTGAGAAACATGGTTCACCTCAACAACGGGCCTGGAGTCCCTTTTAGTGAAGTGGGCATGGTGTCCGGAGTTTATCAGACGGATTGGAGTTGGGCGCCTTTGTTTGTGGACGTGGATAATGATGGGAAAAGAGACCTGCTGATTACCAATGGTTTTCCCCGTGACATCACCGATAAGGATTTTGCCAATTACCGAGCAGATGTGGGAAGTATTGCCTCCGTTAGGCAGTTATTGGACTCTATTCCGATTGTAAAAATTCCCAATTACTCCTATCGGAATCTTGGTGACCTGAAGTTTGAGGATTCCGGTGATGCATGGGGATTGAATCAGCCTTCCTTTTCCAACGGTGCCGTATTGGCTGACTTAGACTTGGATGGTGACTTGGATTATGTGGTCAACAATATCAATGATCCGGCTTTTGTCTTTGAAAATAAGTTGAATGAAAAGAAAGAGGCTCCTTCCTATTTGAGGATCAAGCTCAAAGGGCCAAAGCAAAATCCTGTGGGATTAGGCACCAAAGTCTGGGCTAAGACTCCAAATGGGGAGTTTCTTTTCCAAGAAATGCAAGTAGTGCGAGGATACATGTCTTCTACAGAATCTATCATTCACTTTGGTTTGGATTCCCTGAGTGCTATAGAGGAATTGCAGGTGATTTGGCCCGATGGGAAAGAACAGAAACTATCCAATGTGTCAGCCAATCAGGTGATTGAGATCAATTATCAGGATGCGAAGACAGGCTCTAGCTCCTTGGCTGTCTGGGATATGGGTGCAATTTCCCCTTTGTTTGCGGAGTTTTCAGACTCTTTGGGGATTCAATTTATTCATCAAGAAACAGACAAAATTGACTACAATATTCAAAGAACACTACCTCATAAACTTTCACAATACGGGCCAGTGCTTTCAGTTGGAGATTTGAATGGAGATAATAGAGAAGATGTGGTAGTAGGCTCCTCATCAGGGTTTGCTCCTGTTTGGTTTTCTCAAAATCCCGATGGGTCATTTACCCAAAAAGAGTTGTTGCCCGGAGAAAATCCGGCCTTTGAGGAAGCGGGCATCCTTTCTTTTGATCTTGAAAATGATGGGGATTTGGATCTGTATTTGGTCAGTGGAAGTGCGGAGTTTGCGCCTGATGCTCCAGAATATCAGGATAGAGTCTACCTAAATGATGGAAAAGGGAATTTCACACTGGATAAGAATTTTGCTTCAGTAAAAGCGAATGGCAGTGTAGTCCGTGGAGCAGATGTGGATGGAGATGGATTTATGGATCTTTTTGTGGGAGGCCGCACACCGATTGGGCAATACCCGCTTCCGGAGAAAAGCTTTTTCCTTAAAAACAATCAGGGAACCTTAGTGGAAGCGAGCAAGCAGTGGATTCCCGAGCTTGAAAATCAAGGCATGATCACCGATGCAGTGTGGTCTGATGTCAATAATGATGGGAAAGTAGACTTGACGGTAGTCGGGGAACTGATGCCGATGACTGTTTTTCTCAATAAAGGAGATCGGTTTGAAAAGGCGCAAGACACCGGCTTGGAAAATTACCTGGGATGGTGGAATTCCATTGTGACGGCAGACTTTGACCAAGACGGGGACACGGATTGGGTCGTAGGGAATATGGGTGCAAATAACCCCCATCATCCGTCTTTTGATCGTCCATTGAAGAGTTATGCCAAAGATTTTGATGCCAATGGATCCATTGATCCGGTGACTTTTGCCTATTACAAGGAGAAAATCGGAGGTGCCTATCAGTCTTTCCCAAGCCATTTCTGGGACGACCTTACGGGTCAAAGTCCGATGTTCAGAAGGAAATTTGACCGCTACAAATACTTCGCGAAAAGTACGGAGGCTACCTTTTTCACCGAAGAGGAAAAGCAAGGTGCCAAAATCCTGACAGGAAATTTTGACCGATCCGTGTGGGTAGAGAATCTCGGAGATGCCAAGTTTAAAGTTCACGAGCTTCCAACTATTGCTCAGATAGCTCCGATGAATGGCATGGTAGCTGACGATTTCAATGGGGATGGATTTACAGATGTGATGATGGTAGGAAATGATTATGGAAATGAAATCTTCATCGGGCGATTGGATGCTTCTATTGGTTGGGTGCTCTTGGGTGATGGAAAAGGCGATTTCAAACCTATCACTACCAGAGCGAGTGGGTTTATGGTCCCGGGTGATGCAAAAGCCTTGGTGAAAGTGACTGCTTTTGACGGTTCAGCGATTTATCTTGCTTCCCAAAATCGCGGTAAACTCCTGGCTTTTCAGCCTCAAAAAACAAAGTTGAAATCCATCACGCCACCTACGGAAGCGATGGCGATTCTATTGGAACTTGGTGATGGAAAAATGCAACGCGTGGATGTGACCTTTGGAGCTGGATTTGGTTCGCAATCCAGTCGATCCATTCATTTGCCAGAAGGAGTGAAATCAGCCTTGATGATTACATACAAGGGAGAGATGATTCCACTTACCATTTTCAGCATGGAATAATTACCGGTAGAGTTCTCCTGGTTTCGCAGTACAAATGTCACTGATGAGGTCGGCTACCTTGTCAGTGACATCTTCAAAATATCGTTTTCCTTTTTCTGGTGTCGCTTTCTTCGGATTGCCAATGCCGGTGTCTTCTGTGACTTGAGACCATTTTCGCTCTGCCCAAGCCCATTTTTCGCGAATACCTCGGATTACTGACTTTTTCTCATCCCCGTATCCTGCTTCTTCCACCGGCAGGATCAATTCAGGATGCAGGTATTGAATCAAGGCTGTCTCCATCTCGTCGGCATGGTCACCGGCTTCTTCAAAGTAGATGCTTTTGTCCAAGGCTTGGTACCAATTGCAGGTAAAGAGCATCATCTCTGGAAATTTCAGACCGAGCTCACGTAGCATCGGCTGGAAATTGTTTCCTCCATGACTGTTGAGAATCAGAAGTTTTTTCAATCCCTGACGATTCAAGACTTCAATAATATCCTGAAGAATGATGAGTTGGGTGCTTGGATAGATGTTCATATCCAAGTAGATGTCAGATTGTCCCGTATTTACCCCAAAAGGAATGGTGGGAAGCACCACGACTTTATTTCCTTTTTCCCAGGCCTTTCTCGCTCCTTCTGCCGAAATCGAATCTGCTTCAAACACATCCGTGCCATAGGGCATGTGGTAATTGTGTGCCTCAGTGGCACCCCAAGGCAAGATGGCGAGTTCATAGCGGAACGTTTTCAGATCTTTCCAATTGGCTTCTTTCAGGATATAGGGTCTCATGGATTTATTCGGAGATTTGGACGTACGGAAGGGGTTATGTTAGCCAAAATTGATAATTTGACTCCTCGATTCTAAAATACGTTTCATGTCTCAAAGAAGAAAGTTTATCAAGCAATCCGTCCTAGGATCTGCTTTATTTTTACCCGGAGTGGCGGCCTCCTGCGCTCAACCTACTGATAAGAAAACTCCGGCAGGCGAAATGCCTTTAATCTTATCTACCTGGAATCACGGGGTTCCTGCCAATGCGGATGCTTGGGCCAAGCTCAAGGAAACGGGCAGCATATTGGATGCAGTGGAAGCTGGGGTAAGAAACACCGAATTGGATATGGATAACCTCTCTGTGGGTCTTCAGGGGCTTCCTGACCGTGAGGGAATTACCACACTTGACGCCTCCATCATGACCGGAGATGGTTCTTGCGGATCAGTTGCCTTTGTCCGTCAGATCAAGCATCCCATTTCCTTGGCAAGGGCAGTGATGGAGAAAACTCCTCACGTCATGTTGGTGGGAGAGGGTGCAAGACAATTTGCGATAGCTCAGGGGTTTCCATTGGAAGAAGAGGTACTCAGTCCTAAAGCCCAAATCGAGTACGACAAATGGAAAGTCACCAGCCAATACAAGCCGATTATCAATATTGAAAATCACGACACCATAGGAATGATCGGCATCGATGCCAATGGGAAGTTGGCAGGTAGCTGCACCACCAGTGGATTGGCTTACAAAATGCACGGAAGGGTAGGAGACAGCCCGATCATCGGGGCAGGATTGTATGTGGACGATGAAGTCGGAGCAGCTACCGCTACCGGTTTGGGAGAGACGATTATCCGGATTTGTGGTAGCTTTTTGATCGTGGAATTGATGCGTCAGGGCAGGACTCCCCAAGAGGCCTGTGAAGAAGCTGTGAAGCGATTGGTTTCAAAGACAAAAAATGTCAAAGACATTCAGGCGGGTTTTTTGGCGATCAATAAGTACGGAGAAACTGGAGCTTATGCCGTTCATCCGGGTTTTAATTTTGCAAAAGCTACTGAATCAGGAAATATGCTCATCGACGCAAACAGTCATTTCAAACCATGAGTAAGATTTTGCTGGAGGCCCCGGTTTTCAATCTGCAAGGATCATTAGAAGCTGCCGAACAAGGGATCGATCGATTGGAACTTTGCGCCAACTTTCCGGAAGGCGGGGAGACGCCGAGCGCAGGGATGTTACGTTTTTTGAAAAGTGAAGTCGATATCCCTGTTTTCGTGATGATCCGTCCGAGATGTGGAGATTTCGTCTATTCCCAAAAGGAGCTGTTGGTGATGAAGCAGGACATTCAGATTTTGGGAGAGATGGGCGCGGATGGGTTTGTATTTGGCGTGTTGGATGAGCAAGGGTTTGTTGACCAAAAAGCAAATGAATTTCTGAAAAGAGCTGCGGGGGACAAACCTTGTACATTTCATCGAGCTTTTGATGCTTCGGCAGATTTGTTTGATTCCTTGGAAAAAATCATTGACTTGGGTTTCGATCGGATTTTGACCTCGGGTGGTAAAAACTCCCTCACCGAAGGATTGGAACAGGTGACTCAACTTTTGCTAAAAGCCAAAGAACGGATCATTATTATGCCAGGCGGAGGGACCAAGGCTGAACATGTTCCTTTACTTAAGGTGTCTGGTTTTTTGAAAGAAGTACATGCTTCGTGTAAGTTGGCTAAAGCATCAGCTAATCAATTTATCAATCCTGATCTTTCATTTTCCTCTGCACCTTTGGATTATTCCAAACATTTTGGAATAGACCCTGTAGTGGTACAAGGATTCAAAACTGTACTGTAACTACCAATGAAAAGAAAGTGGGGCGTTTGGGTTGGGATGCTGCTGGTGAGTGCCTGTGGTCAGATTGCGGAGCGAAAGCAACCTCCTCCGAGTTTGTACCAGCTTTCACAATCTGATCTTGATCTCAGTGGTGAGCAACTGGCGCGGGGCTATTGTGCGGCATGTCATGTGATGCCTGAGCCTGAGGTCTTGGATAAAGCAACTTGGGAGAAAGTCCTTCCTGACATGCGCAAGCGAATGGGCTTGTATTTGGAGGAAGATTTTAATACGCCTTTACCTGAAGATGAAGGAGTACCGGAGGGTATCTATTCCAAAATTCCCTACATCACCCGCGAAAGATGGGAAAAGCTCCAAGCCTACTATTTGGAAAATGCACCTGATGAACCTCTCCCTCAAGCATCTAAAGCGCAACCTGGTGTAGGAATTCCCGGATTTCAGCTAGAACAGCCCAATTTTCCTTTTATTAAGCCCAGCTTGACTACCCTGCTTCGAGTCCATCCTAAAACCGGGAATTTGTGGTTGGGTCATCGCTTCAGGGCATTGTTTGAACTCGACCCTTCCAACCAATTTTCCCAGCTTGATTCGATCCCTACAGCGGTAGCCCCGGTTGAAATTCGGTGGAATGATGATCAATCCTTCGAGCTGCTGACGATGGGATTGGTAGAAAAGGCAAATGACTCCGTAGGCGCGGTTTCCACGTATGTCAAAAAAGGAGGTGCTTGGAAGTCAAAGCCGGTATTTGAAAAACTCATGCGACCTGTCCATGTGGAAGTGGCGGATTGGAATGATGATGGTAAAATGGATTATGCGATCGCACAGTTAGGTAATCATCTCGGTAAGTTAAGTCTGCATTTAAGTAATGGGGATTCATTTCAAGAGGTGATTCTTAAAAAAGACCCCGGAGCGAGGCGCTCGATGGCTGTGGATTACGAGGGGGATGGAGATCTGGATATCCTGGCCCTGATGACGCAGGCCAAGGAAGGATTGATTCTGTTTGAAAATACCGGAGAGGCGAAGTTTAAAGAAAGGCAGTTACTAAGTTTTCAGCCCGCCTTTGGTGCCCGTGATTTTAGATTTGCGGATATGAATGGGGATGGACAGGCTGAACTCATCTTGGCCAATGGAGACAATGCTGCCCAGAGTCAAACGTTGAAAAACTACCATGGAGTCCGCATATTTGAAAGAGATAAATCCGGTAAACTTGAGGAAAAATGGTTTTATCCCATGCATGGCGCGACAGGATTGGAAGTAGGAGATTTTGATCAGGATGGCAAAATGGATGTGGTGGCCATTGCTTTTTTCCCAGATCGAAATCAAAAACCCTATCAAAACCTGATCTACTTCAAGCAGGAAAAGTCAGGCATATTTAAACCTTTTGTCCTCAAGGAGCAATTGGAAGATCATTGGTTGACCTTGACCAAGGGTGACTTGGACAAGGATGGAGATGAAGACGTAATCGTCGGAGCATTTTCCTTCGATCAGGTATACCAGGTTACCACCACTACGTGGAGGCCATTTGTTATTTTGAGAAATCAGTTGAAATAATCTTTTGATTTAGATTCCATTCACCTAATTATCAATTGATTTTGGAGAATAATTGGTGCTATTTTTTCATTTTTCACTGAAAATCAGTAGCTTCTTTTCTTTCTAAAATGAGAAGCTATGGTGAAAAGTTTTCAAGGGGTAAAAGTGGTAGAGCCAAAGACCCCGGCTCAGCCTATTTTGGTGAAAGACCACATGACAACGAAGTTGGTGACTTTTGGGCCTGATGATACGATCGATCAGGTGATGGAAGCCTTGACCAAGCGAAAAATTTCCGGTGCACCTGTCGTGGATGAAGGTGGAGGCTTGATTGGGATTATCTCTGAGGTGGACTGCCTTAGAGAGATTATCAAAGGAAAATATACCAATACGGTCCGTTTTCCTGCTAAGGTTCATGAGCTGATGACACGGGATGTGATGACGTTGTCGCCTGATATGACGCTTTTTGATGCTGCTCAGAAGTTTTTGGAGTATCAGATCCGAAGATTCCCTGTGTTGAAAAATGGGCAACTGGTCGGGCAGATCAGTCTCAGTGACGTAATCCGAGCTTTTCCTTCCCTCAAGCATACCACTTGGTAAAACCAAAAACGCCCCGGAATTTCGGGGCGTTTTTGGATAAAGCTTATTTTGATTTTTCGATCGCGCTTTCGACATCCTTTAAGATGTCTTCGTAATGCTCCAATCCCACAGAAAGCCGCACCAAGCCGTCGCTGATTCCCACTTGGGCACGCTCCTCAGGAGAAAGTTTGCTGTGAGTTGTTGATGCTGGATGGGTGATGATGCTGCGGCTGTCTCCGAGATTTGGAGTGATGGAAATCATCTGAAGTTGATCGATGAAGCGCTGCGCACGGGCTAGACCACCTTTCAAGGTAAGTGTGATTATTCCACCTCCAGCTTTCATTTGCTTCAGCGCCAAGTCATGCTGTGGATGTGACTTGAGAAAAGGATAGCGCACAGCATCCAGTTCAGGATTTCCTTCGAAATAAGTGGCGATTTTGAGTGCATTCTCACAGTGTCTGTCCATTCTCACCGCGAGTGTTTCCATACTCTTGGATAAAATCCAGGCATTAAATGGTGAGATCGATGGTCCTGTATGCCGGGTGAAAAACTGAACTTCCTTGATCAGTTCTTTCTTTCCCAAAATCAAACCGCCCAAAACACGACCTTGTCCATCAATGTACTTGGTGGCACTGTGGGTGACGATGTGTGCACCCCATTTTGCAGGCTGCTGCAGGTAAGGCGTGGCAAAGCAATTGTCAACCACGAGAATCAGGTTGTGTGCTGCCGCAAATTTTCCCGCCCACTCTAAGTCGATGATTTCCAATCCGGGATTGGAAGGGGTTTCCAAAAAGAGCATTTTGGTGTTGGGCTGCACCAGCTTGTCCCAATTTTGACAGTCCGAAATGTCTCCGTAGGTGGATGTAATGCCCCACTTCGGAAATACGCGGGTCAGCAATTGATGGGTCGATCCAAAGAGTGATCGGGAGGCCAAAATGTGATCTCCTTGCTGAAGAAGTGAAGCAATGCTGCCAAACATGGCGGCCATTCCTGAAGCAGTGGCAATGCCGTCTTCGGTACCTTCTGCGCGGCAGACCTTTTCGATCAGATCGGAGGAATTGGGATTGGAATAGCGGGAGTATATGTTTCCTTGAATCTCATCAGCAAACATTGCCCGAGCTTCCTCAGCAGATTCAAACGTAAAACTGGAGGTAATGAAAATGGGAGAGGAATGCTCTTTGAGGTCGGATCTTCGCTGGATGCGTATGGCATCGGTTTCGAAATGAGACATAAGTTCGGTCGGTTTGATTGCGAAATGTTGTTTGGGAACTGACAAAGAATTTCCCCAAAGAAGAAAACCGAACCAGAAAGTGGGGTAGAGTTGAATCTCGCCAATTTATAGTTCCCGCTTCGGGTAGGACTTGGCACCTTTCTCCTTGGCTGGGATGGTTGCCAGAGGGTCATCGAGCCTAGTCTCTCGCCTCTTCTTTATAAATCAGTTGCCTGAAGTGTCACAAAGAAAAAGGGAGAAATGGTCAAATCCAAATCTCCCTTCAATTCAGTCGTTGTATTGCGTCATGGTCTGTGCAATTCCTGCTGTGCAAAAGCCATAAACCATGTCGATCGCCTTATCCATCATGGCTGGCAGTTCGTCAAATTCCTGTTGGGTAAATCGACCCAGCACATATTCCACTTGCCTTCCCTTTGGGAAATTATCTCCGATACCCATTCGGAGTCTTGGGTAGTCTTGTCCTCCGCAGAGTTCTTCTATATTTTTCAATCCATTGTGGCCTGCAGCACTTCCTTTGGCCCTCATTCGGAGCTTGGCAAAAGGAATAGCCATGTCATCGACCAGTACCAGGATGTTTTCTTTTGGGATAGCGAGTTCTTTCATCCAATAGTTTACAGCCTTGCCACTTAAGTTCATGTAGGTCGTTGGTTTTATAAGATGAAGTGATCTGCCTTTATGTTTGATTTCGGACTTAAAAGCCAAGCGCTCGCTTTTCCAGATCACGCCTTCCTTATCAGCCAAACGGTCTATCGTCAAAAAGCCGATGTTGTGGCGGGTGAGTTCGTACTCAGGACCTATATTTCCCAATCCTACAATAAGGTATTTCATACTGAAGCTATAAGGGTTGATTAGACCTGTCAGGTTTTTGAAACCTGACAGGTCTAGGTTTGATTCATCTGTTTGAAACAAAAAATCCTGCTCATTGCTGGGCAGGATTTGTTGATTTCGGAGTCAGGATTATTCTCCTTTCTTGCCTCTGAGTGCTCTTGGAATACCAATAGTCACGATAGATACATTTGGAGAGGTAAGGATTTCATATCCTTCAGCCTTCAATTCACCTACCTTGAAAGACTTTCCAAGATCAAGGTTAGAAATGTCAGCCACGATAAAGTCAGGAAGGTTTTTAGCCAATCCTTTTACTTTCAATCTTCTGGTTTTGAATTCCATTTTACCACCTTTTGCCATACCTGGAGAGCTACCTTCGATTTTCACAGGAATCTCGAATTTGATTGCTTTATCTTCCGTGTATGCCATGAAATCTGCGTGAAGCAAAGTTTCACTTACCGGGTGGAATTGCGCTTCTTTCAATACGGCTTTGATGATTCTGCCTTCGATGTTCAACTCAACTAAGTGAACATCCGGCGTGTAGATCAAGTCGCGGAAAAGGATCGCTGGGGAATAGAAATGAACTTGCTCAGGGATACCTGGTCCATAAACAACGCAGGGTACATTACCGGAATCTCTGATTTCGTTCAAAGCGGCACTGTCGAGATTTGCTCTTTTAAACCCTATAATCTCTAGTGTTCTCATATGTATTTGTATTTAAAATTGGTTCTTAAATGAATAATGAACTGATCGAGGTATGACCTGTGACGGCGTGTATAGCTTTGCCAAACAGCTCAGCAACAGTCAGTACTCTGATTTTAGAAGATTGCTGCTTGAGAGAAAGTGTGTCGGTCACGACAAGTTCTTCCAAAACAGAATTTTCAATGTTTTCATAAGCTTTTCCGGAGAGCACTCCGTGAGTCACGATAGCCCTTACAGAATTTGCCCCTTTTTCCATGATGATCTGTGCAGCCTTGCAAAGTGTACCTGCAGTGTCTACTAAATCATCCACGAGAATCACATCTTTGCCTTCTACGTCACCGATGACTTGCATGGATGCTACCTCGTTGGCTCTTTTTCTGTGCTTGTCACAGACGACCATTTCTACTTCGAAGTGCTTGGCGAAAGATCTTGCCCGTGCTACACCTCCCACATCCGGAGCTGCGAAGATCATATCTTTCAGCCTAAGTGTGCTCAAATAGGGCGCAAATATAGCAGAACCATTCAAATGATCCAATGGGATGTCAAAAAATCCTTGAATCTGTCCGGCATGCAGGTCACACGTCATGATCCGATCCGCACCTGCCGAAGTGAGCATGTTTGCTATCAGTTTGGCAGCTATAGAGACTCTTGGTCTGTCTTTTCTGTCTTGACGTGCATAGCCAAAATAGGGAATTACCGCGCATACTTTGTAAGCACTCGCCCGTTTTGCGGCATCGATCATCAGGCAAAGCTCCAAGAGATTATCGCTAGGAGGGTTGGTACTCTGGATGATAAATACAGTACAGCCTCGGATAGATTCATCAAAACTGGGCGACATTTCTCCATCGCTGAATTTTGACATGGTCATTTCGCCCAATTTTTTGCCATAGCTTTTGGCAATTTTTTGAGCGAGTTCTTGGCTGTTGGTGCCGGCAAAGATTTTTACCTCGGACATAGATTTTGCAGGAATTGGTGGTGGAAATGCTTGAAAAAACAGATGAACAAAAGTAATGATTTTTAGAGGACAGGCTAATGTATCCCCAATCTCACTTGGTAAAATTTGAGAAAATGACTCAACTCTTTTCCAGTTGGGAGAGCATGTGGTTTTTCTGTTTATTGATGCATTTTTCCGATCCTGTAAATTTTCAAAGGGAAGTGTTTATTTGACCCGATGAAGTGGATCTATGCCTTATTTTAGCATATTCCCATCAAGGACCGTACTCATGAAAAAAACCACCCTTTTGCTGTTGAATCTTTTGATTCTCCCACTTTGGCTATTCGCCCAAAGTGTGCCCACACCCAAGTCGCACTTTGGGTTTGATGTAGGGGATCCCTACATGCTTGCCAATTTTTCCCAAACAGAGGCTTATTTCAAAAAAGTCGATGCAGCCTCCGATCGGGTAAGGTATACCAGTATCGGGAAGACCGAGTTTGGAAGAGAACAGCCCATGCTGATCATCACGGCTCCTAAGAATTTTGCGCAGCTCGAGCGTTTCAAAGAAATATCTCAAAAACTGGGAAGAGCTGAAATCACCGAAGCCGAGGCTAAGGCACTTTCCAAAGAGGGAAAACCCATCGTGTGGATCGATGGTGGACTTCATGCCAACGAAGTAGTAGGAGCTCAGCAGTTGATCGAGACGCTCTATCAGCTAGCTTCCAAAAACGACGAGGAAACGTTGAAGATTTTGGATGAAGTAATCATTCTCCTGGTGCATGTCAATCCTGATGGTATGGAAATCATGTCGGACTGGTACATGATGCATGAGGATAAGGCGAAGAGAAACAAAAATATCCCTGTGCTTTATCAGAAGTATGTTGGCCATGACAACAACCGTGACTTCTACATGAACAACATGAAGGAATCTACCAATATTTCCCTTCAGCAGTATGTAGAGTGGCTTCCACAGATTGTCTACAATCATCACCAATCAGGCCCTGCCGGCACCGTGGTAGCAGGTCCTCCATACCGTGATCCGTTTAATCATGTCTTTGATCCGCTGATTATCACCAGCTTGGATGCGGTCGGTGCTGCGATGATCAACCGGCTTCATGTCGAAGATAAGCCGGGCTACACCCGACTCGATGGGTCTGTCTTTTCCACGTGGTGGAATGGTGGATTGCGCACTACTCCCTATTACCACAATATGATTGGTATCCTTACCGAGATCGTAGGTGATCCTTCTCCGTATTCTATTCCCTTGGTTCCGGATCGTTTGATTCCCAATAATGGCACTCCTTATCCAGTGACTCCTGGCCCATGGGCATTCCGAACTTCCATTGATTATTCTGTGTCGATGAACTATGCGATTTTGAATCATGCGGTCAGGCATGGGGATGAGTTGCTGTATAATTTTTACCTGATGGGTAAAAAGTCCATCGATCGAGGAAATACGGATACCTGGACTCGCTATCCAAAGTATGCGGCAGATATCCAAAAGTCCTTTGAGGCTACCCAAAAGAAGAAAGAGGCAGACGATGAGGATGCTGCGTTTTTTGGATTTAGAGCTGGAGTCCCGGTGCAGTTTTATGACTCAGTTTACAAGAATCCCGCAAAAAGAGATCCCAGAGGTTATATCTTATCGGCTAATCAGGCTGATTTTCCTACCGCAATTAAGTTTCTCAATGCCTTGATCAAATCAGGAATCTTGGTTCACAAAGCCACAGCTGACTTTACTGTCAACGGCAAATCTTACCCGAAGGGATCTTACATTGTCAAAACTGCCCAGGCATTCCGTCCACATGTTTTGGATATGTTTGAGCCGCAAGATCACCCAAATGACTTCCTTTATCCGGGAGGCCCACCGGTGAGACCTTACGATGCCGCCGGATGGACCTTGGCCTATCAGATGGGGGTCGAAGTGGATCGAATTATGGAAGGATTTGATGGACCTTTTGAGCGAGTGGCCTATGGACAGCTGCTGACTCCAGATCCTGCGACCCTCCCTGCTGCTTCCGGTTACTTGCTTGACTCACGGGTAAATGATTCATTCTTGGTAGTGAATGACCTTCTAAAGGCTAATGTAAAAGTGTACCGAACGCAATCTTCTGTTTCAGGACTTCCTTCAGGCTCTTTTTATGTTTCGGCCTCTGGTAAGAAACAGCTAGAATCCATTGCAAAAAACTACGGAATAAAGCCTGTGGCAGCAAAAGGCTTGCCTACAGGAGCCAAAGAAGTCAAGCCGTCCCGAATCGCCTTGTACGATTATTATGGTGGCTCTATGCCTTCCGGCTGGGTGAGATGGATGTTAGAGCAGTTTCACTTTGAATTCACTCAGATCTTCCCGCTGGAAATCGACGGCGGTAATCTCAATGCAAAATATGATGTGATCCTCTTCATCGGTCCGGGAATGCCTGGTGCAGGTGGGGGATACGGTGCCGGAAGCCAGCCCAAGAAAGAAGATATCCCAGCCGAATACCATCACATGCTGGGAAGACTTTCTGTGGATAAGTCCATTCCTCAGCTGAAATCCTTCTTGGAAAATGGCGGACAAATCGTCACCGTAGGCGCTGCAACTTCGTTGGCTACTCACCTTAAGCTACCAGTGACTAATGCCTTGGTAGAAATCCTCGATGGCAAAGAAAAGACCCTCACAGGAGATAAATACTACATTCCCGGAAGTGTACTTGAGATGCAGGTAGACAATACGGCAGCGATCAATTTTGGAATGGGAGAAAAAGCAGATGTGCTGTTTAACAACAGCCCGGTTTTCAAACTTGCTCCTGAGGCAGGTTTAAAAGGGGTAAAGCCATTGGCTTGGTTTGGTACTGAGCCTCCATTGAGAAGTGGATGGGCTTGGGGTCAGCAGTATCTGAAAAATGGTGTGGCGGCTTTTGAAGCCCAAGTAGGGAAAGGCAAGCTGTACGCTTTTGGTCCTGAAATCACGTTCCGAGGTCAGTCCCATGGCACGTTCAAGATGCTGTTTAATGGACTTTACAAGTAAGACCATTCTCAATAAAGTAAAAAAGGTCTGGATTTTTCCAGACCTTTTTTATTTGTCAAACCTTAAATTTCTCTTTTAGATAAGCGATCGCCATTCCATAAGCTTCCTTACTGGCAGCTTCGTCATACTTTGGATTGCTTGGATTGGAAAATCCATGAACTGCCGGGAAGATTTTGTAAGTCAGTCTTTTGCCTGCTGTTTCCATGTTGGCGGCAAACTCCTTGATGATGGCTTCCGAGATGTACTGCTCAGTTGCAAAGAGACCCAACACATCCGAATTTAATGTTTTAAGCTTCTCTACATCTCGTACGGGCATGCCATAATAGATCACCGAACCGAGATTTTGCTGCCCGTTCAGTAAGGCGGACTTCAATGACCAAGAACCTCCAAAGCACCAACCTACATTGGCAATTTTTGCTTTGGCGCCGGCTAGCTGACGGGCACCTGCCACGATATTTTCCAAACGGGCCTCTTTGACACTTTGCATCAACTGTCCTGCTTCTTGCGGATTAGAGGTGACTTTTCCGTCATACATATCCAAGGCGATCACATTTACCTTTCCTCCCAAGTCTGCATAAAAAACATCTGCTTGGTGCTTGATGTGATCATTGAGTCCCCACCACTCTTGGTATACAAACAGCCATTGATCGGTAGGAGCAGTAGCTTTGATTACATAGCCAGATCCTTGCTGTCCGTCAGGGGTAGGAAAGGTGGTCATAGCCCCTTTTTCCTGAAAATCAAATGCGACTGGAGCTGGGTGAAACGCAGCAAATCCCGGTGCGTCTACAAACTGGGCCATGTCGTCATTGTAGGAATGACACACTGTGATTTCTGAAAAAGGGTCATTATTTCCTGATTGATCAGCTGCTTTAGGCCAAAAAAACCAGCTAATCAGAAAAAGAATGAGGGATAGAATTGATTTGATCATGAGTAAATGGGTTAATTGGTAGGGGAATGGAAAATTAACCATCATAAACATAAATAGGTTTGATGATTAACCAAAAGAATATGAATACTGAAAACTACCACCATTTTGTAGAAGCTGAACTCGGCCTATGGTTGATGGAAGTCAAAAAGCCACCGGGCCTTTTTGGAAAGCTCTCGCATGGGGTACAGGGAAAGATAAACTCATGGATCCCCGAGAAGGTGCACAAGGCAATTTCTGTGGCCATCGAAAATATGGTTAGGACCGTTTTGGCAGGTTCGGATCTGGTGAAACCAAGTCCAAAGGCTTCGCTCACATTCATGGAGCGTGAACTCCAAGTGCGAAAAAGAATCAAGTGGTTTCGAAATACTGCAAGTGCTGAAGGAGCAATTACAGGCGCGGGAGGGATATTATTGGGCTTGGCTGATTTTCCGGCCTTTCTTACGATCAAAATGAAACTGCTATTTGATATTGCTTCGATTTATGGTTTTGATGCCAAATCGTACCGAGAGCGGCTCTTTTTACTTTATGTTTTTCAGTTGAGTTTTTCCAGCCAAAGCCGAAGAAATGACCTGATTGGGCTAATTGAAAACTGGGATGTCCATTTGTCAGACTTACCCAAAGAGCTGAAGGATTTTGATTGGAAGACTTTCCAGTTGGATTATCGGGATTACATTGATTTGGCCAAACTGTTCCAATTGGTACCGCTCATCGGTGCGCCTGTTGGGGCAATTGCAAACTACAAGCTCACGGATCACCTTGGGCGGTACGCGATGAACTGCTATAGATTAAGGAGGAGGGCTAAAGGGGAGGAGTTGTAAAAACAAAAAACCTCCCTTTTAAGGAGGTTTTGTTGATCCACTAGGGCTCGAACCTAGACTCTTCTGAACCAAAATCAGACGTGTTGCCAGTTACACCATGGATCAATTTTGAAAGAAGACGCGTTCGTTTTCTTTAAAGTGTCACAAAGGTAGATTTATGAGTTATTTTTTCCAAATAGCCCTGTAAAGAATTTTTATCCTTAGGGCTAAAATCCTTGAATTCAGACAGAAAAAATCAGATTCAGAAGGGAGTCTTATTTCTTGATTTGAATGTGCTTACTGTCGCATGATGGGGAATTAACTAGTTGTGAAATCGATTGAAATTTGCATTTCATCTAATTAAATGCTTGATTGTTTGTGTTTTTTGAAATAATTATATTCTTTTGGTGATGAATTGAAAACTAAATCAACAAAACAATACACAAATGGACACAGTAAAAATCGAAAAGGTGGTGGCAGAAGTCATCGGTAAATTGGAGAAAATTAAAGAGACTGAATTGGCTTCTGAATTGAGCTGGTGCTGGGTAAGTTTTCAGAATGACGGAAATCCGATAGGGGTCATTGAAAAAGCAAGCCTTGCTTTGGCTACATTTAAAGATGCAAGAGAGAAAAACAGCAAAGCTGTTGCTAAAAAATTGGTAGATGATTTAGAAAAAGCTTTGGCTTAAAATCAAAAAAGGCTCGCAGTGATGCGAGCCTTTATTTTTTAAGCGAGGAGTGATTATTCTCCAACTACTACAAATTTCACTTTAGTTTTTACTTCTCTGTGGAGGTCCACATCAGCGGTAAACTCACCGGCACCTTCTACAGGCACGGTGATAGCAATTTTCTTTCTGTCTATTTCAAAGCCTTGGGTTGCCAAAGCATCTGAAATCTGAAGGGTAGTCACTTTACCGAAGATTTTTCCTGAATCACCGATTTTAGCTTTGATTTCAAGAGTTACCTCTGCAAGTTTAGCTGCAATGTTTTCGGCTTCAGTTTTGATTTTTTCAGCTTTGTGAGCCGCCTGCTTAATGTTCTCAGCAAGGATTTTCTTGTTAGAGTCTGTCGCAAGTACAGCGAAACCTTGAGGGATCAAGTAGTTTCTGCCGTAACCTGGCTTTACATCTACCAAGTCATTTTTATATCCAAGACCTTTGATGTCTGTTTTTAGAATGATTTCCATTTGTAATGATCTTTTTTGATTGAACGATACAAGACCGAATTATTTCAAACCATCGGTTACGAATGGCAACAAAGCCAAATGTCTTGCTTTCTTGATAGCCTGAGCTACTTTTCTCTGATACTTCGCGGAGTTGCCGGTAAGTCTTCTAGGAAGGATTTTACCTTGCTCGTTTACGAATTTCAAAAGGAAGTTAGGATCCTTGTAGTCGATGTACTTGATACCATGCTTCTTGAAGCGGCAATACTTCTTTCTGATTTCGCCTCTGTTGATAGGTTCGTTTACTAGTGTCATTAGGCTTGCTCCTCCTTAGCTTCAGCTTTTTTGTTAAATTCTCCTTTTCTTCTTCTGTCGGCATACACGATAGCGTGCTTGTCCAATACAGTTGTAAGGAATCTCATCACTTTTTCATCACGTCTGAACTCGAGCTCAAACTTGCGAATGATGGTCGGATCAGCCTTGAACTCTACCAATACATAGAAACCGGTTGTCTTTTTTTCGATAGGATAAGCCATCTTCTTTAGACCCCAGTTTTCCACATTGATCACATCTGCCCCCTCTTCTTTTAACAAGTTCACAAACTTGTCGACAGTATCCTTCATCTGAACATCAGATAAAACGGGAGTTAAAATGAATACCGTCTCGTAACTTCTTTGGAACATTTCTTAATGTGTTTTAGGAAATTTGAATAAACAGGTTGCAAAAGTAGGGGAATCGCCTCTGGATTCCAAATCCTTATCTAAAATCAATTGGGAATAAACAGAAAAGGCCTCCTTTTTGGAGGCCTCCGCTGTAGTTTCGAAATAGCTTACTTTACAGTGAAAGTTTTTGTACCTACTTGGTAGTTGTCCACAAATAGTTTGATCTCGTGATTTCCCTTGGCATATTCTGATCCTTTTTCATAATAGAAAACCAAGCTTTGTCCAGAATTATCGAAAATGATGTCTTGCTTCACTGTGTAGAATTGCTCCTGCCCGTTGATCATGAAGGTGCCTGAGCCTTTTGCTACATCAAAAATCGGTTGACTGTTTGGTCCTAATACCTGTACATAGACATTTCTCGGGCCTTTTTCGGCCACTTTATTATCTGAGATCTTGAAGCTGACTTTGAGGCGTTCGATTTGACGGTTTCTGAAGTCTTTGGTAGTCTCTACTCGCTCTTTTCCTCTTGAATTGACGGCAGCGATCACAATGTTTTCGGCCTTCAGCATTGAAGCCACATCCACTTTGGCCTGTAGGTTTTGCTTTTGGATATTAAGTTGTGCGACTTCTTCCTCAATTTGTGCCTGTGTGGTTTTCAGGTCTTGATTTTCTGAGAATAGTTGCTGATTTGCAGCTCTTAATTCAAGAATTTCTTTGTCTTTTTGTGCAATCAGGCCATTGAGATTGTTGATTTTTGAATTGAGCGCTGATATTTCAGCATTGCTGCGTTGCTTAGAGGAGTTTCTTTCGGAGATGAGTTGGTCTCTTACTGCTTCCAGTGCTTTGACATCTCCGCCTAGTTTTTCGATTTCCTGAATACGTAGGTCCAGCTGATAAGTGACTGAATCAAGTCTGCGGTTCAATTCATTGTTTTCAGTAGATAAAAGGAGAATCTCCTCCGTCTTTTTGGTTCGGTCTACGTAGTCCGTGTAGAGTTTGATACCGCTGATGATTACGAGTAAGACCAAAACAATGATAATGATATTCTTACTTTGATCTTTTTTTTGATTGGGTTGGTTTTCGAAATTAGGATTCATGATTGTGAAAATGGGCTTATGAGATGTTGAACTTAGACGAAGAGTTTTGGACTTCCCGATATGAAAATGGCTATACCGGCTGGGACCTTGGTGCTCCTTCCCCTCCACTTTATCAATATCTCTGCCAAATTGCCTCGAAGGAAATTGAGGTATTGATTCCGGGTGGGGGAAATGCTCATGAAGTAGCTGCGGCCTTTGACTTGGGTTTTAAAAATGTACATCTACTGGATATCTCATCTGTACCGATTCTTCAGTTCTTAAAAAGGAATCCTTCATTTCCCGAATCACAGGTACACCATCAGGATTTTTTTAAGCATGAAGGGAAGTACGACCTGATTCTGGAGCAAACTTTCTTTTGTGCGATTGACCCTGATTTCAGGCCGGCCTATGCTACCAAGATGTTTGACTTGCTGAAACCGGGAGGTAAGTTGGTTGGTGTGCTTTTTGATCGGGAGTTTGTAGGTGGACCTCCTTTTGGAGGCAATGCACAAGAGTATGAATCTTATTTTTTGCCTTATTTCCAGATAGAGAAGTTTGAGCCTTGCTACAATTCTGTGAGACCTCGACAGGGATCGGAGCTGTTTATGATTTTGAAAAAGTCAGATGTCCAGGATCAAATGGGCTTTTGATCCTGAATATTCAAAAAAGAGTACCCCACATTCAAAAAAATCGAAAGTCAGTTTGACGGCAGGATGCTCCTTGATTTCTGTCCAAGCACGTTCCATTTCTTTCGACCAGTGAATGTCCCCGATGATTAGGATGCTTTTGGGATTAATTTTTTCAAGGCAGGAGTGAAATGAAGTCATTGTCCCCTCATAGGTATGATTGGCATCGATCAGTACAAAATCAAGTCTTGGAAGTCGATTGATAATCGGAGGCAGTACGGTTGAAATCTCTCCCAATACAAATTCTGTTTTCTCAGGCAGGGGACTGGCTTGTGCTATTCGCCAAAGTGCTTCTGCGCCTTCTATGGTCCATAGATTTCCCACAGTGACCTTACTGAGGTACCGTGTGCTGATCCCTACACAAGTGCCGAGCTCAATGACGTATTCTGCGGGCGTTAGCTTGCAGAAGAATTGGTAAAGGGTAGCAAATTTGGAGGAGCTGGTTGAGTAGCGGGTGACTTTGCTGACTGGACGCAAGTGATTATTTACTCTCTTAGATCCTGCCCCAAAGTCTTGTATGGCAAGCCTTTCTTGATTTACAAGAAGCCGTTTTCTAAAATCTTCTATAGCTGAGTTGAAATCAGTAGATGACCTGAGGTATTTTGTAAGTTGAGAGTATATCGAAAAAACAAAAGTGGATTGTTGGCTGTAGAGGTCTTCTTTTTGAAGCCAATAGTTTAAAAATGGCAGTACGGATTCTACTGTTTTGATCAAAATTAATTGTCAAAAATAGTGGCAATCAATTGGAATTCGGGAATGGAAACCTCCAAAAGCTGTCCATCAAAAAGCTTCTCCATCGTAAAAGTACCTTTCATTTTGCCCATACCTGAGATGAGGTTACATCCTGAGACATAGGTGTGCACTTCACCTGGTTCGAGTATGGGCTGCTGGCCTACTACACCAAGGCCTTCTACTCTTTTATGATTGTCAGCAGCATCAAAAATCTCCCACTTCCTTTTTAAAAGCTGAAAGGTGTGCTGGCTTTTATTGATGATCGTTACCTTGTAAGTGAAGACATAATGGTGCTGATGTGGATTTGAAAATTCCGCCTGGTACTTTGCTTCGACGTCAACTTGAATGCCTTTGGTAACAGAAGTGACCATATTGTCCTTTATTTTGGGTTAAAATTACTATTTCTTATCCTTAATTCAACGTGTAATCTATGGATGTCAAAATTGAAGATAGTTGGAAAAAACCATTAAAAAATGTTTTTCAAGCTCAATTTTTTGAAGAACTAGCAGTATTTATTAAATCCGAGTACCAAAATCATCAAATTTTTCCTCCGGGAAAGGAGATTTTTAATGCCTTTTGGCATTGTCCGCTGCACAAAGTTAAAGTGGTAATCCTCGGTCAGGATCCATATCATGGAGAAGGGCAGGCTCATGGACTTTCATTTTCAGTGAAGCCGGGCGTCCCTTTTCCTCCGAGTTTGTTGAATATTTTGAAAGAACTCAAAAATGATTTGGGATTGGCGATGCCTCCAAATGGGGATTTGACCCGTTGGGCGGATCAGGGTGTGTTTTTGCTCAATGCCACGCTTACGGTACGGGCAAATCAGGCAGGGTCCCATCAGAATAAAGGCTGGGAATCCTTTACCGATGAAGTAATTAAAGTGATCAATAAGGAGCGTGAACATGTGGTCTTTCTCCTATGGGGTGCGTATGCGCAAAAGAAAGCTGAGCTTATAGATAGCTCAAAGCATTTGATCCTCAAGGCTCCTCATCCAAGTCCTCTGTCAGCACACCGAGGATTCTTTGGATGTGGACACTTTTCAAAAGCAAATGACTATTTGTCTAAAACCAGTCAGGGCCCAATCGCTTGGTAAATGATACAGTGAGATTTGTTTGAAAATAAAGAGGCTGTCTTCATTGGACAGCCTTCTTTGTTTATTCAATGCCTTTGAGGAATCGACTCCAGCGGATTTTGCTAAACATCGATTCAAATTTGTCTAAGGATAACCATAAAAACCAAGCTTTACCCACCACATGATCCTCAGGTACAAATCCCCAATATCGTGAGTCTAACGAATCGTGGCGGTTATCTCCCATCATGAAGTAGTAGTTTTGTTTGAAGGTATAGCGGTCTGTTTTTACACCGTCAATGAACAGAGCACCATCTTTTACTTCGACTTTTTGATGTCCCTCGTACTTTTCGATTGTAAATGAGTATTTATTTACATTATCGGGAGTCATCTCGATGGTCATGTCAGCACCTGGGATTAGCAGGGGGCCAAAGTTATCTCTGTTCCAGCCTAGTTCGGCGTTTTGGGGAAATACCTTGGCGTTTTCAAGCTGACCTTTTGGATAGACTGATTTTGTGATGGAAGTGACTACCGGAGAGGCCTTAAGTCGCTCAATAGTTTGATTGGTCGTAAAGACCATATATCGATTACCCTCAGGAGCGGTATAGAAGCTCTCTCTATTGATGCCATAATCCGCCAAAAACTCCATTGTCAGCGGTCTGTTGGTTTTGACATCATAAGAATATTGCATTTCCTCAGGTTTTAAAGCAGGTTCGTTATTTACAAATAATTCACCCTCTTTGATATCGATCACGTCTCCAGGGATACCAACTGCCCGTTTGATGTAGTTAGTCTTCAGGTCATTGGGATATTGAAACTCCACCGGATAATTGAAAACTACGACATCATTTCGCTTCACTTCGGTGAATCCCGGAAGTCTGAAATAAGGAAGTTGAATCGCATCGGAATAGGATGGGATTTCGGTTCCCCAGATTTTTTGGTGTGTCAAAGGAACCTGAAGAGGGGTCTTCGGAATCCTGGTTCCATAGTGCATCTTGCTCACAAAGAGAAAATCCCCGACAAGGAGTGACTTTTCCATAGATGCCGTAGGGATGGTGAATGGTTCTAGCAGTAGCCATCGAATAAGTGATGCAGCTACCACTGCAAAAATCAAGGCGTCGGCCCATTCTCTGGCGGCAGATTTTTTAGGTTTGGATTGGCTCATTAGTTCTAATTTGACTTAAAATAAAAGAAAATCGTCCATTGAAAGCACTCCTTTTCTCCCTGGAATCCACTCAGCCACCAAGACAGCACCGAGGGCAAATCCTTGTCTGCTATGTGCGGTGTGGGTGATTTCTATGTCATCTACTGAAGAGGAATATTTTACAATATGGGTGCCTGGGGCTGGGTCAATCCGCTTTGCGGTGATAGGTAAGGATAGCGGATTTTCTTCTCCTTCACCCACGAGATGCCAATCTTTAAGTGATTTGAAGTTTTTGATAATCCCCTGTGCCAACGAGATTGCCGTGCCGGAGGGGGCATCTTTTTTCTCCGTGTGGTGAATTTCTTCCAAAGAAACCTGATATCCTTTGGTTTCATTCATTAGTTTGGCAAGTAGTTCATTGACTTTGAAAAAGATATTGACGCCGATGCTGAAATTGGAAGCATAAAAGAATGTGCCATTCTTTTCTAGAGTCATTCGGTTGATTTCCGGTTTTTTGGAAATCCAGCCCGTAGTGCCTGATATGATCGGAATTCCCCGTTCCAACGCCCATTTGATGTTCTCAATGGCAGCTTCCGGCTGGCTAAATTCGATAGCTACGTCGATGGTACTGGGATTGATAGACAGGAGTTCTTCTCTGTTGTCAATGTTGATTTTGGCAGCGATGGTATGGCCTCGGGACTCAGCTAGTTCGCTGATGATTTTCCCCATTTTTCCATATCCGAGAATAAGAATATTCATTATTTAAACTGAAGTTTTAAGGTGATTCCGTAGGGTGAGGAAGTTCCAGAAATTCCCTGAGCACCAGGTTCTATTTTCAGGGCAAGATCATCAGAAATATCAAAACCTGAAAGGTGCGCATCCACATTAGCATCTACCAGATTCAAAGCATAAATGCCTACTAGCAGAAGGATGGTCAAATCTCTGTTTTGTCTCCAATAATCAACATTCCTTACGAGAGAATTTCGGTTTAGTGAAGGAAATTGGTTAGGTTCTCCCGCATCAAAAGCGAAAAGTGCTTCTCGGAATGTTTGGTATCGTTTGTTGTTGAAATTGATGAAGTAGATATCGGTCATAAACCCGGCATAGAGGATTGGAACCTTCCAGGTTTTGCCATTGTATACCTGACCCGCTCCCGGTAAAATAGCGGAAAGTAATGTGGCTTTTCTTGGATTTTTGGGAATCAAAGAATAGTCGGGTTTTTCTTTTTGGACTTTTTCAGGTGATACGTTGGTGATTTTGGCAGATTGCCCAAAACTTGCATCCGGGAATAGGAATGGTAAAAGCAAAAGCCCCAGAAAGATCCATGGGGTCTTTATTGAGTTGATTATGTCCAAAGAAATACCAGTAAATCTCAAATGATCTCTAAAATTTCAAGAATTCGGTTTAAGTCTGAGGCTGATTGAAAAGGGATTTTTATCTCACCTCGATTTTTTTGGTCTGCTTTGAGTGCCACTTTGGTACCAAAATGAGAAGCCAGTCGCTGCTGGATTTTATTCATTTCATACTTCTTAACTGGATCGAGTGCTGGTTTCTCTGACTCTTTGGTAGGCTTCTCTTCGTAGAGTGATTTTACCAGAGCTTCTACTTTACGGACACTCAGCTCTTCTTCTACTGCCTTTTTAAAGATCGCCAATTGCTTGTCTACATCTTCAATATTGATCAGGGCACGCGCATGTCCCATGGATAGCTGCTGATCGCGAATGGCGGCTTGAATCGTAGGAGGTAATTTTAGCAATCGGAGGTAGTTATTGACAGTTGTTCTGTTTTTTCCTACCCGATCTCCGAGTTCTTCCTGCTTAAGATTACATTCGGCCAAGAGTCGCTGATAGGATTGGGCTATTTCGAGTGCGTTGAGGTTTTCGCGTTGAATATTTTCGATCAGCGCCATTTCTAGCATTTGTTGATCGTTGGCAGTGCGAACGTATGCCGGAACAGCTGTTAGTCCTGCCAGTTTGGAGGCTTGAAATCTCCGCTCACCCGATATCAGCTGAAACTCATTGGGGGCTAGTTTTCGTACAGTGATAGGCTGAATGATTCCCTGGATTTTTATTGACTCGGCCAATTCCTGAAGCGCATCTTTGTCAAAATGGACTCTTGGCTGGTAGGGATTGACTTGTATTTCCTCCAGAGGGATTTCAAAAATTCCTGTTTTGGCTACTTCGGGAAGGATGTCTTGAGATTTTTGTTTTGCAGGACTGTCTTCCAAAAGCGCCCCTAATCCTCTTCCTAATGCGTTTTTTCGAATTGGTTTTTGATCTGACATAATCAATTCACTTTTTGAAGACCATTTTTCTGGGCGATTTCCCCTGCCAAGTTGAGGTATGCAATAGATCCTTTTCCTTCTGCATCAAAGGCAATCGCAGGCAATCCATAGCTTGGAGATTCTGAAAGCTTCACATTTCGCGGGATAATGGTTTCAAACACCATGTTTTTGAAGTGAAGTCTTACTTCTTCGACTACTTGATTTGAAAGTCGGAGTCTGACATCGTACATGGTAAGTAGGATTCCTTCTATCTCCAGGTCTGGATTTAGTCTAGTTTGGATGATTTTGATAGTGTTAAGCAGCTTTCCGAGCCCCTCCAAGGCAAAGTATTCACACTGTACAGGGATGATGACTGAATTTGCAGCGGTCAGCGCATTGATGGTGATCAATCCCAGAGAGGGTGAGCAGTCAATGATGATAAAGTCATAGTCGTCCTTTAGGTCAGCAATGACACTCTTCATTTTTTCCTCCCTGTTTTCCATGTTGATCATTTCGACTTCAGCGCCTACCAGATCTATGTGTGATGGAACCAAGTAGAGGTTCTCTATTTCGGTTTTTGATACGATGCTTTTCACGTCAATACCCTCTACCATGCACTCATAAATACTGGTTTCGATGGTTTTGGGATCATGTCCTAGCCCGGAAGTAGTATTGGCTTGAGGATCGGCGTCGATCACCAGCGTCTTGTGCTCCAAGACTGCCAGACTTGCGGCTAGGTTCATTGCTGTGGTGGTTTTTCCCACACCGCCTTTTTGATTGGCAATGGCAATTATTTTTCCCATGGATTGAATGAGGGTATTTTGAGTCCAATATTAAGCAAATTCAAAGCGAATCCTTGGGTAGGAATCAGTTTTTTTGGCTTGTTGGAATTGTTATAATTTGCTAAAAAGCTGAAATTTAGATTATTAAACAATGCTTAGCCAATGCTTAACGATAGTTGAAGTATAAAAAAAACTGGAGTCGTTTAAGACTCCAGTTTTTGCTTATTTCTTCTTGTTGGCATCTGCTGCTTTCATGGCATCTTCCAATCGCTGTTGGAATTTTGACTTCTTTTTGTTCACATTCTTGAGTTTGTTTTCTTCTACTTTTTGTCTGATTGTGGCATCATCCACAAAAAGCTTGATCAGGGCCTGCTGACCAAATGTGACCATGTTAGACACAAAGTAATAGAAGCTCAGTCCCGCAGGATAGGAATTAAGTACAAACATGAACATCACCGGCATGATGTAGCCGAGATTTTTCATAGGTCCTGTGGCGGTAGTCAGTTGATTGTTGAAATGGGTATAGACAATCTGAGAAACTGTCATCAACAGGGTGAACAAGCTGACATGTGCTCCATAAAAAGGAATGGTAAAAGGAAGCTTGATGAATTCATCGTAAGTGGAGAGATCCTTAGCCCAAAGGAATGATTCCTGACGGAGTTCAATTGCATTTGGAAAAAAGAAGAACATCGCAAATAGGAATGGCATCTGAAGCAAAAGCGGCAGGCATCCCGATATCGGACTCACTCCGAGTTGGGAGAAGAGTTTCATCTGCTCTTGCTGCATTTTGGTCGGATCATCGCCGTACTTTTCTTTAAGCTCATCGATTTCAGGTTTGATGACCCGCATTTTTGCCATGCCTATGTAAGACTTATAGGTCAAGGGCATCAAGGCCAATTTGATAAGTAAGACAATGATGATAATGATGATTCCGTAGCTATTGAAGTATTTTTCCAAAAACTCGAAGAGGTGCACTACAATGTACTTATTGACCCAACTGACAAAGAAGTACCCCATATCCACGTTTTCCTCAAACCCATCGGTGACTGCTTTGAGCGTTTTATATTGGTCAGGTCCGAAGTAATAGGAGAAATCCGCTTTTCCATTTTCCAAAGGAATGGACAAGGAAGCGGTCATATCCCGTACAAAAGCGGAATCACTCGGAGTACTTTGGGTCAATTTTACGTTTTGGAATATTGAATCTGCAATAATGCCTGCGGTAAAAAACCGCTGACTGAAACCTATCCATTTTACAGGTTCTTGTACTGTGGCTTCCTCAGGATCATCACTCAGCCCCAAGTTTTCATAAGATCCGCTTGCGAGATAATAGTTTACCTGAGTTTTTCTTCTTGATTCTGCCAGATCCTTTTCTTGGGATTTGATTTTGTCAGCCCATTCGACTTGCAGATTTTTCCCGGTGAATACGCCTTGGTAATTTTTTACTTCAAAAGATTTGTTGACTACATAGCTTCCTTCCGCCAATTCGAATTTTTGGATAATTTGCCCGGACTCAGTTTCGGCACTAAGTGTTAGAACCTGAGTTTTTACACCCTCAATCTCTTCAGTTGCTAGCGAGGGCGTGAAGTAAAAGTCGTTCAGATCAAACGTCCCAAAACGTGTCTCTGTAGTGAAGGACATGGTAGAATTTCCTTCCTCAAAGATTTTCAGAGGTTCATTTTTCCAGCTGGAATAATTTTTTAGGAGGACTTCCTTGATTTGTCCGCCTTTGGTAGAAACTATGATTTTTACCAAATCATTTTCCAGGATTTCATCTTTTTCTTCGCCGAGTGTCAACGGAGCTAATACTCCATATTTTGCAGCTCTTTGTGCATCTACCAGGCTGTCAGGAAGCACAGCATCAATTGCTTCAGAAGGGGCAGAGCTGGGGCTCGATTCTACTTGTGGGGTGTTGGTTTCCTTAGTTGGCGGGATTTCGGGACCACTCGCAAAGAATATCGAGTAAATCAGAATGACCGCGGCAAAAAGAATCAAACCTGTTGCTTGATTTCTATCCATACTTTTTCACTTCAAGGTCGATGGGATATCAACCGATTACACTTTTTTATTATCAATGGCCGCTTGGATGAATTTGACAAACAAGGGCTGTGGGTTTAATACGGTACTTTTATACTCGGGATGAAATTGTACACCTACAAACCAAGGGTGATTTTTATGTTCTACAATTTCTACCAATCCGGTTTCAGGGTTTTTGCCGGAAGCTATCAGGCCTTTTGATTCCAATTGATCCAGAAAATCATTATTGAATTCATAGCGGTGTCTGTGGCGTTCTTGTATTTTGGTTTTGCCATAGGCAATTGCCGCCTTGCTTCCTTTTTTGAGGTCGCAAGCATACGAACCAAGACGCATAGTTCCACCCATTTGATCTATTTTCTTTTGCTGTTCCATAAGTGCGATTACTGGAAAAACAGTATTTGGATCCATTTCGGTAGAATTTGCTCCCTCTAATCCCAAGACATTTCTTGCGTATTCGATGACGGCAACCTGCATCCCCAGACAGATTCCCAAGAAAGGGATCTTGTTTTCTCTGGCATATTTGACAGTCTGGATTTTTCCTTCAAAACCTCTTTCACCAAATCCCGGAGCGACCAAAATACCATCCAGATCTCCCAGTTTGGATTGGTAATTATCCGAGTTGATTTCTTCAGATGACATGAGGGTCAGATTGACCTTGCACTCTACAGCAGCACCGGCATGGGTAAATGATTCGATGATGGATTTGTAGGCATCAGGCAGTGAGACGTATTTGCCGATTAGGCCAATGTGTACTTCTTGGGTTGGGTTTTTAAGTCTTCCGAGAAAGTCTTTCCAGTTTTCCAAATCAAGTGCTGATTTGGAGGTTAGCTTTAATTTAGTTAACACTCTTTCATCCAGCTTTTCTTTTTTCATCAGAAGTGGTACATCGTAGATAGATTCAGCGTCCATTGCTTCGATAACACTGTTTAGCTGGACGTTGCAGAAAAGCGCCAGTTTTTTCTTTACCTCAGCTGGCAGGGGATGCTCTGTTCTGCATACTAGTATGTCTGGCTGGATACCCGCTTCAAGAAGTTGCTTTACCGAATGTTGGGTAGGTTTGGTTTTTAGTTCTTTGGCAGCCTTGAGGTATGGGATCAACGTAAGGTGGATTACCAAAAAATTGCCAGGACCCAAGTCCCAGCGAGCCTGCCTTACGGCTTCGATAAAGGGGAGAGATTCAATGTCGCCTACACAACCTCCGATTTCGGTGATGACCACATCGAATTTGCCATCCTCACCCAGTTTGTAAAAGTTGCTTTTGATCTCATCTGTAATATGTGGGATTACCTGTACAGTTTTTCCCAAAAATTCCCCTTTACGTTCTTTGGTGATTACATTATTATAGATTCTTCCCGTGGTAATGTTATTGCTTTGGGAGGTAGGTACGTTCAGAAAGCGCTCATAATGACCTAGGTCAAGGTCAGTTTCGGCACCATCCTCTGTCACATAGCATTCGCCATGTTCATAGGGATTGAGTGTACCTGGATCAATGTTTAAGTAAGGGTCAAATTTTTGGATTGTTACACTTAATCCTCTGGCTTGTAGGAGTTTGCCTAGAGAAGCAGCGATAATTCCTTTGCCTAATGAAGAGGTTACGCCTCCTGTGATGAAAATGTACTTGGTGGATGAAGCCATAAGAATGGTGTGCCGGGGAGATTTAGTGTAGGATTCTTATGGGATTCAAAATTAGGGAAAATTCCCGATTAGCCTTGGTTTTACTTTGGTGATTTTTGGATTTAATGCATCGCCGACCGCTTGGATTGGAAATCAAAAGGAGAAATTATCTTGTGACAATATGTGTCAAAAGTTTTTTGTAAAAAGCTTCTTATTGTAGGTTAGCGAAGTGATTCAGAAAGAAATTTCCTCGGAAGCTTGTCTTAGTATTTGAAGACTTGATGACAGAAGGCTCTATGAATTTCTTATTTAAAACTACATCTAAGAAAAAAGACATGAAAGTAAACAAGCAACGATTTATTTTGACTGATGGATTTGAAGATTCGACTTACCTTTTGTCTAAGGGGGAGGAATGGTATACGCTCGATCCTGTAGTTTTATTTTCAAAACTGGACTGGGTTCGCTTTGAAGAGAATGTGCAAGTGATCGATCAGATTTATTCTGAAGTGTTTGATGAAATAGTGGTGAATAAGAAATCACTTGTATGTTATTGGCCCTTGCCTGATTTTTATAAAGAAGACTGGTTTGAATTGACCAAACTCTTTAAAGGCACTCGGTTTGAATTGGAAATTGATAAAAATGAAAATAAATCTTCCGATTCTAGGGATTTAAACAAAATTATCCTTAGAAAATGGAAAGGATTTATAGCGTTCCTGCTTGAGACTCTTTTTGAGGATATAGCATTAAATAATCGGGTAGATCAAATCGCAACCCTTTACAATGATTCAGGATCGATAGTTTTGTTCAGACTGGAACAAAGCGGATTTCCCCTGTATTCGTTTGCTATGGCAAAAGATTATTTAGCGTCTAACCTTAATTTCCCATCCGATTTGAGTTCAGCAGCCGAGGCACTCCCGCTATTTACATCATTTGAAGATGTGATTGATAATTTATCAGATGTACTGGATTTAAGATCTTATAAAATACAGTTTAATGACAAGCAACTAGAAAAAACCTACTATAACAGAATCTCTAAAGCATATAAAAATTTAATTCAAAGCTGGATTGATACGTATTCTTTCAATTAAGTGTTATTCAAGTTGAAGTTTTTTGAGAAAATTTTGCTTGTTTTATTTCTTTGAAGACAGAGGGTATGAAATAAATAGATACTTCAATTACGATTAGATTTTACTGTTGATAGAAATAGACTGAGCTACTCATATGATTTTAACATATTTTTTTTGATTAATTTTCATTATGAAATTTCTATTTTTATATTGCATCGATTTTTATTGTCAAATAAATTTAAAAAAATGAGAGAACTAATTAAAGAATCCATTGTAGATCTTAAAAGAGCTGATGGTTTTATTTATGTGACAGCTGAAGGAAAGAAAATTGATCTTCATGAAGCTGCGGCAAGAGGTATCGCGGTAACTCCGGTTAATCCAAAAGACGAAGTGATCAAGAAATTGGAAGCGGCAGGTTTGTTTTTGACAGACAGCAAATTTTTGAGTGACTTAAATGACTTGATTTCGACATTGAGCGGAAGTGCAACTGCAAAATCAGGAGGCAAGAGAAGATCTTTTTCTGATTCGGAAAAGAATAAAATCGTGGAAGAATGGAAAAAGGTAGAAGCTGCAGGTAAGAAAACCAAAGCCGCTTTTGCCAGAGAAATCGGTGTAGGTTATCAGACATTCATCAACTGGTTGAGAGGTTAATTTCTCGCACTTGCAAAACAAAAAGGCAGCGTTAAGCTGCCTTTTTGTTTTTGTAGGCAACTCCGTTTTCTTGTGCTGGCAGTGTTCTCTTTGTTTGTGCCTAGGTTGATTGAATCAAATATTGGCTATGTTGGCCAGATAAAATTTTTAATTTCGCACTAAATATTGCTAAGCTTGGATCCTGTTTTATTAAATAAATCCTTTCGTGAAAAAGGAAAGATAGTCATCAAAGAAGGAAATGGTATCCACCTGACCATTCTCAAACCTGAATTATGGAAAGAGCAAATGGGTTTTGATTGGACTTACTTGTTGTTTGATCTTTTTCAGATCAGGGCCATTTGTGAGCCGTTTTCAGAGGTTTCCCTCGATATAGTAGAGTTTGCTTCCAAGCCTACCATCTATCAAAGTCCGGTAAGCAAGATTCTAAAAGACGGTCCGGTAAAGAATGGTCTTATTCGATTTGCTGTGATTCGTGATCCAGAGTGGAATAAGTTGCTTTTCCAGATTTCTCAGCCAGTTATTGCGGGTTTTGGAAAAGAAGCGACTGCCGATTTCGCTGTTGAAAAATATTTCCCACTCCTGGGACCGGCCACCAAAGAGCTTTTTCTTGGACCAGAGGGTGAAGTAAAAATCATTAAAGGATGAATCTAAAGCACCGTCTGGATGAGCATGAAGTGTTCCAACGGGTAGCCCGAGTTTCGGAGCGATTGGGCTTGGAGACCTATGTGGTGGGTGGCTATGTACGGGATCTGATTCTCGGCAGGCCCAGTAAGGATATAGATTTCACCTGTGTAGGGAGTGGAATCCAGCTTGCCCAAGAGGTAGCGAGTACCTACACTGACCATGTTCCGCTTTCCGTTTTCAAGAATTTTGGAACAGCCATGCTCAAACTCCAGGATTGGGAATTGGAGTTTGTCGGCGCACGGAAAGAATCTTATCGATTGGAATCCAGAAAGCCAATCGTGGAAGATGGTACCCTCTTGGAAGACTTGGAACGAAGAGACTTTACCATCAATGCGATGGCAATTTCTTTGAATCCATCCAGCTACGGAGAACTAATCGATCCTTTCGATGGCTTGGTAGATCTAAAAAGGAAGCTCATCAAAACACCACTTGAGCCAGGAATTACCTTCTCAGATGATCCATTGAGGATGATGCGGGCGGTTCGATTTGCAGCACAGCTGAATTTTGACATTGACGCGGATACATTTTTTGCGTTGTCAGAAAATGCTGCCCGACTTCAAATCATCTCTGGTGAGCGGATTGCCGACGAATTGAATAAGGTGATCCTTACCGCCAAGCCCTCTTATGGATTTAAGTTGCTATTTGCTTCTAAATTGCTCCATGAGTTTTTTCCTGAAATGGTAGAACTGCAAGGGGTAGATTCTGTGGATGACAAATCCCACAAGGACAATTTCTACCATACGCTTCAGGTCTTGGATAATGTGTGCCAATTTTCTGCTGATCTCTGGCTGAGATGGGCCGCAATCCTGCATGATATTGCCAAACCCGCCACAAAGCGATTCAATCCCAAAGTGGGTTGGACATTTCATGGTCATGAGGACAAGGGCGCGCGCATGACTCCCGGAATATTCAGAAGGCTGAAACTCCCAATGGATGACCGGATGAAGTATGTTCAGAAACTAGTCAAACTTCATCTCAGGCCTATTGCTCTGGTCAAGGATGAGGTGACTGATTCGGCTTTAAGAAGGCTCTTGTTTGACGCAGGGGATGATATAGACGATCTGATGAAGCTTTGTCGGGCAGATGTGACTTCCAAAAACAATAAAAAAGTCCAGAGGTATCTCGATAATTTTGATAAAGTTGAGCAAAAGTTGTTAGAGGTAGAAGAAAAGGATCAAGTCCGTAACTTTCAGCCTCCCATCAGCGGAGAAGAAATCATGGAGACTTTTGGGATACCTCCTTCAAAAATTATCGGAGATATCAAAGAAGAAATCAAAGAAGCTATATTGGAAGGCCGAATCCAAAACAACCCTGAGGAGGCAAGAAACCTGATGATGAAAATCGCTCTGGAAAAAGGGCTTTCAACTTTAAGCAAATCCTAATTATTATCCGTCATGTTAAAAAGTGTAGTATTCGTTTGCCTGTTGGCAATTTCTGCGGGAACAGTATATGGTCAGACAGCCACTGATTCCATTCCAAAACTTGATCCAAAGATCAAAAATGCATTGAATGCAGCCGATCAAATGGCCTATCAGACCGCATTGAAGTATAACGATCTGGAAATTGCCAAAAGTAAACTGTTCGATCTTATCGTCAGAAATCCTGAAGATTTGAGATACATGGAAGCGCTCGGGAGCTTGTATTTTGAGTCTGGAATCAATGCCTCGGCAGCACTTGTGGCTATGGATATTCTCCAAAAAAATGATAAAAATGTGGGCGCTATGGAGATCGCCGCCTACTCTTTAGAGCAATTGGGTGCCTTTGACCGTGCTTTGCCCTATTATGAAAGTTTACATTTGCTCACCGGAGATAATTTCAGCCTATACAAATCTGCCTATCTTCAGTATTCCATGAAGCGCTATGCAGAGGCTATGAATTCAGTCAACATGCTGGTTAAAAATGCAAAACCTGATGAAAAAATAGGATTTGCTGTATCCGAAACAGAAACACAGCAGGTGAATATGAAAGCAGCCGCACTCAATCTCAAAGGTCTAGTCTATCTTGACCAAAATTCCAAAGCCGAAGCAAAAACGGCATTCAATGAAGCAATTTCTTTGGAGCCTAACTTCAATCAGGCTAAAGAAAACCTTCAAAAAACCAACTGATTTTTGACATACATTGGCAGCCGGAACCCCACCGGCTGTTTTTTTTTGATGAAGCAGTTTACTTTTCTGTTTTTCATTCGATTGAATAGCAAAGAATTCGCAACATAAAAGACGTTTTCTAAAAGAGGGGATTTCATTACCTTGAGGATCTCGTTAAATTATAGGTAACCCTCCCTTTCCTTCATGACTAATTTGAAATGGATTTTCTTCTATAGTGTGATCACACTTCCCGGTTCGGTATATGGTCAAAATCAAACCTACAAAGAGCCTAAATTTCATCAGGAATGGTCCAAGCCAAGTATATATCCTGATCGGATTATTTTGAATTTTGGACAAAATCCATCTTCTGAAGTCAATGTGACCTGGCGAACAACTACCAAAGTGAAAAAAGCTTATGCTGAGATTGCTGTGGCTACAGCATCTCCCGGATTCTGGAGAAATGGAAAAACTATCAAAGCGAATACTGAGCTGCTAGACGCGAGTGCTGTTGAGGATGCTAATGTATTTGCTCACTATCATTCCGTAGAATTCGCAGACCTTCTCCCAAATACCATGTATGGCTATCGGGTAGGGGACGGAGAGCAATGGAGTGAATGGTTTCAGTTTAAGACTGCTTCCGATAAGCCTGACGATAAATTTTCCTTCCTTTATGTCGGAGATGCCCAGAATTATGTCTTGGAACTGTGGTCCAGATTGATCAGAGAGGGGTTTAGAAAAGCACCTGAAGCACGGTTTATTATTCATGCGGGGGACTTGATCAATCGGGCACATCGGGAACAGGAATGGCACGAGTGGTTTACTGCCGGAGGTTTTATTCACAGTATGATTCCCGCTATGCCTACGCCCGGCAACCATGAATATCGAGCAAAAGATCAAGCGGAGTCTCTCGCCAAAGAGCGTAGCCTATCTGTACAATGGAGGCCTCAGTTTACCCTTCCGCTAAATGGACCTGAAGGATTGAAGGAGACTGTGTATTTCATGGATTATCAGGATGTCAGAGTGATTTCGTTGGATTCTAATCGGGATCAAGAAAGGCAGGCCGATTGGTTGGATAGCATACTTGCAGTCAACCCCAAAAAATGGACTATATTAACCTATCACCACCCACTTTTTTCTGCTTCTAATGGCAGAGATAACTCGGAATTAAGATCCCTCTGGAAACCGATTTTTGATAAACATAAAGTCGACTTGGCACTACAGGGTCATGACCATGCCTACGCAAGAGGAAGAGTGGCCCCAGAGGGAAATGTCATGGATGGGGTTAACATCAAAGACTTGACAGGAACAGTCTACGTGGTCAGCGTGAGTGGGGGTAAAATGTACAACAAGGGGGAGGATTGGACTGATAAAGGCGCTATTAAAGACAGAGCAGCTGAAAATACCCAACTTTTTCAGGTGATTACTGTCGAGGGAAATCGGCTGAAATTTGAATCCTATACAGCCATTGGGGAGTTGTACGATGCTTTTGAATTAGTGAAAGGAGAAAATGACCTCAATCAGTTTATTGAACTTCGAGTCAACGCAGTCCCAGAGAAAAACAATTCCAATACGATACTATTCAAGGATTGAGACCTTTATTCATCATTTTGATGAATGGGTTTGATTTTGATCAATTGTGTTTTGTTGGAATTCAATAAGTGAGCAAAAAAATAGGTTCAGCAAGAAAAGCTGAACCTATTTTTTTAATTTGATTTTGCGGGTTTAATTGAGTTTAACACTTTCAATCATCACTCCGGCCCTTACTTTTGAATCCAGGGTACTACCTATATCTACTCGATCTAGTGGCTGATATCTTGCGCCGGAAGGTGTACCTGTGATCTGTTCGATTGCTTTTCGAAGCAATAACTCATTTACATCTCCAAGCGGTCTGAGTCGCTCTGAAGATTCCTTCGCTTCGATATTTGGCAGGAATCCGTTGGTATATTCTGATTGATCTAGACTATTGAAGCTTCTGGAGACAATTGGAAGCATACCATATTTATTGGCAGGATTCTCATCATCCTCAAAGGGTACCGAACCGACGTTTTTCCCTGTAGTTTTATCACCGATGATAAACACATCCATGTATGGCTTGAGGCCATTGATGATCAATTCAGAGGCAGAGGCTGTTCTGGTGGAGGTGAGTACATAGACCCTATTTCCTTTTAAGATTCTACCTAGGTTTTGAGCTTTTTCTCTAAATGGTGTTTGGACATTTTTCAAATTGTCAAACTGCATCAGAAAGCTATTGTATTTAGTCTTGGAGAAAATATCTGTGGATTTTACTGACGGAGCTATTAAGCTGGCGAGATTTACTGCTGAAGAGACGAATCCCCCGCCATTGTATCTGAAATCCAATACCAAATGCTGTATCCCTTTAGTCTTGAAGTCTGCAAAGATTCCGTCCATCTCTTGGTCGTAGGCGGTACTGTTGTTGCCCGGCCCCGGCGCAAAGAAATGGTATACCACATACCCTATTTTTTCTCCGTTTACCGTATATACTGAATCCAGGAAATTTGGATTTTCTGGCAGCTCTACCGGCGTCAATGAAATCTCAGGCAGTGCCATGAAGCTTCCATTCGATTCATTAAATCGTAGGGTATTTAATGTATGTGGCTTGTCGATCAGTCCCAAGACAGTCCTGAAATTTTCCAAGGTCATTTGAGTCCCGTTGATCCTGGTGATGCGATCCCCACGTATCATTCCTGCACTTGCCGCAGGGCTGTTTTTTTTGATGTAGGTGATTTCTGCTATCACATTGTTGTTGGAAGCACTTTCACGATAGAGGGTAAACTCATAACCTGCTTCAAGACTTATCCCGTTGAGTGAATTTATCAGCTGCTGGTAATCCGGGTAGATGACCGAAAACCGATCTGTAGGCCGGTTCAATAGTGATTCAAAATAATCTTCCGGATCAGAAGTAGTTGCGATAGGTGTCCTCATTTCTGCCAACCACAAATAGACTTCCTTCATGACGTCATTTATCCATTTGTTGATAGCTATGTTGGGATTAATAGGCTCTTCAACGGTTGGCTCAATTTCTTCTTCATCCTTACAGCTTGTGGCTCCGCAAAGCAATAAGCCAAAGAGCAACATTCTAATTAAATATTTTGCACTCATATAGGTAGATTATAGATTCTTGGTAAACGGGGGATCTTTGGGTCTTGTTTTCTGTTAAGTAAGGAAATTTCTTTTTCAGAATGAAGAACCAAAGGAAACGTTGTGTAGCTGACTATCCAGCAATTTTCCTTTTTCGCACTTCAATACACGGTAAGGGAATTTACGTAGAAGTTCATGGTTGTGGGTTGCCATCAGGATCGCTGTTCCTTTTTTATTGATTTCCTGGAAAAGCTTAAAAATCCCATCAGCCACATCAGGATCGAGATTTCCGGTAGGTTCATCAGCTAAAAGGATCGAGGGATTGTTGAGTAAGGCCCGTGCTATTACGACGCGTTGCTGCTCTCCGCCTGAGAGTTGGTGAGGCATTTTATTCAATGCTTCCACCAATCCTACTTGAATCAAAACGTCGCTGATTCTTTCTTTTATTTTCAAAGAATCTGTCCAGCCGGTGGCTTTGAGCACGAAGGTGAGGTTTTCATTGACAGATCGATCTGTGAAAAGTTGAAAATCCTGGAAAATGATTCCGATTTTTCTTCGGAGGTAGGGTACTTCTTTGTTTTTGATTTTGGATAGATTGTATCCTACGACTTCTGAATGTCCGGTCTTTAGCGGTAGATCGGCATATAGAGTCTTTAGTAAAGAGCTTTTGCCACTACCAGTTCGGCCAATCAGAAATACGAATTCATGCTGCTCTACCGAGAAATTGACATCTATCAGAACGGGATTTTCTCCCTGAAAAATGGTCGCCTGTGTCATGGAAAGAACAGGATGGGTACTGAAATCCATTGGTTTAGAGATCTAATTTTTGAAGTTTTCCAAAAGGAAGGTTTTTGATGAGTTCCTCGAGCTGTTCTTCTTTACCTTCCCAGCCAAATTTTTCTACACTTTTCAGTGGGCGGTCTGCCCTGAAATAGGCCACGAGTACAAAATTTTCGTCCCGAATCTGAATGTAGTCAGGGATTTTTGCTTTTCCTTTTACCTTGATGATGTACATAATTTGGAATTGAAAAAGAGGCTGAATCTTTTCAGAGCCAGCCTCCTGTGAGGTTTATTTGCCTGCTGCCTTGGCGTGGTCTGCAAGAAACTGTGCCAAACCCGAATCCGTGAGCGGGTGCTTCAATAGGCCTGTGATGACTTTTAATGGGCAAGTGACCACGTCGGCACCCAGTTCAGCACACTTGATCAGATGCATGGTGTGGCGTACTGATGCCGCCAGAACCTCCGTGTTGTACCCATAGTTTTGATAAATGTGAACTATTTGAGCGATGAGATCCAATCCGTCAAAAGAGATGTCGTCCAATCTACCAATAAATGGAGATACATAAGAAGCTCCAGCCTTTGCAGCTAAAAGTGCCTGTCCTGAGGAGAAAATCAGCGTACAATTGGTACGGATTCCTTCGCTATGGAAATATTTGATGGCTTTGACACCGTCGCGGATCATGGGGATTTTCACCACGATCTTGTCGTCGATTTTTGCAAGCTCTTTTCCTTCACGGATCATTCCTTCGTAGTCTGTGGCAATGACTTCAGCACTCACTTTATCATCTACGATGTCACAGATTGCTTTGTAATGAGCCTTCACATTGGCATCACCGGTGATGCCCTCTTTGGCCATCAGCGAAGGATTGGTTGTCACACCGTCCAATACGCCTAGGTCATAAGCTTCGCGGATTTCATCCAGGTTGGCGGTGTCAATAAAGAATTTCATATGTGTACAATTTGGTTTTTAAAGGTCATATGTAATCTCGCACTTTTTAACGTCATCAAAGTTGATGAGATTTAATCAGGTGCTCGATTTTATAGCTATAGGTTTTAGTTAAGAATCTTGATTAAAGAGAGCCTAAAAATAGTTTTCAAGGCTGTTGAACAAAGTTAGAAGATTAATCAGGAATAGGTAGCCGGTATGGGGGAGGATTTTGGAAAATGCGGACAAAAAAAGAGGCGACATCGCACCGCTACAACCGCCTACCCTTGCTTCCTTCCGGACCTGGGGGATTCAGCAGGAGCTGGTCGTGTCGCCGATGCTAAGGTAAATCAAAATTCAGGTAAAGCAAGGGTAGTTTTAGAATTTGGGTTTAGTGGTCAGGAAATCAAGCGCTAAAAGTTTTACCTTCGACATGTCTAACACCTACAAGGAATTCAAATCACCTATGAAAAAAACGTTCCTGATTACCTCATTGGCAGCTATTTTAGTCGGTTGTGCCGAGCAAAACAGTCACTATCAGTTTCAGGTAGCCGATCTTGAACCTAACCTGATTACTCTTTCTTCTGATGAATTTATGGGAAGAATGCCTTTTACTGAGGGAGAAAAAATCACTACTGCCTTTTTGGAAAAAGAGTTTAAAAACCTAGGCTTGGAGCCCGGAAACGGTGATTCCTATTTCCAGGACGTTCCCATGGTGTCTATTACAAGTAGTCCATCAGAAAAGATGGAATTCAAAAGTGCTCAAGGTATTTTGAGTGCCGAAGGCTTGAAGGATTTCGTGATCTGGACTCAGCGCACTGATAGCTTGGTGACTGTTGAAAATGCGGAAGTAGTCTTTGCAGGTTTTGGAATTGTAGCTCCTGAGTATGGGTGGAACGATTACAAAAACCTGGACGTCAAAGGAAAAATCGTGGTAGTACTTGTCAATGATCCTGGATTTGGTACAGAAGATGCCTCTCTTTTCAAGGGAAATACGATGACTTATTACGGTCGTTGGACATACAAATATGAAGAGGCCGCACGTCAGGGAGCCTTAGGTTGTCTGATTGTCCACAATACCATCCCGGCAGGGTATGGATTTAATGTGATTCAAAACAGTTGGAATGCATCCAAACTCTATCTCGACGATAGAGGGCAGGAAAAGTACAAGCTTGGTTTTGAAGGTTGGATTACGCTTCCAACCGCCAATAAGCTCTTTGAACTTACTGGCATGAAGGAGTCTGAATTGCTTGCAAAAGCAAGAAAGGCAGAGTTTGAACCTATCGCCTTGGGCATCACGGCGAGTGGGTCCATCCAAGTAAAGGCTGAATACAATGTGTCCCAAAATGTGGTGGCCAAAGTGACTGGCAAAACCAAGCCGGAAGAGGTCATCATTTACTCCGCGCATTGGGATCACTTAGGAATTGGTAAGCCTGATGAGACAGGTGATACGATCTATAATGGTGCATTGGACAATGCTTCTGGCACCGCTGCACTTTTGGCCCTCGCCAAAGCCTTCAAAACGGATGGTCAGCCTGAGCGAACTGTCGTTTTTCTTGCCGTAACTGCTGAGGAGCAAGGCCTATGGGGTTCTGCTTATTATGCTCAAAACCCGATTTTCCCGAAGGAAAAAACAGTAGCCAACATCAATATGGATGGCATCAATCCTTATGGTAAAATGAAGGACGTGTCCATCATAGGAGTTGGCCAGTCTGAAATGGAAGATCTACTTAATGTAGAGTTGGAAAAACTCGGACGCTACAGTGCCCCAGAACCTAATCCTGTGGCCGGTTACTATTTCCGCTCAGACCATTTCAACTTTGCAAAAATCGGCATTCCAGCTTTGTATTTCGGTACTGGAATCGATCATGTGGAAAAGGGAAAAGAATACGGCAAGGAGCTACAGGATGAATATACCGCGCAGTATTACCACAAAGCCTCTGATCAATACGATCCCACTCGCTGGAACCTAGACGGAGCGGTGGATGATGTACAGCTCCTTTACAATGTGGGAAAAAGCCTCTCAAACTCTGACAAATGGCCTGGTTGGAAAGAAGGCTCGGAGTTTAAAGCAGTGAGAGATGGGTATATGAAAAAGTGAGCAAGCTTTCAATTCCCATTAAGCAATAACCAAGGGTGGGAATCACCTAGAAATTGAGTTGGATAATTGAAAATGCCCTCTACTAGAAAAGCAAAATCTGATAATTAATAATTGAAAATTGAAAAGCCAGCCTCTTTCGAAGCTGGCTTTTTTACTGGTTAACTTTCAATTATTTTCCTGTTTTACAGAACTCAATCAATACCTCCCATTGTAACTGCTACCCATATAGGCTCCCCATTTTACGGGAGTAGCGACAGGGATATTAGTTTTCAATAGGTTGATTCTCAAGCCATCAAATGAATAGGTGCGGTACAAGTTGTCGCTATGGCTAAAAACAATATCCAGAAATTTATCTCCATTTAAGTCTCCGATCCATGGAGTAGAGGAAATATTATTGCCCCCTAGGGGAGTCAAAAGGTCTTTTTTAGTTACGCCCTGCTTGAAATCGATCACCGAAATCGTGGTGAAAAAAGTCTTTATTCCGGAGGCGTCAACCCGTTGCCGGTTATCACTGATAAGCACTTCCTCTGCCCCGTCCCCGTTGGTATCCAAGACTAGAGGAGAGCTTGATTGAAAGCTTCCAAATTGCTCGGTGTATTTCAATTTTCCTTTTGCTCCATCGATCATGGCGTAATTACAGAAGGTGAAATCCGGCCAAACGCCTGAATTTGCATTGACAAAAACGTCCGGAATCTCATCATCTGTGAATAGCCCCACAGCTGGAGAACTGTAAATTTCTGTTCCAGGAAGTTTGACTTTCCAGAGTTGTTCTTTCGTACGACCGTCAAAGGCATAAACAATCCCTTCCACCGCATTCGCCACGATGTCCTCTATGCCATCTTCGTTGAGATCTACCCATGTTGCAGGAGCTATAAAGCCCTTGTTTTTGCTGATCGCGAGAACCTGCGCTTTTTCTAAAGTTCCATCGAGGATGTCGCGAAGGCGGGCGATGTAAAGATTTCCTCCAATAGTCTCTCCACCCGTTCCGAATACCACTTCGATTTCATCCGTTGAGGAATGATTGGATAAAGTGATGGAATGATAGATTTCCTTTTTGTCTGGCATTTTTACTTCCCGAATTATTTTTCCATTGGAGGCGTCCAGCACAAGGATTTTTCCAGTAGGTCGATTGGGGTCAAAAGGTTTTTTGGTCACATTTCCTCCGTTGGAAACAATGAGATCGGGGATGCCATCCCCAGTAAGGTCGGGGAGAAGTTGAGCATTGTAGAAGTTAAAATAATTGATTTGAACTTGCTCTTTCAATTGATTGGACTCGACAAAGTCCCAGATAAGTTGGCCATTTGTTCCATTGATTGCCTGAAGCGTGGCTGACCTTCCTCCGATGATCACCTCGTCTACGCCATCCCTAGTAATGTCCAGAAGTAAGGCTGATCCGAAAATTTGATCTTTTGTAGGCCTTTTCCAGATTATTTTCCCTGATTTCCCATTGATCGCGACGATAGCAGTATCTGTGGCTTGAAATTCCAGTCTTCCTGCCCCTATGATAATGTCAAGCGTTCCGTCGCCATTGAAATCCGTTGCCCTCGGTGAGGAGAGTGTTCCCAGATTTGGGAATTGAACTGACCAGATTAACTCATTTGGATCAAATCCATTATGTCCTGTTTTAGAAGATGTCAAATCAATAAAACCAAAAAGTAGCAGGACCAAGATCCCTTGCGAAAAAGTCTTAAAAGATCCCAAAATTTTCTTTTTACTCACCATTTTGTCTAGTCAACTTGGTTAAAAGTAAAACTATTTGAGAACAAATGATCAATTATATCGGGGGATGACCAAAAGGGGAAATGCGAGAAGACGGCGACACTCTCCTCACTTCAAATTCAAAATTTTGAAACTACCTCTTATAGCTTTCCATTGGATAAAAATAGCATAGTTCATATTTCCTACTTTTAGGGAGACAAGGGGTAATATGGTAAAGGAAATGCTAGTCGAGAAGCTGAATAAGTCTAAGTGAAAATTTGATTCAATTGACTGATTAAGAAGGTTTAATCTAGTTGGTCAAGTTACTTTTATCCCCCATTTCACCAGCAGTCCCGGCAAACCTTGTAAATCAAATCGTGCGCCTTTGATCCGGTTGATCTCCGGATCGATCCTGTAATTTATAGCGTCTCGGAAGTCGGCTTTTTCCAAATTGGTACTGTCAAAAACCGCCCCGCTAAGGTCAGATCCTTGAAAGTTGGCTTCTTGCAGTTCGGCTTGGGAAAAGTCTACTTCGAGTAGTCGGCTGTTGGTGAATTGGGATTTTTTAAGCTTGAGATTGAAAAAATTGGAGTAGTTCAACTGGCTGTGGTCGAAATGAAACTCCATCAAAAAGGCATTGGCGGTATTGAAGTGTACTCCCAATACTTTGCATCGCTCAAACTTGACATTCTGAAAACTCACCTTAAATACCTTGGCATTGCTCAAATCACAGTCTCGGAAAGTGCAGTTTTCGAAACTGGATCCATGAAAGTTGAGGTTGGAAAAGTTGCAGGCGACAAAAGTGCAGGATTCATATTCTCCTGGCTCGAAATCAGAGGCAAGGAGGTTTTGAAAGGATAGGCCAGAAAAGAAAGGCATAAAATTCAATGAGGATAAGTTGTAGGATAAATTTTTTGGTTTTCAGGAGAGTCTCGGACTTCGTATTTCGTCATTCGTATTTCTAAAGTCCCGCCAAATCCCACTTTCTTATCGTCTCTTTAATCAATCCGGCCACCTTGGCATTGACTTTTTGGAAATATTCTTTCGCCTGTTTTTCGTCAAAATTGGGATAGCCTTGTCCTTCTTGATACAATCCGATAGAAGAGGGAAAAGGAACCGCTGCGTAGGTTCCCGGCTTTGGGTAGGCGGTAGCTTGGTCTTGATTGTAGCGCTCCTTGTGCACTAAAGTAGGATCGATTGCCTGGATATACGCCGTTTCATTTAATCCTGCATGTCCTCCGTCTTCCTTGAAAACTTCCAATGTCACATCGGAGGCATAGGACCACCAGTTGATAACCAAAGTGCGTACTCCAAGTTCATTGGCTACATCTGCAGCGACTTTTTGGAGCACGGCAGTCTGTCCACCTCCATGGCCATTGAGGATGATGATGTTTTTGAATTTGTTTTTTGCCAGTCCCTTCAAAATGTCTCTGATAAAAGGAGCATAGGCTTCTTCCGTGATTTGAAATGCGCCGGGATAGGCTGCCATGCTTCCCGTGATTCCATAGTTTAATGTCGGAGCGATCATGGCATTTAGTTCGGTGGCGATGGTTTTTGCCATAGCTGAAGGCGCCGTATTATCTGCCCCGTTATTGACTACACCATGAGGTTCGAGGGTACCAGTAGGAAGAAGTACGGTATTGATTTTCCCCGGGACAAACTCGGCAAACTCCATCCAGTTGATGCGATCCATTTCGCGGGTGGAGGGAGATTGGGCAAAAAGCCCAGTAGATACAATGAAAAAGAGGAGTAACGCAACAAATGACTTCATAGCAGGTGGTTTTGGGTTCAATTTAGAATAATCCCTTTTCTACAGGTGAGATTTTTTCCGGAAAGCGGATTCCGAATTCAGAGCATTTGATTCCCCTGCCAAAAAAATATTTCTATTTTTTTCAAAAGCCCAAAATCCAATCCTGCAGCTGACTCCGTAATTCCTCCCAAATCACGTCAAGCGTTGATTTTTCCATGGAAACCTAAACTGAATTTTAACCTAAACACAAGCCGAAAATGAACAACGAACTTTTCAAACCTCAGGGTTTGATTCAAAAAGCCGACAGAAGGCAGTTTCTCAAAATGGGATCGCTGACTGTGGCAGGCGCAGGCCTACTACTGATGGGTTGCAACGATGAGGACAACATGATGCCCTCCATGCCGGGCATGGTCAATTTGGGGTCGGGTGATATAGGCATCCTCAACTATGCGTATGCGCTCGAGCAGCTGGAGGCGGCTTTTTATGCTGAGGTGATGAAGGGAGGCTATTTTGCCAATGCCAATGCAGAAGAGAAAACCATCATGGGCGATCTTGAAAAGCATGAGCGTGCTCACCGAGAGTTTTTCAAAGCAGCCTTGGGTGCCAATGCCATCGGAAGTCTGGAAGTGGATTTTAGCAGCATTGATTTCAACAGCAGAACTTCGGTTTTGGCTGCGGCAAAGACCTTTGAGGACTTGGGAGTAGCAGCTTACAATGGTGCAGGGCAGTTTTTGACCAATGCAGACCTCTTGCTGATCGCCGGAAAAATCGTCTCCGTGGAGGCGCGCCATGCAGCAGCAATTCGTGACCTGATCAATCCTAATTCGGTGGATTTTGCCGGAGATGATCTGATTGATGCCAATGGCTTGGAGCGAACGCTGAATTTTCAGCAGGTACTGACTGCAGCAAGCACTTTTGTCAAGACTGAAATCGACTTCAGCCAACTTCCTAGCTAACCTTCTACCTTAAACTCAAGAAATCATGAATTTGATCAACTTATTGGACAAGATTTGTCCTGATACCAAAGATGCCGAAGCGAAAGACCGATTTTATTCCCGAAGGGATGCCTTCCGTCAGTTTGGGGATTTTGGAAAAAAAGTAGCCTTAGCTGCGGTACCCCTTTCTGTGCTCAATGCTATCCCTCATGTCGCCAAAGCCGATACCGCTTCGCTTATCAATGTGCTCAACTATGCGCTCACCTTGGAGCATTTGGAGTACCGTTATTATCAGTTGGGACTGGATGCTGGTGTGGTGACGATGGCCGAAAGACCAATTATTCAGAAAATCCGAGACCACGAATTGGCTCATGTGAAATTTCTCGCGGAAGTGATTGGAGGGGTACTTAATGGTACTCCTGTTGCTGAACCCGATTTTGATTTCACCGCGGGGGGCAACTTTAGGCCATTTCAGGATTATCCCACATTTCTCGCGTTGGCGCAAGCATTCGAGGATACGGGAGTGAGGGCATACAAAGGACAAGCCGCCAATGTGATGGAAAGTGACGTGGTGTTGACGGCGGCTTTGTCCATCCATTCGGTGGAGGCGAGGCATGCTTCCATGATCCGAAGACTCCGCACCAAAAAAGGCCAGGACACAGTCAAAGGCTGGATCACAGGTAACTCGATCGGGACTCTGCCTGCAGCGGCAGCAGGAATTTATGCAGGCGAGGAAAATCTCACCCATGCAGGAGTGAATGTGTCCACTTTGACGGGAATCGATGCGGCTGGTGTTTCTGAAGCATGGGACGAACCGCTCACCATGCAGGCAACACTTGGAATTGCAGGATTATTTTTGAAGAGCTCCAACTGATAGCTGGGTAGCGGTGGAGCTAGGCCATCCTCGAGAGGGGGTGGCTTTTTTTTGTGTCAAGATGTTAGATGTTAGACGCAAGACAAAAGAAGTAAGGCATAAGATAAAAGACTTTAGATAAGCTATTTGAAGCTGGTATTTAGAGATAAGACGACTTTCACAACTTTTCCAAAGTTTGAAACTTTGGAAAAGTTCTTTGTCTCGCGCATGGAGCTATTTTGGAAGACTTAAATCCACTTAGAGTCGGCTGAAATCAGAAATCAACAATGCTGAAAAAGCAAGATAGGCTATCGAGTGTTGTTTTGGTCCTGCTTTGGATGTCGTAAATCGCACATCCAAAACCGTAAATCAAAGTACCTTTTTGTACAGCACACATTGCCTCAAATGAGGATAGTCTTTCAGTTCGGAATAATCAAACTCGTAGCAAAAGTCCATTCCGATTTTCTTCATTACCTGAATTGAGGGCAAATTCGTAGCTGTAGCATAGGAATAGACCTCCTTGATATCCAATTGTTTGGCGAAGTCCAAAACCGCCTTTGCCCCTTCTGTTGTGAGGCCTTGGTTCCACCATTTTTTGCCGATTCTCCAGCCGATGTCCACGCAGGGAGTAAAGTCTGATTCGAAGGTCTTCCAACCGAGTCCGATGGTGCCGACTAGCTCTTTGGATTCTAAATGATCCACCGCAAAATAACAGAAGCCTCGTTCCTCAAACAGCTTTTGCATCCGGTCCATCATGGCTTGTGTTTCTTCGAGTGTGTAGGGTTTTTGGAAAAAATGCATCACCTCCGGATCAGCGTTGATCGCTGTGAAATCGTCCAAATCAAAAGTTTTCCAAGTACGGAATCCAAGCCTCTTTGTAGAAAATAGGTAATGATTCCCCATGTCAAGAGGCTTTTTCAAAAGTGAGGTGAAGGGTGGTTCCTTTTTGATGCACGCTTTCGATCCTTAGATCTCCTCCATTATTTTCCACGAATTGTTTGACTAAAAATAGGCCTAGACCTGTGCCTTTCTCTTTGTTTGTGCCTTCCGTAGAGCTTACAATGGATTTCTTTTTGCTTATTTCTTTTAACTTTTCGGGAGTCATTCCCACCCCTTGATCTTTAATGCTGAGCTTGACTTGATTTCCAAGATCTTCAAGATAGATTTTGATTTCACCGGCTGTATGGGAAAACTTGATGGCGTTTTGTAGACAGTTTTGAAGAATAATCCGGAGTTGAGAAGGGTCTGCATGAATCCGGAACATTGGTTTCTCGACTTCTAAGTTGATGTTGATATTTTTCTTTTGTGCGACCAGCTCATTCTGAGTGATGGTTTCTTGGATAAGCTCATATACGTCCAAACTCTTTTTCTCAGTCACTATTCCGCCCAGCTGTGCATGAGACCATCGTAGAAGTTGCTCGATTTTTTGCTCGGTTTGCTTGACTTGCCTCAGAAGGAGCTGATTCGATTCTTCTTTTTCTAGGTCTGAGAGCATGTTCATTTCTTGTAGCTCTAGCATTTGACGGATTGAGTGGATCGGTGTTTTTAAGTCATGAGAAAGTATGGAGAAGAGTTTGTTTTTTTCTTCATTGAGTTGGTTGAGGGTTTTATTTTGTGCGATGATTTCCCTTTGCTTCTCCAGAAGCTGACGGTTGAGTTCTTCTTTCTTTTGCAACCAGCGCCTACTTAGTAAAATGATCATCGTCAATAATGCCAAAATAGCGCTGAGACCAATAAGTGTATAGTTGGTGATTTTGGCTTTTTGCTCTGCAATCAGATTTTTTTGTTCAAGTGTTGCCTTGTCTGCTTCTGCCATTTGGAGTTGGTGGAAGCTGATTTCGGAGTTTTTATCGTCGTTGTAGAGTGTGTCCGCGTGTATTTTATTCAACCTGGCATACTGCAGGGCGTTTTTATAATCTCCCAGTTGCTCATAAACCTTGGATAGTAGGTTGCTTGCGCGTTCCTGATCCCAATACGCTGAGGCCAGTTTTGCAAAGTCGTAGCCTTTTTGGCCAAGTTCGAGAGCTTTTTGGAGTTCTTTTTCTTCAAGTGCAATTAGGCCCAGTCCAGTCGTTGCAAAGGATTTTTCCCAATAGGTGAGTTCAGGATATTTCTCCAATACCATGTTGAAAAGTACCTTGGCTTCACTGAGGTTACCAAGTTCGAGTTGGATTTGGCCCTGACGGTTGAGAATCATCATCCGTTGGACAGATTCTTGGAAGTTGGCAGTAAATTCATATCCCATCGCCAATGCGTCCATTGCTTCCGAATACTTATTTAACTCCGAAAGCGAAATCCCAAGATTCAGGTAATTCGCTCCCAGTGAAAGGCTGTCATTACGTTCCAGGTTGATTTTTACACATTGCTCAAAAAAAGAAGCAGCCTGCGCGTAAGCATGTTGACTGAGGTAAATCAGCCCTCTTCCGTTTAGCGCAAATGCTTTTTGATAGAGGTCGTTTTCTTTTTCAAGCAATTCAAACGCTTTGGAATATTGCTTTACCGAAGTAGCGTAATCGCCCTTGATGTAATTGAGTGCGCCAAGCTGGTTGGCGATCATACCTACTTGGAGATTGGATAGGTTTGGAAGCGACTGAGCTCTCTCCATTAATTTTAGAGCTTCTTCCAAATTCTTGTATCTAAGGTCTACGGCACCGAGTATCAAGCTGTCAAACTTCGGATTGCCTGTTGGTTTGATGTTTTGGGCAAGAACCTGCGTGTATGCCAATGATAGGCACAGCGAGGCAAAAAGAAATAAGGAAGCTAATCTGGAAATCAAAGGCTAAAGGGTGTGATGTTTAAATATAGAAGGATCGAAATAAAAACAAAAATATGTGGTCTACTATGCTGCAAGTTTTCGGATGTGGGTGGGGGCACAAATCAATTTTTGAAAGTTTTTTAAAAAATAACAGAAAGCGGTTTGAAATGAATCTCCCAAGCATTATGTTAGTGTCATAATACACTATGACACTATAGATTTTAAACTTATGATTGTTTTTGAAAAGGTGAATTTTGGATACTCCAAGCGCCCTCTACTTTTTGAAGGGTTGGATTTGGAGCTGAAAAGTGGGAAGGTGGTTGGATTGCTTGGTAAAAACGGAGCGGGTAAATCTACTTTGATGCGTTTGATGGCAGGGCTGGTTAATCCCATCGCTGGAATGGTGCTCTGTGAAGGAGAAAAGACGTTTGGCCGTCAGCTTCGATTTTTAGATCAGCTCCTGTTTATTCCGGAGAACGTATCGATTCCTGATCATCTGAAAGTCAAGGAATACGTGAGTATTTACAGTGATTTTTATTCAGGGTTTGATCCTAAAAAGTTGGAGCAGTTGCTGCTGGATTTCCAGATTGAGGTCAATCAGCGGATTTCCAATCTTTCTTACGGACAGCAGAAAAAACTACAAATCGCCATTGGGCTGAGTTCAGGCGCCAGACTGCTACTCTTCGACGAACCCACCAACGGGCTGGATATTCCTTCCAAAAGTGCTTTCCGCAAAGTAGTCTCTGCCCATCTCCGGGAGGATCAGTTGCTGGTTATTTCTACGCATCAAGTCAAGGATATTGAGCATTTGATCGATCAGGTGGTAGTTTTGGATGAGGGGAAAATCAAGCTTCAGGCAGACTTGGAGGCACTTGAGGAATCCTTTGTTTTTGGTCAGGGGACGACGGCCCCTGCTAATTCGCTTTATACCGAATCCCATCTGATGGGATCGCGATTTATCGCTCCGGTTGAAGAAATAGAGAGTGGAGCAAGTCCTGATTTGGAGATGCTTTTCCAGGCAGTAATCGAGGGAAAGCTTATGGGTAAATTTTTGTCAGATCTAAATGAAATGAAGCTATGAGTAACTTGTCTTTTGGGAGAATTGGAAAATTAATGCGATTGGAGTTGGTGCTTCACCGTCGATATTATGCGATGTTGGTCTTCGGTACTTTTTTGTTCACCTTCCTGTTTTTACTTTTTGTCTGGTACAAAAATTCAGAAGCAGCCAATGATTTTGACGTAACTATTGAAGGGGTAAGTTTTCCCGGAAGTATTTGGGAAAAAAGTTCCTATTTGGGCATTTTCATAGGATTTAAGCTATTGGTATTTTTTGTGGTTATTGCCCAAAGCTTCAAAGAGTTGCGAAGTAGGTCATCGGCTGAGTTTTATTTGCTTTTGCCTTCCTCTATTTTGGAAAAGGTGATTGCTCAATTTGTCTTTTTGATCACCTTGGCGGAGTTGATCCTGCCGTTTGTTTTTTGGCTTGCTATTCAGTTGGCGTATTGGTTTTGGACGGGGCTGATCGCCGGAGGCAGTGTGTTGATTGAGATATCGGAGATTTCATTTTTCGAATTGACGCTGTTCATGTCTTCACCAGATAACAGTTTGGTTGTTCAGCTTCTGATAGTAGGGATTTCACTTTCGCTGTTCTCTTTGTTTTTCGTGGGTAGTCTTTACTTCGGCAAGTGGAATGTAGTCCTTACTCCGCTTAGTGTCTTCGTTTATTATCTGATTTTGGCTGGTTCATCGATTGGCTTGTCGCATATGCTTTTGAGAAAAACTTCCATGTTTAGCTTCGATATCAGTCTAGTTCAGCCGGAGTTTTTTGACGGAGTCCCCTTAATCATGCTGATGATTTTAGTTCTTCTCTATTCCGCTTCTGCTTTGAGCTATGTGGTAGCCTATTTCAAGTTAAAAGAACGGGAGGTTTAGGATGGAATTTGGCGATCACAAAACCATCTTCTTGCAGATCCGCGACTGGCTCGTGGATCAGATTCTCACGGGTAAGCTTGCTCCCGGAGACAGGATTCCCTCGGTCCGTGAGCTTGCTGCCGATATCGAGGTCAACCGTAATACCGTGATGCGGAGCTATGCGCTGATGGAGCAGGAAGGCATCATTGACAATCGGCGCGGCATCGGCTTTTTTGTCTCGGATCAGGCCCGACAGCGCTTGGCTACTGATGAGAAGGCTCAATTTATCCGCGATGAACTTCCCAAACTCGTCCATCAGGCCAAAGTACTTCGCTTGACTTTGGCTGATTTTGAACCCTTAATCCAACAACTCCATGAAAATCAAAACCAGTAATAAGATTCTATTTTCCTTTCTCCTCTTCGCTTGGGCCAGTATTATGGTCACTTTGCTGGTGTCATTCCGGTATTCTTTGCTCGGTAGTGCATACCAATTCGAAAAGATGGAAACCAAAACTTGGGAGATTGCAGGTGAATTTTCAGTAGTCTCTATAAGTGACTCATGGGTTGTACGTCTCGATGGAAGCAAAAAAGGTCAAATTGAGTATTTCAAGGCCTTTTTTCGAAACAGACCAAGCAAGAATCATGGTGATCCCGATCCATTTATTCATGAAGTTCGAAACGATACCTTGTTTATCAAGGGGATGAGGCAAAACCCAAACGGAAGTTTTACAATTCAGGTAGGGGATATCAAGTCCGTCCTCATCGATCAGGTATCTGAAGTTGAATTGCTAAAAATGGGTTTGGATTCGCTGAAGGTGATCTCCAATGCAGGAGAGCTTGTCTTACAAAAAGACCATGGCCTGACGCATTTGGATTTTGTGGGAGGTAATAACTCCAAGCTTCAGGTTGCCGGTATCGAATCTCTGAATCTTTTCCTCGATCGCAGTAAGGCAGACCTTCAACTGTATTTGGGAGGCATCAGCGGGCAGGTGATCAACAGATCTGAAGTGACCATTCCTGCCCAATCCGGAGCAATGAATCTGAGCAAAGACAAGACTTCGACCATCGTCGTCGAGGATTGAATGTGATATTTCTCGATCGTAATCGAAAAATTACATGTTTATTTTCGATTACGATCGAGAAAATACATATTTTTGATTCATGATCCATCGCGTCATAGAGACAGAACTTCTTAAACGAATCCATCAAGGCAAGCTTTTACTAGTCGTTGGCCCGCGTCAAGTAGGTAAAACTACGCTCATGCGTCAAGTTTTGAAGCAGCTGAATCTAGAAGGCTTGTGGTTGAATTGCGATAATCCGGACGACCGACTGAGCTTACAGGAAGCGACGATGACTTCCCTACAATCCCTGATCGGAGATCGGAAGCTTGTGTTGATCGATGAAGCCCAGCGAGTTCAGAATATAGGGCTTACCTTGAAATTGCTTACTGATAACTTCCCGGAAGTGCAGGTGATTGCTTCCGGTTCCTCTGCTTTGGATCTAGCCAATACGATCAATGAACCACTCACTGGACGAAAGCGAGAATTTCAGCTGTATCCATTTTCCACGGAAGAATTGTGCCGACACACTTCCGAGCGTGAGGAAAAACGGCTTTTAGAAGATCGGCTTATCTATGGATTTTATCCGGAGGTGATCAATCATCCTGCCGATGCGCAAGAGGCTTTAGGAGAGATTACGAGCAGTTACCTGTACAAGGATTTGCTGAGTCTGGAAGATGTCCGAAAACCCGCAATTCTTCAAAAGCTTCTGCTGGCTTTGGCTTTGCAAGTGGGTTCGGAGGTCACCTACAATGATTTGGGAAATACCATCGGGATTGATAAGGAAACCGCCGAGAAGTACTTGGATTTGCTGGAAAAGGCATTTGTGATCTTTCGATTGAATTCGTTCAGCCGGAATATGCGAAGGGAAATCAAGAAAAGCCGTAAGATTTACTTTTGGGATAATGGCATCCGAAATGCCATTATCAATAATTTCAATTCGGTAGCACTTCGCACAGATGTGGGGGCACTTTGGGAAAACTTCATCATCAGCGAGCGAATGAAGTATTTGGCCTATCACCGAATTTTCACCAATGTATATTTCTGGCGAACCACCACGGGCAAGGAGTTAGATTGGTTGGAAGAGCGAGGCGGGAAGCTCTATGCCTTTGAGGCAAAATGGAATCCTGAACGAAGGGCTAAGCTGCCTTTGGGTTTTGCTGAAGCCTATCCCGAAACAGAATTTCAGGTGGTTCACAGGGATAACTATCTTGAATGTCTAATCTAAAAGTGACTTTTCTCGATCGTAATCGAAAGAGTGCATGTTTATTTTCGGTTACGGTCGAGCGTTTGCATTGATGAGCAGTCTCCTACTTTTCAGCTTTCTTATTTTAGCATTCAGACTTTCTGACCTTGGTTAAACCAATTCTTTTGGCTCAGATTTCAATTCTTTCAAAAAGTTTGGGCAAAAGTCATAACCATTTTCCCAAGCGATTCCACCTCCCGGCTCGATAAATACCTGTTCAAATTTGGAAGGATCCAATAGCTCTGCAGTAAAGCCTTTGCCAAGGAAAGGTCGAAGATTGACTATTTTCTCTTCCCCATCCTTAAACCGCAACCAAATATGATGGTCTGGCAAGGCCTTAATTTCAATTACTTCGTTCATCTTTTTAGTCTAAAGGCTCTTTTTCTAATTTAAACAATGAAAAACAAAGGTTATGATGCTAAAGACTACTTTCAGAGTTGTACGTGTTTTGATTTTTATGCTCTCCATCCTTTCGTGCAGGGAATCCGAAGAAGTAACTATTCCTGTCGAAAAATTGGCCAAGGAGGCTTCCTTTTTCAATGATTCAAATAATGAGTTTTTCCTGGTCAATCCCAGTGATATGTTTCAGCTCAATGATAAGATCTTCATTGCGGAGGCAGAGCTTAGTCATCTGGCTATTTTTGATTTGAATTTCAAATTCATTCAAACAGTCGGTCGCTTCGGAGAGGGGCCTGACGATTTTTTTTATCTGGGAAAAATGGGAAAAACACCCGATGGCTTACTGTATTTGCATGACCGAGGCCATGAACTCTTGAGGTTATTTGATTCAGACGGAGTTGAGAAGAAAAGAATTTCTGTTCCCGAATCTTTGTATGCTAAAAACTTCATTTTCATGGACAATTCAATCTGTTTTTCGGTTGGGAATGGCGAAAAACCATTTAGCTGCTATGATTTCAATGGCCAAAAAGTAAGGGAGTTTGGTGAATTTGTGAACTCGTACAACAATGATTTTCAGAAGTACCAAAGAAGCATAGGTGCGCTATATCAAGTAGGTAAATCTTCTTATCTACAAATACTTCCCGCTGAATCGGAGATTTCTCTTTTTGATAGCGATGATGTCAAAATTGATTCAGTCGATATTTTTTCAATACCGGATTTTATATCCTACAAGAATAAGGTGGATCAATTTTATGCTAAGAATTTTGACAAGAGCTTTATTTCTGTTTTCAAGGATCATTACTTGCATGATGATAAATTATATCTGCTGACATATTCCAGCTACTTGGATGCCGAGGGCAATGAACAGGTAGATACAAATAAAGTGATTGTTTTAGACGTCACTTCGGAGCGAATCGCGATTAACTCGGTATTAGTTCTCTCGGCGGATGTTGATGCTTATTCACAAATCATGGTTTTTGACGGATTTATTTATGCTTTTGACAAAGAAGGTGGAAAGCTGGATCAATTTGAAATACCATGAACCTCACACCTCCATCCCATTAAAGGGATTAAACCTTCTCCTTCCCACACCCATAGCCACGGCACGGCAGACGGTTTTGTCGCCATACTTCACATTTAGCTTGTCGAGGGCTTGGTACAGGTTGATCTGCTCTTGGCTGTCTTCGAAGAGTTTGATCTGATAGTTGCCATACACCAGGCTGCTGAAGCGCACGCCGATCAGTCGGATGAGAAGTCGGCGGCTGTAGAGTTTTTTGAAAAGGGCCTTTACCACTGGCAAGAGCGTATGGTCCGCCGAGGTGTAGGGAATCCGCTGCTGCATGGTGTGTGTCTCAAAGTCTGAGTAGCGAATCTTCACGCTCACACAGGCGGTGAGTTGGCCTTTTTGCCGGAGCTTGGAGGAGAGCTGCTCGCACATCGCGATCATCGTGGCCTCGAGTAACTTCACGTCGATGGTGTCCTCTTCGAAGGTGTTTTCGGAGGAGATCGACTTGGCTTCGGAGTAGGGGATGACTGGAGAGCGATCGATGCCGTTGGCTTTTTCCCAGATCATTTTGCCGTTTTTCCCGAAAGTGGCTTCCAGCAGTTCGGAAGGCATTTGCTGCAGGGTGTAGACTTTTTTGACGCCCATGTTATAGAGCGTTTGGGAGGTTTTTTCCCCGATCATGGGAATTTTGCGCACGGAGAGTGGGGCGAGAAAGGGCTTTTCCTCCCCCAAAGGCACCTGCTTTTCGTTGTTGGGCTTGGCCTCGCCGGTGGCGACTTTGGAGACGGTTTTGTTTTCCGACAGTCCCATGGAGATATTCAGTCCACTCTCGCGGATGATGCGCTGCCGGAGTTCGTGGGCGAGTTTGAAGCAGCCGAAAAACCGATCCATCCCCGTCAGGTCGATGTAAAACTCGTCGATGGAGGACTTTTCGAAAAGCGGGACAGATTCCTTGATGATCTCGGTGACTTCGTGGGATTTTTGGCTGTACTTCTCAAAGTCCCCCCGCACGATCACTGCCTCGGGGCAGAGTTGCCTTGCCGTCCGCATGGGCATGGCCGAGTGCACGCCAAACTTACGCGCTTCATAGCTGCAGGAGGCTACGACTCCCCGGTCACTCGAACCTCCGATCAGGATGGGTTTGCCATTCAGTCGGCTGTCAAAAAGCCGCTCCACCGACACAAAAAACGTGTCCAAATCCATATGCACAATGCTTCGCTTCCCTTCCATGGCTTTTTGTTAATTATTTCAACATTTTAATGTTTATAATTTAATCAAAAAGAATAGATTTGAGTTAGTGAAGTGGCGAGAGTTGTCGGAGTTGGAAGAAATATGGTGGAAATACACTTCGTGAAATACGGTGGAAATACACTCCGCTACGCTTCGTGAAATAGGTTTAGCGAAATACTATTGGAATACGCTTCGTGAAATACAGTTGAAATAATACCTCGCTTCGCTTAGTGAAATAAAATGGAAATACCCGTTGTGAAATACAGTAGAAATAGATCTCGCTACGCTCGATGAAATTCAGAGTGATCGAATTGATTATCAGAGCCTTTTTCTAAATGCTTAAGTAATGGAATCCAAGAAAAATTTAATCCCGCTTCAAGATTTTGAAGTGTATCGATTGGCGAGAAAGCTTTCAGCGATAGCTTGGGAAATTTATCGGCGGTTGACATTTCAGCAGCGGAAAGTCTGGGGAGATCAGATGCTGGAGGCAGTAGATTCGGTAGGAGCTAATATTACTGAGGGATACGCCGGATATCACTATTTGGAAAAAATCAGGTTCTATTACATAGCCAGAGCTTCCTTATCCGAAGGAGTAGAGCGTTGGATTGATTTGGGTTTTGAACGAGGTATTGTCTCCGATCAAGAGTTCGAATCATTCAATCGAATCAGACCTGATATTCAAATCAAATTAAATAACATGATCAAGTCCACCTATACAGTAAAGCACCAGCCTAAAAGCGATGATTAACGTGGTATTTCACCTCGCTTATGAGGTTTATTTCACAGGTATTTCTACCGTATTTCTCTTTATAAATCAGTAGAAAACTATGCGTTGTTCTTCTATTTCGCTCCGCTTGCGAGGCTTGTTTCTATCGTATTTCCACCGTATTTCATTCTGATCAATATCTGAAACCTCAATAAAAACCTAAAACACAAGAAAAACCGTAATTTGTAGTGCTAAACCCTTCTAAATCAAAAGTAAGTCATGTCAAAAGTTGAGACCTTAATTCAGGAAATCAGAGCCCTAGAGCCTGAGGATCTTCAAAAAGTCCTGCAAGAATTAGTAAAGCAAGAGGATAGACTAAGACTGGCAAAAGATGCATTGGCAGAATTTGCAGGATCAGGAAAAGGAGTATGGGAAGTTGATGCTCAAGAATACAGCAATCAACTGCGGTCAACTGACAGACTTTAATCATGAAATTATTCGTTGACACCTCTCCATTTATTTATTTGGTAGAATCTCATGAAACTTATGGCCAACAAGTTTGGGATTTGTTCCTCACTAGTATTGGGAGAAATGATCAACTTATGACAAGCGTGATCACATGGATGGAATTTGGCGTGATGCCCAAAAAGACAGGTAGACTGGACCTGATAGAAAGATATCAGGATCTCTTAGATCGTCTGGATATTCCTTTAGTTCATGTCAATCAAGCTGTAGCCGAGAAGGCAGCATCTCTGAGAGCTAAATATGATTTTTTGAAAGCCATGGATGCCTTACAGCTCGCGGTGGCGATTGAGTCTGACTGCGATCGTTTTATTACCAATGACAAAGGGCTTGTTCGGTTCCAAGAACTTCAGGTGATGACCCTCGATCAGCTTTAAGAATGTCTTTTATGCTGCTTGATCAAGCATATTTCTATTAAAATGCAATTACAATCAAATCTTAAGTTTCTAAGAAAAAAGAAAGGCTTCACTCAGGAAACCCTTTCCGATGCATTGGGAATTACCCGTTCCAAACTGGCGGGTTATGAACTCAATATTAATCCTCCACTGGAAACTCTGGTGAAAATCTCCGATCAACTTGGAGTTTCTATCGATATCTTGCTGAGAGAAGATTTAACTTCTTACTCCGAATACAAAGTCCGCGAGTTGCTCGAGACGGATCAGTTTCTGCGCGGGCGAAAGCTGCGGATTCTCTCCACCACAGTCGATGAGCAAGGCCGCGAACTGATCGAGGTGGTTTCTCAAAAAGTCAAGGCGAGTTACTTGGCAGGATTTTCCGATCCGGAATTCATCTCGGAGCTACCGAGATTTTCTTTGCCTTTTCTTCCCACAGACAAAAAGCATCGGGTATTTCAGGTAGATGGTGACTCCATGTTGCCGATTCCTGATGGGGCTTGGATTGTCTGCGAATACGTGGATGACTGGATGGCGATCAAAGACGGAGAGCGCTACGTGATTGTTACCGAGCAAGATGGAGTGACTTTCAAAATTGCTTACAACCGGATCAAAGCAGAGCAGAAGCTCTTACTTTGCTCAGCCAATCCGATTTATGTTCCATTTGAAGTGGATATCGAGCAGGTGCGGGAAGTGTGGAAGTACCGCTTGTCGATTATTTGAAATCTGAGATATAATAGAAATACTGTTGAAATAAACTTCACTTCGTTCCGTGAGATAATATTGAAATATTGCTTGGTCAATGTCGAATCTGTTTTCAAACCAATTAACTTTTAACTAATTAACCCTTTTCCATGCCCATCATTTCCTCTCCTTTTGGCAATATCCGACTCGAGTCTCGCGAGGGCTGCTTGAGCCAAGTCCTATTTACTGAGGAGCAAACCGACGGTGAAATCTTTGACCAGGTGCTTTTAAGTGCCAAGGAGCAGCTGGAGGAGTATTTTGCAGGAAAAAGAAAAAACTTCGATATGCCAATCGGGCTAGGGGGGACGGATTTTCAGCGAAAAGTATGGATGGAAGTGGCCAAGATCCCGTTTGGGCAGACGGTGACTTACATGAAGCTTTCGCAAAAGCTTGGTAATCCGGCGGCCATCCGGGCTGTCGGGGCAGCGATCGGCGCAAACCCGATTTTAGTCATCCTTCCTTGTCATCGGATACTTGGAAGTGACGGCAGCCTTACCGGTTATGCGGGAGGACTGGACAGAAAAAAGGCCCTCCTTGAATTGGAAGGCCATGCATTTCAGGGAAGTTTGTTCTAGTGATCAGTTTTCAGTCTCAGTGTTCAGTTGTGCGATTGACTGCAAATTGCGACTGATCACTGCCTACTTTTTTTCCTCCAACTCCACGATCACTTCAATCTCCACAGCCATATTGTTTGGCAGGGAGCCGACTCCCACAGCAGAGCGGGCGTGTTTTCCTTTTTCGCCAAAAATCTCTACCATCAGGTCGGAGAAGCCATTGATCACTGCAGGCTGAGCGGTAAACTCTGGGGTGGCGTTGACCATTCCGAGTACTTTGACAAATTGCTTGATTCGGCTCAGATCTCCTGTCGCAGCTTTGAGCACGGCAATGATTTCCATACCCGTGTCTCTGGCGGCTTGGTAGCCTTGCTCCACACTCAAGTCAGCCCCGACTTTTCCGTAGATTTTTGGGCCGCTTCCTGCGAGGTAAAGCAGATTTCCCACTTGCTTCCACTTCACATAGTTGGCGATGGGTTGGCTGACCTCAGGGATGGTCAGACCAAGCTGTTTGATTTTCTCTTCGGGTGTTTGGGCTTTTGCGGAGTGAGTTGCTAGCGCAAAAATCATCAGGGAGAGCAAAAGGAACGTCTTTTTCATAAATCAGGGATAGAATTTACCGTTTCTAAGCTAATCCTTTCTTGCTACTTTTGGTAAGCTTTTCTCCTCATTCCTATGCAAGCTCTTGAGATTATTCCCTATTCCTCGGCACTTCAGCCTCATTTCGAATCCATCAATAAGGCTTGGGTGACCAAGTATTTTTCGCTGGAACCTTTTGATATTGACCAGTTGGAGCATCCGGAGGAGACGATTTTGGCTCAATGCGGTGAAATTATCTTTGCAAAACTCGGTGATGAAATAGTCGGTACCGTGGCTTTGATCCCCAAAGAATCGGGAGACTGGGAGATGATCAAAATGGGAGTTAGAGAGTCAGCCCAAGGCAAAGGAATAGGAATGGCACTTGGAAAAAGTCTTTTGGAATTGGCTAAAGAAAAGGGAGCCAAAAGGGTGGTTTTGTACTCCAATACCAAGCTGGAAGCAGCCCTTCGAGTGTATGAAAAGCTCGGTTTTACTCCTTGTCATCTGGAGTGCGGCACCTACGGAAGATGCAATGTCAAGATGGAATTTGTTTTTTAAATCTTTGATTTAGACTAACTTTTATCAGGTTTTGCGCTGATTTTTCACAAATTATTTTCCAATAACAAAGGGGAAATTTGGTCATACACCAAAATGATCGACCCCATGAAAACCATCGTCGTCCCTTTCGATTTTTCGGATTATGCGTTGGCTGCATTACAGACAGCCCAAAGGATCAGTGTCAAATCCGGAGCAAAAATTATCTGTGTCACCGTAGTGCCTTCTGAATTAGATTGGGATTTGCTACCAGAGGAAGGGAAACAAAAATATCCCCAGCTCATTGAGCAAATGGAGGAGGCAAAAACAGTAATCCCCGATTATTTGAAGCAAATAGCTCCAGCAAAAGCTCCTATCGAAGTAGTACTAAAAATAGGCGTTCCATCAGAGCAGATTTTGCGTGTGATCGAAAAATCAAATGCTGATTTGGCTGTTTTGGGTGCCTACGGTAAAGGATTTTCGGATGGAAAATTCATCGGATCCAATCTGCAAAAAGTCCTTCGACTATCAACTTGTCCAGTGTTGGCAGTGAAATCGGCTATGGATGGAAATGCCTTTAGGAAAATTGCTTTTGCATCCATTTTTAACGAGTCCTGCAAGAAAGCATTTTCGAAAATTGTCCCTATTGCCAAGTTGTTTAAAGCTTCGGTTCATCTGGTATACATCAATACACCTGAAAATTTTGTGAGCTCTACCGAGTCTGAAGTGGCGATGTCAGGTTTCTCAAAAGGTCACGAAGAATTGATTTTACATACCCATGTCTTTAATCATAAAAACGTGGAACAAGGGATGATCGACTTTTGTAAGTCTAAGGATATAGATTTGCTCGCTGTGGTTTCTGGAGATCGTAAAGGCATGTCCTCTTACCTGATAGGCACCACCGATACGCTGATTTTCAAATCTGACTTGGGGATTCTCAGTGTGAAAGCAAGTTGATTAGCCTGAATTTTTCCTAGACTTTAAAAGAAAAGACCAAGCAAGAAGTACTTGCTTGGTCTTTATCATTATCTCCCTTCCGATAAATGGTGGTTTACCAGAATCGGAATCGTTTTTCATAAATCCTGTTTCTAAAGATCCAGTTGTCAAAAATATCCTCGGCCAGATAAATTTCCACCCCCAAACTTAATGTCATGTATCCATCATAGCGATGGGTCAGCCCCGAACCTCTCCTGATTCTGCCTCCGTTTCTCAAAATGCCATCCACATCAGGTTGTCCATTGTCCAATACATATCGAGGATTGCGAATAGCCAGCCTAAGACGGTCGGGATTATCACCTGACACATAATCCTGTACCAAATCCTGATAAAACTCACTGACATTGTATGCAGATATGTCGTCCATGTAGTCGGTAAGCGTGAATCTGTAGTTACCCTCAAACTTAAAATCCATGTATACATTTAGCTTGTACTTGAATCCCAGCCCCATAGGGAATACCACAATGTACTTTTCATAAGGGTTGTTTTCAAGCTGGAGCGGACGCAGATCTACCCAAGTGCCGTCGAGTTGTGCCTGAGGATTGTTAGTAGACATGCCCACCCCGGCAAAAATGTATGGATTCCATAGGTGACGGGTGATGTTGTTGACTTTGACAGGGTGCCAGTAGTATTCGATAATCCCCGCCACTTCCCAGTTGCGCGCACGAAAATGCAGGTTGCGTGGTGTACGAAATGCCCGTGGGTCTGAGGGAGGATCTGATCCTGACATTTGGTAATAAGTCCCTTCAGCCCTAGCCTTGAGGTGAGTGCCAAAAATGTAATTGATGGAAAAATTTGCGTTCCACTCTGGCTGAACCCCCTCATTATACTTCCAAAAGGAATACAGCTCTCCAAAATATTGTGTAGGGCCTATACCTGCTGAGATGGACCAAGGCTCTTCGAATCGATAACGATAAAAACTTTGAGAGTGCGCTCCCAAAGAAATAATCAAGAATAAAACAATGAGTAATTTTTTCATTTTCACACTGGTCCAAGCCTTGCCAGTCTAATCCACTGCACAAAAATTAGCCTATTTTCCCAATTATTCAAATCCTTGAGTTCGAGTGAAGTCATTTCCCCGGAAAGTGTAATGATTAGAATCTGACTTTTGTGCTAATCTATTTCGCATTTACCAGGAGGTGCTTAGCGATTTTCATCGGGTGTTACATCAGGTTACATCGCTGGCATACCCCGCATTTCCGATTCGACCACCTTAACATCTGACCGAATTGATGTAATTTTGACTCATGAGTAAGCAAAGAGAAGAATTAGAACATCGACTCCGACTTCGCAATATCAAGCTGTCTGACTATGAGGATATCCGGGAGATCATGGTATCCATCTACAGGAATCAGGGTGGTGCCTGGACTAAGGCCGAACTTAAAAATCAGCTTAAAGTATTTCCCGAAGGCCAAATCTGCATCGAAGACAACGGAAAAGTAATCGCCGCAGCACTGAGTATTATCGTCGATTATGCCAAGTTTGGGGATAATCATACTTATGACGAGATTACTGGCTATGGCAAATTTGACACCCATGAGCCGGATGGGGATACCTTATATGGTACCGATATTTTTGTACATGCAGACTATCGAGGGATGCGACTGGGGCGCCGCCTTTATGATGCACGAAAGGAACTCTGCGAAAATCTTAATCTTCGGTCCATCATTGCGGGAGGCAGGATTCCCGGCTATTCCAAGTATGCAGATGAAATGACTCCGAGAAAGTACATTGACTTGGTCAAGAATCGTGAAATCTTCGATTCAGTGCTTTCTTTTCAGCTTGCCAATGAATTTCACGTACGAAAAGTAATCACCAAGTACCTTCCTGAAGACACCGATTCCCGAGCATATGCGACTCTCCTCGAGTGGATCAATATCTATTACGAAAAGGACGAAAAACTCATCGGTAACAAAAAGTCGATTGTCCGTCTTGGACTAGTGCAGTGGAAAATGCGTCGATTTTCCAATGTGGATGATCTGATGCAGCAGGTGGAGTTTTTCGTGGATACCGTTTCCGGATACAAATCAGACTTCTGCCTTTTACCTGAGTTTTTCAATGCTCCCATGCTCGCTGAGTTTAACGATATGGATGCCTCTGAGGCGATCAGAAATCTTGCAGACTACACTGACGAAATCGTCGGACGAATGAGTGAACTGGCAGTATCTTATAACGTCAACATCATCGCGGGGTCGATGCCTGAGTATGATGGCAAAAAACTCCGAAATGTGAGTTACCTCTGTCGCCGGGATGGTACACAGGATAAGCAATACAAACTTCACATTACTCCCGACGAAGCGGCTTATTGGGGTCTACAGGGTGGCAATGGTATCAATGTCTTTGATACTGACGCTGGGCGCATTGGGATTTTGATCTGCTACGATGTGGAGTTCCCTGAGTTGGGCAGAATTTTAGCCGAGCAGGAGATGGATATTCTATTCGTTCCTTTCTGGACTGATACCAAAAATGCCTTTCTTCGGGTAAATACCTGCGCCAAAGCTCGGGCTATTGAAAACGAATGCTATGTGGCGATCACTGGTTCGGTGGGAAACCTTCCTAAGGTGGAAAACATGGATATCCAATATTCTCAGGCGGCGATTTTCTCTCCTTCTGATTTCTCATTTCCTCACGATGCCACGGTAGCAATGGCTTCAGAAAATGCCGAAACGACCATCGTAGCCGATGTGGACTTAGACTTACTTACCAAGCAGCGCAAAGCAGGTAGCGTACGAAACCTCGAGCAGCGCCGACTTGACCTATATTCTATTCAATGGAAACAGAAAAAATAATTCAGGATTACCTGAGTCATGTACCCCAAGAGGTATTTGAAAAAGCAAAAGGGATCAAGGTCTTGATTACCGATATCGATGGCGTGCTCACCGATGGGGGAATCATTTACGACGACCTCGGTACTGAATATAAAAAGTACAATGTGAAAGATGGATTGATCGTACAGCATCTGAAAAAAGCCGGTTTCTTGGTGGGTGCCATCACCGGTAGAGCCTCGCAGGTAGTCGAAAATCGATGCGAAGAGCTTCGGTTTGACTTTCATTACCATGGGGTCAAGGACAAGTGGAAGAAGCTGACGGAGGCTTTGGAGACGATGGAACTTACCGCAGAAGAAGTGGCCTACATCGGAGACGATTTGATCGATTTGCCCGTTTTGACCAAAGTAGGGTTATCGGTAGCGCCTGCTGATGCTTTGCCTTATGTAAAGTCACAGGTCCATTACAATTCTCCATTGGCTGGTGGTAAAGGGGTTTTCCGCGAGTTTGCAGATATACTTTTGCACGCCAAAGGCCAATTGATTCCGTTAATTGACACGTTATCCCATAAAGAGTAATGATACGAAATACCAGTCCCATGAAGATCCGAGAAGGTGTCGTTTTGGGAAGTGACAAACCGGTTCTGTTTGCTGGCCCCTGTGCGGTAGAGAGCTTTGATATCTGTCTGGAAATTGGAACCAAGGTAAAAGAATGGGCTACAGAGCACGGGTTTTCCTATGTGTTTAAAGCTTCTTTTGACAAAGCCAACCGAACTTCCTCCGGATCATTCCGCAGCATTGGTATGGACAAATCGCTGGAAGTACTTCAGCGTATCGGGCAGGCATTGGATGTTCCTTTGGTCACAGATATTCACGAAAGCTACCAAGCCGCTGAGGTTGCCGAGGTAGTGGATGTACTTCAGATTCCTGCGTTTCTCTGCAGACAGACAGACTTGCTCCTGGCAGCAGGCAATACGGGTAAAGCGGTCAAAATTAAGCGAGGTCAATTTATGGCTCCTGAAGACATGCAGTATGCGGTGAAGAAAGTACGGTCTACGGGTAATGAGAATGTTTGCCTGACCGAGCGTGGATTCTCATTAGGCTATCACAACCTTGTCGTGGATATGCGTGGCCTTCCGATCATGCGGCAGTTTGCACCAGTCGTTTTTGACATCACGCATTCTGTGCAGCAGCCGGGGGGACAAGGAGGAAGCAGTGGCGGTCAGCGAGAATTTGCACCGATTTTGGCGAGAGCTGCGGCTGCTACTGGGATTGATGGATTCTTTATCGAGACACATCCCGAACCGGCAAAGGCCCTGAGCGACGGACCCAATTTGATCCCACTTCATCGAATGGGGGATTTTCTCAGCATGCTCAAGGAGGCTTGGGCATTAGGCAGGAAGTATGAAGATTTTCAGGTAGAATAACTCAGCACTTATGTTCAAGGCTCTATTTTTCTCAATTGCTTTTCAATTGGTATATCTCTGCCAAATCCAGGCTGGATCGATGATGGCTTTTTCTGCTTCAGATCAGCTTCGTGCCATTTTGGAGACTGATAATGCCGGGGGCAAGATTTCTGTTAAAGAAGTTTCACTTGGTAATTCCGAGGCTATCCACCGCTTTTATGATTCAAGAGGTTATCAGGAAGTCTGGTCTCAAAATGGAGTTTTGACAGAGCTTGCTTACGAGCTTCGATTCGAAATCCGTCAGGCAAAGTTTGACGGTTTAAATCCGGCTGATTATCACCTGAGCAGGATTGAGCCTTTTTTCTCTTCTTTTGAAGCCAACAAAAAAGCCAATCGGTCCAATGAAGTGACAGATTTGGCCAACCTTGATCTTTTGCTGACTGATGCTTTTTTTGAATTGGCTTCCCATCTCGAGCGTGGAAAAATTGATCCTTCCAAACTTGACTCGGACTGGGAGATATCCCGAAAACCGCAAAAAGCCGATTACCTCGCACTACTCACCAAGTCTATCAAGGAGCAAGCAATTCGGAAAAACCTCGAGATGCTCTATCCCAATTTTTCTATCTATAAAAAAGGAAGGGAAGTGATTCGATCTTTGGACGAACTGAAAAAGAAAGACACTATAGATTGGAAGACCATCAAAATTGACAAATCACTCAAGCTTGGCGAATCTGATAATTCCGTACCCGCTCTCCGACAAAGACTTTATTTCTGGGGGCACCTAAAAAGTCTAGCTGACGCAAATTCGAAAATCTATGATTCTGTACTGTTTATTGCAGTAAAGAGCTTTCAGAAGGAAAACGGATTTGAGCCTGATGGAGCGATTGGTAAAAACACCCTGGCTGGTCTCAATGCTTCCCCTTCCTATCTCATGGATAAGGCGGCGATCAATTTGGAGCGCTTGCGATGGCTTCCGGACACGATCAGGGACCTTGAGTTTATCCTCGTGAATATCGCCAACTACCAGCTGGACTACATCAATAAACTCGATACTGTTTTTTCTTCAAAAGTAATCGTAGGCAAGCGATACCATGCCTCTCCGATCTTTTCGGCGCAGATGAGCTACATCGTGTTTAGCCCTTATTGGAATATTCCCGCTTCAATAGCCAGAAATGAGATCATCCCCGCAATCCGCAAAAACCCCAACTACCTCCAACAAAAAAACATGGAGGTAGTCACTACTGCTGGTAAGTCTGTGGACCCGTCTTCGATTAACTGGTCTGCCAAATCTTTTCCCTACTTGATCAGGCAAAAACCCGGAGGCAGCAATTCTCTAGGTTTAGTGAAGTTTATGTTCCCAAATAGTCACAGTGTCTACATTCATGATACCCCGTCCAAATCTCTTTTTGAAAAAGAGGATCGTGCGCTGAGCCATGGGTGTATCCGACTCCAGAATCCGGCAAAATTTGCCCAGCTACTCCTCAAGGACAATCCTACCTGGACTCCTGAGAAAATCGATCAGGCTATGCATCAGGATAAGGAACAAATCGTAAACCTTCCCCGCAAAATTCCTGTGGTTCTGGTCTACCTTACATTTTGGGCGGATTCCACTGGTAAGCCGCATTTTCGACCGGATATTTATGGCAGAGATGAAGAGCTTTTGAAGCGCCTGAAGAATCAGTCAGGACTTAAGGAGAGGAACTAGGGAAAGATAGTTGTTATCTGGAGCGTAAATAAAAAGTAGAGATCCGTTTTTGATTAGGTCAATGACTTCAGTGGAGAGTTCGGTTGGCACGGCGGGGCAACCGAGGCTTCGCCCCAATCTTCCAGATAATTTGGCTACCACTTCCCGCGCATAGTCAGCTCCATGAATGACGATAGCCCGGTTTCGAGCTTGGTCATTTACCCCTTTTTCCAAGCCATCGAGACGGAGTGAATACCCGTGTTTCCCTTGATACGTCTCTGCGGTTTTAAAAAAGCCCAGGCTGCTTTGATTAGATTCGGGAGTATTAGAAAATTTTTCGGCTATCAATAGCCCCGAATTTCTGCCATGAGATACCACCGTGTGTAGCAGGATTTTCTCTTCGGCCACATCAATAATCCAGAGCCGTTTTTCAGTGGACGGCAAGGAGAAGTCAATCACACTCAAAATCGGTTTTTCCAGCTCATTTTCGAGTTTTTCATATCCCTGCAGAGCGATCTCCAAAGCTGTAAAGGAGGGAAGCTCGCTGTGTTTTTGTGATAGGTTGTTGTAAATTATTTGCGATTTTGATCGGCTAGTAGGCAAGTATGTGTTGACCGTTTCCTTTTCTAATTGACCTAGATTGGAAATAAACCAAATCAATGGAATGAGGAATCCATGAGATACAGTCATAGTTGGGGAGGCTTGGGTGATGTACAAAGGTAAGGTATCCTCCAGATTGTCAAAAACTTTGCCAGGCTGACTTTTGTCAGTGTTTATAACTTAAAGTGATGGAACCATAACTAGGCAAGATCAGGTTGTATGAGCTGAGTGTAAATCTTTAGATTTTGGGACAGGCTTTTTTCTAGCTACTTTTGCACTCTCGTTTTGAAATTAAATCACTGACTTGCAGAACATTGATTTTTTTGTTTAAAAGAATTATAAATCCGTTAAACAAAAAAATCAATTACCCTGTTCTTAATCTCAATGAAAGTATCCGTATTTAGAAAAGAACATTTCAACGCAGCCCATCGGTTAGCCAATCCAAACTGGTCGCCTGAGAAAAACGAAGCTGTATTCGGAAAGTGTAATAATCCCAACTATCATGGCCATAATTATGAGTTAATTGTGAAATTGAAAGGGGAAATTGATCCTGACACAGGGTATGTGTATGATATGAAGGTTCTCAGCGACCTCATTAAACTTCATGTATTAAACAAGTTTGACCACAAAAATTTAAACTTAGATACCGATGAATTTAAAGATCTCAATCCATCCGCGGAGAATATTGCAGTGGTTGTTTGGAATATTTTGAGAGAAAAAATTGATCCTAAACTAGAATTAACCATTCAGCTCTATGAAACAGAAAGAAACTTTGTTGAATACGATGGCAATTAATATTGCACGCGCGTCATTCGAAGAAATCGGGGAGGAGCATGTCGGCACCTCTCTCCAAACTCCACTTAGAGAGGATGCATTCAAAATGGATGACGAACTCAAGGTAGAGCTGATCGAAAAGCACTTCACGGAAATCATGCACATACTTGGGCTTGATTTGACTGATGATAGTCTTAAAGGCACTCCCCATCGCGTAGCCAAAATGTACGTAAAGGAGGTTTTTGCGGGATTAAATCCAAAAAATAAGCCTGCTGCAAAGCTGTTTGAAAACAAGTATAAATACAATGAAATGTTGGTGGAGAAGGACATTACGTTCCATTCCCACTGCGAGCATCACTTTGTACCAATCTATGGCAAGGCCCATGTCGCTTACATTTCAAACGGCAATGTAATCGGGCTTTCCAAGATAAACAGGATCGTCCAATATTATTCGAAGCGACCTCAGGTACAAGAAAGACTTACTATGCAAATCGGAAATGAACTCAAAGAAGTATTGGGCACGGATGATGTAGCTGTAATCATGGATGCCTATCACATGTGCGTAAGTTCACGAGGTGTAAATGATACCAACAGTTCCACAGTGACTTCTTTCTTCTCTGGAAAGTTTGAAAAAGACGAACAAAGCCGCAATGAATTTCTTAAGTATATCAGTCTTAAGAAATAACCGATTACCCGCTTGCTAAACCAACGCAAAACCCTGCAAAAGCGGGGTTTTTTTTATGAGTATTGCAAACAAAAAATAAGCAATCTGATTAAAGTAAAATATAAAGTTACACATGGAAGGGAAGAATATTGTGATTGTCGGTGGGAACTCCGGAATAGGAAAAGCCACCGCAGAAATGCTTCAATCGGCAGGTGCCAACCTGTTTTTATATTCGAAAAGCGGATCCGGGACTATTGCTCTGGATATCTCTTTGGATTTTGAGGAAATGCCGGGTTTGCCTGAGGTTATCGATGGCGTAGTGTATGCTCCAGGCACAATCAATCTCAAACCTTTTCATAGGATCTCCATAGACGATTTCAAAAAAGAGATGGAAGTTAATTTTTTTGGTGCAGTCAGAGTCCTTCAATCTTGCCTCAAAGGTCTTAAAAAATCCGCTGCACCCTCAGTGGTTTTATACAGCACTGTGGCCGTTCAGACAGGCATGGGATTTCATGCCGGGATAGCATCTGCCAAAGGCGCTATAGAAGGACTCACAAGATCCTTGGCTGCCGAATGGGCTCCATCCAAAATCCGTGTGAATGCCATCGCTCCATCATTGACAGAGACTCCGTTGGCTTCTGCCTTACTTTCTACGCCAGAAAAGAAAGAAGCTTCCGACAAGAGGCATCCTTTGGGAAGGGTAGGTTCAGCACAGGATATTGCCGCATCTACCGTATTTTTGCTCTCTCCACAGTCGAGCTGGATGACTGGACAGATCCTCCATGTGGATGGAGGTATGTCTACTTTAAAATAATTTAAACAAATACCCTAGGTAAATTGTCTGTATTGCGGGTATGGTCCCGAGATGAAAGCGCTGTGAATATGAAGACTCCACCTGAATCATTCCTGCTGTTTAAGGAAGAATTGATGAAGGCCCAACTCGAGAAAGAAAGGCTTCAACACTACTATGAACAAAAACTGGCAGAGGTAAATAAGGAACTTTGTCGCCTGAAGGAGCAAATTCAGTCCCAACAAGACATGATGCGGACTACACTCGAGTATGCCTCCAATCTAGAAAATCGATTGACAGAAGTCAAAGAGGAAGTGGCGCATGCTACCTCCAGAAGCCGTAATTCCATCTATTAATTCTACACTTTCAGCAATGAACGAGACGATAAATTCTTCCGAAATTCAAGACTTTGTAGTAGCCTTCGAGCAGCGTTACGCCAGGGTTTGGGTCAGCCACGAACGAAAAACAATCATTTGCGAGCTTTTAGCCGACTATATCCCGATAGAGGATTTCAAATTTGCTTTCGGTCAGATCGGTGAAATAGTCAAGGCAGGTGACTTTGAAAAATTCATCTTTGACAAGCGTTCCCTTCGGGCGTTTCATCAGCCCACTATGGAGTGGTACTTTATTTTTTGGAAAAAGGAAATGCTGGAATATGGTATCAAAACCCATCGGAAAATCCTCCCCGCCGAGAAATGGTTTGAAAAGATGGTTCAGATCGCCAAAAATCAAATTCTCCAAACTTACCCTGACAATATCATCGATCAGTTGGATATCAGGTATTGCGATACGATAGAGCAAGCCATCGAGATATGATGAGGCATTGGACGCTAAATCAAATCATGGAGGCTGATTCTTATTTCAGAAAGAATCTTATCAACTGTCTGTCAGGATACAAAAGCCTTAATCTGATTGGTACCAAAAACGCGGAAGGAATTACAAACCTTGCCCCATTTTCTCAGGTATTTCATATCGGGGCAGCACCACCTTTAGTGGGTATTCTTTTTAGACCTCATACGGTCAAGCGGGATACTCTGGAAAACATCCTGCAAACCGGATTTTTCACACTCAATCACGTGACTCCCGCATTCCACATAGAAGCGCACTGGACAGCCGCTGGCTGGGAAGGCAGCGAGTTTGAAGGCACCGGACTTGATGAAGAGTATAAGGATAATTTTTTCGCTCCTTTTGTGAAATGCAGTCCGGTTCAGGTTGGGTGCTCTTTAGTAGAAACACAAACGCTAAAAGTCAATCAAACTGTTCTTTTGATAGCCAATGTGGATCATGTGTATGTGGAGGAGAAGGGCGTTCGAGCTGATGGGTCCATCGACTTGAATTTACTTGAAACTGTCACGGTGAGCGGCTTGGATGAATATCATCTAGGTGAAAAATTAGGTAGGTTGGCTTATCCCAAACCCGGAATTCAGCCTGCTGAAATCTAATCCCACTATTTTATTGTTCTGTTGAGGGTTTGAGATCAAGTGTTTTTAGAACAATCCGAAACCCGAACTCAAAAACCCATACTCAATTTGCAGCTTCTTGAACTCACTGATTCTGGGCTCTACTGTCCTCCTGCAGGGATTTTCATCGATCCTTGGAGGCCTATAGATCGGGCAGTAATCACACATGCACATTCAGACCATGCGCGATGGGGAATGAAGCATTATTTGGCACATCAAGATTCGGCAGAAGTGATGAGGCTTCGTCTGGGGGCTGACATCAGCCTCCAGACACTCGATTATCAAGAAAAACTTGAGGTCAATGGAGTTAAAATCACCCTACATCCCGCAGGACATATCCCTGGCTCGGCACAGGTCAGACTGGAATATCAAGGGAAAGTGGCAGTAGTAAGTGGAGATTATAAGGTGGAAAATGATGGGCTTGCTACACCCTTTGAGCCGGTCAAGTGCCACGAGTTTGTCTCTGAATGCACTTTTGGACTTCCGGTCTACAAATGGGAATCGCAGACTGAAATTTTTGCTCAAATCGATTCTTGGTGGAGAGAAAATGCAGCCGAAGGTCGCAATTCTGTTCTTTTTGCCTATTCATTGGGAAAAGCCCAACGCATCCTCCAAAACCTTAATCGTGAGATTGGGGAGGTTTTCGTCCATGGAGCTATCTGGAATACTAATCAAGCTCTGATTGCTAATGGGATTCACCTGTGGGATGTGCCCAAAGTGACACAGGATATTCCCAAAAACCGCTTTAAAGGTGCCTTGATCATTGCCCCCCCTTCAGCGATGGGTACACCCTGGATGCGGAGATTTTCCCCTTATCGAACTGGCATCTGTTCGGGATGGATGGCAGTGCGAGGTACGAGGAGAAGAAGGGCAGTAGATCGAGGATTTGTGCTTTCAGATCATGCCGATTGGGAGGGATTGATCTCTGCTATTACCGCTACTGAGGCTGAAAAAGTGTACCTCACTCACGGTAGTACGGCTTCTTTTGGACGCTTTCTTCAGGAGGAAAAGGGAATTGACGCGGTTGAGCTTCAGACGCTTTTTGGCGTGGAGGAAGTTGAATAAAGAGGAGAGTCCGATGCTGGAAGTCGGATAACTGAGGTGTCCAAAATTTGAGATAGTTCGCAGATTTTATTCCTGTTTTTTCTTGAGACTCGTAAACTGGACCTAATCAGGATTGAAAAATTGAATGATTCCAAAATTGGAAAATTGAGGATCTAAGCAATAACTTCCATTTAATTAGTCCTACTCTTTTCTTATGTTCAAATTTTTGATTTTCCTTTCCCTAGGCATCCTTTTAGTTTCCTGTCAAAATCCACCTACAAATAATATTGAATGCTCCGTGAATACGGTCACCGGATTGATTCCCGTTGATTCAATGGGCTTGACGCTGATTCATGAACACATGTTGGTGGACTTTATCGGGGCAGATTCAATTAGCTCGGATCGATGGGATAGGGATTCGGTTTTGGATAAAGTCCTTCCCTACCTCTTGGAAGTGAAAAAGCATGGAGTTCGTACCATTTTGGATTGTACTCCAAGCTTTTTGGCAAAAGATCCCTTACTCCTAAAATCACTGAGTGAAAAATCAGGAATACAAATCCTGACCAATACCGGATTTTATGGTGCCGTGGGTGGGAAGTACCTTCCTGATTTTGTCCACATCGAAACTGCCGAGCAACTAGCCAAGCGATGGATTGATGAATTTCAAAATGGCATCGAAGGTACGGGCATCAAACCAGGCTTTATCAAAATCTCGGTCAATGAAGCCGATACTCTTTCAGAAATTGATCAAAAGCTAGTGCGTGCAGCAGCTATCACACATCTGAATACAGGCTTAACGATTGCTTCTCACACCGGAACCTGGAAGACTGCGGCTCAGGAGGTGAGGATTCTTCAGGAAATGGGAGTGGAGCCATCCGAATTTGTTTGGGTTCATGCCCAAAATGAGCAGGATTTTGATACCTATCGGGAAGCGGCCAAAATGGGTGTTTGGATCAGTCTGGATGGGATTGGCTGGGCAATTGAGCCCTACGTAGAGCGTTTGGTATATGCCAAGGAAAATGGAATTTTGAAGAATATCCTGATTTCTCATGACGCGGGTTGGTATGATCCGACCAAAGTAGGTGGAGGAGATTTTCAGCCGTTTACCAATATTTTTGAAAAGCTGATTCCGATCCTGAATGAAAAGGGTTTTTCTGAGAAAGATTGGAATTTGCTTTTAAATAAAAATCCCAAGTTAGCTTTTGAAGAAACAATAAGCATTTGGTTTGTTGAGTCAACTAGTTTTTCATTATGGTAGAAAATGAGATAATACACTAATCTCTTCCCAAATTTTCTTTGCCTTATTTCACTAAGCCGTCCTGCCTGCTTACCTTTGCGCATGGCAGAACAAATCCTGATCCTTGACTTTGGATCTCAATACACCCAGCTGATAGCAAGACGAGTCCGAGAACTCAACGTTTATTGCGAAATCCACCCCTACAATAAAGTTCCAGAAATCACATCCGATATCAAAGGAATCATTCTTTCCGGTTCACCTTGCTCTGTTCGCGATGCAGGTGCTCCAGACGTGGATACAGATGCTTTTCGAGGTAATTTGCCTGTTTTGGGCGTCTGCTATGGTGCCCAACTTTTAGCCAGCAAATACGGGGGAGAGGTTCTTCCATCCACCATTCGTGAATACGGCCGGGCAAATCTCGATCACATCGATCTGCATCACGATTTGCTCAAGGAAATGACCCATGGCTCCCAGGTATGGATGTCGCATGGGGATACCATCAAGGAGCTTCCTTCAGGTTTTGAAGTCATTGCCAGTACGTCTTCTGTGCGGGTTGCCGCTTTCAAAGTAGAAGGTGAAAAAACCTACGGTATTCAGTTTCACCCGGAAGTAACCCATTCTCTAGAAGGTAAAAACCTCCTAAGAAACTTTGTGGTAGGGATTTGTGGCTGCTCTCAGGATTGGACTTCAGATACTTTTATTGACTCTACAGTAGCGGAACTGAAAAGGAAAATCGGATCTGATAAAGTGGTGATGGGCCTTTCAGGCGGGGTTGACTCATCTGTTGCGGCAACTTTGATTCACCGTGCCATCGGAGATCAGCTGACCTGCGTGTTTGTGGACAATGGTCTGCTTCGCAAAAATGAATTTGAAGAAGTGCTTGACTCCTACAAGCACATGGGCTTGAATGTGATCGGCGTGGATGCCAAGCAGCGTTTTTACGATGCCTTGGCTGGTTTGACAGATCCTGAAGCGAAAAGAAAGGCAATCGGTCGCGTTTTCATCGAAGTGTTTGATGACGAGGCACACAAGATTGAAGGAGTGAAATGGTTGGGACAAGGAACTATCTATCCAGACGTGATCGAGTCTGTTTCTGTGAAAGGTCCTTCGGCAACGATCAAGTCTCACCACAATGTGGGCGGGCTTCCTGATTTTATGAAGCTTTCTGTTGTCGAGCCTTTGAATACACTTTTCAAAGATGAGGTACGAGAAGTAGGTCGGGCTTTGGAAATTGTAGAGACCATCATCGGCCGTCACCCTTTCCCGGGACCAGGTTTGGCTATTCGTATTTTGGGAGACATTACCGAAGAAAAAGTGAAAACCCTCCAGGAGGTGGATCATATTTTCATCCAAGGATTAAAGAATCATGGTCTCTACGATCAGGTTTGGCAGGCTGGAGCGATTCTACTTCCGATCCAATCTGTGGGTGTGATGGGCGATGAAAGAACTTATGAGCGAGTGGTTGCCCTCCGCGCGGTAGGCTCTGTGGATGGGATGACGGCCGATTGGATTCATCTTCCTTATGAGTTTTTGGGTAAAATGTCCAATGAAATCATCAATCGCGTGAAAGGTGTAAATCGAGTCGTATATGACATCTCTTCCAAGCCACCTGCGACCATCGAGTGGGAATAGAATGAGATTTAGTTTTTTCAAAAACCGGGCTGTAAGGCTCGGTTTTTTTATTTGCGCGTGTTGTTGTCATTCATTTACATCGTGAAGCAAGCGAGTTTCTGCTGCGGTATTCCGTATTAATTTTAGTCATTGGACTTGCAAGTTGAATAAAAAAGTAATGGTCTTGCGTGTAGGATTAGGATTTCGATTCTGCGCCTTTCTTGAATCGTCCTCATCCAGAAGCAGGTGATTTTGTACCTCTTGGCTACATAATCCGCACCAGCATCTCAGGGAATTTAATCCGTGTATATACAACCTCTTCAGAAAATGGAAACTTCAGCCATCATATTCCAAAAAGAAGACCACAGATCTTATCAGTTAGACGAATTCCAACTGACAAAAAGGATTTTCGACCTGTTTGGTGAAGAGAAAATTTACCAAAACCATGGCTTGAATGTGGGAGAGTTTGCTGACCATCTCGGGATCAAACCTAGGGTAGTCACAAAGGTCTTGGACAAACTTTCCGGTACTTCATTCAAAGAGTTGACCAATTTGTACCGTATTAAGTATGTTGTAGAAAAAATCGAAGAGGGTTACCTCGATAAATATACATTAGAGGCGTTGGGAAAAGAAGCAGGATTTAATTCTAGAATTACATTCTTCAATGTATTTAAAAAGGTAATGGGAATATGTCCAAGGGGATATAGGAAAAAATGCTTGTCCATAGCAGCATAATAGGTAGATAGTTTGTTTGTTTCTTTTTAGACCTGCATCTTGCTGAGATGCAGGTCTTTTTTTGAAAAAGGTTTTTTGGTGTTCATACCTTTCTGGCGGGGCTGAATATCATTTTCTGAGATTGTTAGGGAGCTTTTGAGTGAGAATATGAACCAAAAATGTGATTTTTATCACATTTTTTGTGTTTTTTCAACTTTTTGATTTGGATTACCATTCATTAGCATCTTGATGCAAAACTTGTTTTTAGGCCTATTCATAATTGGCATTAGCTTATATATTCTATTCATTTACTATCAATAAGCTTTCTCTTAAAAAGGTCAGAATATGGGCTCTTTAATGTCGATAGTGTCAGGAAATAATAGAATCAGCGAGTCGCTATCTAGCTGTAGAATAAGTCTACATAATGCTGTTCATTTACAAAATATAGCAATTTTTATATATGTATTTAACCTGCTTTCTAATTTAAAATTAAATGCTATTTTATATTCTATATCTAAAGTCTTATTGTTTGTCTTTATTATCTTTTTTTCTTCTATTTCATTCCTTTTTGGTCAATTTGCCGGTGGTATTGGTACCATTCAAGATCCATTTCAGATTCAGAATTGGGAGCAGCTGAGTAAAGTCAATCAAAAGCCAAATGCACATTATGTTCAAATAGCTGATTTGGATTCCAAATCTCCAGATTATGCAGCGTTGGCTGGACCACTGGCCAATTCAGGGAAAGGTTGGATTCCTGTCAGCAACTTCAGAGGTAAGTTTTCAGGAAATGGCTATGCCATAAATGACCTTTTCATCAACCAGCCTCAAGCCGGTAATCTTGGACTTTTCGGAAATGCTTCTAATTCGGAATTTTCTCAAATAAAGATGAGAAATGTACAAGTCAAAGGAAACAGTAACGTAGGCGCACTCCTAGGAGTAGCCATCAATGTGAAGGTAAATGCATGTTCCTTCACCGGGAAGGTCCAAGGCAAGACTTACGTAGGAGGACTAATCGGAGTACTCGGCAACTCGCTTATCAGTGACTCTTACTCTTTGGGAGAAGTATCAGGATATCAAGCTGTAGGAGGACTGGTAGGAAATGCCTATCAAACCAATCTTCTTCGAAGCTTTAGTACCGGCGCCGTTTCCAGTGAATCCGAAGTTGGGGGTTTAATAGGCCTATTTCAATCCAACTCCAAAAACAAAGTTGAAAATTGCTACAGTCTGGCTTCCCTTAGATCAAAACAAGTCGCCGGCGGAATCATCGGAACCATGGCAGGTGGCATACTCAATAATTCCTATTTCGCAGGTCAGATTTCAGCGGAATTTCAAGCTGCTGGATTGGTTGCAAAAGGTGAATCGAACCCCGTAATCAACCATTCTTTTTGGGATAGTTCTCTTGTCCAAGTAAGTAATGCACATTCGGAGGAGGCTAAATCCAGTATTCAATTAAAATCCCAGGCATTTTCCGAATTAAGTGCATGGGATTTTAATGGCGTTTGGGCGATCAAAAAACCATCAGCAGAATCTCCAATGGTATCTTATCCCTACCTGAGATCGATACCTTATGACTTGGTTGGTTCTGAGCCTCCATTCAATCCAATTCCTGGTTTGGAAAATTTGAGAGTTCCTCGGGAATGGGAATTTCCCGGCGAAAAATCAGTCACTTATGGAGATCCTGCTTTCAAACTTGGTGATGAATATGATTCTTTTTGGTATCCTATTGTATATAGCAGTTCGGATACTTCTGTGGTAAAAGTTTCTGGTAACTATGCCTTCATCAAAAAAGCGGGTTCGGTCCGAATTTCTGCAAAAGTCCAAGACGGAAGAAGTAACGCCAAAGAGCAAGTAATGCATGTGAATCCGGCGTTATTGAAAATTGTCCTAGATGCCGGATTATCTAAAGTGTATGGACAAAAGGATCCTCAGTTTTTATACAAAGCAATTGGATTTAAAAATCAGGATAAAATCGGCCTCCTGAATGGTGCAGCTCAAAGAAAGGAAGGGGAACAAGTGGGAACCTATCCGATTGCACAAGGCACTTTGGATGCAGGTCCCAACTACCAAATAGAATTTACCGCTGCTGAATTTATCATCTCTCCCAAAGATCTGAATGTGAGGGTAGATGCAGCTCAAAAATCTTTTGGGGCTGCAGATCCATCTTTTATTCTTAAAGTTGAAGGATTGGTTGAAGGAGAAAGTGTCTCTGAAGTTTTACAGGGAAAACCCTTTAGAGAGCCCGGTGAGGAAGTGGGAAAATACCACATCAAGCAAGGGGATTTGATTGTCTCCTCCAATTATCGATTACTTTTCAATGGGGATAGTCTCGAAATTGTTCCTGCTTTACTCATCTCCGGGGAGCAGGCAGCCGAACTCAAAACTCCCTGGTCTGTAGCTCCTTCTTTCCCTAAGTCTGCCAAATTCTTGACTCAGGGAGCCCAATGGGTTGAACTTCCTGTTGAATGGCAGTATCAAGGATTGGATTATTTCAAGCGAGGTTCTCATCTTATCCAGGGTAAGATCAACTCTCAAAACTATGAGTTGGCTGCTGGCTTACCCGTCGAAATCAAAGTCATCATTCTTCCTAAAGCGGCACCTCAAGATTTGCTTTTTGAAGCAAATATCTCTCAGATAGGTCTTGTGGGCGATCTGAAAGTGATTGACTCCATCGATAATCAGCATGAAATCAGACTGCCAAAAGAAGCCTTGGATAACGCCCAGTTTGAAATCGGAAACAACCAACTTTGGTGGTCAGGCGAAGCCAAAATCAAAGCTAAATCCATCTACTACATCGAAGTGGAAGTAGAAGACAGAGACGGAAACATCTTACGGAAGAAACTGAGATTGGAATTCAAATCAGTGGAGACTCAAGAAGAATCGATCGGGGTATTCAACTCCTTCTCACCAAACCATGACGGAATCAACGACTCTTGGATGATCTCAGATCAGCTCGTCGAAGATCAGTTTAAGGTTGTGGTTGTCGACCTTTCAGGAAAGGTGGTTTTTGAGTCTCATTCTCCCGAAAAAAGATGGGATGGTACTTACTTAGGCCGTCCAATGCCTGACGGTACTTACTATTGGATCTTTGAATATGCCGGAAAAGTCCGGCGTGGATTTCTTAACCTACTGAGAGGTAGATAAACCATCTCTGCCATGAAAACTTCCTATTATGTTCAGAAAATCGGGATTTGGGGTCTTATTTTCCTAATTTTAGTTGCATTGGGAGTTGATGCTGATGCTCAAACCAGAAAAATCACCTCTCAATTTTCACACTTCCAAGCATACTTCAATCCGGGATTGGTAGGGTATGAAGGTTCTACTGTCCGAGGCTTTGTCCGAAATCAATGGGCGGGTATGGAAGGGGCACCCAAGACTTTTTTCTTTAGCACTGAGGTTGATTTTGGAGAAATGGCAGGACTAGAAGATCCGGCCCTGATGGGTAAAAATGCCATTTCGGCCAGTGTCCTCAGTGAATCAAATGGAGCATTTCGTGAAAATGAATTTATTATTTCCTATGCCTCTAGGATCAGATTGTCAGAAAGTCACAACCTGAGACTTGGTGCCGGAGTTATTCACCAATCCATTAGATTGGATGGCAACTCACTCACCTGGGAGGAGCAAAATGACCCCGCCTTTGGAGATTTCATCGGGCAATTTTCAAATCTTCAAGTCGTTGATTTCAATATCGGTCTCGCCTTCACCCATAAAAACTATTACTTCTCTTATGGTATCCATCGAGTGAATGGAGGTCAGCTTGCCAAAGGCGATAAATTTATAGATGGCTATCCTGCCGAAAAGATGATTCAATTTGGTGCGAGAGCCCCAATGACTGATCAGTTGGCGCTGATTACCAACGGATTTTACAGGTCCAGAAAAGACTTGCCTGAAGTGATAGAGTTCAATGTCAAAGCTTTGATGATGAACAAAGTTTGGATAGGAGTCGGTCAGCGGGTAAGCTATGCCACCAATTTCAATTTTGGATTTTTGACCCCGAATATGCGGATCGGCTACCTTTATGAGCTGCCTGTTCAGAAAAGCTACCTTATGCTAGGAGGTACTCATGAAATCTCCGCAGTGATTAGTTTGTTCAAATCTAACCAGCCCAGATACCAAAAGGAAATCCCCATCTGGTAAGCTTGTGTTGATCTATTGATATATCAATCGGACCCAATTCCAGATATCAGTTCCTCTTCCTTCAGGATTGAAAATATTGGCTTAAATTTGTCCATCTGATAAGCCCTGTCAATCCTGTCTAAACATGCGAAAAGCTCTCCTCTTCCTTTCTCTATTTTTTGTATTAGGAAATGCAAGTGCTCAAAACCTGCCTGAAAACTACACTAAGGCAAAGTCAGCACTTACCGCCAAGGATTATTGGTCCTCCATCAATCTGTTTAAGGAGTTTTTGGATGAGTCCAAGTACGGCAATCTCTCTTATTATGCGGCTTTTCACACGGCAGAGGCGGCTTTGAAAGTCAATCAGCCTGCATTGGCGATTGAGTCACTACGCCCTATCTATGGCAAAACTTGGAGTCAATCCGATGAAATGATCTACCTTCTAGCAGTAGCCTATTTTCAAAATAGCCAACCACTGGATGGGTTAAAGATGATCAACCAGATCAAAAACGAGGCGATTTTGACTAAGGCTTACAATGCTTCTTTTGAGTTTTTGAAAGGTTCTACACCTGGGTTTTTGGTCACCAATCTGGAAGAATTCAAAACCAATGAGGGTTACACCGCTGCTTTAGCTAAGGTCTTAGAAGAAAAAACTGTCATGTCTGCCTCTGAGCGCGTGGCTTTAAATCAGGTGCTAAAATCAGGTGTAAAGGGGCTCCCAAAAGATCAAACCTTGGATTTAGTGGTGATTTTGCCTTTTACCAATGGTTCGGGACAAGCCATTTCTTCCTTGGGAGCCACAGATTTTATGCTGGAACTTTATCAGGGAATCGAGGCAGGTGTCAAGCAGCTCAAGGCTCAAGGCGTTCAGATCAACCTGAATACTTTTGATTCAAAAAGGGACCTCAATCAGTTAAATACCATCTTGAAAGATCCTGCGGTATTGGCTGCGGATGTGATTATTGGTCCAATCTATCCTGACGAATCCGATTTGGTAAGTGCATTTGCCGAAGCCCAAAAAATCCCTTTCATCCATCCCCTTTCTAATCTGGGAGAGCGATTTGAGCAGACCGAATACAGTTATTTGTTTCGCCCTTCAGTTGCCTCTCTTTCAAAAGGGATAGTGGCTTCACTCAAGGCTCAAAATTGGGGTAAATCAGTCGCAATTGCTTACAGTGGCAGTGCCCGCGATGAGCGAATGGCTCAATTGCTTCAGGAGGAACTTACTCAGGCCGGTTTTCGAATTGCAAAATCCCAAAAGATAGATCCCCGATCTGCTTCTACCTTTCTTCAAGGGCTGGGAGTACGTAGAGGAAATAATCCCGATGTGAATCAGGTTATCCTTTTGACAGATGATCCAGCGATTGCGCAGCCTGTGTTTGCTTTGATGGAAAGTATTTCAACCTCTGTTCCTATGCTGGTCATGGACTCTTGGTTGGGCTTCAATTTTGCCAATTACGAGATGCTGGAGTTTCCTAACTTTTACTTCATATCTAACAATACAACAAAATTTGAATCGGAAGAAATGACCCAATTCAGAAAGTTATTTTATGATACTTACCTCGTGTATCCGTCATTGAATGTCATTTTAGGTGCTGAATTGGTCAACTGGATTTCGGCTAATGCCCAGTTTGTCAATGACTATGACCTCAGGATTCCTCTCGATCAGAAGGGATATCAGCCCGGAAAATTGACTTGGGGATTTAATTTCCAAAACACAAACAACAACACCTATTCCCCGGTTTTCAAACTTGAATCCGGAGAGTTGATTCCATTACGATAAATCATGCAGATTTCTGAAAGCAAGCGGCTTTTTGCCCATGCCAAAAACTTTATCCCAGGTGGGGTAAATTCACCTGTGCGTGCCTTCCGTGCAGTAGGAGGTGAACCGATTTTCATCCAAAAGGCAGACGGGGCATATCTCTATGACGAGGACGGCAATTCCTACATCGAGCTGATCAACAGTTGGGGTCCGATGATCCTAGGACACAATCATCCGATGATCCGTGAGGCAGTGATCAAAGCCATGGAAAATGGAACGTCTTTCGGTGCACCAACTGCCAGAGAGGTGGAGATCGCTGAACTGATCGTGAGCATGGTGCCTTCCGTGGAAAAAGTACGAATGGTCAACTCCGGTACAGAAGCCACCATGTCTGCCATCCGCGTAGCAAGAGGCTACACCGGCCGTGACAAATTCATCAAAATGGAAGGCCATTACCACGGTCATGGAGATTCTTTCCTGATTTCAGCAGGTTCTGGTGCGATCACCATGGGAAATCCTGATTCTCCAGGAGTGACTGTAGGTACGGCAAAAGACACCTTGCTCGCTCCCTACAACGATCTAGAAGCCATTGAAAGATTAGTTGCCGCCAACAAGGGAGAGATCGCCGCTTTGATTTTGGAGCCTGTTCCAGGAAATATGGGACTTTGCCTCCCAAATCCTGGCTATTTGCATGGCTTGAGAGATATTTGTACCCGAGAGGGAATTGTCTTGATTTTTGATGAGGTGATGACGGGTTTCCGTCTGGCAAAAGGTGGAGCTCAGGAGCTTTTCGGCGTGATTCCAGATATGACTACGTTGGGTAAAATCATCGGTGGAGGCATGCCGGTGGGAGCCTACGGAGGCAAAAAAGAGATCATGGAATTTGTGTCTCCTGCAGGACCTGTGTATCAGGCAGGAACCCTTTCAGGAAATCCGATAGCCATGGCTGCGGGTTTGACCATGCTGAACTATCTGAATACTCATCCTAAGGTGTACTCTAGACTTAAAGAGATCGGGATGCAACTTGCCTCAGGCATGGCCTCGATCAATCACAGATTAGGTTATGACTTCACTATCAATCAGCTGGGAAGCATGTATTCACTTTTCTTCACAGAGGAAGCTGTGGTGGATTTTGAAACTGCTAAAAAGTCGGACACCACCTTGTTTGGTAAATACTTCCAGGGAATGCTAAAGCGAGGAGTCTATTTGGCACCTTCTCAGTTTGAGAGTTTGTTCCTTTCTACTGCCTTGACGGATGACCTCATCGGGCAAATCCTCCAAGCGCATGAGGAGACAATGAAGGAGATTTTAGCTTAAAAATCAGAATATCATGAACCTGAAAGTATACGGAATCAAAAACTGCGACACGATGAAAAAGGCCTTCACTTTTCTTGACGAAAAGGGAGTGTCTTACGATTTCATCGACTACAAAAAGCAAAAGCCAAGTGCTGAATTATTGAACTCTTTTTTGGAAAAAACTCCTTTGGCCTCCTTGGTAAATAAGCAGGGGACGACCTACAAGAAAATGGAGGATACTCAAAAAGCGGCTTTGGAAAATGCAGAAACTGCACTTCCAATTCTGATGGAAAACTCCAGCATGATCAAGCGTCCGGTGATTGTCTATCCGGATGGAAGCGTCACGCTGGGATTTGTGCCGGATCAGATAGAGAAGAAAATCTGATTCGGAACCATTCCGATAAACGTATCATTAACCCTGTACCAGAGGAAATTGCTTCAGTACAGGGTATTTTTTTGGTTCTGAATTACTTAACTTTATTTCATTGAAACTTTTAAAAAATGGATATCCAAGCAATCAAAATCGATCTTATTCATTGGCTTACAGGAGTGGATGATTTGGCATTATTGAAAAAGCTACAGGCTTTCAAGAAGCTACAGGAAACCCAATTGAGTGATGCTCACCAAAAGCTATTGGATGAGCGAATTGCTTCTTATGAAAAGGATCCCAACAATACCATGGATTGGGAAGAAGTTAGTAAAGAGCTGGAAAAGGAGTTTTAATACCCTTTAGCCTCAAAGCTTTTAAGTTTTTTATCCTTGAGGGTTCTAGTCATTTAAAGATTGTGTTTTTAGATATTTCCTTCTGTTAGGAAATTCAACTGTTGTTTTACCATCTAAGCAAGATTTTTTAAATATGAAGTTTAAAGTCACGCTTTTACCAGATGCTTATTTGGATATTAAAGAGATTATCGACTGTTATAATTCTAAGCAGCTAGGCTTAGGGAAAAGCTTTTATCTTTCTTTAAAAGCCAAAATTAGATCAATAAGCTTGGCCCCTTTTAGTTTTCAGCTTAGCTATAAAGAATCTAGAAGTGCAAAGCTAGATAGCTTTCCCTACCAGATCCATTTTCGGGTGAATGAATTTGAAAGACTTGTACTCATCTATTCCGTAACCCATACGAGTAGAAACCCTAGAATTTGGAAGGAAAAGAATTAAAGGAAAAACAGAACCTCTGCTTCCTAATAGACTATAGTGTCGGTCGGTATTTTTGGGAGCAAATAACTCCCTGTTTCCAGCAAAAATGGCAAAGTTGGATTTCCAAGAGACTGAAGTTCAGATGAGGCAGGTGTTTCAAAAGCAAAGACTTTTTCCAAAGATTTGATAGCCGTAAGCGACTGGATATGGGTTAGACTTACTTCGGTTTGGTTGAGGAAAATCAATTTTATTTTTTGGCTTTGGCCTAATTGATTTAATGAGTTACCAGAAATAGCTGTTTGGCTAAGTTTCAGAACTGTCAGATTGGGGAAATCTGTCAAGCCCCTTAAAATCTCGTCCGTAACCTGCGTTCCACTGAGATCCAAGTACACGACATGAGCATTTAAAGCACCTAGGTCTTGAAGATTTTGATCTTGAAAATCAGGGAAATTGATGCAACTCACTTTCAGCAGTGGGCTACCCTTCGCAATAGGCTCTACATAGAATCCTTTATTTCGAAGCGCAGCCAAACTGTCCTCGATCAAAGGAGTCAGGTTTACAGTGGGATAAAAGGCGATTTCTTCCCGTTGGAAAAAGGGTTCCAGCCATTTTTTCTCGGGTTTTGCAGCACCCAATTTCAGGTCAAATGAAGCCTCGTTTTCCAACCAAAGACGGATGAGTTGGAGTTCCTCCTTTTTGGGTTGACGCTTTTCGCTAGGAGGCATGTGGTCTTCATGATCTAGCGGAAGTTCCATCCGGCTGATCAAGCTGCTTTTCAGAAACTCATGGGAATCGATAATGGAACCATTCTCTCCTCCTTTCAGTAAGGCTTCTTTGCTACTGAGATCCAGTCCACCCTTCTTGTTTCGCGGATTGTGGCAGCTTTGGCAATTTGAATTCAGGATTGGCTGCACCACTTCCTCGTAGTAAGCCAATTCTTCCCAACCTTCCTCAGGCAAGGTGAGAGGCTGTGCAGATGGGGCTGTGCCACCAAAAAGAGACTGGAGATTTTCAGGCATTACTTCCGTGAAATACCCTTCGCCATGGGTGATTGTACCTCCCAAATGTCCTGTGATGAGCAGCGCACCGATAAGGGCGGTCGAACTCCATTTCAACGAACTGGGATCGGTGATTTTTTTGCTTTTTCCATAGAAGAAAAATCCCGCAGCCGTCGTCAGCACCCCAAAAATCAAGTGAAACTGTACGGTATCCCAGGAAAATCCTTCGAATTGGTATTGAAGAAATCCCGAGATACAGGCCAAAAGCCCACCGATCGAACCGAGTAAAAAGGCCAGCTGAATGGCGGGGAGGTAGGTTTTGTCTTCTTTTTTCGAAAGGAAAATAAGTAAGACTCCAAAAACCAAAATCCCAATCGGGAGGTGGACCAAAATCGGGTGAAAGCGACCCAAAAGCGGAAAAACGAAACTCAGCATATCAGGCGATTACGGATCGGATTAATTCGCCATGGACATCAGTGAGTCGGAAAGGCCTGCCTTGAAACTCGTAGGTAAACTTCTCGTGGTCAAAACCCATCAAGTGTAAAATCGTGGCGTGAAGGTCATGCACGGAGGTTCGTTCATCAACTCCGGCAAAGCCAAAGTCATCCGTGATACCGTAGCTTGTACCTTTTTTCACGCCGCCTCCGGCCATCCAAACGGTAAAGGCATCCACGTGATGATCTCTTCCAAGGAAGCCCATCTTTTTTCCTTCCCGGTTTTCCTGCATCGGCGTGCGGCCAAATTCCCCTCCCCAGACGACCAAGGTCTCTTCCAACAGTCCACGCTGCTTCAAGTCTAACAACAAAGCGGTCATCGGTCGATCGATGGTTCGACACTTGTTGCGCAAGCCCATGTCGATCGAACCGTCGTGGTCGGTGCCATGCGTGTCCCATCCCCAATCATAGAGTTGCACTACGCGTACGCCCTTTTCCACCAGTTTTCTGGCCAAGAGGCAGTTGTTGGCAAAGGATTCCTCACCCGGTTGTGTGCCGTAGAGCTGATGGATATGATCCGGTTCGTCATTGATATTCATCACCTCGGGCACCTCGATCTGCATGCGGTAGGCCATTTCGTATTGATTGATGCGGGCGAGGATTTCGGGATCGCCGAAGTTTTGGAAATCCTCCTGATTGGATTGGTTGATGGCAGAGATGACATGCTTTTTCAGGTCACGAGACATGCCACTTGGATCTTCGAGGTACAGCACCGGATCGCCTTTGGAACGGCATTGCACACCCTGATAGACAGAAGGAAGAAATCCCGAACCCCAGACGCTTTTTCCGGCATCAGGTGTCTTTCCGCCGGAAGTCAAGACGACAAATCCAGGCAAGTTTTGATTCTCTGTTCCCAAACCATAGGTCACCCAACTACCCAAACTTGGCCTTCCCAACCTAGGTGAACCAGTTTGCATAAAAAGTTGAGCTGGTCCGTGGTTAAACTGATCGGTATGCATGGCCTTGAGAAAAGCCACCTCGTCGGCTACTTTGGAGAAATGAGGAAGGTAGTCGGAGATCCATGCGCCGCTTTCTCCGTGTTGGGAAAATTTGGCTTGCGGGCCGAGCATTTTGGGTACGCCACGGATAAAGGCAAACTTCCGACCTTCCAGCAAGCTCTCCGGACAGTCCTGATCGTGGTATTTTGCCAGCTCGGGTTTGAAGTCGAACAACTCCAACTGCGAAGGTGCTCCCGCCATGTGGAGGTAAATGATGGATTTGGCTTTGCCTAAGAAGGGTGGAGGAAGTGGCGACAAGGGATTTAAGTCCCGATCGCTGAGTTGGAGGCCGGAGTTCAGTGTTCCATTTTTGCCCAAGTCGCAACCAAAAAGTAAAGGTGCCAAGGCAAGCCCGCCCATTTTGCTCACACAGTCGAGAAGAAAATGCCTTCTCGTCTGTGTTTGCAGCTTTTTACCGACCAATTCATTCAATAGCTTTTCCACACTCATGGGATTAGGGCTTGGTTAAAAACTCGTCTAAATTCATCATCGCATTGGTGGCTAAAGCCAAGGCCGCCAAACTGGAATCCGCTCCCGGGAAGAAAGCTTCTCTTGCTTTTGGATCTTTGTCAAATTCCGATTTGGCTGTCTGGTAAAGTTGGAGCATTGTCGCTTTTTTGCTTTCGGATATAGGCAGAAACACCAACTGTTGATAGGCTTTTTGGATTGCAGTTTCTGCATTTTTGCCGGAGGCTTCCCAGACTTTTTGACTCAGTGTCTTTGCGGCATCTAGAAACACAGGGTCATTTAATGTAGCTAAAGCCTGAAGTGGCGTATTGGTCACCAGGCGCTTGCTGAGGCAGACTTCCCGACTTCCTGCATCAAAGGTGATAAAGGAAGGGTAGGGGCTAGTACGCTTTAAGAAGGTGTAGACACTTCGGCGATACTTGTCCTCGCCCTCACTTTCTTTCCAGGATTCTCCGTTGTACACCGTCTGCCAGATGCCCTCAGGTTGGGTAGGCATCACCGGTTTGCCGTACATTTTTCGACTGAGAAGACCGCTGCTAGCCAAAGCCTGATCGCGGATTTGCTCGGCAGAAAGCCGGAATCGAGGTCCTCTTGCATACCATTGGTTTTTGGGATCTTTTTGAAAAGCTTCTGAGCTGATCACCGATGATTGCTGATAGGTGGCAGAAGTGACGATTTCCCGGATCAGTGATTTGATGCTCCAGTCGTAGTCATTGACCGTTTTCCAAGCCAAATAATCCAGCAGTTCGGGATGGCTTGGAGGCTCGGATTGGGTGCCCATGTCCTCGAGAGTAGCGACCAATCCTCTGCCGAAAAGCTGATCCCAAACACGATTGACAAGCGTGCGGGAAGTCAGGGGATTTTCCGGAGCGGTGAGCCAATAAGCAAAGCCTAAGCGATTGGCTGGCCATTCGGATTTCCAGGTTCCCAGTTCCTTTGGTGCTTTTGGACTTACCTTCTCACCCGGTACCATCCAGTTGCCCCGCTCGAAAACGAAGGTAGGTCGAGCCATGTACTCCGGATTTTCGATTAGGATGGGCAGGCGGGTCCCTCGGAACTGAAGTAGCTCCTCCCATGATTTTTTCACCGCTGTAAAACCGGGCTTTTCTTTTCCTTTCAAGCTAGGAACAAAGGCAAACCAGACGATGGAGGAGGTGTTTTGCTGGGGTTTGGCACGTGGGTTTTGGGCCTCGATGTAGAGATTGATTTTTCCCTGAACAGGCTTGAAAGGTATTTCTCTGATGACTTCTCCTTGGGTTTTGTTGATGACAAAACTGGCAAGTACTTCACCTTCGGGGCCGTCTTTCCGAATGGTCATTTTGGTACCGTCCACTCCGGACCAGTAATCGAGCAGGATTTGATCAGAGCCTTGGGTGTCGATGTTTTTGTAAACTGCTGAGCCTCCCGGCCAAAGTCCGAGCCATTTTGTATCGATCAATTCCGATGATTGAAAGTCCGTGGCGAGGTGTGCGGCGTATTTGGGTTCGTAGAATTTCAGAAAATCTGACCGCTGCTTTGCGGCTGATTTTCCTTCGTTTTCTGATGCCCAGTTGACAATTTGCTCAACTTTGGCTTGATCTTCCGCTTCGTAAAATCGGAGTTTGGGTTCTTCGTCGTGGGTGTCCTCGTCTCTTGTGTTATTGAAAAAGGCCAGAGATTCAAAGAATTCCTCATGACGGATGGGATCGTAAGGATGACTATGACACTGCACACAGGCCATGGTGGTGCTTTGCCAGACTTCGAAGGTGGTGCTTACCCGATCGAGGACAGCGGCAACTCGGAATTCCTCATCTTCTGTTCCTCCCTCGTCATTGTTCATCGTGTTGCGGTGAAAGGCCGTCGCCGTCAGTTGATCTTGGCTAGGATTGGGCAAGAGGTCACCGGCCAGTTGCTCGACGGTAAACTCATCGAAGGGTTTGTCGGCATTGAAAGCCCGAATCACCCAGTCTCGATAGGGCCAAAAGGTTCGGGAAACGTCCCGTTCGTAGCCTTTGGTATCTGCATACCGGGCAAGGTCTAGCCACCAGGTTGCCCATTTTTCACCGTAGGCTTCAGAGGAAAGTAATTGATCTACAGCTTGCTCATAGTTGATTTTGCCGGAGGAAAAGTCCTTGACCAAAGATTCTAAAGGAGGTAAGCCGGTGATATCCAAGGCTACTCGTCTAAGCAGTCGCATGGAATTTTCTTGAGGAGAAGGAGTCAGGCCCTGAGCTTCGAGTTTTTCTCGGACAAAAAAGTCGATTGGAGCGAGGGTATTGGATTCAGTCCCTCCCAAACTGGCAGTAGTAGTATTAGTGGGAAGCTTGGGTTCCTGTACCGGCTCATAGGCCCAATGCTTCCCCCATTTGGCTCCTTGGTCGATCCATTTTTTCAATAAGTCGATTTCTTCCTCGGAGAGTTGAGGTCGCTGATAGGGCATCCGGAGTTCGGGGTCGGAGTGCGTCAGCCGCTTGATCAGTTCACTGGAGGAGGCACTTCCCGGGACGATGGCAGGATGTCCTGATTCGGTAGGAGCGAAGGCTTCTTCTTCAAACAGCAGGCTAAACCCCCCGCTTTTTTTCACTCCACCGTGGCAGGTGATGCAGTGCTTGTTGAGGATGGGCTTGATTTCGGTGCTGTAGTCGACTTCTTTTTCGGTGCCAAAAAAGAAGAAACCGATCAGGGTAATCCCGATCAAAACACTGAGAAGTATAGCTAGGCGATTGGTAAGCATGGTCCGAAATGAATCGAAGGAAAAATAGCCAATTCCGAAAGGAAATGGAAGGAAAAATGGGCGGATCGAGACAAAAAATAACTGATGAATTCCATAAAAAGAATTTTTCGCGAGTCCGTCTTCGGGCTTATTGCTTACGATGAAGCAGTTGGATTTTAGTACTGGGCTTTATCAGAAACAAATAGTAGTATTTTTTTAGGTTTAATAAAAAATAATTGAAACAAGTTGAAATAAGATTGAATATTTTGTTAGTTTAGTTAATTGCCAAACGAACTAAGGCTTAGGGGGGGTGAAACCTAAGAATTCAGAAGTTTATTCCGAAAAAACCCGTTTTACAGATTGTACAATTCCAAGAATCTAAGTTTCTGGCTGTGAATGATTTGGAAGTTTGGAACTGATTTTTTAAAATCAACCATTCATTTAATTATTTCTTACACTTTAACCATTAACAACTATGGAAAAATTAACAAATGACCAGATGGAAAATCTGGTGGGAACTGGGTATTGTGAGGACGCTCAAATCCTTCTTTTTGGTGGAGGTTTCCAAGGTTCAGATGAACTTTGGCTTTTGCTTTATGACACTTGGGTAAGAAATTGTCCTCAAGCGTAAGTAATTAGCTAGCTAGCTTGCATTCTTTATGCAGGCTAGCTTTTCAATTAAAAAATCTCGCCATGTACTTTATACGAATTTCAATAGTAATAACTTCCTTATTCTTTAATAATGGATTAGAGGGCAGGTGGAAGTTGACCGATTTTACAGGCTTTACGACTATGTTAGGCAGTAAAGCTTTTGAAAATTTATCAGAAGATAAAAAGTTAAATGCGATTCAGGGCATGGAATTCGTGTTAAACAATACTTTTTATTCATTTCAAAATGATTCTATTTTTTTTACTAATGCAGGACCGGATTTAACTGTTTCGGAAAAAAAAGGTAGATTTTTATTAAAATCAGATACTTTAATTGTATTTGAATCCGGAAAAGTGAACCCTATAAAGTTTTTCATCTCATCTATAGATGATTCTAACTTAAAGTTAAGATTTGTTATTAAAGGAGGAGAGCTTGGGCCAACTGAAATGACCTTCGAACGAATTGAATAAATACTAATTTTTTAATATTTATGAAGCTATTACTCGTAATTTATTTTATTTTTTATGTACTGCTTTATTTCATGATAGATTATTTTATTTTGACAGATTTGGTTTACTATGAGTTTTATTCTGATAAATTTTCCGAATCTCGTATTTATAAGCTTTTGGATTTTCGTAAGGAATGGCTTTGGATTACTTACCCCATTAAATTACTGATTCAATTGATTGCTATTCAAATTCCGGCAATGATTATATATCTTGGTCTGTATCTTGGGAAATATTCGATCAGCTATAAAAAGGTCTTTGAAATAGTACTTATTTCTGAATTTGTTTTCTTTATTCCTTTATTTATCAAAATTATCTGGTTTTCTTATCATCCTGTATCGATGGAGGCAGTTCGTTTGTTTTCTCCTTTGTCTTTGTTTAGTTTATTTAATGCCGAGTCACTTCAAGAGTGGTTGTTTTATCCTCTTAAGGTATTCAATATTTTTGAAGTAATTTATTGGGTACTGCTTGCATTTCTTTTGGCCAAGTATCTCAAGAGTTCCTTGGACTCTATGCTTAAAATAGTATTGGGATATTATGTAAGTTTCCTGTTTTGTTGGGTTGTATTTGTCATGTTTATTTCATTAGGAAACAGCTAACGCTATGCGGATGAAATACCTATTTCCTTCTCTGTTAGTTGGATTGGTCATGATTGGTGCTTGGATGGGTTTTTCTAGATATACCACAAAGCAGGAGTTGGAATTAGCTTATAGTTCCATTCCTACTATATTTTTAACTTCAACTGATGGTGGGTCAGTAAATTTGAAAACGCAAGGTGGTGGTGCTCCTTTTATTTTGATTTATTTCAATTCTTCCTGTCCGATCTGTCAGTCTGAGGCTGAGTTAATTGAAAGAACTTTTAGAGCGGATACGTTCACCCGTTTTTTATGGGTTTCCTCGGAGTCTGTAGAAGAGATTAAGGAGTTTTCGGCGCTATTCAAACTTGATAGTTTGTCCTCGCATCATTTTTATTCGGATACCCTTTACAGCCTTGCCAATGCCTTTAAGTTGACAGGAGTGCCTGCCACGTTTGTATATGATGCTGAGGGTAATCTGGTGGATTATGCCTTGGGTGCGGTATCTATTTCGGATTTGAAGTTGTCTATTCAAAAGGCTCATGATCGTCCCAGATAAGATTCCTGTGGTCTTGCAGCAGGCGAGTTCCGACTGTGGGGTAGCTTGCTTGGCTTCGGTGATTCGGTATTTTGGAGGGGAGCGGTCCATGGAGTACCTACGCCATCTCAGCGGTACGGCCATTCAGGGTACCACGGTATTGGGTTTAGTGCAGGCCGCCCGTCAGATCGGAATGGAAGGTGATGCCTTCAGGGTAAAGGATCTTTATCATTTGGATGAGTTGGAATTCCCAGCCATACTTCATGTGGTCATCGATCAGAAGTTTAGCCACTTCGTAGTGTGCTATGGAAAGAAGGAAAATCAATACTTGCTTATGGATCCTGCCGTTGGCAAGAAGTGGGTTTCTGAAGTGGGGCTATTGGACATCTGGCAAAGCAGGACATTGGTTTTGGTCCAGCCGGGAGCTGGATTTGAGACCTCGGAAAGTAGTCGGCAGAAAAAGCGGAAATGGATTCTCGATCTGATCCGGCCCGACTTACCGATTTTGTTGATTTCGGGTTTTCTGGGTTTGGTCACCACGATTTTGGGGCTGGCAGTAGCGGTATTTTCCCAAAAGCTGATCGATGAATTTCTACCCAATCAAGCCTGGCAAAAGCTGAGTTTGGGTCTGGTTTTGCTTTTTGTCCTCTTGATCGGAAGATCGGTGCTTAGCTACCTTCGTTCTTCCATTTTGGTACGACAGAGCAAAGAACTGAATCTTCGGCTGATTAGTGGATTTTTTGAGCAGTTGCTGGGATTGCCTAAGGTGTTTTTTGACTCCCGAAAGGTCGGGGACATCACCTCCCGGATGAATGATTCGCGGAGGATTCAGCGGGCAGTTTCGGTATTAACTACGGAGTTGATGGTGGATTCCTTCGTGGTGGCAGTGACCACGACTTCGATTTTCCTATACTCATGGGAGATGGGCTGTTTGGTACTTGGTTTTCTCCCGATCTATTTCCTGTTGATTTATCGGTATCATCGGCCTATCAAAAGGGGACAAGAGGATCTGATGGTGCAGTATTCGGGTTCGGAGTCTGGATTTATCGATACGCTGACAGGAATAGGGGCCATTAAGGGAGAATCCAAATCTGAGCAATTTTTAAAAATGAATGGAAGTGCTTACGAAAAGTTTCAGGAAAGTGCGTTTTCCCTAGGACAAGTCAGCAATCGATTGGCCCTGATGTCGCAATTGGCAGGAGTGGTATTTCTGGTTGCGGTACTTGCGGTAAGCTGCTATCTGGTGGCAGAGAAGCAGATGGAACTCGGTGTACTCGTGGCAATCAGCGGAATGCTGGGGATGCTTGTCCCGGCGGTGAACAAATTGGCCCTTTCCAACCTCCAAATCCAAGAAGCACAGATTGCTGGGGATAGACTCTATGAATTTGTACAGCTTGAGCAGGAGCCAATTTCCGGAGAAACGGAACTTCCTGATGCCATAGATCAGATTCAGGTGGAGAACCTGAGTTTTCGGTTTCTGGGAAGAAAACTGCTCTTTGACGGGCTGAGTTTTGAATTGAAGAAAGGCAAGTTAAGCGTGCTATTGGGCGAGTCCGGGGGAGGAAAGAGTACGATCTTGCAGGTTTTGATGGCCTTTTACCCACCAATATCAGGATCTGTCCTGATCAATGGGGATAGGTCACTGCAAGATATTTCCAAAATCGGCTGGCGTGAACGTGTAGGTTACGTGCCTCAGGATATCAAGATTTTCAACGGGAGTTTGATCTATAACATCTGCTTAAACACAAATCCGGTAGGGTATAAAGAAGTGATCCAAAGATGTCAGGACTTGGGGTTGCATGAATTTTTTGAGCGGATGCCACAGAGCTATTTTACCCAAGTGGGAGAAGAAGGAGTGAATCTATCGGGCGGACAGAAGCAGCTGGTAGGCATCGCAAGGGCGTTGCTAAAAAAGCCGAAAGCCCTATTGCTGGATGAATTTACCGGAGCCATGGATCGGATGACTGAGCAGAAGATGCTTGACTTGATCCTGAAGCTAAAGGAAGAGATTCCCGTGCTCGTAGTGACTCACCGCATCCGTCCAGCCCTGCTTGCAGACGAGGTGTTGATTTTGGATCAGGGAAAATTGGTGGAGGTGGGTTCGCCCGAGCTATTGGCGCGGGGAGATAACCTGCTTTCGGTCAGTATTCGGGATTTGAGGAGTGCCAAAGTAGGCTAAGCCGCCTTTAATTCAGGCGGCTTAAGCAGATTTATTCAGGCTTACTTTCTTGGAGGAAAATAACTCGGCAAATTCTTCAAAATATCCTCCGTCATCGCATCCAAGTCATAATCTGGTTTCCATCCCCAGTCTTCCCGAGCACGACTGTCGTCGATACTATCCGGCCAAGAGTCGGCAATCGCTTGACGGAAGTCAGGATTGAATTCGATCTGGAAGTCAGGGACGTGTTTTTTGATACTTTCGAAGATTTCTTTTGGGGAAAAGCTCATTCCCGCGAGGTTGTAGCTGGAGCGGATTTTTACCGATTCTCTTGGAGCATTCATCAGGTCGAGCGTAGCCTTGATTGCATCGGGCATGTACATCATCGGCAAGTAGCTATCCTCCAGAAGAAAGCAGTTGAATTTTTCGTTTGCAATCGCCTTGTGATAAATGTCCACCGCATAGTCTGTGGTGCCGCCTCCCGGTAGGGATTTGTAGCCGATGAGGCCTGGATAACGTAGACTTCGTACATCCACGCCATGTTTTTCAAAATAGTATTCACACCATCTTTCTCCAGCTTGCTTGCTGATGCCATAGACGGTATTGGGTTCTTTGACGCAGAATTGTGGCGTATTTATTTTCGGAGTATTTGGGCCGAAAACGGCAATGGAAGAAGGCCAGTAGATTTTGTCCAGCTTCAGGTCTTTGGCCAGTTCCAAGACATAGAGCAAACTCTCCATATTCAAGTGCCAGGCAAAAAGTGGGTTCTTTTCTCCTGTAGCGGAAAGTACCGCAGCGAGGTGATAAATCTGGCTGACTTTTTCTTCTTTGACCAAATCGTGCAACGCTTCCTTATTCATCGCGTCCAAGACTTCAAATCGACAGTAATCAAAGGCTGCCCGGGCTGAATCTCTAAGGTCTGTTGCGATGACCTGTTCTCCTCCAAACTGATTGGCCAATGCCTGTGTGAGTTCTGAACCTAGCTGTCCTGCAGCTCCGATGACAAGGATTTTTTCCATAGGAAGGTCGTTCTAAAAACCCTGAATTCGCCTTGAGGGTTTTTATCTATATTTGGGTTTGCTTGCGCAAAAGTAGCAAAAAACCCTTCCCAGAATTGAAAATTCAGGCCATAAAAGGGGAATTTTGACCAACGGAAAACGAAAAATTACAAAAGCCAAATTCAGAATCATGTACGATCAGTTTAAACCCAAATTACAAGAGGAGCTCAAATCCATCGAAGAAGCTGGACTTTTCAAACGGGAACGAATCATCACTTCGCCCCAGGCTGCGGAAATTACCATCTCAGGCGGACAGCAAGTGCTGAACTTTTGTGCCAACAACTACCTCGGACTTTCTTCTCATCCCCGAGTCATTGAAGCAGCAAAAGCTGCGATTGACTCCCATGGTTTTGGAATGTCTTCCGTTCGATTTATCTGCGGTACTCAGGATATTCATAAGGAGTTGGAGCGGAAGATTTCCGAGTTTTTGGGCACGGAGGATACCATCCTCTATGCAGCAGCTTTTGACGCGAATGGGGGAGTGTTCGAGCCGCTTTTTGGACCGGAGGATGCGATCATTTCCGATGCCTTGAATCACGCTTCCATTATCGATGGGGTTAGACTTTGCAAAGCGATGCGCTACCGCTACGAGCACAATAACATGGCTGACTTGGAAAAGCAGCTGCAAGACGCCATCGCTGCCGGTGCCAAGCAAAAGATCATTGTGACCGATGGCGTATTCTCCATGGATGGCACGATCGCTCAGCTGGATAAAATCGTGGAATTGGCGGAGAAATACGAAGCCTTGATCATGTCGGATGAGTGCCATTCGACAGGATTTATGGGCAAAACCGGTCGTGGTGTCCATGAGCATTGTGGTGTGATGGGCAAAATCGACATCATCACGGGTACCTTGGGCAAAGCCCTTGGTGGCGCATCAGGTGGATTTACTTCCGGAAGAAAAGAAGTCATCGAGTTGCTACGTCAGCGTTCCAGACCTTATTTGTTTTCCAATACCTTGGCACCATCTATCACAGGAGCTTCGATTGCTGTGTTGGATTTGCTTTTAGAGACCACTGAACTTCGGGATAAGCTGGAGGCAAATACTGCCTACTTCAGAGAAAAGATGAATGCAGCCGGCTTTGATATCAAACCTGGAACGCACCCGATTGTTCCGGTTATGCTGTACGATGCCGTGCTTTCGCAAAAGATGGCTGAGAAGCTGTTGGCAAAAGGAATCTACGTGATCGGGTTTTACTATCCGGTAGTTCCAAAAGGTCAGGCTCGAATCCGAGTGCAGATTTCTGCTGGTCACGAAAGACATCATCTCGATCAGGCGATTGCTGCTTTTATTGAGGTGGGGAAAGAATTGGGAGTGATCGGTTAGGACGGAAGACCGATGAACGATGAGTATTGCTTTCAAAGTCTAAAATCCCATGAGTGAGGAAACTCACAAAGGCATTCAATTAATCGCTCAAAGTTTAGCATAAAAAAAACCGACTCTTCAGTCGGTTTTTTTTATGCTTTTTTGCTCAGCGCAAGGTTCTTTTTGGCGATGAGATCGTATTCTGAGAGATTTTCAAACCGGTCATCCAAGTCCAGATTGTTGAGGTAGTCGTTGATGATTTCTCGGATCTCTTGGAAAGAAAGGTTGTGGAGCACCTTTCCATTTTTCATCATGGAGATTTGGCCTGTTTCTTCTGAAACCACCAAGATCAAAGCATCTGTAGCCTCCGACATGCCGATACCCGCTCTGTGGCGTAGTCCAAACTGGGCCGGGACTTCCCGTTCGGTGACTGGAAGGATACATCTTGCGGCTTTTATTCGGCCTTTGTGTATGATCACCGCGCCATCGTGAAGTGGGCTGTATTTGTTGAAAATGGAGATCAGCAATCGTTTGGAAAGCTCGGCATCTAAGATGTCCCCGCTTTCTGCATAGAATTTCAATTCCACGGTGCTGGAAATGACAATAAGCGCACCGGTATTTGAACCGGCCAGAACTTTAGCGGCATCGATGATCGGCGAAATGTTGAAGGCGGAGTTTTCTTTTTTTCTCCAGAAAAAGAGAATATCCTTCCACACGTTGTCATCCGAGAAAATGGAAGATCTGCCTACAATCAAGAGGAACTTGCGGATCTCAGGCGCGAAAATGATGATGGCAGCTATCACCCCGACCCCCATAAACTGTCCCAGAATGGCAGAAAGCAGCTCCATTCTCACTGCTCTTACCAAGAGGTAGATCAGGTATAGCGATAGGAACCCCAAGAAAATCTTGATGGCCACACTACCTTTCAAAAGCTTGTAAACTTGGTACAATAGAGCCGCTACCAGCGCAATATCGATCATATTGACGATGGAGACATCTAAAAATCCTATTTTAAAGAGTAGGCTCAAAGGTAGAGTTGTTCGAATAGTGTGACTGTTTCTTTTGCTTCTTTTACATCATGTACTCTCAAGATATTCGCTCCTTGCAATAAAGCAAACATATTTAATGCGGTGGTGCCATTCAAGGCTTCGGAAGCGCTGATTTGCAGTGTTTTGTAAATCATTGATTTCCGAGATACTCCTGCCAAGATCGGTAATCCCAAGCGTTGGAAGCTTTTCAGATCACGCAAAAGCTGGAAGTTTTGTTCTCTTGTTTTTGCAAACCCGAATCCAGGGTCAATTATTACATCTTTGATGCCAAGTTTTTTGAACTGCTCCAGCTTTTGGGCGAAATAGTAAAGGATTTCTGGAACAAGATCTTGATATGCCGTTTCCTCTTGCATGGTCTGAGGAGTTCCTCTCATATGCATGGCTATATAGGGTACTCCTAATTGGGCAACAGTTTCGAGCATTTTGGAATCCAAGTTTCCTGCCGAGATGTCATTGATCAGATCTGCGCCTGACTCGACAGCGACTTTTGCAACCTCAGATCTGAAAGTATCCACGGAAATCAGGATTTCTGGGAATTCTCTTTTGATCAGTGAAATGGCTGGAGCTACCCGCTGGATTTCTTCTTCAATACTGATGTCTAGAGCGCCGGGACGGGTACTGTATCCTCCTAGGTCCAGAAAATCGGCACCCTCTGAAATCATTTTTTCGGCAGTGCTAAGGATCTTTTTTTCTTCTTGACTCACTCTGCTTCCTTCGAAAAACGAGTCTGGAGTGAGGTTGAGGATACCCATTAGTTTGGGTTTGTCCAAGGAATAAACCCTTCCCTTGATTTGGAATGTATATTTTTGGGGAAATAATTTATCTTCGGTCATAGAAGACGGAGATGATCCGGGAAGCATTAAACTAAAAGATTTTGGAGACTCAAACCAGCAACGAATATAAGCAAGTAATTGCCCGATGTAAAGATTTATTCCGGAAGAAAACCCTTGATTATGGCACTGCTTGGAGGATTTTGAGACTTCCGTCGATTACGGATCAGATTTTTATCAAAGCTCAGCGAGTTCGGTCCATTCAAGAAAAAGGCAGTCAAAAAGTTGGTGATCCCGTTGTGGATGAATTTGTAGGAATCATTAATTACTGTCTGATCGCTTTGATTCAACTCAGCCTGAAGGACGATGATCGGATGGAGATTCCCTTTGAAGAATTGGAGCCCATCTATGACCAATGGGCGGCAGCTACCAAAGCACTGCTGGAAAACAAAAACCATGACTATGGGGAAGCTTGGAGAGATATGCGGGTCAGTTCGATGACAGATATCATCCTCATGAAATTGTACCGTGTCAAGCAGATCGAAGACAATCAAGGAAAAACACTCGTTTCGGAGGGCATCGAAGCCAACTACCAGGACATGATCAATTATTCCGTCTTTTGCCTGATCAAACTTGGATATTCTGAGTTTTAGCATTCATCAACTTGTCCAAAGCGGAGGATTTGGAATCGGATCGATTCTTTTCACCTTCAGGATGACATCACTTAAGCCAAATAAAAACCTATGAATAAGCAAACTGTACTTTGGGTACTCCGATTTTTGGTAGGAGGACTTTTTATTTTCTCAGGATTGATCAAGGTCAATGACCCGGTGGGTACAGCCATCAAACTGGAAGAATATTTTGATGTCTTTTCCAATGACATTGCCGGGTTTTTCTATTATTTCAAGCCGTATGCATTGCATATCGGAACAGCCCTGGTGGTCGCCGAAGTGGTCCTGGGAGTGATGCTGATTTTGGGAGTGAGGCTCAAAGAAACCGTCTGGGTATTAGGACTAATGATCCTTTTCTTCACTTTTCTCACGTTTTATTCTGCCTATTTCAATAAGGTTACCGACTGTGGATGCTTTGGAGATGCGATCAAGTTGACTCCATGGGAGTCTTTCTACAAGGATATCATCCTCTTGGTGATGATTTCCTTTCTTTTCTATTTCAAAAATGACCTACCAGAAGAGACACCTCGCTGGGCAGGTATTACAGCATTTTTGGCTTGGGTGGTTTCTTTGGGGCTTGCACTTTGGGCGATCCAAAATCTCCCGTTCATCGATTTCCGTGCGTACAAAAACGGCGTGAGTATACCTACCAATATGCAGCCTTCGGCCCCGCTCCAGTATACCTATGTAATGAAAAAGGGAGGGGAGACGGTATACCTAGATCAGTATCCGACAGATGAAAGCTACGAATTTGTGGAAATGGTCTTGAAAAATCCTGAGGCGCTTCCAAAAATCTCGGATTTCGCGGCCTGGAATACGGAGGGAGATCAGTCGGAGTTTCTTTTTGCAGGAAATAAAGTGATCATCCTGAGCAGTAACATATCCAAAATGAGCGAGTCCAATCTCGGTCAATTAACCGAATTGGTCAATGCACTACAAGGTGCTCCAGTGGATGTGGTTTTCATGGCAGCCGCCACACAGGAAGAGATTGATGCATTCTTATCCAAAAACAACTGGAGTATCATCGGATTGCAGGCTGATGCAACTGTAGTCAAAACCATCATGCGGGCCAATCCCGGAATCATGATTTTGAAAGATGGAGTGGTGATGGAGAAGTATCACCACAACAATACTCCAGCTGCCACCGATGTTTTGGACTTTTTTCTATGAGTAAAAATCTGAAAGTTGTACTCGTAGGATTGCCCGGAAGCGGGAAAAGTACATTTGGACGTCAGCTTGCCCAAGAGTTGAAATTCTCCTATTTGGATTTGGATCTGCAGATTGAAGAGCGATTTCAGCAGAAAATCCCCGAGATTTTTTCGATTCACGGCGAGGGCAAATTCAGGGAATGGGAGTCAGAGGTGCTTTCTGAGCTACTGCATCGAGATTCACCTTTTGTTTTGGCAACTGGCGGAGGTGCTCCCTGCTTCAATGACAACATGGACCTGATCAATGAACGCTCGATTTCTGTTTTTCTGGATGTTCCTTTGGATGTTATTTCCCAGCGATTGAGTGTTTCCAAAGGTCAAGCCCGGCCCATGTTTCAGGGATTGGACTTTGGAGAGATTACCTTGAAGCTCAAAAGTCTTCTTTCCCAGCGGGAATTTTTTTACAATCAGGCAAAAATAAAGCTCAGCGGGGAAGATTTTTCCGCTGAGCTTTTGATGTATGAGTTGATTAATTTGCTTAAAAGCTGATTCCCAAAGTCAGAATTCCTGAAGTGATGGAGTGTTTAACTTCAGTAACTGGACCAAAGTTATTACCATTATTATCAAATACCTGATAGCTTCTGTATAGGGTGTTGTAGCTCTGATTATTGACCGAAAGATCTAGGCTTAGCGAATTGAATCTGACGCCTATACCACCTGAGAGGATTTGGGTACTTTGATCAATTCCTGAGTTATTGGAAAACGGGTCACCTAATAGCGAATAGCCTGCGCGGAATCTCAGTTTGTTTAGAATAGCTTCTCCACCTAATCTATAATTCAAAGTGCTTCCATAAAGGTCTCGAATAGCTTGATTGTCGGGTCCTTCATTGAAATCATTGGAGCTGATTCTTGCCCTGCTGTAATCTACATAGTCCACATCAGCTGAAATGAATCCATTTTTTCCAAAGAAAAAGGTAGCTCCTCCACCGATTTTCAACGGTGTATTGATTCCATAACTGCTGATAATCAAGTCTGTCACTGCTTCTTCTGTTCCAAGAGTGACATCTTCTTGTTCGAAATAGTAATTGTTATAAGTTGCAGTCATGCCAGCTTCATACTCTTCGCTCAAGGCAAACCAAGTTGGGCTTTGGAATACAAATCCGAGATTTACAAAATCAACCGGTTTGTAAATCATTCCTAGATTTACGTTAACACCTGTACCATTAATGAACAAGCTTTCACGCAATGAGGAATTTGCCAAAGGCTGATTAACAAATTCTTCATTATAAACCTTGAATGAGGAAAAATTAATGGTACGAACTCCGAGGCTTCCACCTACAAAGAACTTATGGAGAAAGTTAGCTCCATACCCAAAACTCACCTGATTTGCGCTTCCTTCTTGTGAGATATTTTCATCCTGAAAAGGAAATCCAAGTACAAAAGAATCGTAGGTATTTGGATTATTGATAGGCCTACCATCTTGATCCACAGTTATTGGATTAATCTGATAAGTCTGATAAGCCAATCCGGTGAGACCTCTGTTTTCGATTTGGTTTTCAGGTATGCCAAACGCATCATCGAGGTAAAAGTCGATGATAGAGCTTTCTCCTAAAATGTCTGAAAAATACCCGAACTCAGTATTGAAGTTGGCAATTCGCTGAAAGCTAAATCCCCAAGCACCACCTTTGAATGCTTTTGTTTCGAGATTACCCTTTGGATTTGCTCCGACATAGCTTAGGTTTGGTAGTGAAAAATTTGTGGTAGAATAAGACCTGTTTTGATCAAGGTATTTTGTATCGATTGCCCAATCAGAGTAACCCAAACTAAAGCTAGCTTCGGAAGATCTGAAAAAACCCAGACCCGCTGGATTCCCTACAATGTTGGAGACATCTCCACCCAACGACCATTGGGTACCGCCAATGCCAACCATTCTGGCCGAACCTGCCGGCACGACTCTGCTGAATCTGTAAGCATCTTCAAAATAGCCACTTTGCGCAAACGCTGTCCAAGTCGGAAAAACGACGAGGCACACGAGGGATGCAATTATCCTCATTGATGAATTGATTTTAGAGAAATAACGAAGTAAAGCTGATTGACTGTCTAGTCCATATAAAAAAAAGGGGGGAATTAATTCCCCCTTCCTCCTCTGGAACCTCCGGAGTAGCTACCTCCTCCTGAGGATCCACCCGAGCTTCTGCTCGGAGCACTGTAACTGCTACCTCCAGAATATCCAGAGCTTGATCTGCTCGGAGCGCTGTATGAAGGTGTATTGTTGTAATTGGATCTGCTAGGCGATCCTGAGTTATTGTATGACGGGCTGGTACTTCTATTGTAAGACGGTGAAGTAGAGCGGCTATTATTTCCTGGTGTAGTAGACCGATTGTAAGAAGGGCTTTCGCTTCTGCTGTAAGAGGGCGAAGAACCTCTATCATATCCCGAGGAGTAAGATGAGCTTCTAGAAGGTGAATCGTACCCTCTAGTATTACTTGGATAAGCTGAAGAGGGTCTTGCACTAGGTACAGAAGCTCTGCTACCTGAAACACTTCCTCTGTCAGACGCTGCAGAATTCATGTTTCTTGTAGTTCCGGTGTTTGCAACGCGACTCCTGCCAGAATTGTAATAGTCATTTTGTGTAGAACTGAAGTCTCTGCTAGCACCTCTCGCATTCTCTGAGGATAATACTCTTCTTGGAGAATCCACCGAGGCGTTTGCCGCATTGGCTCTTGCTTGGGCTCTTGCAGTGCTTGGAACTACTGCTGATTGACCCATACCTCTTGCTCCTGATACCATAGAAGAACCTCTTGTAGGTCGGGAGCCATACACTACTCTGCGATTAGCAAACTCATTTCCAGGCAACACAATGATTGGCCCTGTAGCATAAATCGGGCGTCCCCATCCCCAAGGCGAGCCCATAAAGCCACCACCCCAGAAAGGATCGTAGAATCCACCCATTCCTCCAAATCCACCAAAGCCAAAGAATGGATTGAATGGATCGTAGAATGGTCTGCCCCATCCGAAGTTGAGACCTACGTTAAAGCCTGGTCTGAATCCCCAAAAAGGATTGAAGAAAGGATCATAAAAACCCATTCCCCAAGGACTAAATCCCCCAAATCCAAATCCCATCCCAACATTGAAAGCAGTATTTCCCCAGCCTCTGTTTGTGTTGAAATTGTTTACAGAAAAACTATTGTAAACATCAATATTTGGTTGGTTCGAGGAGGTTGTTTGAGATTGACTGTCGTCAAAGTAGACCACGTCATTCTCTTCGATTGCTGAGGATTGACCGTACCTTGATAAATATTCCGGATTTACATTTCTGGAACTGAAGCTTTCCTGAGGAGCCACAGGCTCCTTCGCCAAGTTCTGAAAAGTCGAAGGATTGTTATTTGCAACAGCATACTGCGTAGCGACTTTGACATCTGAAGCCATGAAGTAAAGGTTGTCATTGCTACTAGCTGCCATTTTATTGGTGCTGCATGACGAAATCGCCAAGGAGCCCATCAATAAGGAAGCAGAGATAATTGATAAATTCTTCATAATTGAAGTGGATTGTTGCATGGTTATACGGGTCGACAACCTAGAGGTTGTACTTTTTGGGTTATATTTGCCTTCCCCAATAAAGCAAAAATAAGCACATTTTAATATTTAACAACTCCATGAGTAAAGGACTTCCAAAGCGTAGTGAGGATTATTCCCTCTGGTATAATGAACTGGTAAAAAGAGCTGATCTTGCAGAAAATTCACCTGTTCGAGGGTGCATGGTGATAAAGCCCTATGGCTACTCCATTTGGGAAAAAATGCAGGCCGAACTGGATAGAATGTTTAAAGAGACTGGACATACCAATGCCTATTTTCCGCTTTTCATCCCTAAGTCCTACCTGAGTAAAGAAGCTAGTCACGTAGAAGGATTTGCAAAGGAATGTGCAGTAGTGACTCATTACCGACTGAAAAATGCTGAAGATGGATCAGGTGTAATTGTAGACCCAGAGGCTAAGCTTGAAGAGGAACTGATCGTTCGTCCTACATCTGAGACCGTAATATGGAGTACTTACAAAAATTGGATTCAATCTTATCGAGATCTCCCTCTTTTGGTCAATCAGTGGGCCAACGTAGTGAGATGGGAGATGAGGACCCGACTTTTCCTCCGTACGGCTGAATTCCTATGGCAAGAAGGTCATACTGCTCACTCCTCAGCAAAAGAGGCAATGGATGAGACCGTTCAGATGATGAATGTATATGCCCAGTTTGCAGAGGAGTTTATGGCTTTGCCAGTAGTAAAAGGCAGAAAAACAGCTAATGAACGATTTGCAGGTGCTGATGAAACTTTCTGTATTGAAGCCATGATGCAGGATGGTAAAGCATTACAGGCAGGTACTTCTCACTTTCTGGGACAGAATTTCGCCAAAGCATTTGATGTGAAATTTGCAACCAAAGAAGGTGGACTGGATTACGTATGGGGTACTTCTTGGGGTGTAAGTACCCGTCTTATGGGAGCGTTAATTATGGCGCATTCTGATGACAATGGATTGGTACTTCCTCCCAAATTGGCTCCTCATCAGGTAGTAATTGTGCCTATCTACAGAGGAGAGGCAGAATTAGAATCGATTTCAATTAAAGTAAAAGAAATGATGGCTGAGTTGAGAAAAGCCGGAATTTCTGTCAAATACGATGATCGGGATACTCAAAAGCCAGGCTGGAAGTTTGCAGAATATGAGCTTAAAGGAGTACCAGTAAGAATTGCGATGGGACCTAGAGATTTGGAAAACGGCACGGTGGAAATCGCAAGAAGAGATACCTTGACGAAGGAAACTTTCCAGCTTTCAGAAATGCCGATTGCGGAAAAGATCGGGAAACTATTGGAAGAAATCCAAAACTCGATCTATCAGAAGGCATTTAACTTCAGGGCTGAAAAGACTACAGAAGTCAATTCTTGGGACGAGTTTGTAAAGGTTTTGGAAGAAAAAGGAGGATTTGTATCGGCTCATTGGGACGGTACTACCGAGACTGAAGAGAAAATCAAAGAGCTCACCAAAGCTACTATTCGATGTATTCCACTTGATCAAAAAGAAGAATCAGGCTATTGTATACTTACCGGAAAACCCTCGACAGGTAGGGTTCATTTTGCAAAAGCCTATTAAGATTCAAGCCCGGATTTATCCGGGTTTTTTATTTGCTTAGGTAGGGCAATCTCAGGTTAATCTTGTATTTTGCTCTCATTGAAAACTGGTTTATGGAACTATTGATACTTAGTAGCCTTTTGCTCACAGGATTAATTTTGCTGTTGGTAGAAATCCTTTTCATTCCCGGTACTACTATCGTTGGGATTTTAGGCTTTGGAGTAAGCCTTATCGGTTTAGCTTTTGCTTTCTTGAATTTTGATTATTCAGTGGCACTTTGGATCACCGGCGTGACCGTGGCCCTTAACTTTGCAGCTGTTTGGTATGGTTTCAGTTCTGGAGTTTGGAAGAGATTTTCGCTCAAATCCTCTATGCAGGGAGGCGCTTTCGATGGTCGTACGCTTGGTTTGGAAGTTGGAATGAAAGGGATGTCAATTTCTGATATAAAGCCTTTTGGCAAAGCATCTTTTTCGGATGAACTCTACGAAGTCAAATCAGAATCGGGTTTCATAGAAGTGGGCAAAACCATAGAAATCATTAAAATTGAAAACAACAAAATCATAGTAAAATAAATATGGAAGCAGATAGCTCATTGTTCGTATTAGTTGCCGCCTTTGCGGGGATAGTCTTACTCTTTATATTTCTCTATTTCGTCCCGGTGAATCTTTGGATTACTGCCCAATTTGCCAACGTTAGAGTAGGAATCGGCGAATTGATCGGAATGCGAATCCGTAAAGTGCCACCGAGTGTCATTGTAAATTCCATGATTACTGCCACTAAAGCAGGACTTCAGTTGACAACCAATGATTTGGAAACACACTACCTTGCAGGAGGCAATGTGCCTGCTGTAATCCGAGCTTTGATCTCTGCAGATAAGGCAAATATCAACCTAAGCTTTAAGCAGGCTACAGCCATTGATTTGGCAGGAAGAGATGTATTTGAGGCTGTTCAAATTTCAGTAAATCCAAAAGTGATCAATACCCCAAGTGTCGCTGCAGTAGCTGCTGATGGGATTCAGCTGATCGCCAAAGCAAGAGTAACTGTTCGAGCTAATATTGCTCAGTTAGTAGGTGGAGCAGGAGAGGAGACTATTTTGGCTCGAGTAGGAGAAGGGATTGTAACCTCAATCGGTTCTGCAGCCACGCACAAATCAGTGCTTGAAAACCCAGATAAAATCTCAAAACTTGTTCTCCAGCGAGGACTGGATGCAGGAACTGCCTTTGAAATTCTTTCTATTGATATCGCAGACATCGATGTGGGAACCAACATCGGTGCAAAACTCCAAATCGATCAAGCTTCGGCTGACTTGAAAGTGGCAGAAGCTAAAGCAGAAGAAAGACGCGCCATGGCTGTTGCTCTCGAGCAAGAAATGAAAGCCAGAAATGTGGAAATGAGAGCAAAAGTAATCGAAGCTGAGGCGGATGTTCCTAAGGCAATTGCGGAAGCTTTTCGATCCGGTCAGCTTGGAGTGATGGATTACTACAAAATGGAAAATATCAAATCGGATACTTCCATGCGTGATTCCATCGCAAACTCAGATAAGGAAACAAAGGAGGGAGGAACTTCTAAACCTGATAAGAAATAATCATAGGGAGCTTTTCGCTCCCTTTTTTCTTTTATTTCCAGGCTCTTCAGCAGGTAAAATTACGGGGATATACAATTCTTTTGCCAATACTTTTTGCCCAGACCAATCCAGCTGGATTTGTTGGTATTGAATCGGGAAGAGAGTATTGCCGGCAGCATTGATTAATCCAGCCAACCCATTTTTATAGACAATCATCAAATCTTTGGATACTACTTCTATCTGATCATACTCCATGGGGAGTAAGATAGTTCCGTTAGTCTCCAAAACTCCTTTTTTGCCTTTAGTTTCCACCAAAAGATATCCATCCTTGAGGCGACATATCTTTTCAAAGCCTGACGAACTGATCAATTCACCTCTGGAATTAAGCAAATAAAGTGAAGCGTCTTCTGTTTTTGCGATGGCTATACCATTTTCGAATTTTTTCACTTCCTTCCATTTTGGCTCAGTGATTATTCTTCCATCAGCACTGATCAAACCCCAAGAATCCCCTCTTTTGAAGGAGGCTATTTTCTCTGAAAAATTTCCAACCTCTTCATATTGAGGCGGAATGACCCAAGTTCCTGATTCGGATACAAACCCAGTCTTTCCATTTTTTTTAGCTGGAAAAAGACCTTCACTTCCGGCGCCAATCCACTCGGCATCTGTGGTAGGCTGTACCAACCAACCTTTTTTTCCCAACAAGCCAAGCTTATTTTCCCTGAATCGAATATTGTATAAATCTTTTCCAATGAGTGTCACCGATTCCATTCCTATTGCATCCAGTAAAATCCCATCTTCCTTGATTACTCGGCGAAGCTTCCCATGAATGTATTCCAGCATTAGGTCACCTTCTTTGGTGATTTTATGATAGGAGTTATAGCTTACCTGCGCGCGGATTTCATCACCTTTTACCAATAGGTATTGATTTTCATCATACCCATAGTAAAAATCACCTTTCGTGTGTTCGAGTTGATCTACTACCGGTTCGAGCACGATCGCACCTTCTCTATTGATCAATCCAAACCCCGTGGACTCTTTGAAGAGGAGAAAATTCCCCTCATTTGGTTCCACAAGATCATACGCTCTGTCGGGCTGATCCGAAAGGGGCAAGAAAAATTTCCCTCCACGTTTTATTATAATCATCCCATGATGAGTCAAAATAGCCTCATCTGCCGTGCCTAATGCAGTAATCTTGTTTTTTCCTCGCTCAAATACCCAATAATCGTTTCCTTTGCGAGCCAAGAGTATACTGGTATAAGTTTTTATTTCCTCGTACTCCGGTGCTAGGGCCAGTTGTCCATATTCGTGATAAGCACCGAGTCCATTTGCTCCTTTCACTACGATCCATGGTTGAAGGTATTGGTACACTTCGTCTCCTTCAAGATCCAGCATGGGGCGAAAATCCTGAGATAACAAGTGAAGCCCTGTTTCATTTTTTCCTGTCATCACTGATTCACCCAAAATTTCAATTCTATCGTAGATAGCACGCTGTTGGAGTGATCCTTTCAAATCAAAAATCTCCCAGGTTTGAGAGAAAATCTGGATAGGTGGCAATAAAAAAAGAGTAAAAGCAAGGGTAAAGGATTTTCTCATAGCTTTCTGATAAAGGCCTACATATAAAATGACCAAAGGATCTGTTGAAATTCCTTTGGTCAATTGGTTCGGTTTGATTTTGGATTACTTTTCTGTTTTTACTTTTTCTAAGTCAAACAAATCTGTGATGATTTCTATCATCTCCTCAGCTTGATCACGCTGACAGGCTGCTCGAAGCTGCACTACAGGCACTTTGAGAATCTTCTGCATCATGCTTTTGGTGATCTTGTCGATGAGGATGTACTCTTTTTCATCCGCATTTTTGAGGTATCGGCTAAGCTCTTCTTGTCTAATTTGTTCCAAAGACTGCTTTAGCTTATTGATAGTGGGAGACACCATCATTTCCTTCTTCCAGTTGTGAAATTCTTCGATGCTCTCCTCAATGATCGATTCCACCTGAGGAATAGCGGCTAATCGTTTTTCCAGTGCCTCCGACGCTTTACTACGGATATTGTCCACATTGTAAAGAATAACCCCAGGTACATCCTCAATTGAAGTCTCGATGCTTCTCGGCACCGAAAGGTCGACAAAAAGCTTATAGCTCAGGATGTCGAATCTCTTTACGAGTTCTTTGGTGATGAAAGGCTCATTTTTCATGATCGAGCACACGATCACGTCAGCCTCTTCCATCGCCGTTTCCACATTTTCAAATGGAACTACTTCAAAACCTAAAGGACCCGCAATTTCCTCTGCTTTTGCTTGGGTTCTATTGGTGATTTTGACTTTAGCATCCGGGAGGTAGACCATGTTTTTGGCAACATCCTCGCCGATCTCGCCTACTCCGATCAGTAAAATTCTGGGTTGGTAAGTATTTGAGGTGAGACTTTCGATCAATTCGATAGTAGCGTAGGATAACGAAGCTGCACCATCTCGAAAAGCTGTCTCCTGCACAATCCGCTTGTTGGTGAAAAAGATGGTGTGCATCAGACGATGGAGAAATGGCCCGGCCATCTCCAGATCTGCGGCAGTCTGATAGGATCTTTTGACCTGATTGGAGATCTGAATGTCGCCAACAACCTGGGCCTCCAATCCCATTGAGACCCGGAATAAATGTGTAATCGCCAATCGGTCTTCATTGAATACTTCGAAGTATTCTAAATAATTAACCACATCTGCCAAGCCTCTTTCGAGGCCGATGAGTTTGATGATTTCGGTGCTTAGATCAAGATCATGACCATAATACACCTCAGTCCTATTACAAGTGGAAATAATCAAGGCATCACTCAAGCTGAAAAACTCTTTCAGCCTCAATAAGATACGCTGAATAGACTGCTCATCGAGAGAAATCAACTCTCTGATTTGAACAGGTGCTGTTTTATGTGATAAACTGATCGCTCTGAATTTGGTCTGCATTCTTGCAAAATCTCTAATGCAAATTTAACTGATCCACACGCCGTAAGGGTTTCTTTCGTGTAAGTCTAAACTAATTTGGAATGAATCTAAATAGTTTACGGATTGGAAAAGACAGATTGTTTACAATTTGCAGGGGATTTTCAATTGTATTAACTTATCCGTTACAAAACTTTTCAAGACTGATTTTTATGAAAGACGAGCTTTTTTTCTGGCTTAAAACTACCCTTGGATTTTCACGGAAAGAGTCGAGAGGATTTGTTTTGGTAGTTCCTGTTCTCATTGCTCTTTCCCTAAGTTCTACTGTGATTGGATATTTTAAAAATCAAAAGTCCAATAAGCTTTATGAGCGATATTCTACGATCCTTGACAGCTTGGGAAAAGCAGGATTTACCATAGTCTCATCTCCATTGCCGACCTTTAATCCACAGGATACCCTGAGGAAATCTTCCTCCGAAGTGGTGAAAAGTAGAATAAACAGGCTGCTTTTTTCGGAGGCTGATTCTGTTATATTACAGATTGTACCCGGCATTGGTGCATCCACAGCTTCAAGAATTGTAAAGTATCGCGAAAGGTTGGGAGGATTTCATTCCAAAGATCAATTGAATGAAGTGTTTGGCCTGAAGCCGGAAATCATTGAGGGCATTTGGGAGTATTTTGATTTTGATCCGGGTATCAAAAAAAAGATAAGCATCAATGACGTCGAGCTCGAAGACTTGTCCAAGCATCCTTATATTACTTTTCAGGAGGCTAAAGTTTTGATTGCATTTAGAAAGCAGCACGGGTCTTTTTCAAGCCCTCAAGATTTGTTGAAAATCAAAATTTTCAAGGAAGAATGGGTGATGAAAATAGCCCCATACCTTCAATTTGACCCAAATTGATCGGCTCTTTTGAGACAAAAAGTGCAACTTTGAGCCAAAATTAGTCCTTCCTAAGTTGATTTCATTTCCCAACCTCAATCTGCCTTCCTTTGAGCCTCAACTCCAGCGAGTAGATGACAAGTATTTTATTTTTGACAGTCTGAGAAAAAAGTACTTGGCTCTTACTCCCGAAGAATGGGTGAGACAGCATTGGGTCAACTTTTTAATTGAGCATCAAGGTTATCCCAAAGGTTTAATTTCCTTGGAAAAAGGTCTCAAATACAACCAACTTCAAAAAAGAACCGACTTGGTGGTTTTCGACAGAGTCGGAAATCCCTACCTCTTGATTGAATGCAAAGCTCCCGAGGTAGAGCTCAATCAAAAGGTGTTGCAACAAGCTATGCCTTACCGTTCCACCTTGCTTACACCCTATGTAATTTTATCAAATGGCTTGAGACATCTATCGCTGGAATTCGAAAAAAATCAGAAAAAATTCATTCCAATTCCAAATTTCCCTCCAATACCCTGAATTTTCATGAAAAAATATGACTTATGTCAGTATTTTATTAACTTTTTGATAGAATTTTTACCCAGCAATAAGAAGTATGAATACGCATTCCCATTCTCATAATACACCATGTGAGCTTTGTGCAAGTAGAAAGCAGTCTCTGTTTTCCGAATTGCCAGAGACTCAGCTCTGCACTATCTCAGATCACAAGAATCTGATCTCTCACAGAAAGGGCCAAATCCTTTACTACGAGGGCACGAAGCCACTTGGAATTTTTTGTGTCAATTCCGGCGTGGTTAAAATTTATAAGACAGCCTCCAACGGTAAAGAGCAAATCATTCATCTTGCCCAAAAAGGTGATTTCCTTGGGTATGCCGCATTACTGGGAGAGGAGAATTACACTAATTCTGCCATGATCATCGAGGATGCCAAAATCTGCTTTGTTCCCCGAGAACCGTTCCTTAATACACTCTTAAAAAACACAGAATTCTTCAAGCGAGTGACCAAGCAGCTCAGTCACGAAATCGGTGTGATGGAAGATAAGCTTACTGATGCCACACAAAAAAGCATCCGTGAACGCTTAGCATTTGTGCTGCTGCAGCTTGCCAATTCTTACGGAGTAGAAGGTGGTGGAAATCAAAAAATCGACCTCATTCTTAGCCGTGAAGAGATTGCAGGTATCGTCGGCACAGCTACAGAATCTGTCATCCGACTGCTATCCGAATTTAAGAAAGACGATTTGATCGACCTTGAAGGCAAAAAAATCATTGTAAAAGATAAAAGAGGACTTGCTCGCCTTTCTGATTTTTACGCTTGACAGAACCACTCCCATGATTTTCGGGTTTTTTGGAAAACTTCATTCACCTATGAGCCTCCAAAAGACCCGAATTCTTTTTTTCATCATTTTCCTGTTCACTTTTCCGTCTTTTGGACAATCGGTTGCTTACAAAACACTCTTGGAAGGAATTTACGATGACCGTTTTCCTGTGATCAAACCAGCTCAGATTACTAATCTGGACAATTATCAAATCCTCGATGCCCGCGAAAAAGCCGAGTATGAAGTCAGCCATCTTCCTGATGCCAAATGGGTAGGATATGACACGTTTGAGCTGAAAAATGTAGCTGATTTAGATAAAAACCAGCCAGTTTTGGTTTACTGCACTGTCGGAGCTAGGTCCCAGGAAATTGGAAAAAAACTTCAAAGTGCTGGTTTTACCCGTGTTTATAATCTCTATGGGGGTATCATTCATTGGGTCAATGAGAATCAGCCTATAGAGAAAAATGGAAAGCCCACTCAAAAAGTCCACACCTACTCCAAATCATGGGGAATTTGGCTGAATAAAGGGGAAAAAGTATACGATTGATTGTGTCGGCTGGAAGACACAAATCATTGTTGTAAAAACTTACCTTTCTGTTCCTTTCGTATATCGATATAAATCCATCTTATGTCTCTTTTAAAAATTGTTTGTTTTAGTCTTTCAATGTTCATCTTCTCTTGCCAAAGTTCCACTTTGGGTATGGCAGGCACCACTCCTCCGAGTCATCAGATTTGGGATCAGTTGGTCAAAACCCATGTCAAGCCAAATGGTATGGTGGATTACAAGGGCTTTATCAGAGAAAAGGCAAAGCTGGAGAGCTACTTGAAGCTACTTTCCGAAAATGCTCCCGACCGAAAAACCTGGTCAAAAAACCAGCAACTCGCCTATTGGATTAATGCATACAATGCTTTTACGGTCAAGTTGATCGTCGATAATTACCCGACCAAAAGCATTCGGGATTTGGGGCCCAAACTCAAGATTCCCCTGATCAAAGACGTTTGGCACTATAAATTCTTTAAAATCGGAGGGGTGGAGACGAGTTTGGATGAGATCGAGCACTCGATTATCAGAAAGGAATTTGACGAACCAAGAATCCACTTTGCGATCAATTGTGCCTCAGTTTCCTGTCCGCCATTGCTGAATGAAGCCTTTACCGCTGAAAAGCTCGAGTCGCAGTTGCAAAAAGTAGCCATTGGATTTATCAACGATCCCACTCGAAATAAAATTACCCAAGATGCAGCGCAGATTTCCTCAATTTTCTCATGGTTTCAAAGTGATTTCACCAAAAAGGGAAGCCTGATCGATTTTCTAAATCTGTATTCAAAAGTCAAAATCAAACCCAACGCCAAAATATCCCACTTGGATTACAACTGGAACCTCAACGAGTAACCCAGATTTTTTGGGTAACTTATGAAATCAAACATCCTTCATGTCAACTCGCCACCTTGTCATTATTGGAAACGGAATTTCTGGAATCACGCTTGCCAGACAGGTCCGGAAGTTGGATTCGGAAACTAGGATCACAGTAATTTCTGGTGAATCGGACTATTTCTTTTCCCGGACGGCCCTGATGTATGTGTTCATGGGACACATGAAATTTGAGCATACTCAGCCTTATGAGCCATGGTTTTGGGAGAAAAACCGAATCGAACTCAAGAAGGCTTGGGTTCAAAAAGTGGAGTTTGGAGCAAAGACCATGGTCTTTGATTCTGGTGAAAAGCTGACCTATGACTCTTTGGTCATCGCCACCGGTTCCAAACCCAATAAATTCGGCTGGCAAGGTCAAGATCTGAAAGGAGTGCAAGGCCTGTATTCTAAGCAGGATTTGGAACTCTTGGAAGAAAATACCCATCAAGGGGTAAAGCGGGCAGTGATCGTAGGTGGTGGTCTGATCGGGATCGAACTGGCAGAAATGCTGGCTTACAAAAAGATCCCTGTGACGTTTTTGGTGAGGGAAAAAGGATTTTGGGACAATGTGTTGCCAAAGGAAGAATCCGATTTGGTTGGCAGACACATACGAGAGCATCATATCGATTTGAGACTGGAAACCGAACTGAAAGAGATTCTACCGGATTCCTCGGGTCGTGTCCGATCGGTGCTCACTTCAAAAGGGGAGGAGATTACCTGTGAATTGGTTGGCCTGACCGCAGGGGTAAGTCCGAACGTGGATTTCCTGAGAAATTCGGAATTGAATGTGAATCGGGGAGTGAAAGTGGATGCTTTCTTCCAAACCAATATCCCGGATGTTTTCGCCATCGGGGATTGTGCGGAGTTTGAAAATCCTCCAGCTACAGACCGAAGAAACATCGAGCAAGTTTGGTACACCGGACGAATGCATGGGGAAACCTTGGCTTACAATCTTTGCAAACAACCTGTTCCTTACCAACCGGGAATTTGGTTTAACTCAGCCAAATTTCTGGATATCGAATACCAAACCTACGGTACAGTTCCTTCGACTTGGGATGAAGGGGAAGTGAAAAGTTTCTATTGGGAGCATTCCTCCGGAAAAGTCTGTTTTCGAATGCTGATGAATGCTTCAGGGCAAATTTTGGGAGTGAATAATTTCGGTTTCCGACTGAGACACGAGTTCTTCGATCAGGCGATTCGTGAGATATGGACTGGTGAAAAAGTGATCGCCAAGCTGGACAAAGCCAACTTTGATCCGGAGTTTTTTGCTTCGTATTACATCGAGATCCAAAAAGCCTTCAAAGCCCAGTTCGGCGGGAATTTTCAGCCGGCTAAAAAATCATTTATCCAAAAACTATTCGGAGCAAAAGTATGAAGTGGTTTGAAAAAATAGGTCTTGGACTGTTTCTGATCGGTTTGACCATATTCACTGTGATTCCTTTTTTGGGGACTTACACGCTTAGCGAAGAGTTGGTTTTGGCCAATACCAAGGACATCCATAAGGAGAAAATGGCGGAGATCCTCGCTCTGATGTACGGTCAGGAATATGGTTCTAACTTTTCTTTCCTAAGCTCTTTTGGAGAAAACTTCAATACCTACAACGACAATCTGAAAGCCCAGCAACTCTGGGATCAGGTGATTTGGGATGATTATGGGTTTGCTTTGGCCAAAGCTGCCGCAAGCAGTCCGGTTACAGAGAATCCTTGGCTTTGGCTGGGTTTGTCCATCGGCTTGGCAGTTTTGGGCGGATATTTGTATAATTTCAGACAATATGCTGAGGAACCCGCTGGCATAAAAAACAACGGAACCTTCCACTCCAAACTCAAAAATCGAGGTTGGTTAGGAATGATTACTGGAGGCTATTTGATTCTCTTTTACATCTTGCTCTATTGGTTTCCGGCCTATTTGGTCAATTTGGTTTGGATGGTGGAGCCGATTTCAAGGATGCTTTCGGGCGGTCCTGCCAGTCAGTGGTTTTTGTATGGATTGGTGTATACGCTGGCGATTTTGGTGATGGGCGTGAGGATGTTCAGAAAATATCGGGGCAATAAGTACCAGCAGCTTCGTACGGCTTCTGTCATGTTTTTTCAGACGTCTTTTGCCTTTTTGATTCCGGAGATTCTGGTGCTTTTGAATCAACCTTACTTTGATTTCAAAAATATCTGGCCTCTGGACTACGATTTCTTCTACGACTACCAGATTTCCACTTTCCTCTCTGGTGGAGGAATGGGCATGTTTATGCTGATTTGGGGGATTCTGCTGATTATCGTGGGGGTGCCGGTTTTCACCTATTTTTATGGAAAGCGCTGGTATTGTTCTTGGGTTTGCGGCTGTGGAGGTCTGGCAGAGACAGTCGGAGACCCTTTTCGGCAGCTTTCTGACAAATCCCTAAAAGCCTGGAAATACGAGCGCTGGATCATCCACAGCGTGTTGGTCTTGGCGGTCGTGATGACCGTGGTGACCATTGCCAACTACTTTTCCGGCTTTAGCTTTTTAGGCAATGTGACCAATCAGCTACATTCGTTTTACGGTTTTGCGATCGGTTCGGCTTTCGCAGGAGTAGTGGGGACGGGATTTTATCCCTTTATGGGAAATCGGGTTTGGTGCCGCTTTGGTTGTCCTCTGGCGGCTTACCTTGGGATCGTGCAGCGATTCAAGTCCCGTTTCCGAATCACGACCAACGGCGGGCAGTGCATCTCCTGCGGCAATTGCTCGACCTATTGCGAAATGGGGATTGATGTTCGCGCCTATGCCCAAAAGGGCCAAAACATCGTTCGTTCCTCCTGTGTTGGATGTGGAGTATGCTCGGCTGTATGTCCGCGTGGTGTGTTGAAGTTGGAAAACGGGCCAGAAGAGAACCGAATTATCGATTTGCCTATTATTATTGGCAACGATTCCATCAAGCTCAATGCCTAAATGATTATCCTCTATTTCCTATGCGGACTGTATTTTCTGGGAATGCTGTTTATCCTGATTTACAGTCTGGCGCAGGGGCATTTGTTATTTCATTTTTTGAAAGCCCGGAAAGAATGGGCTTCCACTCCTCGAGTCATTCCTGACTCTTGGCCAAAAGTCACCGTTCAGCTTCCCGTTTACAACGAACTCTATGTAGTCGAGCGATTGATAGATGCTGCTGCTAAGCTGAATTACCCCAAGGAATTGCTGGAAATCCAAATCCTGGATGACAGTACAGATCAGACGGTGGAGTTGATCCAAGCCAAACTCAAAGAATATCCTGAAATCAACTTTCAATACATCCATCGAACGGATCGAAAAGGCTTCAAAGCAGGTGCATTACGCGAGGGATTGGAAAAAGCTTCATGAGAGTTTATTGCGATTTTTGATGCAGATTTTGTCCCTGATCCGGACTTTCTGCTAAAGACGATTCCCTTTTTCTCCTCCGGAAAAATCGGCATGGTGCAGACCCGTTGGACGCATCTGAACCGGGATTATTCGCTTTTTACCCGATTGCAAGCTTTTGCGTTGGATGCGCATTTCTTTATCGAGCAGATGGGCAGAAATCGTCAGGGTGCTTTTATCAATTTCAACGGAACCGGAGGAATCTGGAGAAAAAGATGCATCCTCGAGGCGGGAAACTGGCACGATGATACCCTGACCGAGGACTTGGATCTGAGCTATCGCGCGCAGCGCAAAGGCTGGCAGTTTGTCTATCGTCCCGAAATCGAATCTCCTGCCGAACTTCCACCCATCATGTCGGCCATCAAATCCCAGCAATTCCGCTGGACCAAGGGCGGTGCCGAGTGTGCCGTGAAGCATGCCGGAAAGGTGAGCCAGGAAAAATTACCCTTCCGAATTAAGTTTCATTCCTTTGCCCATTTGTTCAATTCCACGATTTTCATCGCAGTCCTGCTGACCAGTCTGAGCAGTATTGGAGTGTGGTGGGCAGGAGTACAGGGGCTGATTCCCGAGTGGATGCTGAGGCTTTCGGGGATTTTCCTGATTGGCTTTGTGCTGATCGCAGGAGTGTATTTGGCATCTTATTTTATCGCGAGGAAATCCTTCCTGTCCTCCTTTTTTGGAGTGGTTTGGCAGCTGCCACTGTTTCTCTCCGTATCCATGGGCTTGGCGCTGCACAATGCCCAAGCGGTTTGGGAAGGCCTGACGGGCAAGAAATCACCGTTTATCCGAACCCCTAAATTCAATCTTGAATCCGGAAAAGTTTCCCTCAATTCCAACCGCTACCTCTTGCATCGAATGCCGGTGACTACCTGGTTTGAAGGGCTTTTGGCGATCATTTTCTGGGGGATGGTTGGTTTGGCTTTTCGGGAGCAAAACTTTCTTTTCCTTCCTTTTCATGCCATGCTCGCTTTTGGATACACCATGGTCTTTATCTCTTCCTTCAAATCCTACGGCCTCGGCCGATAAATCCTTCCATGAATCACCCCCCGATTATTGACGTCATCATCCCTGCTTACAACGAGGAAAAATCCATTCCCAAGGTCATCGCCGAGATTCCGGATTTTGTCCGTCATATCGTAGTAGCCAACAACAACTCCAACGACAAAACAGGAGAAGTAGCAGAAGCAGCTGGTGCAAAAGTCGTCTTCGAACTCCAAAAAGGCTATGGGAAAGCCTGTCTGACTGCGATGGATTGGATCAAAAAGCAGGAAATTCAGCCTGATATTGTCGTGTTTTTGGACGGGGATTACAGTGACTATCCGGAGGAAATGAGTGATTTAGTTCAGCCGATTTTGGATGAAAAAGCCGATATGGTCATCGGGTCAAGAGCGTTAGGCCATCGGGAAAGTGGATCCATGACGCTTCCTCAGGTCTTTGGCAACTGGCTGGCGACGATCATGATGAAGTATATGCAGGGAGCGAAATTCTCTGATTTGGGGCCGTTTCGGGCCATTGTCTGGAAAAAGTTGCTGGACTTAAATATGGTCGATCAAAACTTTGGTTGGACGATCGAGATGCAGATCAAAGCACACAAAGCGGGTCTTCGCTACACCGAAGTGCCAGTCAACTACCGCAAGCGAATCGGAGTTTCCAAAGTCAGCGGTACCGTCAAAGGAGTGATCGGAGCGGGGTATAAGATTATTTTTACGATATTTAAATACTGGTGAATCGATGGTTACCACCATTCAATTTTAAAGAAAACATGAAATTTCGATGTTGTTAACGAAAAAAATAATCTTTTTTTTTCTCTTGATTATTTTTCCAATTATTGGATTTGCATGTTCCTGCTTTTCAATTTCAAAAAAGGATGCAAGAAAAATTTCTAGGAAGGCAGACTATGTCGTGTTAGGCTATGCAACTGAAAACATTCATCCTAATGATACCATTAAGGGAGACTGGGATAGCTTGAGTAAAGGGGTTCATGTAAAATTCAAAGTAGAAAAAGTGTACAAAGGCGATATAAACACGGAATTCATTTTTATTAATCAATTCGAATCAGATTGTAGAGAATTATTTGAGTTTGGAAAAAACTATGTAATTGTTGGCACTCGAATCAAAGAGTTTGAAAACCTCCGTCCAATTAGTGCGAGTCAGACTTTTAGAGCTAATGGGATTTTTGAAACTTTCCAGACACCACCACCACGTCCAATAGGTGGGCCAACAATAAATAAAATGAAAGTCTATAACGAGGAAAGGTCAGTGGTTGACTATTGGAATGAAATTGCCAAAAATGAAATTGTGATTTATACAGACCAGTGTTTGACATTTTGCGAAAATAGCACTTATGGAAAATACTTTGCAAAGTGATCTTTTTTAATTTATTGATTTGTAGTTATTTATGAATTTAAACATCCTTTGGTTTTGGAAATAAATGATGAAATTGATCTACTCACTTAGCAAATTGATACCAGAGATGACTAAAGTACTTAAGCTGTTTTTGGCTTTGGTGCTCTTGTCTTTTTTTGCGGCCTGCAGCTCTTCCGGCCGAGAAGGTGTCGAAGAAGAGCAATTCGGCAAGTATTGGTATAAGGGAAAAGCAGAAATCAACGTCTTTGACTTGCAGCAAAGTAGATACGGGGAAGTTCGTCCGGGAAAAGCAGTCATGATCTTTGTCACGGAGGATTTTTCCAAATCCAAGCAAGTCAAGCTGGATAATCCCGAGGATCGGCCATCCGATGCTCAAAAGGTGATGAAGCTGAATATGACCCGGGAGTTTGTCACCGGAGTCTATCCTTACCATACCATGCTTTCGGTTTTTACCCCAGTCTATGAGGAAACACCTTCACCCAAAATAACTGGTTCTGTGACGGAATGGTGTGGGCAGTCTTTTACCCAACTGAACTTCAAATCCGGAAAATACAACGCCAAGCTATTTTCTTATTTCGAGTCGGAAGGGGATGTTGAATCAAAAATCGATGCCAATGCGGAGGAGGAAATCTTCAACCTGATCCGCCTCAATCCAGACTTGGTTCCGATGGGAAATGTTACTTTGATTCCGAGCTTGATTTTTCAGCGCTTTGCCCACATTCCTCTGAAAGCCGAGCAAGCCACTATTTCTAAAAAAGACTTGGGTTCCAATCAATCAGAGATCGAGGTGATCTACTCCGAAATTGGCCGAAAAATCTCCATCCGCTACCAGCAGTTCTTTCCTTTCGAGATCCTAGGATTTACCGAAACCTGGACCAAGTCCGATGGAAAACAGGAAGTCACCACCGCCACCCGCACCAACATGCAACTATTGGAGTACTGGAAGCAGAATGAGAAGGTGTACGAACCTTTGAGAAAGGATCTGGGACTTTGATTGAGTTATTGGGAAACTTTAGATCTTGATGTAAGAGATTGGAATTATAGGTTCTTAAATTGTTGGATCAAGTAATTTTTTAAACAGCCAAATTGAAACCATAAAGAATGAATACCGAATTCAAACAAGTCGTCTTACTGATTGAGGAATCCAGAAACCGGGCTTTTCAGAAAGTCAACGAGGAGTTGGTCACGTTGTATTATAAGGTAGGAAATCTTGTTTCTGATAAAGTTTCCCAAGGTGTCTGGGGAGAAAAAACAGTTGATGAGTTAGCGGATTTTATTCAAGAAAATTGTCCTGGTTTAAAAGGCTTTAACCGCCGAGGGTTATATCGCATGAAGCAGTTTTATGAGACGTATTCATCGCATGAATTTGTTTCAACTCTCAATTTATATTTTCAAAGTTCCGATAATCAGTTGGTTAAAATTGTGTCGCCACCGGTGACACAATTGTTTGCAATCAAAAACAAGCACTCTCAAATTGTGACACCACTTGTGACACAAATTAATTGGGCTAATCATTTGCTCATTCTTTCAAAAACTAAGTCGGCTGAGGAAAAGATTTTTTACATGATCAATTGTATTACCCAAAAATTCTCAAAAAGAGAATTAGAAAGGCAGTTAAATTCTGCGGTATTTGAACGCACGATGCTTTCTAACAAACTTGTTTTTGATGTTCAATCCAAAATTCCGGAAGGGCTTTTTAAGGATCCATACATTTTTGAATTTTTGGATATCCCGGATACTCACTCAGAAAAAGACCTTGAGAAAGCACTCGTTCATAATCTTCAAAAATTCATTCTCGAAATTGGTAAAGGTTTTACCTACATGGGAAATCAATATCGGTTGCAGGTGGGTAACAAAGACTATTTCACAGACTTGCTGTTTTATCATCGGGATTTACAATGTTTAGTCTTGTTTGAATTGAAAATAACTGAGTTTGAACCCGAGTTTTTAGGTAAGCTCAATTTTTATCTGGAAGCCTTGGATAGAGATGTAAAACGGACATTTGAAAATCCAAGTATTGGGATATTACTCTGTAAGGGTAAAGATACGGAAGTAGTGGAGTATGCTATGGCGAGAAATACTTCAGCAGCCATAATAGCCGATTACGAAACTAAGCTGATACCAAAATCAGTATTGGCCAACAAATTCCATCAACTGGTAGAACGATTATCTCAGTATTAAATGCATCTCAAATCTTGATTGATACCTATCGCAAAGAGCTTAAATATTTCCTGATCCTCTCCATAACGGGGATCTCGTTTTTCCTTGCGCAAGTGCCAAGAGAGGAATTCGGATTGACTTTTTTGCTATTCACTTTGGCCTTTGCTGGAATGTTAGGGCTGTTTTTCCTTAGCGGAGAAAAGATCAGCTGTCGAAAAACTTTACTTGCTGGACTGCTCCTCCGGTTTGCGGTTTTTTGGTTCGTTCCCAATTGGTCAGATGACTTTGTTCGGTTTCTCTGGGATGGTGAATTGCTGAAATCGGGTCAAAATCCATATACCTTGACCCCAAGGGAGTGGCAAGAGGCTAATGTTAATCCCGATAATGCCTATGGGAATCAGCTCTTTGAGAATCTCAATTCACCCGATTATTATTCTGTCTATCCTCCGCTCAATCAGGCGATTTTTTGGTTGGGAGCCAAGGCTTCTATGGGATTTGTCTGGAATGGCTATTACGCTATTCGCCTGATTTTACTTTTGGGAGAAATCGGTGTTTTTCTTCTGCTCTGGAAGCTTTTGGCTGCTTTTCAGCTACCTCAGAAACAGATTTTTTGGTATTGGTTGAATCCCTTAGTGATCATGGAAATCACGGGAAATCTCCACTTCGAGAGCCTGGTTTTACTCTTTCTTTTGGCCTCCCTTTTGGGCATTCAAAAACAAATAATGGGCTTGTCCGGTGGTTTTTGGGGCTTGGCTATTGGGATGAAATTGCTTCCGATGATGCTGGGGCCAGCATTTTTGGCCATTAGCAAAACAAGAAAGTCGCTGGGGTTTTGGGCTGGAACTGCACTTGCCTTCTTCATCTGTTTTATCCCGCTTTTGATAGACAATTCTTGGGTTAATTTTTTTCAAAGCCTCCAACTCTATCAAGGCAAATTTGAGTTTAACGCCTCGGTTTATTACCTCGTTCGGGAGATTGGTTTTTGGATTGAGGGCTATAATGTGATCGGATTTGTGATCCCGTATTTTTCTGCTGCTACAGTGATGTTGATCGCTTATTTTTCTTGGAAAAAACAACCGAGGACTTTGGCCGAACTCGTGGATTTGATCGTGTTGATTTACTTGGTTTACTTGCTTCTCCAACCCGTGGTGCATCCTTGGTATATTTTACCAGCTTTGGGATTGAGTGTGTTGCGAGGAAAAGTCACCTTTTTGCTTTGGAGTTTCGGAGTGGTTTTTTCTTATCAGGCTTACGGAAATGCGAATTTCCAAGAGAAGTTCCTATTTCTGATGTCGGAATATAGCTTGGTGGCCGTGGGGATTTATTTAGATTACTTCTTGCTCAAAAGAAAGCCTAATTTCGCCTCATGAACCAATCCCTTCGACTCCTTCTTATTTTCAGTTTAGCCCTTCAGTTTGCGTGTACCAAAAGCCCCGAGCAACAAGCCCAAGAGGTTTTGGAAAAATCCATTGAGGCCCATGGTGGTCAAGAAGCTTGGGAAAACATCACCCAAATCAAATTCAGAAAGTGGACTCGTCTTTTAGATGAGAATGGAAATGTTGAATCTGAACTGGACCAATGGCATGAGTTTCGGTTTCAGCCTTTTTTCGAAGGGAAAATCACTTGGGAAAAAGACAGCATCCAGCATGTGATTCATTGGGATGGTGCCAAAATCCGATACAAAATGGGCGATAACAAGGTACAAAACGAAGGGTTTTTAGCTTCCAAAAAGAAAGATTTCGATGCAGCTTTTTATACCGTGGCTCAGCCTTGGAAATTGATGGACAAAGGTGGAAAGCTGATTTATGAAGGAAAAAGGACCTTGGAAAATGGCTCAGAAGTGGAGGTGATTCGGGTGGATTATGGTCCTGATTCGGACACTTGGTGGTACTTTTTTGATCCAGAAACCTCTCTAATGGTGGGAAATGAAGTTCAACTCAAAGATCATCGAAGCTTAGTCTATGACCTTTCTGAGGAAGAAGTTAGCGGTCTCAAACTACACGGAACAAGAGAAAGTTGGCGGGTCAATGAAAAAGGCGAAAGACTGTTTCTCCGAGCAGAGTATCGGTATTCAGAATATCAGATTGAAAAACAATTGAAATAAAATTGAGATACAGTAGAAATAGGATAGAAATACCATTGAAATAAGACCTCTTTCGGAGGTTGAAATAGGTGGAAATATCTTGCGAAGCGTATTTCTCCGAGCGTAGCTAGGCGTATTTCCATGTATTTCCACAGTATTTCCCATTATCTTTAAGTTTATGAAAATCACCCAATTCCTTTTCTTCTTTTTGGTAGTCGTCTCAGCTGTTTCCTGCAAGCAGCGGACAGAAGCCGAAAAAATCGTGGATGCTGCCATCGAAGCGCATGGAGGCGAGATTTATGAGCAGGTGAAAATTGATTTTGACTTTCGGAATATCCACTACACCATTTTCAAGTCTCCTACAGCCTATGAATACATCCGGGAGTTTACCGACTCTACCGGAGTGGTGAAGGATGTACTGAACAACTCTGGTTTCACACGAACAGTCAATGGAGCAAAAATCGACACCTTGACCGAGGAGCGTATTGGTGCATTTTCACGATCGGTCAATTCTGTGGCCTATTTTGCTTTTTTACCCTACGGACTCAATGATCCGGCTGCTGTGAAAACACTGGTAGGAGAAACCGAAATCAAGGGTAAAAAATATGACTTAATCCGAGTCACTTTCCAGGCGGAAGGTGGTGGAGACCATTATGAAGATGAGTTTTTGTATTGGTTTGGCATGGAAGATCACCTGATGGACTACATGGCCTACCTCTACTTTACCGATGGGGGTGGAGTGAGACTTCGTGAAGTTACAGGAGTACAGGAAGTAGGAGGCATCCGATTCCAAAATTACCTCAATTACAAGCCTGCCGACAAAGACACGCCACTGGACAGGATGCAGGAACTCTATAAATCCGGTAGCTTAGAAAAACTCTCTGAAATCAATCTGGAAAATATCCGAGTCGAAGCTCTTCCAAAAAACTAAGTTATGTCAAAGCCCACACATGCGAAATACCTCTTCAGCTCGGTGGGCTTTGTCTTTCTATTGGTTTTGGGTTGGTGGGTTCTTCCAGAAGAAGAATTGATCAAAACTGATGAAAAATGGAAAGGTGTATGCTGGGTAGGTAGCCGTCAACCACTTGCTGGTGGGGAGATTGCTGCACTTTCAGCAACAGGAGCCAATGCACTTTCACAAACGCCTTTTGGCTGGCAATCAGCAAAGAATTCTCCGGAAATCCGTTGGGACATGAGCAACGAGCGTCGCTGGTGGGGAGAAACTCCACTAGGAATCAAGGCTACCATGGACTCCACGTACCGTTTTGGTATGATGAATATGATGAAGCCGCACCTTTGGGTCAGAGAAGGCTGGGTAGGAGAGATCGAGATGCAAACGGAGGAAGACTGGAAAAGCTGGTTTGCCAATTATCAGGCTTTTATTCTCGACTATGCACGGCTCGCAGAGGAGTTGAAAATGCCTATGCTCTGTGTCGGAACAGAACTGGAAAAGACTTCTACCAAAGAAAAAGAATGGAGAGCCATCATTGTAGAGGTAAGAAAAGTCTATTCAGGCAAACTGATCTATGCGGCTAATTTCACGGAGTTTGAGCAAGTCAAATTCTGGGATGCCCTCGATTACATTGGGGTTCAGGCTTATTTTCCTTTGGCTAAAAATCATAATCCTACCCTTCCAGAACTCACCCAATCTTGGAATACCCACTTACCTCAGATTGAAAAGGTGATTCGAAAATTTAAAAAGCCGGTACTCTTCACAGAAATCGGCTATTGCAATACAGTGGATGCTGCCGTGCAGCCTTGGGTGTGGCCAAATGAACGACGGGAAACTGAATTTTCAGAGGAGGTTCAGGCGCTATGCTATGAAGCATTTTTTCAAACCGCCTGGAAAAAGGACTGGTTGGCCGGCGTGTTTTTTTGGAAATGGTATCCTCAGCGACACGATCGTGAACCTGATTTTACACCGCAAGGGAAAAAGGCAGAGCGAATTCTTTCCAGCTACTTTTTAGCAGACTGAAAATCACCCCTCTTTGTGACTTTTGTCATGGTTGGACTCAACTGGGGGCAGTAGCTTTACTTCAGTTTTAAAGCCAAACAGTCCTTTCATTTTACCTAACCTCACAACGCCATGATTAAGAATATGGGAATTACCGATAGAGCAATACGTTTGCTGATTGCTGTTTTGTTAGTAGCAGTTTATTTTCTTGGCGTCGTCGAGGGGATAGTAGGCACAGTCGCCTTGGTGGTGGCAGCTGTATTTACATTGACAAGTGTCATCAGCTTCTGTCCGCTTTATGCTGTATTTGGAATTAACACATGCAAGACTAAGTCCGCCTGAGGGTGGTTTGGGTTATAGATAATTGATAGTGCTTTCAAATTGAGGGAAAGACCGGAGGCAATAGCTTCCGGTTTTTTTATGCTTTCTGATTTACGGTACGGACTTTTTTGATTTTTTCGCTAAATAGCTTTTACAAACCCAAAAAAAGAACCCTTAACCTATGAATAAAAGAAGAGAGTTTTTGAAATCTACCGGATTGGCTGGATTAGGTCTTTTTGGTGCAGGAAGTGCCATTGCTGATTCGATGAAAGTCCTACCTCATGAGGCGAGATATGGGGAATCAAGAATCCAATCCTTTAATATGTCAGGATTTGCTGCCCCAAAAATCGAGACTGTACGTGTGGGAGTAGTAGGTCTTGGACAGCGTGGTCCCGGTGCGGTGGATCGATTGGGTAAAATCGAAGGTGTGGAAATCAAAGCGCTTTGTGACCTTTTGCCTGAGCGAGCGGAAAAAGCCAAGAAGTCACTGGAAGGTACCATCCATAAGCCGGAGTTGTATTCTGGAAGTGCCTACGCTTGGAAGAAAATGTGTGAGCGTCCAGATCTAGATCTTATTTACATCGCTACTCCTTGGGAATGGCATGTGCCAATGGCTGTTTTTGCGATGGAATCTGGCAAGCATGCCGCTGTGGAGGTGCCTGCTGCACGGACCTTGGATGAATGCTGGCAACTGGTAGAGACTTCCGAGCGCACCAAAAAGCACTGTATGCAGCTGGAGAATTGTTGCTATGATTTCTTCGAATTGATGACCTTGAAAATGGCCCGAGAGGGATTTTTTGGAGAGGTCGTCCATGTGGAAGGTGCCTATATCCATGATTTGCTTTGGTTGAATTTTGACAAAGACAAAGGCTATCAGGGCATGTGGAGGCTGGAAGAAAATTTCAGAAACGGGAATCTCTATCCTACCCATGGATTAGGCCCGATCTGTCAGATTTTGGATATCAACAGAGGAGATCAGATGGATTACCTTACCTCCATGTCTTCCAATGATTTTCAAATGAAGAAAAAAGCGCAGGAACTCGCAGAGAAAGATGCCTTTTGGAATTCCTATGCAGCCAAAAACTACCGAGGAAATATGAATACCACGGTGGTGAAAACCAAAAAAGGGAAATCCATCATGATCCAGCATGATGTGACTTCGCCTCGTCCTTATTCCCGACTCCACGTAGTCAGTGGCACAGAAGGTTATGCTCAGAAATATCCTGATCAAAAGGTTTCCAAAGGCCACAGCTGGATGAAAGAAGATGAGATGATGGCGTTGAAAGAAAAATATACCCCAGAAATCGTCCAAAAAGTGGGTGAGCTCGCCAAGCAAATTGGAGGTCATGGAGGAATGGATTTTATGATGGACTGGAGATTGATCGATTGCCTTAGAAATGGTTTGCCGCTAGATCAGGATGTCTATGATGCGGCCCTTTGGAGTTGCATTACTCCTCTGAGTGAATGGTCTGTGGCCAATCGTTCCAATTCGATCGATGTACCGGACTTTACAGGAGGTCATTGGAAAACCAACAAGCCAGTGGACATTACCCTCAAGGGTGGAGGAACCACTAAAGTAAGGGTCTAATCAATACCTTAAGAAACTTTCATTTTGGGGTGATTCACAAAGTACATGTGCATCATCCCTTTATTTTTTACAGGTATTTCTCCCCGATACTCACACTCAAACTGATCCGCAATCACTTTGTAGTGATCTTCGGAGATATTGATTTTCCCCGGTTCAGAGTTGCTTTCCATTCTAGAGGCAATATTGACAGTATCTCCCCAAATGTCATAAGCAAACTTTTTAGTACCTACCACGCCAGCCACCACAGGGCCAGAATGGATTCCGATTCGGATTTCAAAAGGTGCCTGTTCGATGCTTCCTCGGGTTTGGTTGTATGCTTTGACTACTTCCAGCATTTTGAGTCCCGCCTGAACCATGCGGACGGCGTGATCATCCGAAGGTGTGGGGATTCCACCTGCCGCCATGTAGGCATCTCCAATAGTTTTGATTTTTTCCAATCCAAACTCCTCCATGATTTCATCAAACTTGGTGAAAAACAAGTGGAGGTTTTGCACCAAATGGTCAGGAGACATGGATTGTGCTACGGTGGTGAAATTTTTGATATCGATAAACATCACCGATACACTTTCATACATTCTGGCAGAGGCCTGGCCTTTGGCCATAAGTTCAGCTGCCACTTCTTTTGGCAGGATGTTGAGCAAAAGAGAATCGGTTTTTTTCTTCTCTTCTTCAAGCTGCTTGGTTCGTTCCTTGACCAGATTTTCAAGGTTTTCGTACAGAAGCGCATTTTCAATAATCCCTCCGATTTGGCCTGCCATCAATCGCATCAGACTGATATGTTCTTTTTGAAACGCATGGCTTGTTTGACTATGGGTGAGGTAGATCATCCCGGCGATTTTGGATTGGCTAATGAAGGGGATGCAAAGGATGGATCTGAGATTTTTTCGTTTTACGACCTCATCTGAGTCATACGGTTTGGTCGAGACTGCATCCGAGATCAAGATTGGTTCTTTGGATACTTTGGCAAAATTGACCACTCCAGTGCTTACTTCCGAATAGTCATTGAGGTTTGCTTTTGGGAAATGGGTATGCAGACTGTGATTGGCAAGGGTGGAAACTTCCACGATCCATTCGCCATTTCGGTTGATCAGGAAATGTCCCTCCTGAGCTCCGGAGTTTTCCATGGCATAGGTGATCAGCTTTTCAAGAAGGGATTCCAGCTTGATCTCACTGATCAACGCATCCATGGTTTTGACTAGGGTAAGGGTATCGATCGATGCGAGTTCGATTGATCCGGAGGTTTTTTGTGTGGAAAGAGAAGTCATTGGAAGATTTTTATCCAATTCACCTTGATCTTCTCGGATTAACTGCTGCATCTTTCCCGGAGACTGTAGGAGGGATGCCAATTTGATTGCTTTGTTTCTGAATGCTTCACTTTTAGCCTTATTGGACTTTTCTAGGATGATGCTAAACAGTTCATACATCAAGAGTAAATACCTAGGCTGGTTTAGTTTTTCAAAACCTGATATTGCCTCCTCAAAAGTTGATTCTTCTAAAGAACCGGATTTTTGATTTTTCAATACAGCATTCAAAAATTGCCAAATAGAAGTCCCAAAATCCGGATTAATTGCTTTCGTTTTTTTGAACTGAGCCAAACTCTCTTTGATGGTTTTGAAGAGCTCTTTCTTATTGATTTTTGGGTTTGAGTCGGTCAGAAGGAAAGCCGCATTTAAGGCTCTGCAAAGCTGGAAATATTGTAAAGAAAGGTCCAAAGGCTGGTTTTTGGAGTTTTCTTTCACCTGCTGAAAATGCTGATAGGCTACCTCGTACCTCCCAAACCACAGGGTGGTGATCCCTTTGAAACCATGGTAGGTATAGAGTAGAACCTTGTTGTTTTCCTTCTCAGCTTTGAGGTATTCCGGCTCCTTGTTTTGAATCAAGTCATCCAGTTTCTGGGGATAAGATTTGGCATCGGCAGTCAGTACGGAGAGACTATTAAGAATGCCACGAATCATGTCTTCCTGACTGGAAAAGTTGTATTGCTTCAAAAAACCAATAAGTTCTTCGGTTTCTTTTTGGAGACTTTTGAAGTCTTTGCCTGTGTGAAAGTGATTGACAACTTTAAAAAACAGGTTCCAACAGGCGTATTCCATATTGCCGGAAGCAATGCCATTTTGATATCCTTCTTCTGCTACAGGGAAGGAGTCATTGGAATTTTCCAACAGGTAGCCCACAAAAAACACATGAATGAATTTGACAGTAGCAGCAAATTTTTTCAAGTCTTCCTCCTTTACCAGTTTTCGACATTCCTGCACGATACGGTATCCATCTGCCGGATTATTCATGGCCGAGGCTCTGATGATCCCATAGCTGGCGATACCGACGAGGGATTCAGGACTGAGACCATGCTTGAGCGTAAGCTTGAGCATGAGGAAAATCAAGAGAGGATAGGTTTCAATATTCGCAAAATAGTAAGCTGGGAAGGCAGCTGAAATAAGTTTGTATAGGGCTAATATTTCAGGATTGTCTGCCCTTGGGAGCGTGCTCAATTTTGCGATCTTCTTGGATGGCAGCTTAAACTGCATCTTGATGGCCTCCCAAATAATTTGGCCCACGGAGGCTTTGTCTGGAAGGGAGATGCCCACTTCCTGGAGTGCACGCTTGGCGACTTGGATTGCGCTGTTTGGTTGGTTGGCGTAAGCGAGTGACCGGACGATTACTTCATAGATGAGAAGCCTGTCACGCTGATTTTGTGCAGCATCAAATACTGCCAGTTCGAAGTTTTTCTTTTTTTCTTCGCTTTTGGTCAAAAAGGAATACTCCAACAAGTGAAGCAAAACTTCGAATCGCTCCTCTTTGTCAAGAGAAAGCTCCAAGAGGTCAAATCCCTTGATCGTCAAGGTTAAGGCCGAGTCAAAGGCTGCTGAACTTGCAGCCTTTTTTCCTGCCATAAGTAGAACTCTGGCTGCTTTTGAGGTAATTAAGGAGGTTTGTATAAATGAAAATCCAAGATCGAGATGGGTGCCGATCTCAAAAGATTTTTCATTGATCTCTTTTTCAGATAACCGATCGAGCAAAATGCTGCCAACCTCAAAATGTCTTTTTTCTTTTTCTTCCCCCTCTAAAAGCGAATAGACCGCCTGCTGAATCCTCGCATGAGCAAACTTGAATCGAATATCAAATCCCAATTCAGAATAGTACTCAGGAATAAATCGATAATCATTGCCGATTGGAATCAATGAACCTTCCTGGATAAGTGGCCATAGCAATCTGTGGATATGGGCAGGGTCCTGACCTGAGATCATTCCCACTTGATTGATCGAAAATTCAAGTCCAAAAACAGAGGCAATTTTGACTGTCGTCAAGGCCTCGGGATTCAATTGAAGGATTTTTTCGAGCAGGATATCCACCACTTCATCGCTTAAGTTCAGCGAATAGATAAGGTGAAGATTCCAGTTCCAGCGGTTGTTGGGGTAGTCAAAGTAGAGGAGTTTCTGACTGTATAGCCGCTCCAAAAGCTTAGTAATGGAAAATGGATTTCCTTTGGTTTTGGAATGTACCAAAATGGAAAACTCATGTATGTTTTCTTCGGAGACTTTTAGCGTGTCACAAAGTAGCTGGACTACATCTTGGACTTGTAATGGCTGAATAAAAAGCTCAAAGGTTTTTATGTGCTCGTTGGAAGTTTCAAAAGTTTTTTCAAGTGTGCTTGAGAGCGTGTTTTCCAACTGTCCCGGCTGATCTCTGTAGGCTACTATGATTAGCAAATGCTTCAAGCTGAAATTGCTCAGAAACGATTTCAATAATTCCACCGAGGCTTCATTGGCCCATTGATAGTCATCCAAAAACAGCACCAAGGGAGAGTCTTCCCTGGCGATGCTTTGTATAAATGCATTGATGGCAAATTGGAGTCGCTGCTGATTTTCAAATCCATTCAAGGGAAGTAATTCGGGTTGATCCCCTAAGATCAATTCCAGATTGGGAGCCAAATCGAATAGTATCCTTCCCAATCCCTTGGTTTCTTTTTTGATATGATCTGCCCACGTTTTTTGAACTTCAGGTGAATTGATCAGCAACCAATCAGCAAATTGTCGGAATGCTTTTTCGAAAGCCAAGTAGGGCGTTTGCCTGTCCATTACATCAAAGGAACCACTCAGAAAGAAACCCTTGTTTCCGCTGATTTTTCGGTAAAGCTCTTGGCAAAGGATGCTTTTTCCCACTCCACTTTGGCCAGAAAGTGTAAGAAGAACCTTGTCTCCTTGGAGGGCTTGGTTATAGGCTTTTTCTAGGGTCTGGATTTCCGAAGTTCTGCCATACAGTTTTTGGGAAATCGTCAATCGGGAAGAAATGTCCTGAAGGCCCGGTTTGAATTTTTTGATTTGAGTTTTGGAGAGCTCTAGGTCAAGGACCAGATTAAGATCAGAGAGTAATCCTGCCATGGACTGGTATCTGTCTTCTGCATTTTTAGCAAGGAGCTTCAGAAGGATCTCATCGATGGGTTTGCTAATCGATGGTTTGATTTCGGACGGTGGTACCGGATGGATAGCGAGATGGCAATGAATCAACTTGAGCAAGTCCCCTTCCAAAAAGGGAGGTCTTCCACAGATCATTTCATAATAGGTGGCACCCAGTCCGTAGTAGTCGCTCCGGTAATCTATTTTCCGGTTCATCCGCCCGGTTTGCTCAGGGGAGATGTATTCCATCGTACCGATGAGCTGAGGTGATTGTTCGTATTGGAGTTCGAGATTTTCGATTGACGAACCAAATTCGTAATCGATCAGCGTGACTGCTTTTTCGGCCGGATTATAGATGAAATTTCGAGGATTGACATCGTTGTGGAGGATGTTTTTTTGATGGAGGTGCTGTAGTTCTTGAGCCAAAAGAATTGCAATCTCCAAAAAAGCCGAATTGCTCATTCCGTGTGGTGGAATAAGCTCGAGAAGACTATTTCCGGGAATAAAATTACGCAGCATTACCAATTTTCCTTGGTGCAATACTACCCCGGAATTCATCTCGGCATGAAATGACCTCCCCGCAATGCTTGATTCATTAAACAATCGACCTTGGTCTCCCGTCAAGTCCTCCTTGAGAAGTACCTCCCTACCCAAAGCCAAGCCTTTGAAAAGCCTGCTGCGGGAACTCTCATGGATAAGTCCGAGGTCTGTGACTTGGGGTGATTCGGTGATCATGTACTGCTAGTTGAAGTGCGGATAGACGTTTTGTTCGAAAAACTCCTCCAGAAGTTTTCTGTCAATCCCAAGTTCAAGATTTTTCAAAACTTCATCATAATCTGACCGGACAGGAATGATAAACTTTTGATCTGTTGGAGCGGCTTCAGGTATCCACGAGGTGTGAAGAGTGAAAGCAAATTTGAGTTTTGGGTGGGAAAGTCTGCAAATTGGGCCTTTGGAAATGTTTTGCGCATCAAAAACCCAAAACTCCGAGCTGTAGGCAGTAGGGGCGGTGGTGGAATTACCCACTTGAACCGGGCAAACCAAGTATCCGTCCAATTCCGGTGAAACGTTTGGAGTTGGATTCTTTTTAGAAATAAAATGAACTCCTCTTGGGAAAACATTCCTGTCAAACTGAAAGTACTCCTCAGGCTGCATCGTGTCCACATTAAGCCGTGTCATTCCAAATGGAAGTTCCTTTTTAGTCAGTTTCTTGATCAGGTCTGTGGAGATTTTACGATGAGGGTAGTCTTTGTAGAGGTTATAGATAAATTGGGTCAGCAGATTTTTCGTAGTTCCATCGGTGAGGTACCATAGCTGCTTGATTTCATCCACTGGCTTATCGGCCGATAGGATATCCCGATAGCCATACAATGAAATCGCCCAGGTGTTTGGGCCTAGGTTTTCCTGATTGTACTTGCCTGCATCACCATAGACAGTAGACTTGTCTTCCAATAGTCGAAGATTTTCTGCATCTATTTTCCACTTTCCGATGCGGCTGATATCCATACTTCCCACTGCAAAAAGGCTATAGTAGTCAGGATCTACCGGCTTCCGATCCAGGGCTCTTCTGTCAAAGGTCCGTACCCATTCGGCTATGCATGTAGCTGCATTGTGTATGCCGACTAGGGTGATCACCCCATTTGGATTGGAATAGTTGCAGCTGTAGTGGATCGTTTCGAGTGGGATAGGTTTGTCCAGGCGATAAGCGATGGCTGTTCCTCCTTCGGGATGAAGATCCCTGCGACGAATCACATAGGTAGTTGTAAATGGCTCCATTCTCACGGTTGCCAATCTTCTGATTAAGCGTTCGATCAGCTTGCTTTCCGGAAAAGGATTGTCAAAGAGCATGTCCAGAGCAAACTTGAATGAACAGTCGGTAAGTAAGATGTAGTCCTGAGTCATTCCCATCTGATGCATGCATTCATAGATGGCGAGCTTGCTACCATGCTGATCACTTAGTGTCCAGCTGGTCAGTGGTCCTTCTCCTTTCCAGAGTAAGAGATTCAAGAATACGTCACCTTTTGGCTCATCGGGATCGTGCTGTTTCCCATCTACATGGTCATTGAGCCGGTGAAAAAAATCATTAACCCTTCGCTTGACATGATCGGTATCCTTATGATCTACCAGCTCACCTGCCAATGCTTCGAGTTTGGATTTGAACTCGGCCCTGTTGTGCTTCAGGTGATGAATAGATTGCTCCAGGTGTGTGTAAGAGGCTTTATTTTTAGAATAGTTGACTGTGAATAGTTCTTGCGTATTGGGATCAAAAACCGGGTGGGCAGAGGTTTGGATCAGCCCAAATGGCCATGGAACCATCGGTGGTTGAGCAGTCATCCACTCGCTAGCCCTACCGATTGGAGTGACAAGTTCGAGCGTTTTGGGATCAATGACATAGGGTCTGCCCACATCATAGGTAGCGAGTAGGCTTCCGTTTTTTTGATTTTTAAACTTTACGGGTTGTGTAGCCGTGTTGAGTTGGTTTCGACCACCGAGTACCATACTCATTCGGGTGATGCCCATGTTGTGAAAGCCCATCAGCTCATGATGCGGTGTCCCTGCTTTGGTAGCTTCATCTGCATAGTAGCAGGGCGTTTTCATGAGTTTGGTTTTGACTTTTGGGGTAGGATCACTGTTGAAATCGATTTGAATCACAAAACCGTCCCCGTTCATGATCGGGCTTCCATACTCAGGATTGTGGTGACCATTTGGCCTGGTCTCAGGAAAAGGCAGTCCGTCTGAGTTGACTGATCCCACAGGGAAAGAAACATGGAAAGCACCGTGAAGATCAGCAGGTAATGTACCAGACAGGATGTCAAGATTTGCCTCAAATTCCTCACGGGAGGTCTTTAAGAGAGGCTCCTTGTTGCCTGCAGCAGGCCTGTTGCCTCTCTTCCTGAACAGATTTTTTAAAAGCTTAAAGACCATCGAGAGTAATTTCAGAATTTGCATTTTATAAAAGAATCACTTTGTGAAAAGTAAAATCTAACCATTCAATATAAGGTTAATAATGCGGTTTAAAGTGGGGTTGCTCCGGAAATTTTTCTTGAATTCTTACTTTATTGTGCGGTAAAATGTGAGAAAAATCCAGTTTCATCCTAGGCATGTTCAAAAAAATACCCGCTTTCTTTCCTTTTGGATAAAAAGCGGGAATCATACAAGTTTGACAAAATCAGTCCTTTAATCCTTCTTCTACAAGTTGCTTTAGCTTTTTGGGATTGTCTTTTGCACTGGATAGATCCAAAATCGCTACTCTTCTGAAGTCAATCGGATGACTTTCACTTTGCAGGCTGATGTAGCCTCCTTCAATTAATTTGCCGTCGATTTTTACTTCAGGAGCTACAGGTGCAACATTTCCCCCTCCAATTTGTGGTTTGTAGTAGCTGATCACTGTGTCCCTTCCTACCAGATGGTGGATTTCTTTGTCTCCCAAAACGATAAAATTAGCCTTTACCCATTGGTCACCATGGTAGGTTTCGGATTGGGAATTGATGCAGTGAGGGGTGAATAATCTGTCATCCATGACCACGTTGGTTCCCGGAGTGCAGAGGTTGCAAGTACTGCGCTTATCTTTCCCATTTCCACCCAAAAATTGGGCTTCTATGGAGATCGGGAAATCCTGATCTTTCAGCATCGTCTTTGGATCTTGGCCATGAAGCATGGCCCCGCTGTTTCTCAAAGCCCAGCCTTCCCCTCCCGGGCATTGCTCGCCTACAAAGCGGTATTCCACCGTAAGCAAGTAAAAGGAAAAGGGCTTTTTGTAAAATATATGGCCATACTGTTGATTAAACTGATCATAACCATCATACCGAACTTTCATCAATCCATCCTCTACCCTAAAGGTATTGGCATAGTTGACGCCTAACTCATGAGTCCGGATTTTCGGAGTCCAATCGGCCAAGTCTTTGCCATTAAACAGTTCGATCCAGTTAATCTTTTTTGCAGGGCGTAGTAGAAAACCAGAATAGACAAGCACCAGGAAAACGGAAAGAATTGGGAGGAGTGATTTTAAAAGGACTTGCTTCATTGAGTTTCTTTTTTCATTCTAAGGACTGCCCATACCGGATAGTGGTCCGAATAAGGTACGTCAATGACTTTATATTCCACCAGTTCAAATTTTCTAGAATCATACCAGATATAGTCGATTCGGGCCCCATTTGAGGTTTTTCCATAGGTGTTTTGGAGGTTATTGGCTACTGCACCTGCTTCTTTCCAATGGGGAGGGATGCTCCGATATTCTTCTGAATCGGCTTCAAAGTTTAGATCTCCCGCCCAAATCACAGGCTTGTCCAGCGTCTCTGCGTAGGATAGGATAGAGTCCAGCTGGGCTTTGCGGTTTTCGGCAAATTCATGACAAAGGTGGGTGCCTCCGAAATAAAACTCTTCCAGGGTCTTGAGTTCGGCTTTGACCCAAGCCATTGCCCGGGGTTCACCTCCTGCCGGATTGGGAAGTTTAAGGGTGTGATACTTTGATCCCTTTTTCAGGAGCAGACCTTCACCATATCCTCCACCATCGTAGTCCATAGCCTTTCCAAAATATCCCCGATAGCCTGTCTCGCGAATAAACTTTTTGATGATATCCACTGAATCAGGATATAGCCTGTAGTGCCTGCCGGTGAGTGAATCTACCTCCTGAAGCGCAATCACCTCGGGCTGTGTCATCACAAAAAGGTCGCTTATTTTTTCAAAATTAGGACTACCAGGGGCCGTAGGAGATTCCCCATGGAAAATATTGTAAGTTAAAATTTTGATTTCCTGCCCGTAGGATTTGCCTATCAACAGGAAGGAAACAAAAAGAAGGGTCAAAATCTGCTTCATGATCAAATGTAGAAAAACCGTAACCAAAGGGAGCATCATTTTTTTGAATGGATCAAATCCACTTGTGACGAAAATCAACCTTTCAAGAAACAGCCAAAACTTTCGAAAAATCCCTAATTAGCCAAATTAAAAAAGATTTTTTCAAGCATCCTAAGTGCCTAATTTTTGTTTTTCTATCTTTCATTGGATTATTAAATCTGGTTGTCAGTCGGTTGATTCTTATTCTCTTTTTTTGGTTTTATGAAAAAAGTCTTGGTGTTTGTTTTCGGAGTAGTTTTTACGGGCGCAATTGCCTTGTATTTGGGCGTTTTTTTTGGAGAGCGCTGGATTAATAAAAACCTCGCACAAATCATCAATGCAAATCCGGAAAGAGCCTATGACATCACCTTCGAAAAGGTAGAGTACGATTTGTTGAAAAGAATTATTCTGGTCAATGGAGTCAAAATCCGCCCGTTGGGTACTCCCAAAGGAATGTATGTGGAAGGTGAAGTTTCCCAAGCTTCCTTATCCTCTGTCAATGCGAGGAAGCTATTTTTCCGTAAGATATTGGACATCCAAGAGCTCAGATTTTTGAAGCCGGACTTTCAAGTGCACATTCCGGAAAACCAACAGAAACAAGAACGAGCGGGCGAGGCCCTGCAAAGTCTCTTTGGTGATATTCTCTCACGGGGTGGGATACGTAACTTTCTCCTTGGCAAAGCGAATTCCACCATTTTTTTAGGAGAAAAAAAGATAGGGTACATAGCCAATCTCAGTATAGAGGCAAATGACCTCAGCACGGATTCTTTGCTTTGGAATCACCCAATACCTTTTGAATACGGCAGAATTCGGTTGACCGTAGATAGCTTGGGATATGACCTGGCAAATGGACAGCATCTGAAGGTCGGAAGGGTCAACTTTGATACCCAATCCCAGCAGTTCAAGCTACAGCAGGTTTCTTTCCTATTCCCCGAAGGTTTTGAAGCAGCCTCCCGCAAACTGGATTATCAGACAGATTTGTTTGATATCAAAGTAGATACCATGGTTTTTTCTGGTATTGAGGCCAACAGTAATTTTTACTCAGACATGGACCTGCGGGCAAAAAAACTTGAATTGAACGGCCTGCAACTGACCGACTTTCGAAACAAATCCAAACCCCGTCCCAAAAACAAAGTGAAGCCGATGTTTCAGGGATTAGTGGAAAAAATCAGCTTTCCACTCAAACTGGATACACTTCAAATCACAAACGGTAATATTTCTTATGGAGAAAACGTGCCGGCAAATGGCGATCGCTGGAAACTCCACTTCAATGACCTTTACGGTACTGTGACGAATCTCACCTCTATCTCTGAATACAAAACTGTCTATTCACATTTTGATGCAAAAATGACAGGCAAAATCGAAGGAAAGGGCAAGTTTACGGTCACTATGCAAGTGCCCTACGATAGAGATGAATTTGACCTCGAACTGGACTTCCGAAACTTCAATATGAGAGAGCTGAACTCCATTCTGAAGCCAATCATGAACGGGGACATTGTCAGTGGAAAGCTAGACCGAATGAATCTCCGCATGCATGCGACTACTAGGCAGACCAAAGTGAGTTTTATTTTTGATTACACCGATCTGAAAATCGAATTATTTAAAAAAGGAACGCAGAAAAAGAACAAGCTCCTTTCTTCCATTGCCAATCTTGCGCTCAATCACTCCAACATGCCCGGAGAAAAAAGGTACCTCAGCCCATCCTATTCTGTATCAACAAATCTATACAGAGGTCCATTTTTTCTTATTTGGCAAAGCACCAAAGAAGGAATGCTAAAAGTGGTCCCCGGTGGCGCAGTTAAGGAAATTTTGAAAACATCTGATAGATAAGCGCTGAATACTCCAATAGACGCTGACCTTCGGCATATCCTTTTTTCAAATGGGAAAAACGAATTTTAAGGAAGATCTCATTTTGCTTTCAACTATTTTATTAAATAAAAGTGAAGTCAAAGCGATTTTTTCTTCGATGAATGCCAATTAAATTTGTTTCAAAAAAAATGTTTTGATCTCGGAGGAGTGCTATTGGTATTTTAATGGGTAAACTCTACATTACAAAATATTAACCAACCTTATATACCTTATGAGAAAACTTTATTCTGCGCTGTCTTTTTCTGCCCTTCTAGGCATGGCAGCTTCCTGTACCGATGTTATCGAAAACGAAATGGCAGTCTCTGATGCTGTGGAGCGAGTAGCCCAGCAAGAATTTGTCCCTGGCCAACTCCTGATCAAGTACAAGTCTACGACTGCCGGATCCAGACTTTCCCAGGACATTTTGGATTTGATCCAAGCCAATGTCATGGAGGAAATCAAAACTGGTGCAATGGAGATTGCCAATGCCCGTAAAGGCGGCGAGTCCGGTGACTTACTTTTGGTTCAAAGTAACTTGGGCACCCTGGAGGCTATCGAGCGCCTTCGAAACATGCCCGAGGTAGAATACGCCGAACCCAACTGGATCTATCAGCACTACGCCACTTCCAATGACACCTATTTCACCAGTGGTCAGCTTTGGGGGATGTCTGCAAATAACAACTCCAATGGTTCAAGGGCAGCTACGGCTTGGGCAGCTGATAAACTGGGCTCCTCTTCTGTTTACATCGGTATCATCGATGAGGGCTACATGTTTAATCACGTGGACCTAGCCGCTAATGCAGGAGTGAATCCCGGTGAAGTAGCCAACAATGGGGTAGACGATGATGGCAATGGCTTGATCGACGATGTCTACGGTTGGGATTTTGCAGGCAATAACAATACTGTTTTTGACGGTACAGCAGATGATCATGGTACGCACGTGGCAGGCACCATCGGTGCAGTGGGCGGCAATGGTATCGGAGTGGCAGGTGTAGTGTGGAATGTGAAAATGATCGGGGCAAAGTTTCTTGGAAGTACAGGTGGCACCACTGCAAATGCCATCAAATCTGTCGATTACTTTACCGATCTGAAATTGCGCCATGGATTGAATATCGTGGCGACCAACAATTCTTGGGGAGGAGGTGGATTCTCTCAAGCCCTTAAGGATGCCATTGATCGAGCAAACAATGCCGGAATTCTATTTGTGGCTGCAGCCGGCAACTCAGGAACAAACAACGATGCCACGCCAAGCTATCCCTCAGGTTATACCTCAGCCAATATCATCGCAGTGGCATCCATCACCAGTACAGGTGGTTTATCTTCCTTCTCTCAATTTGGGGCCACTACTGTTGACCTAGGGGCGCCAGGTTCTGGCATCTGGTCGACTGTTCCGGTAGCAGTTGGTAAAGGCAAAAATGCTACTGTAGGTTCTGGCTATGCAAGCTACAACGGTACCTCTATGGCGACACCTCACGTGACTGGCGCTGTGGCACTTTATAAATCTCTCAACCCATCTGCAACCGCTCCTCAAATCAAAGCTGCTATTTTGGGTTCTACAACTCCTACTGCTTCACTCGCTGGAAAAACTGTGACTGGTGGCAGACTAAACGTATCCGGCTTCTAAGCTTGATCAAAAGGCTTAACACACCAAGAGCCCCGATTGGGGCTCTTTTTTTTACCATCGTGGCAGTTTTCAAAAAATCTGCAACTTTCTTTATGCTTATGTATTGGAATCAGCTTTCAAGGCCTTCTTTTTCTCATTTCTTCGGCCACCTCTCTATCCATTGGAAAGTCACTCTCCACGAGCTTGTTGATGATGTTTTGGTAGTTCACCTCATCCCGGTTTTGGGAAAGTTTGGCACTTGCCTGTACCTCAGTGACAGCAATTTCTATTCCTACCAATGCCCTCATCTGGCCATCGACATAGGACTCACTCATCGTTTCTAGGTGTACCCGATTCGGCCTACCTTCCTCATAGATATTGACCAAAGACTTGAGATGGTGCATCAGTTCTTCTCCTTCGATGATGCGGATTTTTCCATAAACATGCACTGCCAAGTAATTCCAAGTAGGTACGTTTTCGTGATTGTACCATGAAGAAGAAATGTAAGCATGGGATCCTTGGAATATCATCAAAACTTCTTCCCCTTCTCGAATTGATTTCCACTGTGGATTGGCTTTTGCCAAATGTCCGTGAAGAACAGCTTGCCCACTCGGTTTTTTTTCCAAAACAACAGGCAAATGTGTCGCCCAAGGCCTTCCATCTACTTGAGAAATCAGCGTGGCAAAAGCATTTTTTCGGATAAAGTCGATGACTTCGGGTTCGTTTTCCCATTGATTGAGGCGGTGAATGTACATGGTATATGAAGGATTAAGATTCAAAAGTTGCCCAAACTTCTCTTGGGGGCAAAAAATCCGCTTACTTTTTCTTCCAATACTCGGAGAATAACTATTAAAAATGTAAGTTAGTTTAATGAATACATCCACTGACCGACTGGAGTTGGCGGCACGTTTTGTGAATAACACCGGCGCTCCGATTTTTTTGACAGGGAAGGCAGGAACAGGAAAGACCACTTTTCTCCGAGCACTCGCCCAACGCACGCACAAGCGATTTGTGATTTTGGCACCCACGGGCATTGCCGCACTCAATGCCAAAGGGGTCACGATTCATTCGCAGTTTCTGTTGCCTTTTGGTTCATTTTTGCCCGTCCGCGATGCAGAAGGGCATTACACCGATCGCAACGGTTTTTTTACCCAACAGACACTCGCCCGCCGGCACCCGCTCAATCAGGTTCGTCGGAATGTGCTCAAGTCAATCGACTTGCTCGTCATCGACGAAGTGAGTATGCTTCGTGCAGATGTACTTGACGCCATCGACTATCGCATGCGGAGTGTGAAGCGCAACTACCATGTGCCTTTTGGAGGTGTTCAGGTCTTGTTTATTGGAGATTTGTACCAGCTTCCTCCCGTGGTGAAAGATGAGGAGTGGTCTGTCCTGAGCAGATTTTACAAATCCATGCATTTCTTTGAAGCCAAAGCCCTTCAAAATTCCGGCTTGGTCTACCTTGAGCTCGACAAGATTTTCCGTCAGCAGGATGAGACGTTTATCCGAATTCTCAACAATCTCAGAGATAATAAATCCACTCCTGAAGATGTCCGCATCCTCAATCAGCACTTCAAGACCTTGGATGAAATCAAGGATTTGCCTCCCTGCATTACGCTTACCACACATAATTATAAAGCGGACGAGATCAACCTCCGTGAACTGAGGGGCTTGGATGCTCCTTCATTTTTCTACGATGCGGATATCGATCGTGAGTTTCCCGAGCATTTGTACCCCTTGCCTGAGTCCATCGAACTCAAAACCGGGGCTCGGGTCATGTTCATCAAAAATGACACTTCGGGGCTTTCCTCGTACTTCAATGGCAAGCTCGCCACTGTCTCCAAGTTGACTTCTGATGAGGTGGAGGTCCAAATGGACGATTCCCGCGATGAATACCTGCTGAAGAAGGAGCTTTGGGAAAACAAAAAGTACCGCATCAATCCCGATACCAAGGAACTTGAAGAAGAAGTGATCGGTACTTTTTCGCAGTTTCCGATCAAACTCGCCTGGGCCGTCACGGTACACAAAAGCCAAGGCTTGACTTTTGATCGAGCCATAGTCGATGTAGGACAAGCTTTTGCTCCCGGGCAAGTCTATGTTGCGCTTAGCCGACTGAGAAGTCTCCAAGGGCTGGTATTGCGGACACGCGTGCAGACGGATGTGATCTATTCGGATGCCAAGGTGGTTGAATTCACCCAAGACAAATCTGCGACCCAAGACCTTTCACAACTACTCCTTCATAATCAGCTCAACTACCTCAGCCAACTCCTCGAATCTACCTTTGAGTTTGACTCCCTAATGACTTCCCTCAATCAGTTTGATAAAGATCAGGAGACTACGCTGGAGTTTGAGGAGGAGGATCTGCGAAAAGATCTGCCTGCGATCTACGAACTCCTACTCAAAGAGCAGGAAAACACCCGCAAGTTTCGTCAGCAACTCCAACTGCTGATTCAGACCAAGCAAGAGGAAAAGCTACTAGAACGTGTCGAAAAAGGAACAGCCTATTACCTCGGGTTGCTGGTGAAGGTCCTCGAAATTCTCCTTCGTCATCAGTTGCGAATTGAGGATTTTGCTCGGATCAAAACCTATCAAAACGGCATCGAAGAACTCGAGATCGAGCTACTTCGAAAATATACCGCAATTGCCAAAAGTGGTAACCTGATCCGTGCTATCTTGAAAGGAGAAGTGGCGGAGAAAATGGACGCTATTGATCTTCGAGTGAAGCAGTTGCGAATCAATCTGATAGACATGATCCGAAAAGAGCTTCCCGAAAGGACTTCTTCCAAAAATAAAACAGGCCGCAAAAAGTCCAAAGAAGCCAAAGAACCCAAGGAGAAAAAAGAAGATACCAAGGCTTGGAGCATCCGGCTGTTTCAAGAAGGAAAGACGCCCGAACAGATCGCGGATGAGCGTGGTTATGCGGTTTCTACCATCATGGGGCATCTCGCGCATGGCGTAAAGTTGGGTGCCATTCCACTGGAGGATTTGGTACCTGATGAGAGCATTCGAGAGATTCGTCATTTGGATGAAAAGCTGGATTCGCTCAAGGCTTACTTCGAGCATTTCCAAGGAAAATATGATTACGGTACTTTGAAATTGGTGCTATACGCAGGAAGTGAGGATTGAAAGGGGACTTGATTTTTCGTCCATCTGAACTCAAAATTAGTCTTCCTTCAGGCCCAAATGGTTGCTTGGAGACTAGATGCAAGAATATCGGTTGGTGTTTAAGGTGGTCTAAGACTGAGTTTTGAACAAGTGAAGATTTGAACCCGTGGGGCAAGTCTGAAGACTGCATACAGCTGGGTCCAAGTCTGAAGACCTGAACCAGTGGGGGTACTTAAGGAGCGATCTGTTTGAAATAGTGAATGTCCGTAGTCTCAGCAGTCTGAAGACTGCATACAGCTGGGTCCCAGACTGAAGTCTTGAATCAGTTGAGACTTTAACCAGTCTGCATGGCAAAGCCCTGAATCAGAATGATTGTTGAGTTATCCTCTCAATGTCGTCAATCGTAAGTCGTCAATCGTAAATTCCTACTACTTAATGCTGAGCATGTCGAAGCATCAATACATCTTCTCACTCAATACACTCATGATTGTCAAAATCCCTTCCTTATAATTTCCAAGTCGGAGGTTTTCATTTGGACTGTGTTGGTTGTTGTCTGCATTGACGGTGGGAATAGTGACTGCAGGAATTCCCAATGCATCCACAAAAGGGGAAATCGGAATCGATCCACCTGAAATTCGAATTTGCACCGGATTCTGTCCAAATGCCCTGTTCATCGCTTTTCTCAACCAAGCCCCAGTAGGAGAATCCATCGGTGTGCGGAAAGCCTGATAAGAAATTGAGGTGTTCACTTTGACAATTTTTGGATAAGTCATGCGCTCCTCATCGGTTGGATCCTTTTCCACAATGTGAAATCCCTGCTTTCTAATGTGATCTTTGATTAGGCCAAAAAGTCTCACAGGATCAGATTCCGGTACCAATCGCATGTCCAATTCGGCAACAGCAGTGGCAGGAATGATCGTCGTAGCTTGTGCTCCGGTGTAACCGGCAGACATGCCGCGGATATTCAGAGAAGGGTAATTGATGCTTTCTTGGTAGCTTTTTCCCACTTGATCGGTTCGACCTAAACCCAGTCGCTTTTTCACCGCAGGTTCATTGTCAGGGACAGCTGCGAAAATCTTTTGCTCCGCTGCCGTAAAGGTGATTCCATCATAAAAGCCGGGAATCACCACACGCCCGTTTTCATCCTTCATGGAAGCCAAAAGTTGCGACATCAGAAGGGCAGGATTTGGAGCATAGTTGCCGTAGTGGCCACTGTGCTGAGGAAGTTTTGGACCGTAAGTGGTGAGAAAAAGCTCGGAGATTCCGCGTGCGCCATAACTCAGCGTCGGAAGATTGGAGGTATGTCTTGGACCATCCATGATGAGCATGAGGTCGGCGGCGAGTTTGTTTTTGTATTGGACTACAGCGGCAGGGAGTCGTGGCGACCCCTGTTCCTCTTCGAAGTCAAGGATGATTTTCACCGAATAATCCGGAGAAATACCCGCTTCAGTCAAGGCATCCCAAGCGGTCATAAACATGGCTAAAGGACCTTTATCATCGGAGGTGGACCTGCCGAAAACCCTCCAGTCGGGATTGTATTCGGACTTCAAGCGCTCCATTGGCAGCGCTTCCCAAGTTCCGCTTGCATTTTGTGCTTTGAGTACGGGTTCGTAGGCATTGGGCTGATCCCACTTGCTGATATCTACCGACTGTCCGTCTACGTGGAAGTAGAAAAGTGCCGTTTTCTTGGCGTTGGGCTGTTTTTTCTCTACCAAGAGCAAAGGAATTCCTCCCGTATCCAACCGCTCAGTGGTCCATTTTCTTTCTGAAAAGACTCGCTCACACCAGTTGATATTGACTTCGATTTGCTCGGGAAACACCGCATCATTGGGCATCGAGACGATTTCATTGAGCAGTTGGAGGCCTGCCTGCCAGTGTTTTTCTGTGAGCGATTCCAGTTTGGCTCGGTCAGGAGTCTGTGCAAATAGTCCTGTGGAAATTAAGAAGGCGAGATGAAAGGCGAATCTTTTCATAAGGGGTGATTTTCTCCTACAGAGATACTGAGAAATCAGGAAAGGTGTATCCTATTTTGACTCAAAGTACACAAAGGGCAAAGGAGAGGAAACAAAGTAGTTTTTTTCAGTTTGCTAAAAACTTTTTTTTAACCAAAGAGCCCATTGAGGGAAACGGATGAGGCCATGCTAGTTTTGCTGCAAAGTGCACTCGCCAAAAAACAGCAGCAGCAGAAAATCAAACTACTTGCTGCCTATAAAAAGATCTTCTTCTTTGTTCAAACCGTATTTTTTATATTTCTCTGAAATGTTGATCCGTTCCACAGTAAATCCGACGGATTTTAGCCGCTCAGGGTAGTCTTGTCCATAGATGCGCACATGGTCAAACTTACCAAATGCCGCCTCCCGCGCCTTGGGTTGGGTGATGCTGAAATCCTCATAGGTCGTTTCTGAATTTTTTGAGATAGGCACCTGCAGGATGGCTTTGCCATTTGGCTTGAGCACGCGGAGCAACTCGCTCATGGCATCGAGGTCTGTGGGAACATGCTCTAGGAGGTGATTGCATATGATCAGGTCAAAATGATTGTCAGCATATGGGATATCAAGGACATTCATGTTTTTCACATAGTCAGGATACTTATATCCTTCGGTGAAAAGGTCCCCGCATTGATAAACATCAAATCCTACCTTACGCAAAGCGACTGATAGATTTTTCTCAGGTGCTAAGTGTAGGATCTTTAACTTTTTGTCTTGAAATAGTTTCAGTTCGTACTTTAAATAGATGTAAACCAGTCTTTCACGGTCAGTAGAATGACAAAAGTGGCACCGCGCATTTCTCCTTCCCGCACCGATTACGTGCTTCTCCTGTATCACCGGGATATTCAAACCCGTAGCTGCCAAATCTCTCGATCTATATCCGCAAAAAGAGCACTCATAACGCATACCAATGTGTGTGGCTAGGGTGATGAGTTTTTTGATTTTGGGAGCAAGGAGCTTTTGAATCATGAGTTTTATTTCGTTAACTGTCTACAGGCCTTTTTTCGATGTGGATTTTTTCCAAACCCCGGAGGTTAGAATTTCTAAGCTATTGATAAGTTTTGAAGGTATGATTTTAAATGGTCAGGATTTTGATTTTTTCCTGTTGTTTCATTTTTCAATCCGTGATTTGGAATGGAGATGAATTGTCTATTTTACCCAATGAGTTATTTCGCAAAATAGCCTTGACAAAAAAGGCTGCCTCGGATAAAACCATGTGGGTTGATTGCAGTCATGCTTCCTAAATTCTAGGCTCAAAAACCCAAGACTTCGGCTCATCAGGTTCAAAGAGATAGCTTTAGGATAGATAAGTGGTTGGGCATAAGTAGGGAGGCTTTTGGTAGCAGGAGTTATTCCTCCTCGCTAAGATTTAGCTGCCGGCCTTCTTTTCTTGCTTTTTCATCTAGCGAGGCGCCCAGTGCTATACCGATTGCCATTCCTATGGGCAGGCCCACCCCCAGCAAGCCTATATTGCCAATACTCATTCCAAATACGACTCCCAAGGGAAGGCCAAAGGAAGACATGCCCATCAACATCCAAAGTGTTCGGTAGTGGTGTTTGGGGACTAGTTTAAGCTCTTTTTCCAGCAACTTCAATAATTCAGTTGTCTTGGTGGTTATTAATTTTTCTAGTTGCTTGCCTGACATGGAGGAGGAATTGATTTCCTCGATCTTGGAGTTGATCATCTGGGTCAGGTCTTCCGGTATTGATCTTTGTTGGAGATCAGCAATCAGCCGACGTAGCTTTTGGGCTTTTGGCTTGAGGGCCTTATCAGAAAGGAAATGGTCATTGGGTTGAAGTGCTGCGATCATCGGATTCACGGAAATGAGTTTCTTTTGAGCTATATAAGTGATTTTACTGATTTTCAGATCTTCCGGAGGATTTCTTTCATTAATATTTCCACAACTACCCAATTGATCTGGATTTGGCTTTGTAGGCATGGTCTCTACTGGCCTCTTTTGAGGGTATCCGAAAATGAAGAATAAACTTCTCTGTTCAGAGCTTTTTTGCTTATTGGATAATTACAAAAGAGATAGGATATCAAAAGTTTTACCTTCAATAGTTCATTTTTTGCCTTTGAAGGACAAGGTTAAAACTCGCCAAATAGATAGACTAAAAGTAGCAGTGTGCCGTATAGTATTGCTATATTTAATAAAATGAGGAGACTACGATTGAGTCTGTTTAGCTCAAAAGCTTTTGAATTCCAGTAAATTACCAAGAGGTGGAATACAATAAAGAAGAATTGTTCAATTTTGTTGTTATTTATTATAAACCCTAAACTAAGCGAAATGGGTACAAAAATGATTACCCAAAGACTTATAGTATAGATGTTTAGGATCAGATGCTCAAATACGTTTTTTCTAAATTTTTTATACAAAAAATAACTTGAAAACGTCAATAAGAGGATGTTGATGAATAGAATGACAAACTGTGAGGAAATATTACTTGATACTACAATGCCTAAAAAATCTTTTTCTATAGAATAATGAATCAGTAGAAATAAGGAGGCTAGTGTAAAGAACTTTCCCGGGCTGAAGTAATACTTCCGATAGCCATTCCAATAGTTGGTAGGCAGGATCTTAGGTTCGGTTAGTGCGACCTTGATATTGTTAAAAAAGGATTTTTCAAGGGAGAAAATGCTGTCAAAAAGATCCCCGGTCACTGTTTTGAAAGAGACTCTCTTGGCTTTAAAAAATTGACCACAAGTCGGGCAATAGTTTTTTTCAATTTCTTCTAGGCAAACAGAGCATTTCATGGAGTTTTTCTTTCTTCAGTTGTACAAGATTTAAGTCGTTTGTGAAGAAAAAAGCCTTCATTCCGACTGGAGTAGCGATGCAAAGCCAAAGTTGATTTTCATCGGAATGAATCCCTCTGACTTAGGCTTAACTCCTCTTTCAAGTTAGTTTTTTTTGGTGGTTCAGCTGATTGAAATAAACAAAACGTTTCTTTTTCATGGTGGCAGCCCTAAAAAAGGGCTGAATTCAGTGAGATACGTTCTGGATAAGGAACTGGACAAGAGAATCCTGAAATACGTCCGCTATGCGTATGACTTCAGCATCTACACCAGGTCAAAGAAAGAAACCAAGAAGGTAGGCAATGAGATTTATCTCTTTCTGAGGAACAAACTCAGATTGCCCATCAAAAGGGACGCCCGAGCACGGGAGTGCGAAGGGGGCGCACGTAGTGCCTTGGCATCCGGAGACCATCCGAATTTGAGCTGTTGGGTCATGCCTTTGTCCCGACTTACGAGAAAGGAGTCAAAGGAGGACTGTGCGTAAAGAAATCTTCCTGTGGAAGATTTTAGCGAAGGGCCAGGCTGCGGGCGGCATTGGTGGTGAAAAAGAACAGTTGGGAATCTCTCAAACGCAAGCTCAAGCAAATCACCAAGAAGACCAAGCGGCAAGGCGACCAAGTTTAAGAAACTGGAAGAAAGCATCGACAAGCCTTACTACGACCGGATGCATCACAAGCTGACCCAAAACCCTGCCTATGCCAAGCGGATCAGTAAGATCCGAAGCCGGACGGTAGAGCCGGTATTAGGTACGCTGGTCAACTTCCTGAACATGCGCAGAATAAACAGCCGAGGGATGGCCCAAGCCAACAAACACGTGATGATGGCGGCCCTCACTTACAATCTCAAAAAGTACCTCAACTTCACCAGAAGGAAAGTCCAATCCGGAGTACTCGCCTTGGAAAAAGGGCTTAATTCTTTCGAAAAAGGCATCAAAAGGTCTTTTTTCTGCCTGTATTCGACGGTAGGATTCCCGATGGATGACCGGGCAAAAAATCTGAAACTGGCAGCATCGCCAATCTCAGCCCGATAGGAGAATCTTATCCCGAAGGAAACCCCGAAGCGGAAAAATCAGCATGTTGAAAGAGAAGTTGTGCAACGGTTACTGCTGTTGCACTAAACCTGCGGTAGTTTCTCCGATAAGCAGCCGGAAAGAGGTAACTTTTTGATTCAATCTTAACCGTTTTCAATCATGAAAAAAAAAGGAAAACCTCCTCCAGACCGCTTGCTCCAAGA